>Ga0334901_1002189_pt1 | contig 17356 bp, 15 predicted proteins | sample GraSluR3_MG_3_FD_207216 | JGI IMG/M metagenome (GOLD analysis project Ga0334901, IMG submission 207216) | Sludge microbial communities from methane-producing bioreactor in Wageningen University, Netherlands - Granular Sludge_15_08-R3 | ecosystem: Engineered > Bioreactor > Anaerobic >... | reverse complement strand
CCTCGACTCGATGGGTTCGCTCCCGATTCCTTCAAGGGCAATCCAGATAAGATTCGCCAGTGGGCGATCGAGGAGATGAAGTACACGGCGAAGGCAGCGAAGAACATGGGTTGCAAGGTAGTCACGGGATTCATGGGAAGTCCGATTTGGAAGTACTGGTACTCGTTTCCGCAGACTTCCGAGCAGATGGTTGACGATGCATTCAAGGAGATCGTCGAGCTCTGGGCTCCTATCTTCGATGTCTTTGACGAGCAAGGGGTGAGATTCGCTCTCGAGGTGCATCCGACCGAGATCGCTTTCGACTACTACACGGCGGAACGGCTCCTGAAGGAGTTCGATGACCGGCCGACGCTCGGTTTCAACTTCGACCCCTCGCATCTTATCTGGCAGGGTGTAACTCCTCATATCTTCCTGCGGGACTTCATCGAGAAGGTCTACCATGTCCATATGAAGGATGCAGCGGTGACGCTCGATGGAAAGGCGGGAATCCTCGGTTCCCATATAGAGTTCGGTGACACGCGACGGGGTTGGAATTTCCGATCTCTGGGACATGGAGATGTCGATTTCGAGAACATCATCAGAGAACTCAACTCCGGAGGATACCAGGGACCATTGTCGGTGGAGTGGGAAGATTCCGGCATGGAACGTGAGTATGGGGCGAAGGAGGCTTGCGAATTTGTGAAAGACATCGATTTTGCTCCTTCGAACTTGGCGTTTGACGATGCCATGAAGCAATAGGATTGAGAAAAGGGCGTGTCGTATTCATGAAAGAGAATCGGAACGAATCGCTGATCCTGCAGACTAGGAATATTGTGAAGGAGTTCTCGGGTGTCCGAGTGCTCAATGATGTCACGGTGGGAATCCGCCGTGGCGAGATCATGGGGCTGATCGGTGAGAACGGTGCAGGAAAGTCGACACTGATCAAGATAATCTGTGGAATCTACCACCCGACTTTGGGTTCGCTTGCCATGAACGGCAGTGACGTGGAGATCAACGACTACATCACTGCCAAGAGACTTGGTATCGCGCTGGTTCCGCAGGAATTCAACCTGATCAACACGCTCACCGTCTACGAGAACATGTTCCTTGGCAACGAGATGGTTGTCAAGGGAGGGTTGTTGGACAAGAGGCAGATGCGCGAACGGGCGATGGTGCAGCTCGAGGAACTGGGCATGCCTATCGATGTCAATCTGAGAATCAGTGAATTGAGCGTGGCCGAAAAGCAACACGTCGAGATCTCGAAGGCTTTACTGCTGGATGCCGGGATTCTGATCATGGACGAGCCTACCACCACATTGACAGGTCATGAGATCAAGACTCTGTTCGCGTTGATGAGACAGCTGAAGGAGCAAGGGGTCACCATCATCTTCGTTTCGCATAAGTTGCAGGAGATAGTCACGATCTGCGATCGGGTGACGGTGCTGAGAGATGGGAATCTGATCACCATCGACGAGGTGTCACAGATCAACGAACACGATATCGCGAGAAAGATGATCGGAAGGGACTTCCAGCAGGTGTTTCCTGCCAAGAAGATTCGCAGTGGAGATGATGTCGTTCTGAAGGTGGAACATCTTTCGAGCGGTAAGATGGTCAAGGATGTCTCCTTTGAGCTCAGGAAGGGAGAGATCCTCGGATTTGCCGGGCTCGTCGGATCGGGAAGGACCGAGACGGCGGAGACGGTAATGGGATTACGTCCCGTTTCACATGGTTCGATCACACTTGCAGGCAAGCCGGTCACGATCAAGACACCACGTGATGCCGTATCCCTTGGACTCGGGTATCTCAGTGAGGATCGACAGGGCAAGGGCATCGTGCAGGATTTCGATATTCCCCAGAACATCACCTTGATCTCGCTCGGAGAGTATCTCAAGCGGTTTCTGATCGACAAGCGCAAGGAGTTGGAGAAGAGCTCACGCTATGTGGACAAGTTCAATATTGTGGCTGCATCGATGCGCATGGGGCTCAGATACTTCAGTGGAGGGAACCAGCAGAAGGTCTATCTTGCCCGCTGGGTGGATACCGATCCCCAGATTCTCATTCTCGATGAACCGACGAGAGGGATCGATGTGAATGCAAAACGGGAGATCTACGACTTCATCCATTCGCTTGCCGAGAGCGGTATTTCGTGCATTGTGATCTCTTCGGAGATGGAGGAGGTCATGGGGTTGTGCAGCAGGGTCTATGTGATGCGTGAAGGGGCGGTCACCGGATGTCTCGAGGGAGATCGAATCAGCGAAGAACAGATCATGTTCCACGCGACAGGAATACACGATACGGAATTGTTAGGGAGAGATAGTTGATGAACGAGAGATCAAAAACAAAAGAATCTGTACGACCGAGCATCGCTACGAGTGTGGTTGGGTGGTTCAAGAACTTCAAATTCAGTGAACACTCGACAGGCATGGCCTTCATTCTGGTGTTCATTCTTGCCTCGATAGTCGGTTGGCCGACGTTCCTGCAGACAAGGAACATGACCAATATCCTGAGACAGGTCTCCTACACGGGAATCATCGGGTTGGGCATGACGTTGATCATTATCTCTGGAGGAATTGACCTCTCTGTGGGATCCATGACGGCCTTTGTAGGAGGGATCACGATCTTCTTCCTCAATACGCTGCCGCCTAACTCACACTGGTCCGTACTCCTTGCAGGGGTGTTCGCGGTGATCTTCGGGGCATTCTGTGGATTGTTCAACGGTATTCTGGTAACCAAGGGACGTATCGCGCCATTCATTGCGACGTTGGGGACGATGTCCATCTTTCGTTCCCTGATCCAGTACTTCTCCGGAGCGGGAAACATCCTTTCGGTGAATACAGTCTACTCGGAGGTGGGAACAGGACGGTTTCTCGGTCTTCCGGTGCCGGTGTGGATGTTCTTCATCATCGCCATCATTCTGCATGTCGTGCTGAACAATACGAGGTTCGGACGGTATGTCTGTGCAGTCGGAGCGAATGAGCAGGTTGCCCGCTATTCGGCTGTGCAGGTGGTCAAGACGAGGATGATTCCCTACATCATCACCGGGGCGACAGTCGGTATGACGGCATTGCTCTGGTCCTCCCGACTCAACTCAATCAACTCATCCGACTGTATCTACTATGAACTCGACGCCATTGCGGCGGTAGTGATCGGTGGCACCTCAATGACAGGGGGGAAGGGGACGGTCATCGGGACCGTTCTCGGAGCGATCATGCTCGGCATGATCAACAACATGCTTGTTCTCGGTGGGATTTCCTCCTATCTGCAACAGGCGGCCAAAGGTCTGGTAATCATTGCGGCAGTATTGCTGCAATACAATAAAAAGAACTAATGGAGGTTCTACAATGAAAAGAGTAGTGGTAATGACGCTCGTTTTTCTGATGGCCATGGGCATGGTGTTCGCAGCAGGGGCAAGCGAATCTGCAGCTGGTGCACCGACTAAGATCGGCATTTCCATTCCCAGTGCGGACCATGGTTGGACCGGTGGTATCGTATGGTGGGCAAACAAAGCGGCCGATGACATCAAGGCAGAACAACCTGGTAAGTTCGAATTCCGTATCGTCACAGCCGACAGTCCTTCGACTCAGATCAGGAACGTCGAGGATCTTGAAGTCTGGGGAATGGATTATCTGGTGATTCTTCCCCATGAGTCTGCTCCGCTCACACCGACGGTGAAACAGGTGCATAGCTCTGGAGTGCGGGTGTTCGTGGTCGACCGTGGTCTGACCGACACTTCGTTCGGGTATGTGAATATCGCTGGTGACAATCCCGCGCTCGGTACCAATAGTGGAAAGTGGCTTGCACAGCAGATGAAGGAGCAGGGATTGAGGTACTATGTGGCGATGGGTGGACTTCCTGTCATCATCGACACCGAGAGAATGGATGCCTTCTTCGCAGAGATGAACAAGGAGCCTTCCTTGGTCAATCTGCTTGGCGAAAACAACTACGAGTTCGCCGATTGGTCAACGCAGAAGGGTCTGACACTCATGGAGACGTTCCTGCAGAAGTATCCCAGAATCGATGCAGTCTTCTGTCAGGATGACGACGTGTTGCTTGGTGTGCTGCAGGCGATTCAGGAGTCGGGCCGAAACGATGTGAAGATCGCACTCGGTGGTGCCGGGTCCAAGGTTGTCTACAAGATGATCATGGATGGTCATCCGTTGGTAAGTGCAACGGCGACCTATCACCCATCAATGATTCTCGATGGTATCCGCTATGCGACGGAAGTCGCTACCGGGGTGAGAAGCGACGACTTCCACGATGCCTCGGAGCCGATCACTGTTGTGATTCCATCTGTGCTCGTGGATGCTTCCAATGTCGACGAGTACTATGAGCCCGAGTCCATCTACTAGAATCATTCGAAAGGGCGCGTCTATCGCGCCCTTTCCCATGTTCACTGAATATGGTACATAGAGGAATGGAAAGCAGACCGAGCAGAAAAGATGTCGCTGAGAGGGCCGGAGTATCGGAGTCGACTGTCTCACGGGCATTGAATGACAGTCAACTCATCACTGAAGCGATCAAGCAGCGGGTACGTGCCGCTGCCAAGGAGCTGGGCTACATTCCTTCACGACAGGCTACACTGTTTGCTCGCCGTCATACGAAGATGCTCGGGTTCGTGCTCCCTTCCTACGAGGCTTTCCCCCCGTTCAGTCGTTCCTATTTCCCCGCGCTTCTAGACGGGGTGGTGCTCGAGTGTGATTCCTTGGGGTATTCGGTCACCATCATTCTGGACAAGAAGAAGTCGAATACCGATGACTATTACACCCTGATCCGCTCCAAGACGGTCGATGGACTGCTCTTCGCAGTGACTCGAGCCGATTTTAGGCCGTTTGCCGGACTACGTGAACGGGGGGTCCCCTTCGTGCTCATCAACAACTACCATGAGGGTCTTAACAGTGTGGATGCGATACCCGAGACGGGCATGAAGAAGGCGTGCGAACATGCATACGATCTTGGGCATCGGAACTGGGGGTATATCACCGGAGATATGCAGTTCAGGAATGCAATAGATCGACTCTCGGTCTTCAACCAATTGGTGAATGAGTATGGAGTCGTGAGCTCGGTAGTCGAAGGGAATTTTTCGAAGACCTCCGGCTACGAGGGGGCGCTGAAGCTTCTGGATCGTTCCGATCGGCCTTCGGCGATCTTCTGCAGTAGTGATCGTTGTGCCTTCGGTGTTCTCTCCAGAGCGAACTCCATGGGGATACGAGTTCCCGAGGACCTGAGCGTGATCGGGTACGACAATCTTCCACCGGTGAAGGATATCACGCCTCCTCTTTCGACCATTGACCACCCGGTTACCAGGTTGGCGAGGCGAGCTACGAGACTTCTGATCGATATTTTGCAAGGAAAATTAGAGGAGCCGGTAACCGAGTGGTTGGAGACCGATTTTATCGTGCGTGAATCTACTGCAAGGTATTGCCCTTCCCGAACAGATATGTGATACCATGGGCTATGGTCCGTTTAGCGATTGCTGGCAGAGGGAGCATGGCAAACTACCACGCGAAGAAATTTTCGATGTTTTCGCATTGTATCCTCAGTGCCTGCAAGGATCATATTCTTGAGCATGCGAGAACTTTTGCCCTGAACCATGACATTCCCCGTTGGTACGATTCCATTGATGACCTGACTGCAAGCCACTGTGCCGATGCGCTCAGTTGCGCGGTGGTGGACTGGCGTCACGCGGAGCTCTGCGTTGCGGCCTTGAACGGCGGTCTAGCGGTGTTCTGTGAAAAGCCCCTATCGAGGACGGTGGCAGAGGCCGAGCGATTGGCGGAGATTGCACGTTCCACAGAGAGGCCAACGTTCGTGAATTTCAGCAAGAGAAACGCTCCGGCACTTCATGCGTTGCGAACAGTGGTCAGCGATGGCACGCTGGGGGAGATCAGGAATGTTTCCATCTCCTACAAACAGGGGTGGGTTGCCACAGGGATATGGGGTGATTGGCGCGTGGTGCCACGGTGGAGATGGCGTCTGATGTATGATAAGGGGACAACAGGGGTTGTGGGTGATCTGGGAAGTCACGTAGTCGACGCTCTGCTTTTCGTCTTCGGTGAACTCTCCATCGGGTCGAACGAGTCTGCGATCGATCTTGCTCAGGCAGATCAGCTGGGGTTGCTCGGACGCTTTTCTCCAACTGACGATTTTCTTGGTGACAATCTCCCCTATGTGCAGATAACGGCACATGGTGCGGTTGCAAGCTCCATTCCGTGCACCATCGAATTGAGTTTCATCTCTGCCGATGCAGTCGATGATTTTTCCCTGATCGTGGAAGGTTCCGAGGGGAGGGCGCTTCTAGACCTGCGGAGGTCTCGTTCGGATGTCGAGCTGGTCAGATATGGTGAGGGTGCCGCAGAACTGGTTCCGGGACCTGTGGTGCTTTCAACATACGAACAATTTTGCAATCTCGTCGATACCTCTTCCAGACTGGAAGACAGGGGTGTAATACCCGATTTCTCTCACGGTCTTCGTGTCCAGAGGCTACTTGATGATCTGGCTCCTGGGGGATTACCACTATGAAGAAGATTCCCATTGGCACGCTTGTGAAGGGTAGCGAAGATCCTGCTGCAGCGATCGGCAGGCTCTCTTCGTATGGGTTCGAGTGTTTCTCCATCATGTTCTGGCAGTCGATTGAAGAAGTGGATCTTTTCGAGATGGTAGATGAGGTGCTTGCGGTGAGCGAGCGTACCGATACCGCGATCAGCTCCCTCGCTGTTTACGGGAACGTACTGGACGATTCGGAGTGCGGACGGCGGACATTGCAGGACCTGAGTTCTCTGATCGAGATGGCTCCCAGTTTTGGCGCACCGGTCGTCGGGTGCTTCGCAGGGAGAGTTCCAGGTGCCTCGGTACCCGATTCCCTGCAGCGGTGGAAAGCGGTGTTCTCTCCCCTTGCCGAGCGAGCAGAGGAGTTGGGAGTCAGGATCGCATTCGAGAATTGTCGTCTCGGTGATACCTGGAAGCGGGGCAAATGGAATATCGCGATCAATCCCGATGCTTGGGAGTTGCTGTTCGACGCGATTCCCAGCTCCTCCATTGGACTGGAGTGGGAACCTTGCCACCAGTTGGAGATGTGCTGCGACTCGGTTATCCAACTAGCGCAGTGGGCTCCCCGAGTCTTCCACGTGCATGGCAAGGACAGCAGAATCGATCATGCGCTACTAGCCAGCAGAGGTTTGTTTGGAGCTGAGAGCTGGCATAAGTCCTGCTTCCCCGGCAGGGGAGATTTCGATTGGGCCAAGGCCTTTGCCATACTCAACGCCCATGGGTACGAAGGTACGATCGATATTGAGGGGTGGAATGACCGGGACTACTGTGGGGGTCGGGAAATCGCCGGCCAGGTAGAGGCTCTTCGGTATCTGAAACAGGTTCGTGGTGACTGACTGGTCCTACTCAGCAAGAGAGGAAGTCCTTCCTCCCTGATAACTATATAGGTTGATACGCCTCTCACGTCCTCAGCTGGAAAGGATGTGAGAGGCTTTTTCTTTAACTGCACCAGTATCCGGTGGAGGATTTCACGAATGTGATTCAGGTGAATCTCATCGGAGCATTTCATGTGCTACGCGTCGTTTCATCTCATATGGTCGAGCGCAAGCGTGGTGTCATTGTGAATACGGCAAGCATGGCAGGTGTGGACGGGCCGGTGAACATGGCAGCCTATGGTGCCTCCAAGTTCGCCATGATCGGACTTACACAGACCGCTGCAAGGGATCTAGCTCCTTTCCATATTAGGGTCAATGCTATCTCTCCCGGCTTCATGGGGCCAGGATTCATGTGGGATCGGCAGGTCGATTTACAGGCAGCGGTAGGTTCTCAGTACTACGACTCCGATAGAGATGTCGTAGTGAAGCAGATGATCTCGGCAGTGCCCATGCGGCGGTACGGACACATCACTGAGATTCCTGGAACGGTAGCGTATCTCATGAGTGACGATGCGAGTTATGTGACCGGAGTGAATATCAAACTATCGGGTGGTATCTAATACGAGGAGGCTTTCATGAAAGACATGATTGAACGGTTTCGTCTCGACGGGCGAACTGCATTGGTGACCGGAGGAGCTCAGGGGATCGGCAAGGCGTATTGTGAGGCGCTTGTCTCGGCAGGTGCGAAGGTGGCGGTAGTGGACATACAGCTTCCATTGGCTGAAGAGACCGCGCATGCATTGGTGCAAAGTGGGGGAGATGCGATAGCCATCAAGACCGATGTGACCGATCAAGGTGATGTTCAGCAGATGGTGAAAACTGTTGTCGATCACTGGGGTGCACTTACCATTGGTGTGAACAATGCCGGTATGGGCATGTGGAGAGATGCTCTGACAATGGATTTCCAAGAGTGGAGAAAGATCCTCTCGTTGAACCTCGATGCCGTGTTCCTCTGTGCTCAAGCGGAGGCACAACATATGAAGGGGCGCGGGTATGGGAAGATCATCAATACGGCTTCGATGTCTGCACATATATCCAACACGCCACAGAATCAGTGTGCGTACAATGCTTCCAAGGCCGGAGTACTGCATTTGACTCGGAGCTTGGCGGCAGAGTGGGCTCCGTTGAATATCTTGGTGAACAGTATCAGTCCCGGTTACACCAAGACCGATCTGGTAGACAAGTTGCTGGATTCGCCTGAAGGCAAGACCGTGCTTCCGCAGTGGTTGGATCGAATTCCCATGAAACGCATGGCCACAGTGGAAGATCTGCAGGGTGCAGTGGTCTATCTGGCAGCCGAGGCGAGTGATTACATGACCGGAAGCGACATCCTGATCGATGGCGGGTATTGTTCGTGGTAGCGTGAGCTGAGTGGGACGTATCACCGTGCCATATAACGTGGAGGCTGGAACCGTGCCAGGGAAAGCCTCCACGCAGCTTGCTTGGTTTTCGACCTGGATCACGCAGTATAACCCGTATCGGAATGCTCAATCGGACCGCTACAGTGGTGCAAGAGGTCTTGGAGGATGCAATTGGTTCGGAGTCAACGAGTGGGCTCAGGGAATGAGGCAATATCGTTGCTGAATACGTGCACAATTTTTGTGTGAACTTTTCTTGACAGGTGCGACAATCCATCAAATATCGGAAGAAAACGTAAGTTTTTCATAAAATATCCAACCTTTTTCCCCCTTTCTCAAGATTTCGCCTGAACGCGTATAATATCATACCAAACTCGATAGAATACCTCATGTACTTCTGAAATGGCAGAACCTAGAATTTTGTTGTTGGATGTGGCGTTGCAGCTACACAACTATCCAAACTTTTTTGATTCCTTTAAAGGAGGAGAACATGAAAAAAACTCTAGGTATTTTGATGGTTCTGGTTATGCTGGGAACAGGTGCTCTGTTCGCCGCTGGTCAGCAGGAGTCTGATCTGATCAAGGTGGGTATTGTCAATCTTCCACCGGAAGAATCCGGATATCGGCAGGCTAATGTTGAAGACATGAACGAAGTGTTTTCTAGGGCTAACGGCTATGATGCAAAACAGACCAACACCGCCGACAACAGTGAGCAGATTGCTGCAGCAAGAGGGTACATTCGAGACGGAGTGGACTACCTTTTGATCTCAGCAGCAAACGCTTCCGGATGGGATGACACCTTGAAGTCTGCAAAGGATGCAGGCATACAGGTTATTCTCTTTGACCGTTCGATCGATACGGACGAATCCAATTACCAGGCAGCGATTCTCTCTGATATGGCATACGAAGGTGAGAAAGCAGTGGAATGGGTGTTAGGTCTTGATCTTGATGAGATCAATCTGATTCTGATTCGCGGACAGATGGGTTCTGCAGCTGAGATAGGCCGAAGTGCAGCTGTGCTCGAAGCCGCAAAAGCTGGAAAGCTCAACATAGTCGCCGATGGAACTGGTGGAGATAGCTGGAGCCTTGAAGAGGCCCGAAAAGTCGTTGAAGCTGCAATTGCTGCAGGCAAGGATTTCAATGTCATCTACGCACAGAACGATGGTATGGCACAGGGTGCTGTTCAGGCACTCCAGGCAGCTGGAATCAGTCATGGTAAGGACGGCAAGGTCAAGATCATTGGATTCGACTTCAACCGATTCGCACTCAGAAACGTACAGGCCGGTTACTGGGATGCCGACATGCAATGTAACCCGCGTCAGGCAGCCGAGATCTCGAAATGGATCAAGAGTGGAAACATGCCTAGCGGAGTCGTGTATCAGGAAGAGCTGCTTTTGACCACTGATACAATTACCGACGAACTCATCGCGAAATGGGGCATCAATGCAGATCCTGGAAAAGGTGTAATTACCAGGTAGGTTTTTGTAAGAATTTACAATCATAATAATGCTATGTGTGCAGTGCGGTGCGTGGATATTATTCTGCACACCGCACAGCAATTAGCTTGTACCATATCAGTATAAGGAGATCTTTGATTGTTGTCAGAAACCATACTCGAGATGAAGGATATCAGCAAATCGTTTCCTGGGGTCAAAGCTCTGGATTGCGTGGACTTCAAACTCCGTAAGGGTGAGATCCATGCCCTCATGGGCGAAAACGGGGCGGGCAAGTCCACACTGATCAAGGTGATTACCGGAGTCTACGAAAAAGACGCCGGCTTCATTACCTTACAGGGTGAACCTATTCACTTCAAGACGCCGCAGGAGGCTCAAAACAAGGGAATAGGTACCGTCTATCAGGAGATAATGCAGTGTCCTAATTTGACTGTAGCTGAGAATATGTTCATCGGCCGTAGTAAGAGTCTCTTCGTCAATTGGAAGCAGATGAACGAAAAGGCGGCGCAGCTGCTTGAATCGCTCAGTATTCCTGCAAGCCCAACTCAGGAACTTACCAGCTGTTCGCTTGCGGTGCAGCAGATGATTGCGATTGCCCGTACGGTGGATATGGACTGTAAGATTCTTATACTGGATGAGCCGACTTCCTCTCTCGATGAATTCGAGGTGCATAAACTCTTCGAACTCATGCGTGAGCTGAAAGCTCGGGGTGTGGGGATCATCTTTATCACTCACTTTCTTGAACAGGTATATGAGATAAGCGACAGGATCACCGTGCTTCGCAATGGGAAACTGGTCGGCGAGTATGAGACACCATCGCTCTCCCAATTCGAATTGATCGCGAAGATGCTGGGAAATGAGCTTGAGGATATTACCAAATTAAAGAAACATGAGCCGATCGTATCTGATACTTCCACTCCCGTATATGAGGGAATAGGGCTTTCGAGTGCCGCTGGGGTAAGACCTTTCAACTTCGTCATACAAAAGGGTGAGGTGAACGGGTTTGCTGGCTTGCTCGGCTCCGGACGCAGTGAAAGCGCCCGTGCAATTTTCGCTGCAGACAAGGTAACTGGTGGTGAAGTGAGAATGAAGGGTAAGCGGGTGAAGATTAAGACGCCCCTGCACGCTATTAAACAGGGAATAGGCTATTTACCGGAAGACCGTAAGGACGATGGAATCATCGAAGATCTATCGGTACGCGACAACATTATTCTCACCTTTCAGGTTCTGAAAGGCTTTTTCAAACCATTTTCTCAAAAACAGGCTGAGGCATTCGCCGAAGAGTATATCAAGAAATTGAATATCAAGACGCCGACTCCCAGTACACCAATCAGATCTCTATCCGGAGGCAATCAGCAGAAAGTCATTCTTGCCCGCTGGCTGCTTACTCATCCAGAATACCTGATTCTAGATGAACCAACCCGTGGAATCGATGTTGGAACCAAGGTCGAGATACAGAAGCTCGTGCTCAAGCTTGCCGAAGATGGGATGAGCGTGACATTCATCTCCTCAGAGATCGACGAGATGCTTAGAACCTGTTCCCGTTTGATAATCATGAAAGACCGTGAAATCGTAGGAGAGCTCAGGGGAGAGGATCTGTCGGAGAACGATGTGATGAGTGTGATAGCAGAGGGAGGAACGAATAATGCGTAAAATGAGAATGAACCTTTCTCACCTGGTTCTTCCCCTCTCGGTTATGTTACTGCTCGTTATCATCAATCTCGTGAAAGGTGCCGATTATTTTCGCATTACCATGGTAAACGGAGCCTTCTACGGGAACATACCGAATATCCTGTTTGGTGCATCCGAGTTGGTCATCCTCTCCATAGGAATGACCTTGGTTACTGCAGCTTCACAAGGACAGGACATCAGTATCGGGGTAAGTGCTACTATCACTTCAGCTGTGTTTGTCCAGTATGTATTGCAGGCCAGTGAGGTCACACTCCTTACCATCGTGGTGGGGTTCCTCTTGAGTTGCGTTGTCGGCTTGGTAATTGGCGCATTCAACGGAAGTCTGGTTGCCATATTCAAGGTACAGCCCATGGTAGCGTCGCTCATACTGTTTACCGGGGGCAGGTCTATAGCTTTTATGATCGACGGGAAACTATCGCCCATTCTAGCAAACGATATTTCGAATAAAATAGGTACGGTGATACCGGGAATACCGATACAGACGCCAATAATCCTGACTGTCGTCTTCATCGCTCTTGTTGCCGTGCTGTTCAAGACTACGAATCTCAGACTCTATGTAGAGACGGTCGGGGTCAATCCGAATGCGGCTCGTCTGAATGGTATCAATCCGAAGAAGATCATATTTCTGACCTTCTTGATCATGGGTGTCTGTACCGCAGTTGCAGGCTTCATCGCCGTGAACAAGGCCGGGCGTCACGACAGCGTCAACTTGCTCAAACTTATCATGATGGATGCGATTCTCGCCGTGGCAATTGGCGGAAACTCATTGGGCGGTGGGAAATTCAGTATTACCGGTTCAATAATCGGTGCTTACACGATAGAGATGCTGAACAGGACGCTCCTCAGGCTGGAGATAGAACCTGCGACGATCAAGGTTTTCAAGGCGCTCTTTATTATCATTCTCATGGTAGTTTCTTCTCCTATAGTCAGGGTTTATATGAGGAAGGCTCTGAACAGGGTTCGGGACTTGAGGAAACTCAAGGGAGTCGGACTTACTGGTACAATTATGTCCACCACGATTAGTGCCGAGATGAGGGATGAATAGGATGGCAACTGTGAACGTGTTCAAACCAAAAGCAAGACTATCGAACTCGAACCTTCTGTTTCTCATAGCTGCGGTCATTTTTGTGCTGATGTACTTGGTCGCAATCGTCAGTTTTCCAAACAGTTTTTTGCAGTTTCAGACGTTTTTCGACTTTTTCAACCTGAATGCTCCTCTCATGATCATGACACTAGGGTTGTGCATCGTCATGATCGGGGGCGGTATCGATATCTCGGTTGGTGCTGTATGTGGCCTGGTAACCATGGCTTGTGCGGTCTTTCTGGAATCTGAGATGGGAAGCGTGGGGGGATCCATCCTCGTTGCCCTGGGCATAGGTCTCGCATTCGGACTCCTGCATGGATTCCTTATTGCCTATCTTGAGATTCAGCCGTTTATCATTACGTTATCAGGTTTGTTTCTGGCTCAGGGTCTACTGACGACGCTTCATAAAGATCCGATCAACGTAACGATGCCGGCATTCGTGGGGTTGCGGGATTTTAATATTGTGATCACATGGCTTGGCAGAGAAAACCGACTGGGTGTGTTCATTCCATGTGAAATAAAACTTGGGACAATTGTTGTAGTGGTCCTTCTGGTCATTCTTGCATCTTTGATGAAATGGTCGCGTTTTGGACGTAATGTCTACGCTGTCGGTGGCAATAGCCATAGTGCCATGCTGCTTGGTATTAATGTAAAGAGAACGATCTTCATCACCTATGTGTTAAGTGGATTGACCGCCGGTATCGCGGGCTTTGTGTATATCATGACCACAGGCGCTGGGAATGTCGGAAATGCGGCAGGAGCCGAGATGAAAGCAATAGCCTCGGCTATCATCGGTGGTACCCTACTCAACGGGGGTGTAGGGAACCTGCTTGGGGCGCCCATAGGTACGCTGATTCTTCTGATAATCAACGAGATGATTCGTGCAGCGGGAGTGCAATCGAACTTCCAAGCGATGGTAAGCGGTCTCCTGCTCTACTTCTTCATAGTGCTGCAGAGCGTCATCATGTCGCTACGTGACAGGAAAAGTATCGGTGTAGCTCTGCCGCCTTGGCTGCGGCTCTTAGGCAGAAAACAGACCGAGGATCAAAGTAAGGCGTGAAGAAAGAGATAGAGCCTCCTTCATAAGCGGTGTCGTTGGTGTAGAAGTTTAGACCATACAGAGGTCTTTCCACCCTTCGTAGATCATCACCATCGCTAACGTGTCCAATTCACAGTACTTGAGAAGTGCACGTTGGATCTCGCTCCGTTCATAGTCGGACATCTCTTCGAACTGCATTCTCGCATAGGCAGTAAGGGCTGCGCCTCCTTCTCTCAGCTCATTATCCTCGCTCAGTATTTCAATGTCCTTATCCGATATGTCCTGGAACAGTTTCGGCAACAGTGTATACGGGTCGACTACTTTTCCGTTCTCGATTCTCACCCACTGCCAATCGGGAAAATTCAAGCTCTTTATCCCACCTGGGGCGCCGTAGATCGGTTTGGAGTACTTCTGTTGAAGGAATAATGAACTATTCAACACTGCTGGCAATATCTGCTTAATTGAGTTGGAGCCTTTTGTCGATGGATCATAGTAGAAACGTTTCACGATCTCCCACATGTCTACCATAGTTCGCTCTCCTATCCATTGTTCGGAAGATTTCTTTGTTGAGTGGGTAATGGATTTGATGAAGGCACACAACTCCTCACGATCGGGGATATCTCGCATATCATCGGATAGCTGGTTATAGATCATGGTGAGGTACGTGTTCTCATGGTTGGAGTAGCGGAAGATGCTTCCAGTATCGTGTTCCAGTTGTTTCTTAAGGGCACGGATGAATTCATAATTGGGGAAAAAGCCTGGTTTCGTATTCAAGTATTCTCCAGCGTGCTCCACTGTTCCATCGTTGTGTACGATATGATGTGAGAACTGAAACGCGATTCCCTCGTACGGCCTCATCCCTGCATGAAACGGTATAGCCGCCATGGTGGTCTCGAAGTCTATGAAGTGTAGGGGAAAGACCCAACTGTCCATCTCTCTTAGGAGATTCTCCCGATCTAGCCACACGGTATCATCGCCATTTTTTGTTTTCTCTATTTGGAGCCATTGGCGTTCACTTGCCGATATTCCCGGCCTCTTATCTGGTTTTGGTTGTATGTCACTTTCTGAGATATCGGCCATCTTGATGATGCCTGCTGCAATGAACTTGTCCTTTCCCCTGAAGTTCCAGATATCCAGTACGGTAGGACTCTCAAGATCCTCATCTTGCCAACCAAGACACTCCTTCCAACACTCGTTCTTACCGCTTCGTAGACCTTGTTCCTCATCTCGCTCAGTTGTGTAGAACTCACACTTTGCGCATGCGGAGGTCACTTTTGCTGGGATTTTGGTATCGGTGAAGTAGTGGTGTGCAAACATCTCAATCCGTTCGGAGAAGCTCATGGCGTTGTCACTTGCCCCATCGATTCCGTTATGGATCATCTCACATTCGGCATCAACGTTGATTCTACACAAGATCGGAACCGACAGATCGGCACGGGAAAGTGTGTTCGAGATGGCTACAGACTTTCGTCCTGAGCGGTCCTTCACTATGAGGAACTTCTGATTCAGTCCATCGGTGGGACACCGAGCAGACTTATCAGCCAACATGAGATGAGCGGATATTTCGTACTGAGGGAAGGCTTGGCTGATCACATATTTTTGGAAAGCGACATCATATAGATAGGGGATCCACTTTGCACTTAGCGTTCTGTCCCTTTTGGTGAATGGCTGCGATTCTCGGGGATCGAATGATTTGGCTTTGACTTCGTAGAACTGAATCTGGTCTGCATCCTTTACGAGTATATCGACACGAATAAAAAGATTCTTGTAGGCAATAGCCGCTTCATAGATGGTGACTTGATCCAATTGAAGCAATGCATTGGTTTCTTGGAGAGCCTTCTCATAGTCAAGAGCCGTTATATCATGACCTGCGGGGAAGTAGCATTTGGCCAACTCTCCTACCTGGAACCCACCTTCGGCTAGGGCTAGAAGAAAGCTGTCATCAAGATTCTGATTCGCATAGGTGCTCTTCCCTGTGTAAAAGAGTTTTGTAGGGCATTCGATCGCCAACTTGAATCTCGATTTGGTCAGATACCTGAGCTTTGCCATTTTGTTCTCCCCCATAGTCTCCTTACTATTCATCGTACAACAATGTAAGGCTCAATGGGGGATTAATCGTATCGGTAGATGGAGCGGACATTCACCTAATCCGAGGATCTTGATGATAGTAGTACAATTTTTTTCAGTATATCATAAAGTTGTATTATGATATGCCGAGGAGGTAATCATCATGGCCATTGGCGATATCTATGAGACTGGAAGGAAGTCGGAGTACTACGCTGATTATATTTGGGTATCCTATGCTGATGGAACCCATGAGCCCGAACCTCAGGAAGATGAGAAGAGAATAATCTTGCGGATCGGAGAAACACTTTCGGGTATAGGCTCTTCAGGCAAGGATGCACTTTGGATAATGACCGCGTACATCTGCTAGTTCTGACTGAGATCGACTCTTAACCATCAAGATCGGCTATTGTAATCTTGAAACTGATGTAAGTCCTCATTCCTCCCAATCACTACGATTTCATCATTGGCGTTGAGTATCGTCTCTGGGCTGATATCAACCTCTGTCTGGTTATTATGGGTGATGGCAATGATATTCAATTTGAATCGTTTTCTGAAGTTTAATTGCTCGATTGATTTATTGTGGAAATGTTTGGAAAGCAATACTTCTGAAATTGAGATGTCCTCCGCAAGTTCAAGGAAGTCTAGCGTGCGTAACGTAACTAGTGAACGTGCTAATCTTAAGCCCATCTCCGTCTCTGGAAATACCACCTCGGCGCCAATTTTCCGCAATACTCGACCATGATCATCGTTCATTGCTTTGCTGATAACCCGGGGGATACCAAGTTCTAATAGATTGAGCGTCGTGAGTATGTTGCTTTCGATATCCTTGCCAATGCAGACGACGACCGTGCCGCAATGGGAGATCCCAGTATCGACGAGGATGTCGTGGGTGATCTGCTCAATAGGGTACAGGTGCTCTATTGTTCCTTTTACAATATCGAGTTTCGACTCATTCTTTTCTAGCACTACTACATCCTTGCCTGCCTTTACCAGTTCTCCGGCAAGGGCTAAGCCGAACTTGCCCAGTCCTATGATACCAAATGAATTACCGTCATGTCCTGAATGTTTCATCTCATCTTCCTCCCGATTTTTAACCGATGAATATCTGTTCTTCTACGTACCTTACGCGGGACACCTTAGGCCTGATGCAGGTCGCAATCGTGATCGGCCCTAATCGTCCGATGAACATCAAGGCCATAAGCACGATCTTTGACAGACTGCCGATCCGGGTGGTTATCCCGGTCGAAAGCCCCACCGTGGCAT
>Ga0334901_1002185_pt1 | contig 17371 bp, 15 predicted proteins | sample GraSluR3_MG_3_FD_207216 | JGI IMG/M metagenome (GOLD analysis project Ga0334901, IMG submission 207216) | Sludge microbial communities from methane-producing bioreactor in Wageningen University, Netherlands - Granular Sludge_15_08-R3 | ecosystem: Engineered > Bioreactor > Anaerobic >... | reverse complement strand
GTGGTAGGACGTGGAGGATTGCTAAAACCAATCGAATCAGGAGTGTATGAAGTGAATGACACCATGCTACACGACCTGCGCAATAGTCCGCTGGGCGAACATGCCAGCAACCTGGGCGGACTGATTGCCCATGATATTGCCCACTCACTGCCGGATGCCCGCGCTTTTATTGCCAATCCGGTGGTGGTTGACGAGCTGGATGATATCGCACGCCTTTCGGGTCACCCGCTATTGCCACGTGTCTCGATTTTTCATGCCCTGAATCAAAAAGCTGTTGCCCGCCAACATGCCAAAAGTATTATGCGCAAATACGAAGAGATGAACCTGATTGTGGTGCATCTGGGAGGCGGCATCACAGTAGGCGCACACAAAAAAGGCCGTGTGGTTGATGTGAACCAGGGACTCGACGGCGACGGGCCTTTTTCGCCTGAACGAACCGGTACGCTGCCCGTGGCTGCTTTGGCAAGGCTTTGCTACAGTGGAAAATATTCTCTGAAGGAAGTATTGAAAATGATCAAGGGAGAAGGTGGATTAGTTGCTTATCTGGGAACTAACAGCGCTTACGAAGTGCAACAAAAGGTTGAAGCTGGCGACGAGGAAGCTGAATTGGTTTACAAAGCCATGGCTTATCAGGTGGCCAAAGAAATTGGTGCCATGGCTACTGTGATGCATTTGCAGGTGGATGGCATTTTGATAACCGGTGGCATTGCACACGATAAATATTTCGTAAATCAAATCATCGAACGCGTGCATCGCATTGCTCCTGTACATGTTTATCCGGGCGAAGACGAACTGAAAGCCCTTGCCATGAATGGCTTACGTGTATTAAGCGGCGAAGCCGAGCCTAAGCTTTACAGCTAAAAACAAAATCCTAACAAAATCACTTCATATGATTGAATTCCCGCTCGAAGGTCATGAATACATTTTACTGAATCAATTGCTCAAATTTACCGGCCTGGCCGAAAGTGGTGGCGAAGCCAATCAAATGATACTGGCCGGGCAAGTAAAATTGAACGGTACCGTTGCTTTGGAAAAAAGGCGCAAAATAAAAGCCGGTGATGTAGTGCTTTTTGAAGGACAGGAAGTGCGCGTTTTTTAGCTAAAAGCGCTAATTCACAATGCCAATTGCTTATATCGCGCCTCAATAAGGTTTAGGTAAGCCATTTTCATTTCTTCTGAAAGAAAGGAACGATCAATCCAGTTTATTGCATTTCTTTTGTGCTTTGAAAATCTGGTAAATGCAGCTAACCTTTGTTTAGTGTTCAAGCCTAATTTTTCAGCAAATTGATCAAAATGATCTCGATTTAATTTTCTTTTTTTCCCGCAGAGGCTAAGTGCAAGTTCTTCGTCATCATCCGGATTAATAATGGTAGCATTTTGTAAATCATAAGCAGGTGCCAAAATCCAACCGGAAGCACTTTCGATCATCGAAAAATTCTTCAGATGCATATCATTGTTGCCTACCAAAAAAGAAAAAACAGTAAGTTCGAAGAGCAGGATTTTGTCGAGCAAAGGATTACTGGAATAGGCGTCCAATGCTTTCCCTACCTTTTCCATGGAGCTTTTATATTTGTCATAAGCCTCGGTTATCTGAAACATATCCAGCATGTGAATTTTTCCGCCAGATGATGTTCGATCAATGCGTTTGGTGATGTAAGATCTTTCGCCCGATGCCAATCGAATCAATGAAGAAGGAACCACCCGAAGGCCAAAAGCTTCGGCCACTCGCATAGTAAGATGTTCATTTTCTGGCAGTTCTACAAACTTTTCGGAAGGAGGCTTAAAGATATATTGTCCGCCCAATGCATCAACAACCGTAAGTCTGGCATCTGACTTTTGCTTTATAGATTTAACAAGCGACATGGATAATTTGGCCTGCACGCCAGGAACAGAAACACTTCGCTCAACGACGCTTTTTGCCAGTTCATCCATTTGATCCAGGGTGTAAATAATCTTTGGGGCAGTTTTGGTTCCAAAAATTTTCCTAGAACATTGTTCATGAAAATCAATGCCTTCGGGCAGAGATTCGTAACAATATAAACAATTATGTTGCATCTTCTTCCCTGTTTGGTATAACACTCACAGCACCGATACAGTTCTGACAGCATGCCAGCAATAATCCCATTCGATCATTGGGGTTAATCTTCCAATTTCTGGAAGCAATATCCAGCAACCAACCTTCCGGAATTAAACCCTCAAAAAACGGAAAAAGTCGATTACTTTTATAGGCCTGATCTGAAACAGGCATCGTAAAGGTGATGAATTCATTGGGATACTCCCTTACATAGTGGTTTTCATATTGGAAAATAAATTCACCTTCATTTGTTTCCGTAATTAATCCGGCTAAAACATCCTTATAAAAAACCCTACCGCTTCTCATTCTATTAAATCTTTGGAATTTACAGGTGCCAATTCGTGACCAAACATGTGTAAAACTAAATTTACTTTATCCAAATTCAGATTGGTTTTGCCTTGTTCTATCTTACGAATCACTGTTAAAGCAACACCCGCACGCTCAGCAAATTCTTCCTGCGTAAGGTTAACATCTCGCCGACGTTCTTTTACAAAGACTGCTAATCTTTTCATGCCACACAATTATATCAATAACATCACAAATGTATGAATTATATGCAATATAATATAGATAGCATGAATATTTAATCAATTATATGCTTTTGCATACACGCTGATTCAGTTTTGCTTTTTATGAATTAATGCCAGCCAAAACTAACTACTTTAAACCTTATACATGATTCTCATTCCACCCATAACATTATAGCTAAAATTACTATTAACGGTTAGCCTATTAACACTGTCAATTGAGCGTTTTGATATTTATAAGCAGCGTCAGGCATCTCCAGTTGTCAATATTTCTAATCAATAACAGTTTTCTCTTATTCAATCGCCATTTTCTTGATCAAAACGACCTATAACTCAAGCTGATTTTTGTAATAAAATTAAACATTTACATTGCTGGAAATTTCTATCCGACTTTCGCTGACTATACGCACCAAATCCTCACTGGCTTTAAGATATTCTTGGAAAATGTAAGTTGTTAAAATTTGAACACTCACTTTTCATTTAATAATTTTCAGTTGTTTATTTTGTTAATCAAACCAAATTAAAATTATGTTTAAATTTAACTTTTTACTCATTTCCATTTTCTTACCGATTGCCATGTTCAGCCAATCTGTCTGGCAATCCACAAGTAGCTTTTCAGCTGCACGCAACACACACACTTTAACAATACTGCCAAACAACACTGTATTACAGGTTGCGGGCGATATTGGATTTCAGGATTATACTAATCTTGTTGAATTGTATGATCCAGCCACTGATACCTGGGAAACCAAAGCACCTTATCCCTTATTAATAACTGAGCATAGGGCTGTTTTAAGTCCAGCAAACACTGTACTGGTTTTTGGAGGCACTAATGCCTCAGGAACAGTTAATTCAGTATATGAATACGATGTTTCCTCCGATGAATGGACACAAAAAAGCGATATGCCAACAGATGCATCATCGCAATGTGTAGTGAAGCTTACTGATGGAAAAGTTCTGCTTTCCGGCGGTTGGTCGCAGCCTTCTTACACCATTCTTTCAGATTCGTATGTATATAACCCTCAAACAAATACTTATTCAGATGTAATTCCCATGCCACTGGCGGTTACAAATCATGTTGGTACACTTTTATCAAATGGAAAAGTGCTGATCGCTGGAGGATTCACCGGCACAGCAGGTACATCTTCAAGCGCAATCTTTGATCCAGAAACTATGACATGGACTGAAGTTGGAGATCTTCCTTATACAACTACCGGAGGAGGTAAAATCATTGCATTAGGAGATGGTAAAGCCCTGTTTGTTGGCGGATTCGATTTCTCCTCCTTCACTTATTTCAACAAAATTTCCATATTTGATAGCGAAACAGCAGCATGGACTGAGGTCAATTCGCTTGACTATGAATTTTCAAATGGTGCATTAGAAACTTTACCTGATGGAACGGTTATAATAATTGGAGGCAGCAACGGCAACAAATCGCTTGCTTTAAACACTAACCCCCCTTCTATTAGATCACTAAATGGCATTTTTGACTATGGAAGCAGAGAAACTCTCAGCAGTGTTATGATCTACAATCCGGAAACAAACACACTTACTGAAGAAGAGAGCATTCCCGAGCCAAGATTTGGAGGTGCAGCAGCACAGTTTTCAAATGGCAACATCATCATTACCGGAGGTGCAGCAGAAGCTTTTAGCGACTCCTATGACGATGGCATAATTTACCATTTTCCCAATGTTGCCAATCCTGTCATTTATGCCAGTGAAACGGAGTTAAATTTTGGCGTAGTTCCCTTTGATACAGTTTCTCAGGTGATGTCATTTACAATTAATGGAGAAGATTTGCTTGATGATATTTTGCTAAATTCATCCGAGTTTTTCGAGATTTCTGATTCTGCTGAAGAAGGATTTGGCAGCACACTGGAAATTTCACCAAACGAAGGTTTGGTTGACAACTTTATAGTTTACGCACGATTTGCACCAGATTCTGTTGGATATTTTTCAGGTGATATCACGATTTCCAGCACTGATGCTGAAAGTCTTACTATCATCCTGGAAGGCGAAGGCACTATCGTAAATGGTTTATTTACAGCTTATAATATCAATATTAAAGTTTATCCCAACCCCACTTCAGGAATAATAAATCTGGAATGTAATGGTGAGCAACAGCTTGAGATTATTGATGTTTTTGGAAAAGTTATTTTGCAGAAAGCTGTGAAAGACCAGACAACACTCACACTTCCGTCAAAAGGCGTGTATTTTGTGAGAGGCACTTCCAACAACAAGATTTTTATCAAAAGAATCATAGTTCAATAGTACGCATCAAAAAAGTGAAAAGTGAAAAGTCCCTTTAATTGGCAAAGATTAAAGGGGCTTTTTTTTGATGCTGTTACAAGATTTTGATATCAGCAATGCTTCAAATAGCAAACTGTTTTTTCATTCATTACACAGCGAGTCTTGAAAATTTAATACTTGCTTTTGAGCTTACTACTTCACCATCAGCTTTTGATGCAGCTTTTTGTCTCCGGTCATCAGCACAAGTTGATACATGCCGGCAGGCAAGAAATCAACTGCAAGACGGCTACCTGCATATTTCTCCTGATAAAAAACCTCCCGCCCCTGCATATCATAAATGCCAAGTCCATGGTAGTTTTCAGGCAACAAATAAATTACATCATTTGCCGGATTGGGATAAAACAGCTTTTGCTGCTCATAAGCTATGCTTGAAGGCACACTCAGATATTCATCCGTATAACGCAAAACGGTACCATTGTCGCCCACTATCCAGCCCTGCTGCTCATCCATGAAAAAGCTTACTGGATATCTTACCCTGCGGTGCTGACCCTCGAACCTGAGTTCCCAGCTTTCGCCTCCATCAGCAGTGATCGCTACCATGGCATCTTCAAAAGTGGCAACAGCTCGCTCAGGCGTTATCATTTTTACAAAAGACGCTGCTTGTTCATTGATCTGGATAGGCTCTGACCAACTTTCTCCTCCATCGCGGGTGATCAAAATACCTCGATCGTAAAGGGTGATCATTCCGGTTTCAGAATCCGCAAAACTGATTGAGCTAATCCTTTCATCAAACGGGATTTGAAGAAAATTCCACGAAGCTCCGCCATCTGTGGTCTTCAAGAGTAATCCCTTGTATGCTTCTGTCCTGAGTGCCATAAAACCAAGCTCCTGCGAAATAAATTTTGTTGCACCATCAAAAAACACATCATCAGCCAGCGCAGGGGAAATATCTGTCCAGGTAGTACCATCGTCGGTCGATTTTACTATTTCTCCTCTTGTTGAAGTCAAAAACAATCCGCCATCAGCTGAAACAGCAACATGTTTAAAATAGTAACTGTCGAATCCGGTTTGTTTCAGCTGCCAGTTGAGGCCGCCATCATTGGTTTCAAAGAATTGATTATTTGTAAAAGCAGCCCAACCCTTTGATTCCGAAGCAAAGCCAAAGGAAGAAACCGGAGTATATGCAAAAATATCAGGATAATTGGCTTGTTGCCAGCTTAGGCCGCCATCAGTCGTTCGCAAAATTGTAGGCCCTTCGATACCGCCATATCCGCTAAATCCTTGCTCTTCGTTCAGGAAATACACCGATCTGAAATCGTTGATCGGACCTTCAACCAGATTTTTCCAGCTTTGTCCGTTATCCTCGCTTTTGAATAAAACCGGTCCTGTACCCGATACAAAAAGTTCCTCACCACCTTGCCATGAAAAATCGGTGCAGCTCGAAATAAATCCTGTTTCAATCGGAATCGATTCCCAGTTTTCGCCTCCGTCAAAAGTTCTGTACAATTGGCCATACGACATAATATAGCCTTCTTCTGCTGTTAGGAATTTCATTTTCCGTATCATACTACCATCTGTCTGACCGATCTCATAAGTTGTCCAGTCGGCTCCGCCATTATTTGTATAGTAGGCTTTAAAGACTGCAAAAGTAGAATCCTGGTTTACGGAATGATTAAAGGCTGCAATCCATATTTGCTGTTCACTAATCACCGACAATCCGCCAAATCTTTCAAATCTCTCAGGCAAAGAAACAGTTGTCCAGCTTTCGCCGCCATCCAGTGTTTTATATAATCTGGGATAACTATAGTTCTGATTCAAATGTCCGGCCACAAAACCCACATTTTCATCTACAAAATCAATGGACTGTCCATTAATACTGGGTATTGACTGGCGATTCCAGTTGATTCCGCCATCAGAAGTTTTTATCAATATGCTTCCAGATCCGGTAATCCAGCCGATATTATTATCCACAAAATCGGCTGCCACATAATCGCCGGCCTGCTGCCAGTGGGTGTAATGCCAGTTTTCGCCGGCATCGCTGGTCGTAAAAATATGGCTCCAGGCAAAAACAACGCCATGATTATTGTCGCGGAAATCCACAAAACGAATTTGCACGCCTTCAGCCGGAAAATCAATAGTAGTCCAGCTTTCGCCGCCATCAAAAGTGCGCATCACCATGCTGTTGTTTCCAACGATAAAACCCGTATCGGGCGAAGGAAAACTAACAGATTGAATGTCGTTGAAAGTTGGCGAAGGATTTAACAGTTCCCATTGTTGTGCCTGCATGCTAAGGCCAAAAAAGACAGCCACTAAAGCCATCCAAAAATTTTTGAATCGTGTATTCATAAATCCAATGTTTTGGTTACTAATTGGTATGTTACTTTAATGAACAGTAAAGATAACGCATTTATGAGAAAGTTTAGTCTGTGAGATAAAAGATTACATATTCTGTAAACCAATTCAGGAAATCATAAACCCTCAAACCCGTGCGCTCTTAAATTCTTGAACATAACACCAACAACAAATCAACCCAACAACAAACCTGCCTTCCTTTAGCAGATGGCGAGTCAACATCTCACAAACCCACAAACCCCTCCATTTCTTCCTTCCTCTCCCCACAAAAGCCTATCTTTGTGCACTTAACTTACTACCAGCACATCATGCACGAAGACCTGTTACTCCTTGATACGATCAAACTCAACTTCAGTGAGGCCGGCTTGCACTTGATGAATATCACCATCGGTCTGATTATGTTTGGGGTGGCACTGGGCATCAAAATGGAAAATTTCAAAAAAGTATTTCTACAACCCAAAGCCGTTTTTGCCGGATTGATGAGCCAGTACCTGCTGCTACCGGCTCTCACCTTTTTAGCCGTTTGGATTTTTGATGATTATATCACCCCTTCTGTGGCTTTTGGAATGCTGCTGGTGGCTTCGTGCCCGGGAGGGAATGTGTCTAATTTTATCTCCAGTGTAGCCAAAGGCAATGTAGAACTTTCGGTTAGCCTTACTGCGCTGGGCACCGTGCTAGCCGTGCTGCTCACGCCGGCAAACTTTGCCTTTTGGGGTGGTTTGTATTCCAACACTTCGCCCTTGCTGCGCCCCATTGAGATCGATCCGCTGGAAATGTTTCGTACCGTTTTCATCATCCTCGGATTGCCTGTGATTGCAGGAATTTCTTTTTCCAAAAGATTTCCTATGATTACCCAAAAAATTATTGGCCCTATCCGTAGCATCTCGCTCTTACTTTTCGCCCTTTTTATCGTTATTGCCTTCCGCAATAATTTCGACTATTTTGTGCGTTATATCGACTGGATTTTTCTGATCGTGTTGATTCACCACCTGATGGCACTGGCTTCGGGATATCTTTTTGCGGCTTCCTGGGGGCTCAACCGGATCAACAGACGCACCATTGGTATCGAAACCAGCATTCAGAATTCAGGACTGGCCTTGGTTTTGCTTTTTAATCCACGGATTTTTCCTCCGGAATTGAATATGGGTGGCATGGCTTTTATCGCTGCCTGGTGGGGCATCTGGCACATCGTGGCCGGACTTAGTGTGGCTGGTTTCTGGGCAAAATTCCGACCCGCAAAACAACTGGCCAATGGATAAAAAGCAAAAGCTTCCCCGATTGGATATTCCCTCGACAGGCTATAAAATCCTGTTTCGGCTGGTTCGGTTTTATTACCATCTTTACTACAGAAAAATCAATGTATTCGGCCTGGAAAATATTCCAAAAGACAAGCCTGTAATTTTTGCTGCCAACCATCAAAATGCGCTGATGGATGCGTTGGCCGTTCTTTTTTATGCCAATCGTCCTGTTGTTTTTTTGGCACGTGCCGATATTTTCAGGAATAAAATTATTGCGCGAATACTCTATTTCCTGCGTATTTTGCCAGTTTACCGTATCCGTGATGGTGTAAATGTAGTAGAAAAAAACAAGGCGGTATTTGCCGAAACAGTGCGTTTGCTCAAAAACGGTTTTGCGCTTACAATCATGCCCGAAGGCACCCATTCGCCGGGCAAAAAACTGCAACCACTCAAAAAAGGTGTTGGCCGTATCGCTTTTCAGGCTGCTGAGGCTGTAAATTTCGAAGAAGAAATCTATATTATCCCCTTTGGAATCGATTATGAACATCCGGACCATGCCGGTAAAAAACTGCTGCTGAATATTGGCAAACCGATTGCCTTATCTGCTTTTTACAGTGATTACAAACACCAACCACAAGATGGCCTTATCAAACTGAAAGACAGCCTCGAAGAGCAACTTAAAAATCAAATCGTCCACTTCGGCCAGTTTGAAGACAGTAAAGCTTTCAGACTGCTTACTAAACTTAGTAGGTACACTTCCTTACACGAAATTTCCGGGGAAAAGGCAATCATCAAAGCCTTTAAAAACGAACAACAGTTAGCACAAAACCTTAATTTACTGGCCACCCAACACACTGAAAGCTACCGATCGCTGATGGCAAAAAGTAATGAATACCTGCAACTGCTTCAGCAAAATCAACTGCACGAAACAAGTTCGAATCAATTTAGTATTTCGGCTATCAGCCTGTTTTTTTCTGGTATCTGGCAGTTGATCACCTTTTTGCCATGGCTTATTGGTGTAATATTAAACTACCTTCCATATAAAATCCCCGGAATTGTTGCCGGAAAATTTAAAGACCCGCAATTTATCAGCTCGGTTAATTTTGTGCTGAGTTTTCTGCTTTTTCCAATTTGGTACCTGATTTTAGGAATTGTAATTTATTCTGTTTCCGGCTCGATCGGCTGGACAATGCTTGGCGTAATGTTGACTCCGTATCTGGGACTATTTGCCTTTTATCATTTCAGGCAGCAAAAACAGTTCATCCGATTACTCCGATGGAAATGGTTCAGCAGCCGAAAAAAAACTGTCTGTAAAAAACTCATTGAAGCCCGTAATGTGCTTCAAAAGCATGCTTTGGAAATGCTCAGCGAAAAACAAATTAAGCCAATTTAGGTGCAATAAACTGTTCGAGCTTAATCAGATCAGCCGTAAACTTCCGGATGCCTTCGGCCAGTTTTTCGGTAGCCATAGCATCCTCATTCAGCAGCCAGCGGAACATTTTTTCGTCAGGAAGTATTTTCTCTTCATCCGATGCCAGGGCAATTTCAGGCGTAAGTTTTGGACTGATCGTTTGTTGATCTTGTTCAAGTTCGGCCAGTAGCGATGGCGAAATGGTTAACAAATCACATCCGGCCAGTTCAATAATCTCTCCGGTATTCCTGAAGCTGGCGCCCATCACCTCGGTGGAATAACCAAACTTTTTGTAGTAATTATAAATCGCTTTAACTGACAAAACACCAGGGTCTTCTTCGGCCAGAATATGATCTCCCTTGCGCTGTGCCTTGTGCCAGTCGAGGATGCGACCGACAAAAGGCGAAATCAATTGCACTCCGGCTTCTGCGCAGGCTATAGCCTGAATCTTACTGAAAAGCAAAGTAAGGTTTGTTCGGATTCCTTCCTTTTCGAGCACTTCTGCAGCTTTTATTCCTTCCCAGGTAGCAGCCACTTTGATCAAAATGCGCTCACGCGAAATATGATTGGCTTCATAAAGCCGGATCAAACTTCTTGCTTTTTCTATGGTTCTTTCTATATCGAAAGATAGCCGTGCATCCACCTCCGTGGAAACCCTGCCCGGAACGATTTTTAAAATCTCCAGTCCGAAATTCACCGCCAGTTTATCCAAACAAAGTCCAAGCTTCTCCGAAGAGGATTCAGCCTGCTGCCGACCATAAGCGATGGCCTCCTCAACCAAAGGTGCATAGCGTGGATCGGAGGCTGAACTGTAAATCAAAGATGGATTGGTAGTGGCATCAATGGGCTGATACTGCCGCATACTTTCGAAATCACCGGTATCGGCAACCACTTTTGTGTATTGTTTGAGCTGTTTAAGGGTGTTCATCGTTCCGGAATTAGTCATTGTCCTGTTTGCGACAAAGATAAAACTTCAAGCCGAAACTGTTCGAAATTCCATTCTTAAAATGAAGTAACAAATACGAAATTCATTCACTAACCCAATGGAAAACGCTATCCCCGAAGCGAAAGCTGTTGCAGTTTGTCGTAATCGGTAAGTTCTATGTGCTTTGTTTCGAGCTTTATGATGCCCGCTTGTTCAAACTCTTTGAGGATACGTGTGGCACTTTCCTTTGTCATATTCGACATCTCACCTATTTCCTGTCGGGTGATGGTCAGGTCAAAAATCCTGGAGTTATAGATCTTCTCGGAGAGGTAAATCAACACATCAGCCAATCGTCCGTGCATTTGCTTTTGAGTGAGACTGATGAGACGTTGAAAATTGAGTACGCTATTCATGCTGCAATGCTTCAAAAGCGACTCAGCAAAATCAGGATTAGTACGCATCACTTTTCGCAGATTTTCGATGCTGATAAAGCAGGCAGAGGTTTCTGTTAAGGCCGTAACACTGTAGTGATACCGGTAATCGGTAAATAATCCCGGACCACCAAACAGCTTCCAGGGAATAATGAGCTCCAACAGCAGGTTTTTTCTGTCATAGCCTTCGAGATACATCTTTGCCATTCCGCTGGTTATAATGATCATATGCGAGGCCGAAGTGCCTTGTTTTACAATATTTTCGCCCGCATTAAAAACAACCTCAAACCGATTGGCATTGGCAATCTTCAACTCTTCCTGACTCAATAAATTAAACAAGGGTGAACGCGCGTTACAAGTTTGACAATTTATACAGGTATCTGATCTTCTTTTTATCATAAACTGAGTTTTATTCTGCAAAAGCTACATAAAGTTAAAAGGTTCTTTGTTTGTTTTTAGACAGCTAACAGGTGATCAAAAATACAAGAATTAATGATCTAACGCAATTCCAACATTTTTTTATGCTTGTTTTTTCAATTTTCTGGAGTATTTCGGCGCATAAACCGATAAACTATTCCGAAGAGTTTGCTACGCAAAATGAACTTATTTCGCCCTTTTTGTGCATCTTCGCAAACAAATTGCTTCCGGTATGCAGCACCTTATGGTCAGGTTATCTGTAATTATTGCACTCATTTTAACCACTTTATGCTTCAACTCAATTTTTGCCAGGGATTGGAAAGTTGCGATCAAACCAGCTGTTAGCATTCCTTTAGGTGATTTTGCTGCACACCAGTTACACACAGGAAGTTTTGCGGAAACGGGTTTTAGCGGAATTGTTGAATTAAATCATCCGGTATATAAAAACTGGTCGCTGGCAGCCGAAAGCGGTATAGCCTTACATGCCGTAAATGTATCAGCCCTGGGTTTGGTTACTGTTCAAAACGACCCTTTTATGGAAGATGTTTATATCCGGAGTGAAGCAATTCGGCAGGTATTTTTTTTGGCCGGAACATCTTATACCTTTACACTTGCAGGACTCTTTTCGGCTGAAGCAGGCATCAAAGCAGGATTTTTGCATTCACAAACGCCTTATCAACTTTATAAACCACGATATTTTATGACGGGTCCTGCTTATTACGAAATCACTTCGGCTAAGGATTACTGTGCGGTTTTTTCTGCCGAAATAGCGGTGTATTACCCGATAAAAGATTGCTACGAGGCCGGATTAAATTTTCAATGGATAAATGCCTCGCCCGAATTTGGCTTTCAAACTTCAGCAGGAATTAGGGTTGACAAACGCCCCGTACAGATGTTCAATCTAGGCTTGGTTTGGAGATTTCGCTTTTAATTAACAAATAACAATAAATCAGCTCTTTTTTAGTTTATAAATTGGCTTAATAGCCAATCCAATTAAAAATTAAGGTATGCATACTTTCAGAAATTTCGGTTTTGGGATTTTAATGGCTTTCTTGCCGATCCTACTTTCGGCTCAAAACACAGGCATCGGACAATGGCGCACACATCTGCCCTATCAACATGTGATTGATGTAGAAGCATGGGATTCAAAAATCTATGCTGCAACGCCCTATGAATTGTTTATTTATGATAACGAAGATAATAGCCTCAGCCTCTTGAACAAAGTTAACGGCCTCAGCGATATCGGGATCAGCTCCATCGAATTTAGTGAAAGCTTGCAGGTTTTGTTGATTGCTTACAAAAATAGTAATGTCGATCTTATTACTGATGAAGGAATCATCAACCTTAGCGACATCAAAGACAAAGAGCTAATCGGTAATAAAACCATTAACAATGTGATGTTTCACAACAAACTGGCCTATCTTTCCTGTGGATTTGGTATAGTGGTACTCGACATCGAACGACAGGAAGTGAACGACACCTATTTAATTGGATCGCAGGGAAGCTATATCAATGTGTTTGATTTGGATATCTACGATGAAAAACTGTATGCAGCCACTGAATCCGGGGTGTATTATGCCAGTCTGGAAAGTCCAAATCTGGCAGATTACAATGCCTGGACCAAAGACGAAACACTCGTTCATCCCGACCTTTCCTACAACCAAATCGAAACTTTTAACAATTGGATATTACTTAACTATTCAAAAAATGTTTACAATGCTGACACCCTGTTCATTTTTAATGGTGATCAATGGGACTATTTTGAGCGCGAAAACACCTCCCGGAGAGCAATGATACGTGCCTATGAAGACCAGCTACTTATTTGCAACAACTACAACCTCTATGTTTACGATACGCAACTCCAACTCGAAAGGAACTTCTACAATCCCGGCAGTGCATCCATCGAACCCAAGGCAGTAGTGCGCGACAGCCGTAACACTTATTGGATTGGTGATCGGTGGCGTGGTTTGATCAAAACAACCAATGGATTTGATGGAGAAGACTTCAAACCCAACGGCCCCGGAACTATAAATGTTTACGAACTTAAAGCCCGCGGCAACAAGGTGTGGGTGGCCAGTGGAGGACGTGCCAACAACTGGGCTAAATTATATATGGCTGATGGCGTATTTGCTTATGATGGCACTAGCTGGACAACGCACAACCGCGCTAATACAGCTGCTTTCGACACTATTTCTGATTTTGTGAGTGTTGCCATTGATCCACAAAACACCAACAAAGCCTACATCGGAAGCTGGCAGGAGGGCATCATGGCATTTGAAAATAACCAGCTTGCCGAAGTTTATTCTGAACACAACAGCAGTCTGCAACATTGGGTAGCCGATCCAAATCTGGTGAACATCAGCGGGCTTGATTTTGACAGCTATAACAATCTTTGGGCAGCCAACACCGGCGCACCCAATCTACTTTCGATGCGAACCCCTTCAGGCGAATGGCAATCATTTAGCCTGGGAGCTTCGGCCAGCGGAATCGACATCGGCAATATGATCATCGACAGGAATAACTACAAGTGGATCATTCGCAGAAATGAAGGCATGGTGATGGTATTTAATGACAATAACACCTTCGACATTGCTACGGATGATAAGTTAAAAATACTAAATGGCACGGCCGGAAATGGAGCAATCCCAGGCAATCAACTTCTTTCGATGGCTGATGACCTGGAAGGTGCAGTATGGGTAGGCACAGATGCCGGACCAGCTGTTTTTTACAACACAGAACGGATTTTTATGCAAGGCCAGAATTTTGATGCTACAAGAATTTTAGTTCCCCGCAATGATGGCACCGGGCAAGCTGATTACCTGCTCGGGAGCGAAAAGATCCTTTCGATTGCCATTGATGGGGGCAACAACAAATGGTTTGGCACCGAAAATGGTGTATTCCAGATGTCGCCCGATGGTCTGGAACAATTGAATTATTTCAATACGGCTAACAGCCCCTTGCTCTCAAATACCGTAAACAGCATTGCCATTACAGATGATGGTGAAGTGTTCTTTGGTACAAACAACGGGATTATTTCTTACAAAGGAATTGCAACTCCCGGAGAACCAACAAACAGTGAGGTTTATGCATACCCAAATCCGGTACGCCGCGAATATACAGGACCTATAGCCATCAAAGGACTTGTGCGCAATGCCATCCTCAAAATTACGACCATAAACGGAAGTCTGGTTTATCAAACCCGGGCCGAAGGCGGACAAGCTGTCTGGGATGGCCGTACGCTTAATGGAAAAGCAGTTGAACCAGGAATTTATCTTGTTTTTATAAGTGACGACGCAGGCATTGAAACCATAGTAACCAAAATTATGATGATGCGCTAAATGGGTGCTGACAAAATCCGCGGGATTGTATTAAATCAAATCAGATATAGCGATACAAGCCTGATCGTTAAGGTTTATACTGATACTTTCGGGTTGCAGTCGTACCTCATTAAAGGTGTCTTTCAAAAACGATCGAAGTTCAGGCCGGCACTCTTTCAGCCCATGAGTGTGATTCAATTTGTGAGCCAGCACAAGCAAGGCAAAGAGCTTCATTATATGCAGGAAATCAGCCTGGAAATAAGCTTTCACCAGCTTCATCAGGACATGGGGAAAAATGCCGTGCTGATGTTTATGAGTGAGCTGCTTAGTCATGCCATTCATAGCCAGGAATCTGATCCCGATCTCTTTGATTTTTTAATTCAAACCATCCAATGGCTCGATCTGACAACGGGTTCGTATGCTGCCTTTCCGCATTATCTTATGCTGGAGTTAAGTCGTTTTTTAGGTTTTTATCCCAAAAATAACAGCTTTAGTAATGGAGCAACTTTTGATATGATGGAAGGTCAATATAAAAAACAGCAGCCCGAGCATCCTTATTTTTTAAATGAATCACTGAGCGATTATTTGCACCAGCTTGCCTCTATAGTCCCGGAGCAATTGGCATCACTCAAATGGAATCCCAATTACAGGCGACAGCTGCTTGGTGAATTGATCAACTATTACAAATTACACCTGCCCGGCTTCAATGGGCTAAAGTCGCACGAAATTCTTAGGGTAGTGCTGGGCTGAGTAAACGGTTGAGCCTTATCGTAAGGTAAAATTCACCTGACCGATCAAACTTTCGCCCTCGTATATATCAACGGCATAAACACCCTCCTGTAGTTCCTGGGTGTCGCGTTTATCCCAATAAACACAAACTTCCTGATTTTGATTCTGATAGTCAATGGTTTCCATGACTGAATATTGTAATCTCTCGCCCTGAACCACAAAGGAATATTCATCACCACGGCCTTTGGCCAAAACTTTACGATCGGGTGCTGCGATTCGGATATAGATTTGTTTGGTACCGGCCGCTACAACTTTGTTTTCAGCCAGGGTGAAACATACCTTAATACGCTCAACTCTTTTTACCTTATCTGTCTCCACCTCTCTGTTGCTACCACGCTGACGAATACCTGCAGCAGATACGTTGAAGGTACGCATTTCGGCAGCCATCTCAACCACATCGGTAAGCTCTTCTTTAACCTTACTTAACTGAATATTACGTTTGCGTTCTAGGTTAAACTCCTCACGGATACGCTCGTTCTCCTCTGTAAGTTCACGGTTTACGGAATATAATGAATCCATCTGCCTTACATAGCCCTGAGAAATCACCTGAAGCTGTTCGAGTTTCTTTTTGATCTTATAATACTCCCATTGAGTATTGAGCAATTTTTTAATCTCAACGGCATTGGCCTGTATCACACTATCCTTGGCCATAAGCGAGTCGGCCAGTGCCCCATAGGCTTCTTTGGTTTGGTTATGTGCCACTATTAAGCTGTCAACCTCACGCACCAGCGCAATGCGTTGCTGATCTTTTTCTTCCTGCAACACACGCAAATTCGATTTGGTTGAAATCAGCCAAATGGATAAGCCAATAATTATCAATGCAAAAATTGCCAGAATAATGTATAGCCATCTGGTTGCATTTGGCGAAGGGATAGGCTGATTTTGAGCGGACTTTTCCATATTACTTATGTTTCCATTTCGTTATGCAAAAATAGTGCAAATCAACGATATTTGCAAGTTGAATTCCAGCTGAAAAAGCAATCTCTCATGACTGATAATTATATAAAACGACTCTTTATAGCCATTCCGCTTCCGGATACAGATCCTCTGCGCAGGCTCCTTGATCAGCTCAAGCATCAGTTGGCAACCGAAAAGATCAACTGGGTGAAACTGCAAAACCTCCATCTTACAATAAAATTCCTTGGTCCGGTACGTACGGCTCTGATTCCTCAAATCATTTCAACAACACAGGATTGTGTTTCACAACACAAAAGCTTCACCCTCGATTTTAATAAGACCGGAATCTTTGGCAGCAGATACGACCCCAAAGTGCTTTGGCTGGGGACAAAAACCCCACCCGACGAACTATTTTCATTAACCGAAAACCTGCTCAACCAACTGGATAGCATTGGATTTAAACGCGACAGACAAAACTTTGTGCCTCACCTCACCCTGGGAAGGATCAAACAATTGAAACAAAAACCATATTTCCAACAAGTGGTGCAAAGTATTCCGCAGCAGTCATACCTCAAAACAACTATCAAAGAAGTGAGGCTTTACGAAAGCATCCTGCATAAAAGCGGCCCGGAATATTTTATTGTTGAACGCTTCGGCCTGACTTGAGCAAAAGCTGTGTGATTCGATGTTGTGATTTTGCTGACAATCCATCCTAAAACAGTCCTGTTTTTGTTAGAAATCTC
>Ga0334901_1002183_pt1 | contig 17379 bp, 16 predicted proteins | sample GraSluR3_MG_3_FD_207216 | JGI IMG/M metagenome (GOLD analysis project Ga0334901, IMG submission 207216) | Sludge microbial communities from methane-producing bioreactor in Wageningen University, Netherlands - Granular Sludge_15_08-R3 | ecosystem: Engineered > Bioreactor > Anaerobic >... | reverse complement strand
CGGCCGTGCGGAAGCCTTTACCGGTGACTGGGGCGAGTTGGTGATCGGTATGAACGGTTTGCTGGAAGCCGTAGCCGAACCGGTAAACGAGCTAATGTTGGTGTTGCGACGCATGGCGGTAAACGATGTCACCAAAAAGGTAGAGAAAGATTATGCCGGTGTCTGGGACGACATCAAGAATGCTGTCAACGATGTCAATAAGCGGTTGGCCCATATACATGAAACTGTAATCAATGTCAGTAACGGCGATTTAAGTGACCTTGAGAATTACAAGAAAATAGGTCAAAGAAGCGAAAACGATAAATTAGTACCCGGTTTTATTAAGATGATGGAGGCAATCCAGAACTTGGCGCAAGATGCTGAAATGCTGGTCAACGAAGCTGTCGAGGGCAAGCTGGACACCAGGGCCGACGCTGCCGGGCACGAAGGTGAATACCGTAAAATCGTCGACGGGGTCAACCGGGTTCTGGATACGGTAATCAATCCGGTTAACGAAGCTGCCGCCTGCCTTAAAGAAATGGCCAAAGGCAATTTAGATGTAAGGGTAACCGGCAATTACAAAGGCGACCATGCCATCATTAAAGAAGCGCTTAACGGGACCCTTGAGGCTTTGAATCAAATTATCAAGGAAGAAGCGGTTTATTGCCTGCAAGAAATGGCTAAGGGTAACCTGGACGTGGCTATTACTGGAAAATACCAGGGAGACTACGCCATTATTAAAAACGCGCTTAATACCACCGTAAATGACCTCAATGAAATATTAGGCCAGGTCGCCGTTGCTATCGAACAGGTGAATAACGGTTCCCAACAGGTTTCCGATTCCAGCCAGGCCCTGTCGCAGGGATCGGCTGAGTCCGCCAGTTCCATGGATCAGGTCACTTCCTCCATGCAGCAAATAAACGCCCAAACTAAACAAAATGCGGAAAATGCCACGCAGGCCAATCAGTTGGCCACCCAGGCCCGTTCCAACGCGGAAAAAGGAAACAATCAAATGGGCCAGATGTTAAAAGCTATGGGGGAAATTAACGAATCTGCCGCCGATATCTCGAAAATTATTAAGGCGATCGACGAGATTGCCTTCCAGACCAATTTATTGGCCCTAAACGCGGCAGTCGAGGCGGCGCGGGCTGGAAAACACGGTAAAGGATTCACGGTGGTGGCGGAAGAAGTACGAAACCTGGCCCAGCGCAGTGCTAAAGCGGCGGAAGAGACTGCCGAGCTGATTGAAAACTCAATTAAGAAAACGGAAGTGGGTGCCAAGATAGCGGAAGAAACCTCCAGTGCCTTGGAGGAAATTGTCCTGGGTTCTACCAAGGTGACTGATTTGATTAGTGAAATTGCATCTGCCTCCAAAGAACAGGCGCTGGGTATCGGTCAAGTTGACCAGGGATTGGGGCAGGTCGACCAGGTTATTCAACAGAATTCATCCAGCGCGGAAGAACTAGCGGCCGCCAGTGAAGAGATGTCCAGCCAGGCCTTAATGGTTAAACAGATGCTGGAAAAATTCAAATTTAAACAGCAAGCTACCGCAAATGTTTCACTGTCCGGCGCGGCAACAGACTTTGATTTTCGCGCTCAATCATCCTTCGACGGTGCCGGGGAAGTTAAACCAAAGGGGCTTAATGTTGAGGCGGAAGCGGCGGCAACCTTATCGCCAAGTGATCAGGTGCAGCCGGAAGACGTTATTTCCCTTGATGACCACGATTACGGCAAGTTTTAACTATTTGAAATGTTGATACCGGTATGCCTGAGGGTAACAAGTTAATTACCGAGGTGGGATCGGCTTGGCTAAGAAAATTTTGATTGTGGATGATGCCGGCATGATGAGGATGATGATTAAAGAAATCCTCACCAAAAACGGTTATGAAGTTGCCGGGGAAGCCCGGAGCGTGCGGGAAGCGGTTGAAAAGTATGCGGTATTAAAGCCCGACCTGGTGACTATGGATGTTGCCATGCCCGATTTGAACGGCATTGACGGAGTAAAAGCCATTCGCCGCATCGACCCGAATGCCAATATCATCATGTGCAGCGCTAAAAGTAACACGGTAATGGAGGCCATACGGGCAGGAGCAAAGGGATTTGTGGTAAAACCTTTCAAAGCGGCGCAAATAGTCAAAACTGTAACTAATGTTTTAGAGTAAGGGTCGCGGTGGAAGTAAAGGATGTGTCTGATTGAATATTTTGTTAATAGATGATGAACTGGATAGTTTTAATAGTCTGGTTGCTGCTGTCGAACCTGCCGGCAATAAGTGTAAAAAGTTCAACTGTCCCGTGCAAGCACTGGAAACCTACCGGCAGCATCAAGATCTGTATGGTGTGGTCATTACTGATATGAAGATGCCCGGCATGAATGGTATTGAATTTTTAAAGCAGGCCCGTACACTGAATCCGGAAGCTAGGGTAATCATCATCACCGGCTACGGAGATGTCGAGACGGCAATAACAGCGGTTAATAACGGTGCGTATGCTTGAAGGTGAAATCAATAATTTGAGAAGACAAAGATTGGATTATGAATGCCTGGAAGCGGAATACCGGAAATTAAAACAGGCTTACGAGGACCTGCAAAAGTTGCTGCAAGGCGCGGCTGCCGAATGATTTGGGTTAATATTAAAACTACATGTTAGATTAAGAGGAGCCTAGTTATGTTTAATGGTGATATGGAAGAAAGGATGGAGTATATAAAGTATTTCGTAAACGACAGCAGGGAATTACTGGACGATGCGGAGCCGCAAATCATAGCCATGGAAGAAAAGGCCCTTTCTTCGGGAGAGGTCGACCGGGAAGTGCTCAATACCATCTTCCGTCTCTTCCATTCATTAAAGGGTTCGGCGTCTTTTCTGGACCTTCAGACCGTTACCAGGATTACGCACGAGGCAGAAACCTTGCTGGATCTTTTTCGGAAAGGACAGGCCGTTATAAACGGTAAACACGTGAACTTGCTCATTCGTACCAGTGATTTTATCAGAAAAATTTTAAACACGGTCGAAACCCAATTGAGTGATGAAGAATATGCCGAGGGTGCCGGAGAGATCCTGGAGGATTATCAAAAATCCATCGACTTAATTACTAAAACTTCTGCGTCCCCAAACGGATTGGAGCAGGCTGGTTTTGATGAGCACATAATTACTGCAGAAATGAACCGGCGTTTTTTTGAGGAGGCTTCCGAACATCTCGATAAAACCGAAAAAATGCTGTTGGTACTGGAGAAATCGCCGGAAAACCTGGAATACGCGGACCAGGCTTTCCGGTCCCTGCATAGTTTTAAAGGCAATGCCGGTTTTTTTGGGTACCGGGAGTTGGAAGTCTTAAGCCACCATGCCGAGACCCTTTTAGACCGGATTAGAGAAGGTGAAAAAGCATGTGATTCCAAAGCGGTATCTTTTCTTTTAATTGCCGTGGACGCATTGAGGGAAGGGGCGGCCCGGGTGGAAAGTAGCGGTAAATTGGAAGTGCCCGGCATGAATGAGATTATCGCTCATTTGGACCGGTTGGCTGCTGAGCCGGGTGGTAATAACGGAGAAAAAGTATGTGGTGCGGATGAGTGCAATCCGGAACATGTCCCCAACGGTGGTTATGAAAAACCGGCAGAAAATGAAAATGAAGTTGCAGCACCTGCCACCCAAATTTTACGGCAGGTGCCTAAAACAGGGAATTCTGGTGGCGGTAACGGAGAGGGAACGGGGCCTTCCGGTGGTAGGAACAAGCAACCGTTGCCCGCACAGCAGGTAATCCGCGTGGATTTAGAAAAATTGGACCGGTTGTTGGACCTAGTGGGGGAATTGGTCATAGCGGAGGCCATGGTCGCCAATAACCAGGATCTCAAGGGCATGGAATTAGGCGGTTTTGAAAAGGCGGTACTCCAGCTCGATAAAATTACCAGGGACATTCAAGAAGTAGCCATGTCCATGCGGATGGTCCCGCTGGCCGGAACCTTTCGCAAGATGGTGCGCCTGGTACGTGACCTGACGCAAAAAGAAAGTAAAAAAGTAAATTTAGAAATTATCGGTGAGGATACAGAAGTTGATAAAACCGTGATCGAACAAATATCCGACCCGCTGGTGCATCTTATCCGCAACGCGGTTGACCATGGAATTGAAAGCCCCGGGGAAAGAAGTTCCCTGGGTAAGCCCGAGACGGGTAAAGTGACCATCACAGCCAAACATGCCGCCGGAGACGTCTGGATTATCGTGGAAGATGACGGAAAAGGACTGGACCGGGAGAAAATATTGCGAAAAGGTATGGAACACGGCTTGATCAGGTCCGATGGATGGGATTTGAAGGACGAAGAAGTATGGGAGCTAATCTTTGAACCCGGATTTTCAACTGCCGGTAAAATTACCAGCATATCGGGACGGGGCGTCGGAATGGACGTGGTAAAACGGAATATAGAAAAACTGGGCGGGAAAGTGAATGTCCGCAGTAAAACCGGTGCGGGGACCATGTTTGCCGTACGCATTCCCCTGACTCTGGCTATCATTGAAGGAATGGTGGTCAAAGTCGGTAACTGCCGGTATACCATCCCCATTGGTTCCATCAAGGAATCGATCCAGCCGGTAGCAGATCAGATAACCATGACGCCCGGCGACTTGGAAGTAGTCCGGATCCGGGGTGAAATGCTGCCGGTGGTCCGCCTGCACGAGCTTTACAAAGTACCGCCTAAGTTTACGGACTTAACCGAAGGGATATTGATTGTGGTGGAAAATAATGAGAAGAAAGGTTGTTTATTTGTTGACGAATTATTGGGCCAGCAGCAAGTCGTGATCAAGGGATTGTCCGGTTACCTGGGCCGGGTGAGAAGCATCTCCGGGTGTGCCATACTTGGCGATGGTGATGTCAGTATGATCTTGGACATTGCAGATTTGCTTAGCTCGATAGAAGTAGGGAGGCAGTGATGATGAATACCAGAGAAAGGTTGGACGCGGAAATTCTTGAAGATAGTTTGGAAGATGAGGATACTCAGGAGGATAAGTTTCTTACGTTTATTTTAAATAAAGAAGAATACGGCATTGAAATCCGGTACGTGACGGAGATAATCGGTATTCAAAATATCACCGGGGTGCCGGATATGCCGCCGTACATTAAGGGAGTTATTAACTTGCGGGGAAAAGTAATCCCGGTTATGGACGTACGGCTGCGCTTCGGCGCACCGGAGCGTCCCTACGATGACCGTACCTGCATTGTAGTAATAAATATTGACTACCAGTCCGTGGGTTTGATTGTGGACCGGGTATCGGAAGTGCTGGATATTCCTAAAAATGAAATTGAACCGCCGCCGAAGGTAAAAAAGGGTAACGAAAACCGGTACATTCAAGGTATGGGTAAAGTGGGAGAAAAGGTCAAGATTCTGCTTGACGCTCATAAATTGTTGTATGAGCAGTCTAAACTGTTTTTTGAGGGTGACGCGAAGGAAGATAGTATGCCGTGAACCATACCATCCAGTTGACCGACGAAGAATTGAAACTGATTAGCAGGCTGATCTATAAGAAATTCGGGATTTTGCTGAGTGAGAAAAAACGCAATCTGATTATCGGGCGCCTGCAAAAAATTCTAAGAACGGGTGGATTTAAAAGCTTTAAAGAGTATTACGATTACGTGGTCCGGGATTTGAGCGGCAAGGCACTGTTGACCATGGTTGACCAAATTTCTACCAATCACACTTTCTTTTTTCGGGAGAAACAACATTTCGATTTCTTTACCAGCGTGGTGCTGCCGCAGCTTTGTTTAAAGAACCGCACCCAGAAAATCAATATTTGGTGTGCGGGCTGTTCCTCCGGCGAAGAACCTTACAGCCTGGCTATAGCTCTTTACGATTTTTTCGGGGCTGACATTGTAAGTGCCGGAGATATCGGCATTCTAGCCACTGATATCTCCATCAGTGCTTTAAAAAGGGCCTTGGCCGGAGTTTATCCGGAAAGCGCCATGGCGCAGATGCCGCTTGCTTTCCGGCAGAAATATTTTACACCCGAAAAGGATGGCTGCTGGGCGGTCAGCCGTAAATTAAAAGAAATAGTGCTTTTCCGGCGCTTAAACCTGGTACAGGGGGAGTACCCTTTTAAGGGAAAGTTCCAGGCCATTTTTTGCCGCAACGTCATGATTTATTTTGACAGTGTGGTGCAACAGGCAGTTGTGGAACGTTTTTATCGTTACACCGAACCGGGCGGTTATCTTTTTGTTGGACACTCTGAGTCGCTTAACAGGATAAAATGTCTTTATAAATATGTGAAACCTTCTATATATCAGAAAGGAAATTCAAGAAGAGGTTAATATTCCATGAAAAAGATAAAAGTTCTGGTAGTTGACGATTCGGCGCTGGTCAGGGACATTCTTGCCCGGGGGCTGTCTTTGGACCCGGAGATTGAAGTGGTGGGAACAGCTTCCGACCCGTATGCGGCCCGTGACCAAATAGTAAAGTTGAGGCCGCACGTACTGACGCTGGATGTGGAGATGCCCAGGATGGACGGGGTGGAGTTTTTACGGCGGCTCATGCCGCAGTACCCGTTGCCCGTGCTGGTGGTAAGCGCTCTGACCAAAAAAGGGGCGGCTATAACTATGTCCGCTCTGGAAGCTGGTGCCGTGGACGTGGTAACCAAACCCAGTACCAATATTTCCCGCGGATTGAACGCGATGCTGTTGGAATTGCGGGAAAAAGTAAAAGTAGTTGCGAACGTTAATGTAAGTGCCTGGAAAATCAGGCGGCAGGGAGATGCGGTACACAGGCAGGTGCGAATTGACAGTAAAGCGTTGGCGGAATCCACAGATAAGGTGATCGCCATTGGGGCGTCCACCGGCGGGACAGAGGCCATCCGGAGAATAATTCGGGATTTTCCCGCTGTAATGCCTGGAATCGTGGTGGTACAGCATATGCCAGCAGGATTTACCAGGCATTTTGCGGAAAGTTTAAATAATATTTGCGCAATGGAAGTTAAAGAAGCTCAAACCGGGGACCGGGTTATGCCGGGAGTGGTATTGATTGCACCGGGCGGACGCCAAATGAATGTGCGCCGCTCGGGTGGTATCTATCTGGTGGACTGCCGGCCCGGTGAGAACGTCTGCGGGCATTGTCCTTCAGTGGAAGTATTATTTCGTTCGGTAGCAAAATATGCCGGGGCAAACGCGATTGGGGTCATGCTTACCGGTATGGGTAGGGACGGGGCGGAAGGAATGGCGGAAATGCGCCGGGTCGGAGCCCGCACCGTTGCCCAGGACGAAGCTACGTCGGTGGTTTTTGGCATGCCTAAAGCGGCCTATGAACAAGGTGGCGTAGAATACCTGCTGCCGCTGGAAATCATAGCATCCAAAATAGTAGGCCTGCTTGCAAAATTATAGTAAAACAGGCATATAATAAAAGGGTTTTCCTGCTGATTATAGAAAATAATAAATAAAAATAAATTAAGTGAAAGGCAGGTATTTTTTGTGCCTTTGCTTTGGCTCATCAGCATTATTTTGCTGCTTCCTTTGCTCTTATTCATATTATTTTTTCAGGTAGCAGCTTTTTCTTTTACCAAATTAGGATTGTCACCTCTGGGTGCCGTTTTGCTATTTAGCCTGTGCTTGATGGGCGGATTAATCAATATTCCGGTTTCAAGACGTCGTTTCCGGGTTGAAAACAACCGGCTTTTTTCTTTTTTTTTCTATTACCCGCCCAGGGTGTACGAACAGGTTGTGGCCGTTAATGTCGGGGGCGCGGTGATTCCGGTTCTTTTCAGCCTCTTTCTGTTGTCAAGTACGCCTTTGGGGACCGTTTTAGTAGCGGTTACCGTAGTCACGGTGGTGGCAAAGATACTGTCCCGGCCCGTTCCGGGTGTGGGAATTTCATTGCCGGCGTTTATACCGCCGCTGGTGGCGGCGGCGGTATCCATGTTGATTGCCGGTGAAAACGCGGCACCCGTGGCTTATATCGCGGGGGTCTGGGGCACGCTTATCGGAGCGGATTTATTAAATCTACACCGGCTTCGTGAGGTTGGCGCCTACGTATTAAGCATCGGAGGGGCCGGAGTTTTTGACGGTATTTTCCTGGTCGGGGTGGTGGCCGCGCTGCTGGCTTAGGAAGGAGAATGCATGCAGCCTTTTAGCCCTTGGGCATCATTTTATTTTTGTAGTTCCAGGCAAGTACCGCTTCTGCGAATTTGACCATTTTATGGGTCATATTGCCGCCGACGTTGCCGTTTAACCGGGAGGGCAATTCTCCCTTATCAATATAGTCATAGTCCGGAATTCCCAGTTCGGCAGCCATCTCATTTCTGAAATCTTCTAAGGCGGGTTCCACGTATGGTTGTAATTCTTTCGGGATCAGACCGGTAGAAATATTTTTGATCAGGTCTGGTGCAATATCATTCATAACCGCCAGATGATTTTCCATGCAGATGCCTCCTTAAAATTATTATTTATTATTTGACGTTTAAAAAATATTATGTTGGGAATTATAAATAATTTTAAGAACTATTGGTATGTGAATGACCGGGAGGGAAACCAGTGATTAATTACGTTGCCAGGCAGCCTATTTTTGACCGGGAGCAAAAAGTTTTTGCTTATGAGTTGTTATACCGTTCCGGTTCCGTTAATTATTTTAACGGTCCGGATGGGACCGGGCCACGATCGAAGTGGTCACTGGAAAACCTGCAAAAAACGGCAGATAAATTAAACCTGGATGCGGGAGATACTGTTAAAGCTTATGTCGATGCACTGGAAATGGCCAATAACCTTTATTCCTGACAACCGCTAAAGCCGGATTAATTAATGTTTTTTCTTACCTTTCAGTTTTATCCGTTTGAAAGCCGGTTGCATGACCGGAGGTTCTTTTAAGAAGCCGTATAGTAATCCGCCCAGCATTAGCAGTCCGGCATAACCCACAGCGGGATATAAGATTCTTACCAGGTTGGAAAACCCTAATTGGCTGGCCGCAAATGCGACCACGCCGGTTCCAATTACCAGCCATTTGAATCGCGCGCTTTCCTGTTGTGTGAATCTAATAATAAATCCGTACAGGCTGCCCACGGCAGTAGTATAAACTTCCAGCAGCAGTACGATGCTGTAGCCAAATTGAAATACCGGGGATATTTGTGAGGCAATATAGATCATGGGCACTTCGTAGCCGGAGATTGCCGGGATATTGGTGAGTAAGGCCAGTTGGATGGCTAAAGCACTAACGCCCAGGCCGATTCCTCCATAAAAAGCCCCTTTATTCAAAGTTTGCGGGTTTTGGGCTAATCTGCCCAGGGGGGCCAGGATGGCCACACTGAGCACCATGTTATACGACACGTAATTGACGGCGGACAGGGGCCAAAACGGTACGGGGGCCCGGGACGGCTGGGCCCACTGCCTGACCGCGCCGAAATCTAAAGGCGTGTTGACCAGGGAGATGATGCTGATTCCCAGTACGGATACCAATAAAACCGGAACTATGTAACTGATGGAATTTATCACACCGTGGACGCCCAACAAAACCGTAAATATGGTAATTCCAGTTATAATCAGGCTGCCGAACAGGTGCGACAGGCCGAATTGTTCGGTAAAAATGGCACCGGCCCCGGCGGCCATTGCCGTTAAAGCGCCGAAGAGAAAAAATGTGATTACCGCGTCAATAACGCTTCCCAGCCAGCGCCCGCCGGCATGATTGATCACTTCCCGGTATGATTGGGCTTGTAAGCTGTTGCCCAATCTTAAAATGATTAACCCGAAAAAGCCGAACAACAATGTTACCAGCATTATAGCCGGTATTCCGTAAGCACCGAAGAAACCGAAAAACTGGAGTACTTCCTGACCGGAGGCAAAACCTGCCCCGACAACGGTTCCGATGTAAACCGCAGCTACTTTAAAAGTGGATAAATTATTTGTGTTTGTACTCATACGGATATTATTTCAGAGAGGATGTTTTTTTATGTTGTCAGGATTTTTTATATGTTGCCTTACCTTACCAGGTCAAAGATACGATACTGCAATGCTTCAGCAATATGCTCCTCTTTAATGGCCCCAGAATCTGCCAGGTCGGCTATGGTCCGGCTGACTTTCAATATCCGGTCATGGCTGCGGGCACTCAGGCTCAACTGGTTGAAAGCATTCCGCAGTAAAGCTTCCGCCGCTTTTTTCAGTTTGCAGTGCAGCCGCACTTCCCGCGCTCCCATATGCGCGTTGCAATACACGCTGCAATTTCCAGACTGTTGATAACCTTTTTTAGATTCAGAGCCTTCAAATCTGCGTAACTGAATTGCCCTTGCCCTGGTCACACGTTCTTTTATCGTCCGGGAACGGTCACTTTTTTCCGCCTGGGACAAATCTTCATACGGCATTCTGGGTACTGCCACACAAATATCAATCCGGTCCAATAAAGGGCCGGAAAGCCGGGAGATATAGCGTTGAATCTGGAGCGGCGTGCAGGTGCACTCCCGTTCCTTATCCCCGTGGTAACCGCACGGGCAAGGGTTGAGCGCGCCCACCAGCATTAGCCTTGCGGGATAGGTTAAAGAGGCGTTTACCCGGGAAATAGTGACGATACCGTCCTCAAGCGGCTGCCGGAGGGCTTCCAGGGCGTCTTTGTGAAACTCGGGCATTTCATCCAGGAAAAGGACCCCGTTGTGGGCGAGGGAAACTTCCCCGGGCCTGGGTACCCGGCCGCCGCCGATGATACTTATGGCTGATGCGGTATGGTGGGGGGCCCGGAAGGGCCGTTCGGCAACCAGGGGGGTGCCGGGCTCAAGCTTGCCGGCCAGACTGTAAATTTTGGTTGCCTCCATGGACTCCTGAAAAGTAAGGTCCGGCAGGATCCCCGGCAGCCGGCGGGCCAACATGGTCTTGCCGGACCCGGGACTTCCCATCATAACCAGGTTATGTCCCCCTGCGGCCGCCACTTCCAACGCCCTTTTAGCTGCCTGCTGCCCTTTAACGTCGGCAAAATCCAGTTCTTCGGAAAGCTTGCCGCTCATCAATTGCTTAAGGTCGATCTGATACGGATTGATTTCGTTTTCTCCGCACAAAAACTCCCCGACCGCCGCCAGCGACCCGCAAGGTAATACGTCCACCCCGTCAACCAGCGCTGCTTCCGCGGCGTTTTCTTCGGGTACGATTACTTTATTTATAGACGGTGTCTCCCGGATTGCCCAAACACTGGGCAGGATCCCGTTAACTCCCCGCAGGTAGCCGTTTAGGGATAGCTCCCCGAGGTAGGCGAAAAAACGGCACCGTTCTGATGGCAGTTGTTCTGTGGCCGCCAGTATGCCTACCGCTATGGGCAGGTCATAGATGGGACCTTCTTTCTTTAAATCGGCGGGAGCCAGATTTACCGTGATCCTTTTTACCGGGAACTCAAAACCTGAATTCTTGATTGCCGCCCGGACACGGTCTTTGGACTCCCGTACCGAAGTGTCCGGCAACCCGACAATATCAAAGCAAGGCAACCCCCTGGAAACATCCACTTCCACCTGCACGATCCGGCCGTCCAGTCCGTGGAGTACCGTGCTTTTAACTATTTCAATCATTAAAAACTAACCTCCGGTTTTAATGACATCCTTATCTTTGCTAAATAATGGTGCATATATTCGTCAATATTACATAATTCCCCTTCTTTTCCTGTAACCAAATATTTAAAAGTTGCACCGGCAGGAAAAACGACTTTTAACCAAGAATATAGCAAAAAAAGATGATGAGAACCGGTCGCTGCGTTAAGCGTGAAAAGGGAAGTCCGGTGCAAGACCGGCGCGGTCCCGCCACTGTAAGGGCGAAGAGCTTCTTGATGTCACTGGCTTTTTTATTTAAATAAAGCCGGGAAGAGTGAAGCATCAAATGACCCCGAGCCAGGAGACCTGCCTGTTCTCAGGTCACCTTGAAAACCTACGGTTGATAGGGAGGTGATTATTCAGAACGAAGTGCTTGTTTTGCGTCTGAATAGTTCAACCCCCTTCCCGTAATATGGGAACGGGGTTTTTGGTGTCAGGCAGGTATAATTATTGATCCGGGATTGTTTCTGAAAAGAGTTGAACGGTATGAATTTGCATGATAGTAGTTCTGTGGAGTTACTTTTGCCGCAGGAAAATCAAAAGTTCCGTTTAATGGGGGGACTGCAGGCCGTCCTTGGTTCCACGTACCTGCTGGTGGTTGCTGAAAAACCGTGGGTTACTCTGAGTTCCGGTATTTTGGGCGGCGGCCTGGGCACGAAGCGTTATTTTATTAACCGGCAGGTGCCTTCCGGTTATTGCGCCGGGCAGCCGGTTGAGGAACTGGCGGCATACCTGGCGGCTTCATTTAAAGAATATGACCCATCCCGCCGGCCGGACTGGACCGCGCTTATGACGGCGGCACAAGTAAAGGACGCTTGCTTTATCCGCCTTGCCGGGGCGGACTGCCGGGCGGCCGTGATTGCCACCGCCGGCGTGGATAATGCCTGTGCGGCCGGGGTCACGCCGTATTTAAACCTAGATCCCGCAGCAGTAGGACCGCCGGGGACGATTAATATTATGGCTTTTTCTTCGCGGGCCCTGACCCACGGAGCCATAGTAAATGCCGTGCAAACCGTGACCGAGGCGAAAGCCCAGGTCCTGCGCGAGTTTTCCGTCAGGTGTCCGCGTACGGGCGCTTATGCCAGCGGTACCAATACGGATGCGGTGATTATTGCCGCGCCGGATGCACCGGCTTGTCTGCCGTATGCCGGGCCGGGAACCAGGATCGGTTATCTTTTGGCCTTGGGGGTGCGCCGGGCGGTGGCGGAAGCTTTGAAAAGGTACTTGTCAAATGGGGATAAGTTTTAAGATCATGCGGGAGGGAAACAGATGGGTGAGAAATATAAACCATTATTTAAAGCAATGGTAATTGTTTTGATGCTGTCTTTTTTACTGGTATTATTATGTGCTTGCGGTCAGGTACAGCAGGAAACGGGTGGTGCGGACTTTCCGCTGACCGTTACCGATGATCTGGACCGGCAGGTCACCATAAAAGAGGAACCGCAGCGGATAGTATCACTGGTACCCGCGGGAACGGAAATTCTTTTCGCCCTGGGGTTGGACGAAAAAATTGTTGGCGTAACGGAGTATTGCGATTATCCGGCTGCGGCCGCTGCAAAACCGAAAATGGGCGGGTTTTCCACGCCCAGCACCGAATTGATCGTGGCCGCCAGGCCCGATCTGGTACTGGCAACCCCCATACAAAAAGATTTTATCCGGCAGATGGAAGGAACCGGACTGGCGGTGGTGGCTTTTGAAGCGTATGACTTAAATGAAGTGCTGGCAAAAATCCGGTTGATCGGGCGGGTGACGGGTGCCGTCGCAACGGCAGAGCAGCTGGTTGACGGTATGCAGAAACGTATTGATGCCGTTGCGGACAAGGTCAGTGGTCTTTCCGAAGTCCAGAAACCGGAAGTCTTTTTTGAAATCTGGCCCGATCCCCTGACCACCGGGGGAGCGAAGAGTTTTCTCAACAGCCTGATCACTGCCGCCGGTGGAAAGAATATTGCGGGAGATATTGAACGTGATTGGGTGACTTACAGCGTGGAAATGCTGCTGGCCCGGAATCCGGAAGTAATTATATTTTCCCATCACGGCGATTCCAGGCAAACAGCGGAAGATATCAAGGCGCGCCAGGGGTGGGAACAGGTGGCGGCTATTAAGCATAATCGCATCGGGCACATCGTAGATGAAAATTTGGTCGTGCGCGCCGGTCCGCGGGTAGTGGAAGGTCTGGAGCAGATAGCTGCAATCATCCACCCGGAGTTCTTTAATTAAGCTGTCACCGAACGGAGGCTTATTGTTGAACGCATACGATAAAGTTTGGCGTTGGAAAGCACTGGTCGGTATACTGGTGCTGGTTTTGGGGTTAACGGTGGTTTTTTGTACTACCATAGGTCCGGCACCGGTTGGGTTTGTAGAGGTACTGACTATTTTGTTGCGCAAGCTGCCCTGGCTCGGTGATTTTGTCCCCCGGGGAGATTGGCCGGAAAGCTATGAAACCATTGTCTTTCAGATGCGGCTGGCGCGGGTAATCCTGGCGGTTCTTGTTGGTGCCGGCCTGGCCGCTTCCGGGGTAGTGCTTCAGGGGCTCTTGCAAAACCCGATGGCCGACCCGTATATTCTGGGCATTTCCTCCGGTGCCGCTTTGGGCGCCACGGTGGCCATGCTTTTCAATATCGGGTCTCAGGTGCTGGGAATGTATGCCGTACCGCTGTGCGCATTTTTGGGGGGTGTCATCACTACTTTTTCGGTATATAATTTATCCCGGACGGGGAACCGGGTTTCCATGCCGACCTTGCTGCTGGCAGGGATTGCCATGGGTGCGCTCTTATCGTCAGTGACTTCTTACGTCATGATTATGGGCGGCAGGGATATCCACCAGGTGGTCTTTTGGATTATGGGCGGTTTTTCCGGCCGCGGCTGGGAGCACGTCAGGGTATTGCTGCCCTACGTCATCACAGGGTTTGTCGTAATATATTTCTATGCCCAGAAGCTGAACGTGATTTTAATGGGTGAAGAACAGGCACAGCACCTGGGCGTCGATGTAGAGCGGTTGAAACAAATTATGCTGGGCGCCGCAACTTTATCGGCCGCTGCCGCCGTGGCCGTAAGCGGGATCATCGGCTTTGTGGGACTGATTATTCCTCATGCCGTACGACTCCTGATCGGGCCCGACCACCGTGTGCTTTTTCCCGCATCGGCACTGGTGGGCGCCATTTTTTTAACTTTGGCCGATGCACTGGCACGAGTGGCCGCAGCTCCCCAGGAAATACCGGTAGGTATTATCACGGCCCTTTGCGGCGGGCCTTTTTTCATTTACCTGTTGCGAAAACGTCCCTACCATTAAAAACAGCCCGGTAACGGCAGGCACCTTTAGGAGAGTGAAAACGGTTGGTAGTGCTTAAAGTTCACGATATTGAGTGTGCTTACGGTTCGGCCAAAGTGCTGAACGGTTTGACCTTTGCCATAGCACGCGGGGGATTTACCGGTGTAATCGGCCCGAACGGTTCCGGTAAATCTACCGTGTTACGCTGTATCAGCCGGGTGCTGAAGCCGGTCCGGGGGAGCGTGTTACTGGATGAGCACAACTTGTACGGTTTGAGTACCCTGGAAACCGCCCGCAAAATGGCGGTGGTGCCGCAGGAAACGGCAGTAAATTTTTCTTTTACGGTTGAAGAAGTAGTACTGATGGGCCGTTCTCCCTATTTGGGCCGTTTTCAGGCGGAAGGAAAAAAAGATTATGAAATAGTCGCCCGGGCCATGGAATTGACCGATACCGGTTACCTGGCCGACCGGTTGATTACTGCCATCAGCGGGGGAGAACGGCAGAAAGTGATTATCGCCCGGGCCCTGGCGCAGGAACCCGAAATTATTCTTCTGGACGAACCTACCTCCCACCTGGATATTAATCACCAGATTGAAATCTTAAACTTACTGCAGCGCTTAAACCGGGAAGCGGGATTGACCGTGGTTTCGGTTTTTCACGATTTAAACCTGGCTGCCCAGTACTGCAAAGATTTAATTCTGATGCAAAGAGGGAAAATATTCTCCCTGGGGAAACCGGGGGCGGTGCTGACGGCCGGGATCATCAAAAAAGTATACGGCGCTGACGTGTTAGTGAAGAAGCATCCGGTTACGGGACGCCCCACCGTTATGCCCCTGGCCCGGGTGCAGCCGGAAAATAAGCCGCGGGGCAGAGTGCATGTTGTTTGCGGCGGCGGAGAAGGAGCGGCTATGCTGGAGCTTTTGGTCGAGTACGGTTACGAGGTGACCGCCGGGGTGATTAACGCCGGTGACATAGATTGGGAAACAGCCGGACTGCTGGGCATTGAAACGGCGGAAGAGGTGCCGTTTAGCCTGATTTCGAATAAAAGCCACGCGGAAAATATCCGGCTTATTAAAAGTGCGGATGCTTGTATTATGGTAAGCATACCGTTCGGCCGGGGAAATCTTAAAAATCTGGAGGCTTTGGCCCTGGCCCGCGATTGGGGCAAGCCCGTGCTGGTGGTGGAGGAGCGGGATATTGGGGAGCGCGACTTTACCGGCGGGCAGGCCGGGCTAATGTATAATGAGTTAAAGAAAAAGGGTGCCGTGGTGTTTAAAGATAAGCACGAATTGCTCAGGAGATTGAAATATCTCATATAAAAAGTCTATTAAGTTGCCCGCAGGTCACCGAAGGTGAATTTGATGTTTTCCAAGAGCGGCCCTGCTTAGGCGGGGTAAACTTTTGTCACAAAAGCTTTAAAGGTGACCCCTTAAATAAAAGCCTTGCCTGCGTATTACACGATAAGAACCGTTTAAAGACCTTGTTGCTGCTGTTAGTCAGTGTATTACCAGGGAAAGAGGTGAGCGGAAGGAAGGGAGGATAATTTGTTTCCCATACCGGACGCAGCAGAAAAAATAAAAAAGATCCAACAGGGGGACCGTCTGACCAGGGAAATATTTCTAGAAAACAGCAAGCCGTTTATTTATAAACAAGTATGCAGGTTTTCCGGGAGAACCATGGATTGGAACCGGGATGACGAACTGGCGGTGGCACTGATTGCTTTCAATGAAGCGCTCGACCGTTACCGTGACGAAAGAGGAGTTCCTTTTCCGGCTTTTGCCGGGATAGTAATAAGAAGCCGGCTTACCGATTATTACCGCAAGGAAAACAAGCATGCAGCCGGATTTTTATTACCCGGCAACGAAATAAACGGAATTGATTCGGCCAGGTCATGGGATACTTACCTGAAAGAAGAGACAGAAAAGGAGCGGGCGGAAGAAATAAAAGAGTTTGGAAACATGCTGGAAAAATACGGTGTTAACTTTGAAGACCTGGTTAAAAGTTCACCCAAACATAGCACCACCCGCCGGGATTTGATGCAGGCGGCACGAGTGCTGGCCGGGCAAAAAGGTCTTTGGGAAAAATTCAAAAACGGTAAAAAACTGCCTCTGAATGCAATGATTGAAGAAACCGGTATAGGCCGCAAGACCCTGGAAAGGGGCCGCAAATACATTATCGCCATGGCATTATTGATTTCCAGGCGGGAAGAGTTTCTCTACCTTAGCTCATATCTGAACCTGACGGAAGTAAATCCTGAGGGGGGCTGATAAATGGAAAAACGTGGAATAATATTAAAAATAAAAAAAAGGTCCTGTGTCGTCCTGACTCCCGGCGGCGAATACAGGGAAGCCCCCCTGCCCGAAGACGGAAAGACTGCAGTCGGACGCGAGATAACCTTCAGACAAAGGAAGAGTTTTTTTAACTTCAGATATTTTGCGGTGGCAGCGTCATTATTGTTGTTATTCATTTTATCCGGATGGTTTTATTTATCACAAAACCATCCGGCGGTTGCTTACCTTTCGCTAGATATTAATCCCAGTATTGAGCTGGCTGTTTCCGCCGACCGGAAAGTTTTATCGGCCCGCGGGTTGAATCAGGACGGCAGAATAATCCTGGGGGAA
>Ga0334901_1002182_pt1 | contig 17380 bp, 12 predicted proteins | sample GraSluR3_MG_3_FD_207216 | JGI IMG/M metagenome (GOLD analysis project Ga0334901, IMG submission 207216) | Sludge microbial communities from methane-producing bioreactor in Wageningen University, Netherlands - Granular Sludge_15_08-R3 | ecosystem: Engineered > Bioreactor > Anaerobic >... | reverse complement strand
TAAGCGTGGTGCTAATGCGGTACGAGAAATAGTAGAGGCGAGTGTAGAGATCGGTCTGAACTATCTAACTATATATGCTTTCTCGACCGAAAACTGGCGGAGGCCAAAGACAGAAGTTCATGGCCTGCTGAGATTGATCATGGATACTCTGATCAAAGAGATCGATGAACTGTCCAGCAACAATATCCTGGTTAGATTCATAGGGAGTAACAAAGGTCTCGACCCAAAATATTACGAAAAGATCAGCAAGACCTGTGAAAAGAGCTGGAATAATACAGGGCTTAATCTTAATGTTGCCATGAATTATGGTGGACGTCAGGAGATAGTCGAGGCGTTTGGAAAACTGTATAAAGATCTCCAGAACGGAATTGTTAAATCGGAAAAGATAGAACAGGACCTGATCAGGAAGTATCTTTATACAGGTGATATGCCCGATCCGGATCTTCTGATCAGAACGAGTGGTGAATTGAGATTATCCAACTTCCTGATCTGGCAGTCTGCTTATGCAGAACTCTGGTTCACTGAAACTCTCTGGCCTGATTTTAACCGGGAAGAATTTGTTCAAGCCATACTCAATTATCAGAAGCGAAAACGGAGATTCGGAGCCAGTTAGATATGATTGTTCTCAAGAGAGTTATCGTTGCAGCTATTTTTATCCCGCTGATTCTGGTGGTCTTTTATAACGGTGGTTATCCGCTTCTTGCCCTGCTCTCTATCTTTACCTTTTTCGGGCTGTATGAACTGAGGTTACTTTTTAAAAAGAAATACGGGCTCATACCGATCGTTGTCCTTCCACTCGGTGTTATCTTTCTCTGGCTGACTCCTATACTCGGAAGTATCGCGACAATCTTCTCCCTGCTCTTTCTTCTGCTGATCGTTGCTGGATACGATATCTTTCTCAATCGAATCGATGGAGCAGTAATCAGAATTGCTCTCTCACTCTTTGTCTTTATTTATCAACCATTCTTCTATTCCTACGTCTTCCGGCTACGCAACCTGCCTAATGGAGCATATCTCCTGATGTCGATTATTATTCTCATCTGGCTTACTGATACTGCAGCCTACTTTCTGGGTATGCTGTTAGGAAAGCATCGTGGTATATTCAAAGTCAGCCCTAAGAAGTCTGTAGAAGGCTTCATTTCCGGTATCATCTTTGCCTTTATCGGGGCCTTTGTTCTCCATAGATTCATCTCGGAATGGGTAACCCTTCCGGTTATGATGCTCGCCGCTATCTCTGTTGCTGTATTCGGCCAGTTGGGCGATCTCCTGGAATCTCTGATCAAGCGTGATACCGGGGTTAAGGATAGTTCACATATCATCCCGGGACACGGTGGTATCCTCGACCGATTCGACAGTTTTATTATCACAGTACCGGTTTTCTACATATTATACATACTCTTTATCTGACGGCAATTCATTATGCTCTTACGTATCATCAGAGTATCTCTTATCCTGATCATCCTCCTGCCTGTAATATCTCTTAGCGGAGATATAAGGTGGAACAAATATCCTCTCGACACTCTCTATCACAGGCCTGAAGAGATCCTCCAATCGATTAAAGAGAGAGTGGAGCTTAATCCCGGCATGGTTGCCTGGGAGGTAATCGGTGAGAGTAGTAACACAAAAGAACCGATCTATGCCTTCTCAATATCCAATCCCCAGACCGGCCCGGCAGAGAGTAAACCTTCTGTTCTCTTTCATGGGCAGCATCATTCTGAGGAACCTATCGGGGTAGAGATAATCTTCTATATGAGTGATTATTTTCTCAAAGAATACGAAAATGACTCGTTTGTAACCTATCTTCTGGATAACTACAATCTCTGGTTTGTGCCGACAGCAAATCCGGAAGGATTCCGTATAGTGAATCAAGGTTTTTATCGTTTGAAGCGGAAGAACAATACCGATACGAATATGAACGGTATATTAGAGCATAACAAGGATGGTGTGGATCTCAATCGTAACTATCCCTTCAACTGGGAGTATGATGATGCAGTTGATCCGGAAACTCCTTACTTTAAAGGATATGAGCCTGCTTCTCAATCAGAGACGATAGCTATGATCGATTTCTATGCCCGGGAAGAGTTTCAACTCGCCTTCTTCTATCATAGTTCGGCTTCAGGTTCTTACTCGGAAAGAGTATTCTTCCCTTGGAGATGGGGAGATGTTCTCTCACCAGACTATGAAGACATCTATTACCTGGCAGAAACTCTGGTGAAAAACCTGCCACGTGCTTATGCTAAAGGGCTCTATTCGGTTCATAACCTCAACACTTCCCAAAGGGGTTATGCCCGTGATTATATTTATTCTCAACACAGCACTCTGGCCATGCTTATAGAGACAGGTGGTGATTCCCCCTATGGTGAAGGGGTTGTAAACCCGGCTAACGACATGCTAAAAAACATCCAGAGAAAGCATGCTGATGCAATGCTCAACACGTTGCAGGAATATGATAGAAATCTACTTGTCGGAAAAGTGTCTGGAGAGGACGATATCCCTCTTGTCGGTGCGGAAATCATCATAGATCAGAGAGTGAGCCCTTACAAAGAGAATAGCCGGACGAATGATGAAGGTTATTTCTTTAAATTTCTTCTGAAGAGAGAATTACCCTATGGGATCAAGATCAACAACCATCATTTTAATCTTCTCAGAGAGAGTGAAGAGAGAACGAATCTTTCCTTCATCGTCAATGAAAAGGTAACTCTCCCTTTTATCCATGAAGAAGTAAATAATGGTGAAGCAATAATTATGGCTGATCCCGTCTTTCAATACTTCCAGCCACTGAAGCTTAGAGAGGAGTACAGGAGTGATACTGATATTATATATCTCTCACTGACAGATGATGGGAAGTTATTATACCGTAATGCTTTGGAAGGAGTCAACGGTGAGTTCTACCTTCCCTGGATACCGACTAACATGACAAAAAGAGCTGTTCTCTCTATACAGAAAACTGATACTAACCCGCTTCTCGATAAAGAGAAAGCAGTCAATAAGATAGTATTTCTGACTGACGAAAGAGAAGTGTTGAGCTATGTGAATAGATACAATCCCCTCGGTTCCTGGTATCTGCAACCGGAAACAGCGATAGGTATCGATTATTCGCTTTATGCTTCAGGTAATAACTATCTGATCAGTCAGGTAAATGTAATGAGTAATACAAATTACCGGTCTGAACATCTGGAGTTAATGCTTTATGACGGAGGCAAAATAGTCTATCAAACGAGAGATTTTCTCTCTTATCCCGACAGAATAGTATTTCGAATACCACTAATTCCACTACCGGACAATCTCTTTCTCGTGCTGGCCAACCGGGGTTTCAAACCATTATCGATCTATCAGGAAACAGGAATAAGCGTTTCGTCCAGAAGATTATACGATCATTATTCGGAGTGGCAACCTGCTGAACGTCCTGATCCAGCAATAGATATCTACCTGCAGAGAGATGGTCTCTGAACCTCATTATGTGGAGAGCAGAACAGTGAACAGTTTTTTTATCAATTATTCAAGACGAGGAAACATGAGTAAATATCTACTCTTATTGACATTAGCTATCGTGATCCTCTTTCCAGCTTTTGTCCTTGCTACTGTTCCGGAAGAAGCTGGTGAATATTTCAGGCTGAGTTTCTTGAGCCCTGATATCAGAAATACTTCCTCTCTCTTCATCCTTCAGGATGAACCTGATGGAGACAGAATGATCAAAAGAGAGGAATTCGAAAAAAGTTATTTTGGATTTGCATTTCTGAACTATAGAAGTTTTCAAAACGCACTCAACGACTTTCTGACTGTTAGGGAGGTGAGAAACTCTTTTCTCGATTATTCTGTAGTTGATAGATCCATATCGGGGAGGTTACAAGCCAGTCTGATGGCTGGAGTTGATTATCAAAGCGATTTTGAAGAACAGTATATCCATCTCTATCGTGGTGTTCAGGTAAGAGGGAATATTTATAATCGTTTAGTATTCTGGGGAGAATGGTGGGCAGGTCGCTTCCAGGGAGATCTTGATTATGCTGAAGCCAATTCCCCGCTTATCAAAGGGTTCTTTAAGACGCATCAGAATCCGGAAACTACCTATACCAACCTGAATAAGATCTATGGTCGCTTGAGTTATCTCTTTGATTTCGGTAATGTATCACTCGGAAGAGGAACTCATCTGATTGGGGACAATATAGGTGGCAGCACAATTCTCAATGATGCAGTCAATGATTATGGGTATTTCAGCAGTGAGATCACTTTTGGAAAACTAAGACTCTCTTTCTTGCATGCTACTTTGATCCCGGATGTCATAGAACCGGCTGAAGATTACGATTATCAGGATAAGTATCTGGTTCTCCGTCAAATTAATTACATGCCGTTACCGCAACTTGATCTCTATTTCGGGGAACAGGTTATCTATGCCAATCGTGGTATCGATCCGAGTTATCTGTTACCTCATATCTTCTACAGGATTACCGAACACAATCTTCAAGACAGGGATAATGTCCAGATGTATGCAGGAGCGAGCTGGAGATACAGGGACTTTGCTACCCTCTATGGCAGTCTGATTATCGGTGAATTGAGGAAAAAGGAGATCTTCAGTGACTGGTGGGGAAATAAATACGCCCTGCAAGGTGGGGGCTCTTTACTCTTTGCTGAAGGATTGCTCTATCACCAGAATGAAGCGGTGCGGACTACTCTGGAGTTCACAGCGGTCAGGCCATGGATGTATACTCATAAAACAATTGCTACACCCTTCTCACACGATGGTATCGGTCTTGGCTTCCCGGAAGGAAGTAACCTGATTCAGACTGCTGGAGAGATAGTCTTTCCTCTAATTCCCTCTCTGACACTGAATCAATTTGTGTCCTTTACAAAGCAAGGTAGTGTGGGGAATTCTTTCTCTATCAACTATGAAGATCGCCCTTCTGATACGGCAAAGTGGTTGGAAGGGGAGACTACTGACAGATGGTTGAGTAGAACTGTTCTGTTCTGGCATATACTAGCACATCATAGAATGAGAGCCGGAATGGAGTTTCGGCGGCAGGATAATGAGAGCTGGCGTAAAACCCTGGTGTTCGGTTATCAGGCGAGATATTAAAGAAAAGGCTGATCTGTGAGTTTCGTAATAATTTGCTTCTCTCTCACTTTACTGCTTGGCGGTGCAGGTATTATTCTCAATAGAAAAGGGAGAGAGACGAAGCAACGAACCATTTCTGTTGCCATCATAGCCCGTAATGAAGAAAAGGTGTTGCCTTTAACCCTGGAAACACTCGGCAAGTTAGATTATCCGAAAGAATCGTATGAACTTTTTCTTATTGATGATTGTTCAACAGATAGAACTGCGGAGCTCTTCGAGGATTTTGCCATGGGAAGGACCAATGTGAAGGTTGTAAAAATCAGTGAAGAAGAAAAGGAACTATCAGGCAAGAAGCAAGGTTTGCAGAAGGCACTGGAGATGGCTCATAATGAGATATTCCTGCTTACAGATGCCGATTGTCTGATGAGCAGGAATTGGTTAAAGGACACTTCAGCATACTGGGACGAGAAGACATTAATGCTCGTGGGCTATGCACCGGAAGATTATTCTGGATTACTTCGAGAAGCATCTTTTCTTCATAAGCTTAGTTTTTCTTTGAGAAGGTTTATCCAGTTAGCTACCGCAGGTTCGTATGCAGCAACAATCGGTCTTAATATTCCATTTAGCTGCAGTGGTAGAAACCTTGGTATTGCCAGAGAACCATTTCTGAAAGCAGGCGGATATTATCGAACCGGTAAAGAGAGCTCTGGAGACGACAAACAGGCTCTCTCCCTAATGACTGAGCTACCGGGAAAAATTCGCTATTCACCAATCAGAAATGTAGTAACTCATCCCGAATTGACGAACTTTAGCGAACAGCAGAAGAGAAGGTTTGGCAAACTAAAGATGTCATCACCCTTCTATTTTATCGCCACTATCTTCATCATCGGATTCTTTATCTATCTTCCGTTCAGAGTGTTGTGGTTCGCTGATTACAACAGCTTTCTAATCTTTTATTTCTCAGCTCTTATTGTCTGGCTGATAAATCTCGCCAAACACAGAGAGAAATTTGTTCTTAGCGACCTTATCTTTCTTATCATATACCCTTATTACATGATCTATTATACGCTTTTAGGGTTGAGAGGTGACTGGCAATGGAAGAGTTGAAGCAGGATGAAGGCCTGAATCGGAGCATCTGGAATCCTTTCAAGCTATCTAAGAAGCCGACATTCTGGAACAGTAATATCAGCAAGAGAATCCTCTTCTTTCTGAAAATCATTCTCACGATAGTAATTCTCTGGTTCATTTTCAAGCGAATAGATTTCCAGGAAGTGTTCCGGGCTGCTCTCGAGATCAGATCCCTTATTATCGTAATCCTGCTTGTAATAACTCTGCTGAAATTTATCATTCAACTGAAGAACTGGGAGCAGTGTTTGAAGATCACAGCAGAGTATAACCCTCCCAGATATGAAGTCTTGAAATCACATTTCATCGGCTATGCCCTCCGTTTTCTAATACCGGGAGGCCATGCAACCTTTGCTAAAGTCTATTATGTAAGTAATAAAAAGAAAGTTACTCTCTTTTCGATAGGGATTGAGAGATTCATGCTTACCTGGACAAATCTCTGGTTTGCTGCCTGGGCTGGACTCTTCTACTTCAGCCAGGTCTCTTTTATGCTTCGTCTCGCTGCCCTGGTCCTCATAACTTTGATTCCTCTTGTTGTTTACTGGTCTTCTAGAATTCTTAAGAAGGCTGCCTGGAAAGCATACTTCAGCCAGTTTATCAAACTGGTTCCAATAATTACCGGTAGGCAGGCATTCTTCCTCTTACTGACAGTTATGCAATACTATCTGATCATTTCACAGTTTCAGGAGATAGGCATTTTCAGCGTTCTGGTGAGTGTCCCCCTTATACTCATTGCCAATTTGATTCCCATAACATATGCAGGGCTCGGCTTGAGAGAGTCATTTGCCATACATCTTTTCAGGACTTACAGCATAGAGCCTGCTATAGCAGTAACTGCTTCTCTTGTTATCTTCGTTATAAATTCAGTTCTGCCTGCCCTGGTTGGTGCTTTGTTCTTGTTAACAGCTAAAGGGAGTTCTACCCGGAAGGGAAAAAACTTGACACTAGATTAATCAGGTTAGGAAAGTTATATAAATTAAGATTAAGTCGAGTATAAAACAGGAGAGTAATAATGAGATTCCTTATTCTATGTAGTTTGTTATTAACAATCGTATCCTTACATTCTCAAACAGTAGAGACGGCTTCCCTGGCAGATTTCATGTACGGTACAACCGATGCCACAGCATACGACGACTTTTACCACAGAGTAGTCGAGGGCTTGGCTTCTGCAGGCTACAATCAATATGCGCCATGGGATAGACAGACAGACGGTTTTGGAAACTTTGTTAATGCCAATTCCACTCAGAGAGCGAATTGGGGAGAGGTAGTAGATTTCTTTCTCTCCGAAATGTTTACCGAAGCTCAGGCTGCTATAGACCAGCACGGCTTCCCGTATGAAGTTGTAGAGTTCCATGATACCGATACGGGGAGGACTCTCTACATGCTGAGAGAGCTTCTTAATCTTGACTATTTTGACGATAATGATGCTCCCGATCAACCAGAGATTCACCAGCACGGTAGTTTTGATTATGGCTGGGGGCTCTATGTCTTCAATCCCGATTCGGATATCCCTGTTGTGGTGAATGTCGTTCATCCGAAAGATGATTTCATTACGATCCCTGTAGCGACAAAAGCTTTTCAGTTATGGGATGCCCGTTATATGATGATAAACGGAGCAGGTCGTGAAGCACTATGGACGAATGTTCCACCTTACTGGAATTCAAAATCACTCAGTGATCCCTCAAGAAATGCCAATCATGTCTTCAATGTAGCTTATAACAAGATCTGCGATGAAATCAGAGATACATTTGGCCGCCGTGAACATTCGGTTCAGATACACAGTTTTGATTATACGCATATGGGCTACAACAATCTACAGATCTCCGGAGGTGGCTGGAATTACAACTATCCAGGCTTACCGATCAGAGATATAAGCGGCAACGATCTCGATATAGTGAATGCTTCGGAGTATGTTGTTATTCCTGCCAATACTGTAGGTATTCACGATGATATACTTGTTACCGATTACTATTCAGTTCTTTATTCTCAGCACGGATTATACTACTCTCTAGGAGACGATTTAATTCCCATCAGTAGTAATATCAACCTTCCTGGAGCTGATGGGAACAGGCAGGTTGTATATACCCAGGCTAACTGGAACAAGTACGATGTATTCACCCCCTTCTTTCATATCGAGATGGAGGAACTACCGAGTGTATATCCCCAGAATATGAATTATTACAAATGGTTTTACGGATTCGATGCCATAACCCAGACCTGGAATGTTAATGAGTTCTGGAGCAGGTCTCTTGAGTTCTACATTCCGTGGTTAGAGCACTATGCAGAGGTTCTGCCCGAGATGATAGAGTTCGATGATGGCGTTCCACCTTCTGATCCTTCCAATCTCGTTGCAGTGAGCACCTCCTATAACAACATAGTACTCGACTGGGAACGGTCCTATTCTTATGATTTTGAGACCTATGAGATTCTCTACTCTACTGAACCAATTGACCTGGAAGATCCGAACTATTCTATTCGGAATCGCAGTAACATAACAACTCTTGCTGCCCAGGCTCACACAAGAGCTACAGTAACCGGGTTACAGGCCGATACACAGTATTTCTTCATGGTTCGGGCGAAAGATTACAACGGTAACTATTCTGATGTTACAAATGAAGTATCACGGTATACAGGTAGTGCGACAATCGCTAATCTTGCAGCCCATGGACGGGACGGTTATGTAGATGTCAGATTTCTTGCTCAGTATCAGAATAATAATCAGGGTTTCAATATCTGGAGATCGATCAGTGGAGAAGAAGATTTTGAGATGATAGCTTCCTGGGAGACAGAAGAAGAACTCGAAGGTTCAAATGAGAATAATATATACTATAACTATGTTGATGATCAGGTAGAGAACGGCTTGATCTATGACTATAAAATTGCATCTGTAGATATTGATAACAACGAGTATCTGCATGTTTTCGTAGCTTCTGCTTCACCACAGAAGATTTTTACTCTCACAATTCAGAACTTCTCCGGTACTATCAATGATACGGTAGAGTTTGGTGCCAATCCATTTGCATCAGACGGTTATGACTCCAACTATGATATTTTGAAAGATAGCTCTCCAGGTGGCTCTTACATCTATGCCATGTCATATAAGAGCAACTGGTCAGCAGCACTTAGAAACCTGCAGCGTGATATCTATGGATATTTCGATCCCGATCTGGAATACAAAACCTGGACGATCAGGGTTAGTACTAATCAAATAGAGCAACCGATAACGATATCTATTTCAGATAATTTTGGTAGAAACAGTGAAAAGCTCTATCTGAGATGTACTACTACCGGTAATATGATCGATTTGACAGAGGAATCACTTGTCTATGAAGCCGAATCTACGTCTTATCGCTATTTCACACTCTATTGGGGTAATCTGTTACCAGTAATAAACATATCCAATATCAGTAACAGGTATCTCCAGGCAGGTGATGAGATAATATTTAACTGGTCGGCCAATTTCAACCTTCTAATCGACAGTATAGGAATATATCTCACTAACGGCACAGACAGCCTCAGTATAGCAAATCATCTCCCACACGACACAACAACTTACAGTTGGACAGTTCCTGATGGCATACTTCTGACCAATGCTAAACTGACAGTCAGAACGACTGTTATTGATGGCTACCCATTAGATCATTTTTCAGCATATAGAATCGGTGTAGTTCCTTCGACAGTAAATTTTACAAACCAGGCCGGCTGGTATCTCAAATCGAATCCACTCGAAAGTCCAAATTTCTCCGGTCCGATTCTCTTCGGTCCTGATTCCCAGCTTTTCAGGTATAATCATATAGACGGAACGTATCAGGAGGTAATTACCTATCCCTTCGGGGTGGGACACTGGCTTTACATGCCGTCAGATTATGAGATCAGTACGACGGGCGATATTCGTAATCTGCAATATGAAATACCCCTCATAGAGGGATGGAATCTGATCCCGAATGTCTTCATGGAAGATATAGAAGCGAAAGACTTTCTCTTTGTCCTGAACGGTTCTCTGTTTACCTTTATCGAAGCTATTCAGTATGATATGATAGACAGGTCGATCTATGGGGTAGATCACAACCGCTACTGCCTGAGTGAGAAGCTCAGAAAACAGGAATCTATCTGGCTCTATACCCTGGTCCCTGGTCTGGTGTTGCGTCTGGTCCCATTTCAGAATAATCCCGATTACGCAGATTTTCCTTATAACTGGAAAACGACTATTGTTGCTGAACAGTCGGATTTCAGAGCTGACGAAGTTAAAGTCGGGAGCGCTAAATTCACCAACGAGTATTATAACCTGCTCTTTGACTTACCTAAGCCGCCACACAGGCCGGTGACAGATTTCTATTTTTACCTGCCTGTAGATGAGAATACCCATCCGGTTGATAAGCTGCATTCCGATTTCAAAGAGGATCTGGATGACGAGAACAATGAATCGCGATTCTGGGACTTTGAACTTCTTATAGATGAAGATTTGAGCCCGGTCTATTTCCGAAGAACCGAATCTGACCTGCCCGATCTCTATAGTGTTGTTCTGATTATTGATGACCAAGAGATTACTCTGATTGAAGATGAAGTTTTTACCTACATACCTGAAAGCAATATCATAACTGGACAGATCGAGATTAGAAATTATGGCGGTACCGCAGTCGATGATCTACCCGAAGTCCCTCTCTTATTAGGAAACTATCCCAATCCCTTCTTTACTACGGGCAGCTCGTCCAAAAGATCGATTGGGACTACCATAGCATTTTCTCTGGACAAAGCAGAAAGAGCGAAGCTGGAGATATTCAATATCAAGGGGCAGAAGGTGATAACCCTGCTTGATGAGCCGAGAGAAGCAGGTAAGTATACTGTGTACTGGGACGGTCGTGACAGCAGGAACAGAGCAGTAGCAGCCGGTGTTTATCTCTGTCGCCTGATCTCCGGAGATAGAAAAACCGAAGTGAAGAAGATGATGTTACTGAAATAATAGAGCAACCGGTCACTTCAGAGTATAAAGAGTGAAGAAATCAATCTCTGATGAAGTGACAGTAGAAGATAGTAAATAACAAGAAAGGCTGCTGAACCGAGATTCAGCAGCCTTTTATTATACTATAGTTAGAAGTTGTTTTAGAATTTGTACATGAATCTGGAAACGAGTGCTAGGGTATTGTCAAGATCAGGACCGAAGAATTCACCAGGCATTGCCATGGCACCGACCAGGTCGAAGGAGAGATTTCTGTAGAACTTGTAATTCATACCGAGATTGATCTCCAGGCCCATATCGGTTTCTTCAGCTTCAACAGCGTTCATAAATCCAAAAGCACCTTTAAGTGTCAGATTCTCGTTGGCTGGATAGTCACCCTTAAGGACGATACTCATTAAACCATGACCGTCATTACCTGGCTTAATTTCTTCACCAACGCCAGAGTGGATACCTATACCAAGGATTTCCAGACCGTTCTGGTAATAAGGATGGATTGAGTTGAAGTAACTCGTTGATGTAGGATCACTTCCGTCATCACCACTGGTATAGAGGAAATCGAGACCTAATAAGAGCGGATCGAGATCGTATGCACCTTTGAGAGAAAAAGCAAAACCGGTGTTGGAATAATCTTCTGCTCCCTCTTCGGTAATGATGAATTCAGAGTAATTAGCCTGATTCAACGCTACGAGTAAGTTTAACTCTAAATCTTCGATCTTGTAATTGAAATAAGGCATTGCCCAGATGTCAAGATTACTGCCCGCTTCCCAGCGTCTGAAGATCGTGTCCAGTCCAAACATATCAGTTCCGAAATTTACGAAGAAGAGGTCAATATCCTCATCTGCATCAAATTCACCTTCGTATAATTTAGCTGTTCCCAATCCGACCATTATACCGTCTCCGAACTCTTTGTTCAGCATAATACCAGCAAATGGTGCCTTATCATCATCAAGGACTAAACTACGCGGGTCACTCCATTCTTGAATACCAATCTTTGCATTCACGCCTGTTAACGGGCAAAGGAATCCCATATACAGATTTTGTGTTTTGATGTTAACATCTCCAGCTCCTAAATCGGCTCCTTCTTCCCCCCAGACTATATCACCGACCTGTACCTTCCAAACACCGGTAAGATATTCACTAAACCTTTGTTCAAAGGTCATCTGGAATCTGCTGTCGATATAAGACTTGGTTGGCATATCTACGCCAATGTCATAAAACAAAGCCATACGGGTTCTTAGTTCTCCCCGGGTTAATAATTCTGCATAGCCTAATGATGCGAAAAGGGTGAACACAATTAGTACAAGAATAAACTTCTTCATATTTCCTCCTTATTTGGAATATAGTTACTCCTGAGAGCATCTATACGGAGAATTAGTTTTATATCGAGATAAATTGTCAATAAAAAAAGGAGAAATAAAACCTGTAATCGCTTAAAAATCAGCGTAAATAGGTAGAAACTGCAGAAGATAATCTTCTGCTAACTTGTTGCCCGACATATCTTTAGAGCTGTCCATTATCCGGAGCCGGTAAGGGGTGCGATTTGATAGATTTTTTTTCGGTTTTATCTTGATTTGACGGGAGTCTTCAAGGTTAACATCCAGTTCGATAATCTCACCGGAGATGGTATCAGTCATCTGTAAATCAATATTATCTTCAATCATAAATTTGTTAAATGTGATAAAGAGCTCCGGCCTTGGTTCATGTACTACTGCGCCATTACGCGGGATAGACCCTACTATTTCCGGTCCGGTAGAGTCTGCTCTGGTAACACCTTCAAATTCTCTTTCTATGGTTTCGGCTGTATTATCTTTATAGTCAATAACAGAGTTGAGAGTAATTCTATATTCGAGTGAATCCATAGGTGTAGTAATGATTTCCATTTCGTCATCGAAAAAATCGTAGGTGATCAACTCCAGATTTGTATGCAATGTATCGGCAGTAGAGATATTAATAGTTTCAACATGACGGATTGGCTTATCGAATCGAACAGAGAGGAGATTATTAAAATCTACACTAAGAGAGAGTATTTCAGGCGGAGAGTCGTCGAAATACTCCAGTGATATATTGATCTGGTTATTATTTTCGGCCCTGAAGGAGGTTTCATAATAGGGGTCTGTATTGATATCGTATCTTTTATTTCGATTTTTATCAATGAAAGCTCTGAGCAGATAATCTTTTTCTTCCAGATTCTCTATGGAGTAATTATCACCTGTAATCTCTCTGCTGAATATTCTCAATGAATCAATTGACAGCAGAGTGCAGTTAACTGATAAACCACGATCGGCTTCTCTTTCATAGCTTATATCTCCATATATTCGGTTATTCTGTAAACGGCCGGTATGGAAGACAAAGGTGTAGTTTCTGTCGAGGTTATTATTCCTCAGATCACGGATCTGGTCCGAAAGGTTGAGGTAGTAATTTCTTTCAGGTTCCAACTCTTGATTGATCTCGACAGTGAGAGTATTATCGCTCCATCGGAACCTTTTTTCTGAGATCATAGGGTAGAAATTGATACCTCTTTCACCTTCGTAAATCGAGTTACGGTCAATTGGTTTGGAGAAGGTTATCTCGATATGTTTTCCGCTTATATTGGAGTATTCTTCCGGTATTATTGTAGCTACAGCAGGGTTTTCCGTGTCGACCTTTCCACCCGTGGGACTTTTTCTGTTACCGCAACCGGGAAAGAGAATAATGAGAATTAGTAACGGGAGCAGTTTAAAAACCCTCTTCACGTAACCTCTCCTCTGTAAGCTTGTTTTTTTGGTTATCAATATAACGGGCGATATACTTACCGATAACATCAAACTCGATATTGACCTTACTGCCCGGTTTCAGATCTTTGAGATTCGTATGTTCTATGGTGTAATTAACCAGGGAGACACTAAAACTCTCCGATGTGAGTGAAGTCACAGTTAGACTTACTCCGTTCAGAGCTACCGATCCTTTATCGACGATGAACTTTTCATACCCATCTGGAATTGCGATCTTAAGAATCTTGCTCGTTCCTAACTGCTCGATTCTCAAAACCGCAGAGACAGAATCGACATGGCCCTGAACTATATGCCCGTCCAGGTTTCCTCCTGCCCTGACACTTCTCTCCAGATTGAGAAAATCTCCTACCTGCCAGCCGGAGAGGGTGGTTCTGCTGATAGTCTCTTCCATCGCTTCTACTCTGATTGAGTTTTTGTCGAGATCGGTCACGGTAAGGCAGATCCCATTACAGGCGACACTGGCACCCGGTTCCATATCAGACTGTAAGTTCCTGCATTCGATGATGATATGTTTTCCGGAGCCCTTTTGCTCAATCCGTCTGATTTTGCCCGTTTCCTGAATGATGCCGGTGAACATCCTATACTACCCGCTGATTGAATAGCGTCTTCTAATAGCGTTCGAGAGAGTTGTCGGGCTGCTGTATTCGATATTACCACCGAAAGGCAATCCGGTGGATAGCCTGGTGATCGTTTTCTTATTAGGTCCGATCTCTCCAGCGATCAATTCGATAGTTGTTTCACCTTCTGCCGATGGATTGAGAGCGAGAACCACTTCCTTTATCTTCTCGTCTTCAATCCTTTTGAGCAGTTCTGGCAAATGGATCTCACCGATCCCGATACCCTCCATAGGGGAGAGCAGGTGTCCCAGCACGAAGTAGTAACCGTGGTAATCTCCGGTATTCTCGATCAGATAGACATCGTAGGTATTTTCGACCACGCAGAGCAGGGAACAGTCTCTCTCTTTATCACGGCAGATAACACAGGGGCTGGAGTCACTCAACATATTACATGTTTTACAGAAGGTGTGACTTTCTACAGCCTCTCTGATCGTATCTGCCAGGCTTAGAGAGTGCTCTTTATTCTGGTTAAGCAAATAGAGTGCGTATCTCTGAGCTGTTTTCTCTCCAACTCCCGGCAACTGTTTTAACCCGTTTTTCAGGTTATCAAGTGTCTTATTAAAGATCATCTTACATCAATCCGGGAATATTCATACCACCGGTCAGTTTGGACATCTCCTGCTCAGAATTCTGGGAAATTTTATCTCTTGCCTCGTTAAAGGCAGCAATAATCAGGTCTTCCAGCATCTCTGTATCATCCGGATCAACGACTTCCGGATCGATCTTCAGTTTCTGGATTTCGTATTTACCGTTCATGGCGATGGTAACCATTCCGCCACCCGATGTTGCTTCAACTACTCTGCTGGCAAGTTCTTCCTGAGTTTTCGCCAGGTCATCCTGCATCTTTTTCGCCTGGTTCATTAAATCTTTCAAACCCTTCTTTCCACCTGGAAACATATCTCATCTCCTCTGAATATTTTCTTATTATTATTGTCAATCCCCGCTTTATGTCAAGGATTTTCGATTTCGGTTAACCGGGTACATAACGGGCAGTTTATCTACCTTACTACGGATAATTAGCTTTCGGAATAGAGCTCTCTCTTATCATATCTGACAGGCAGCCTAACCCTTCTCCCCGGGATCTTAAGAGTTCATTATTAATCCCACTACAATCTCCGGGAAGCACAGGAGTCGGCAAGATCCGACTCGTAGGTTGCTTAAAGATCGTTGCGGGTTATGATTGAGAAATTTAGTCACTAATCGATTGAAATATATCTACTTATATAAGTATCAGAACGATTGTATGGTATCAGGTTTCTTTCAGGACTGGATCGTGGGCAAGTGCATAGACCCTGTTCTTCGGGATTTTTAGTTCTTTACTGACCCGATTTACGGCGAATTTTTTCGTTTCACCCCGGGAGATATACTCCCTGAGATTCTTCAATATTTCGCTGTCTGGCAGAGATGTCGGTGGGTCTGCTCCGCGGCAAATTATGGTGATCTCCCCCTTCAATTTGAGAGTCTCCGGATTGTTCAGGAAATAGCTCAACCTGTTACGATAATATGTTTCAAACTTCTTCGTCAATTCTCTACCGATCACAATATCTCTATCTCCTAAATTATCATAAAGTATTTGCAGAAATGAGAGAAGCCTGTGAGGAGCTTCGTAGAATATGAGAGTAACCTGAAGGCTGGAGATATCTTGCAACAGTGCTTTTTTATCCTTTTCTTTAGCCGGGAGAAAACCGCAGAAGAGAAATCTTTCCGTGTCAAAACCGGAACTGACCAGAGCGGGGAGGAAGGCGCTGGCACCCGGGAGAGTAATGACAGTGATATCGTTCTTGATAGCTTCTTTAATGAGGATAGTTGCCGGGTCAGAAATACCAGGAGTTCCAGCATCTGAGATGAGAGCTATATCCTTACCGTTTTTAAGCTTAGTGATGAATAGATCTAAGCGGCTTTTTTCATTGAACTTATGATAGCTGATCATCGGAGTAGCTATATCGAAATGTTTCAATAACAGGGCTGACTGGCGTGTATCTTCCGCTCCGATCAAAGAGACACTTTTCAGAATCTCTATTGCTCGGAGAGTTATATCCTTCAGATTACCGATCGGAGTGGGAACTATATAGAGAATTCCTCTATACTCAGCAGTATTATCACTCATTGTTCTTACTCTTAAAAAAGGAGAGTCGAAACTCTACGGTTCAACTCTCCTTCATATATAATACTCATTATTCTGATCAGATAACTTCTAATTCTTTGCCGATCTTAATGAAGGATGCAATCGCTTTATCGAGATGTTCCTTTTCGTGAGCAGCAGAGAGTTGCACCCTGATACGGGCTTTACCTTTCGGGACAACCGGGTAGGCAAAGCCGATGACATAAATACCCTCTTTTAGTAGCATATCAGCCATCTTGAGTGCTAATGGCTCATCATAGAGCATAACGGGAACAATTGCTGTCTCTCCAGGTGTTATGGTGAAACCGGCCTCCAACATCTTGCTCCGGAAATATTTAGCATTCTCCATTACTTTCTCCTGAAGTGTTGTCGATTCTGAGAGAAGTTCGAGTACTTTCAGTGTTCCTCCCACAACTGCTGGTGCGAGAGAGTTAGAAAAGAGATAGGGGCGTGATTTCTGTCTGAGCATCTCGATGATCTCTTTCCTGCCGGATGTGCAACCACCCATTGCTCCACCAAGTGCCTTCCCGAATGTCGTAGTTATAATATCGATGCGATTCTTCAGTCCGAAGTGTTCCCAGGTACCTCTCCCTGTCTTACCGATATAACCGCTGGCATGGCTGTCATCGACCATAACGAGGGCGTCATATTTGTCAGCTAAGTCACAGATCCCCGGTAAGTTGGCAATATCTCCGTCCATCGAGAAGACACCATCTGTTACGATAATGCGGTATTTCT
>Ga0334901_1002179_pt1 | contig 17394 bp, 13 predicted proteins | sample GraSluR3_MG_3_FD_207216 | JGI IMG/M metagenome (GOLD analysis project Ga0334901, IMG submission 207216) | Sludge microbial communities from methane-producing bioreactor in Wageningen University, Netherlands - Granular Sludge_15_08-R3 | ecosystem: Engineered > Bioreactor > Anaerobic >... | reverse complement strand
TTTTTATTCATGGAAATGCAATAATTTGTAAATATTATCACTAACATTTTCAAATTATGAAGCTGTTCTGTCAAATGCAAATTTTATTAACTTATAATTGTTGCGCATGAATAATACGGGTTAATTACAGGAGCCACTGCAGGTATAGGAAAAGAAACTGCTGTTTATTTTGCAAAACGAGGATGGAACGTCTATGCTACAGGACGAAATATTGATAGAATTCAAGATTTGAAAGAAAAAAATATTCATGTTCTTTATCTTGATGTAAAAGATGTAGCTAGTATAGACACGGCTCTTGCACAAATTGACAAGAACAGTCATAAGCTTGATGTGCTTGTTAATAATGCAGGTTATGCACAATTCGGTAGCATTGAAGATGTGCCGGTTGAAAAAGCACGACAGCAATTTGAAACCAATGTATTCGGACTTACTGAAACTACACGAAAAGTAATTCCTTTGATGCGAGAAAACGGGCAAGGAAGAATAATAAATGTAGCTTCGATAGCAGGTAAAGTTTCTATGCCCGGAGGCGCTTGGTATGCTGCAACAAAATTTGCAGTTGAAGCAATTTCCGATTCATTACGTTGGGAACTTAAGCAATTTAATATTAAAGTTTCTATAATAGAACCAGGACCAATAAGCTCAAACTTTGGTAATACAGCAAACCAAAAAGCTGAGTTTATCAATAAAGACTCACATTACAAAAGCTTTTACAATCTGATTTTGAATTTTGGTAATTTAAGTAAAATTGGAGGTACAACTGAAGATGTAGCTAAAGCTATTTGGAAAGCAGCCAACAAAAAGCAGCCAAAAATCAGATACAAAGTTACATTCGCCGCAAAAGCTTTGGCTGTGCTTATAAACATACTCCCCACAAAACTTATGGACTATTTTGTTATAAAGTATTTCTCTCGTGAGAGGTAAGGGTATTTACAGAATTATTAAAATAAATCAGCATAACCACCACACCATCAAATACAACCGTCATGGCAAGAACTGCTAAGAAAGACTTAGTAATTTGCTAGAAGCACGCAACGATAAAACAGATTGCTTCTTCGCCCCTGAAAGCCTTCGGAGGGCGTATAGAAATAACGGTGGAAAGAAAATTGCGACAAATACTTGTTATGAATAATTTTTGTATATTAAAACAACTCAAACAAACTAATATCCTCATTTAAATAAATCTAAATTAAAACCGATATCCCAATCTTATTCCAGGTTCTAAGCCCCAAGGTGCTTGTTGCACTTCGTCTATTCCAATTTTTACTGTTTGGTTAGTTAATGGTATTAATATACTAATATTTGGATTAATTGTAAGGTGCTCCCAAACTACCCATGTATATCCAATAGGTAAACCAATAAAAAAAGTATTAAAGTGTCCTTCTTGTTGGTTAGGAACAGTTTTTACGTCATGCATACTCAAAAGTAAAATTAAACCGGTACTCCATCTTTTAAGCTCACGATGCGAGAATATTTCGAATCTGTATCCAACAGCTTTCAAATTATCTTTTGTAAAGGACTCCTCAGTAAGATGTTTATCATTAATATTTATATGAGCAAACATCAAAGAATGCTTCATCCTGCCATGTGCAAAATAACCATTAATATTTACACTATACCACTTACCAATTCGGGGAGCCATAAGATCATATTCAACACCCCATTTATAATTATTATAAATAGTATCTTGTGCAAAAAAACTTGTTGAAGTTGACATAAAAAGCAACAAATAGAAGGTATTTCTATTTACTAACGAAAACATGCTTTGTTTTATGAAAACACAAATTTTAATCAATACTTTTAATTTCATTTTTAAAGCTTCTTAATCATCAAAATAATTTAATTAAATGCATATCCTATACCTAGATATGCTAGTTCGGGAAATCCTATTCCTGTGCGAAAAATAAACTTTCCATCCGGTTTTTGATATCGATATCCTATACATGGAGCAGGCACAACATACTTTATTGACCTTGAGAGAAAATGCAAATAAGCTACTCCTAAGCCTAGCTCAAAGTGATTGTTTTTATCTCCGGTAAAACACATATAACTTAGTATTACATTCAAACTACCATCGTCATAATACTGGTACACACCTGCACCAAACTTTAAGCCTCTTCTTTTGAAAGTTTTATTGGGGCATTCAGAATAGAAAAACTCGTAATTAATTGATACGTGTCCAAACATTGGTATAATTCCTATTCCTGTACAAATATCACTTTTTCGGATTTTATTTTTTTCTATGGTGCCTGCTAAATCTTGACCATAAGAAATTAAAACTAAACCAACAATAATAAAAGACACAAGTATTCCTTTTAGTAGCACGTTAAATATAAGTTTGCGTTAATGTTAAAAATTAAAAAAACAAAAATAGTAAATAACGAATTAAGATATCGAAACTAAACAGTAAAAAATATTAAACAATCATAAAATTAATAGATAAACTCACTTCTTTGTTTTAGATCGATAAGGTCATTTTTTTCAATAAATGTTTTTTCGGCTAATCTTAATATCATTTCGGCATGCATTTTTACTGCCATTTTGTACTCATCTTTATCGGTATAGTAATAAACTACTTTTAATGATTCCATAAGCCTAATTACAACAGAGGGGCTATCTTTAGCAAATTGTCTGATTTGATTAAATGCAGCATTAAGCATTCCCTCAAAGTCAAGAACTGAGGCAATAAGCCTTAATTCTTTATTATCGTTATATCTGTATGGTGAAGGAAATTTTACTTTGCTCAAATAGCACATAGTTGTGGTTAAATTATCAATACAAGCAATTGCAGTATATGGGTCGTTAACTCCTGGTGATAATGCTCTGGCGGCAATTTCTACCATTTGATGAATAGCAAATTCTGCATCTTGCTGAGGAGTTCGCGACTTACCGGTAATAAACGCTAATTTAAAAATATTTAAGGAGCTATCCTCCAATTCGTCCTTAGAAAATACCCTTGCAATATTTACCCCCTGAACTAAATAGTCGCCGGGGCGGCAATCCAATTTCACAATTAGATTATTTTTATTTGCAAAATCAAAAATTTTGTTGTCGTCAATATATTGCAAATAACCAGATTTATTAGATTTAACATTATAAGTGAAATTATAATATTCTGTTGGTAAGGTTGGTTCTTTTTCTACTTCAAAATCCTCTCCCATTTCTTCAGGGAAAAGCACTTTAACATTATGTGATAGTGATTCGGCTATGTCTGAGACAACTTTATCTGATTGAATACTTACAGCTATATGATGTATAAATATAACTAAAAGAAAAATATTAATTATTGTTAATATTATTGCAAATAGAACAGACAAACTTGGGATAAACACAGTAGTGTCGGTTTCTTTAATAACGTTTAGAACAATGAGGCAATAGATAAAACTTGAAATATATGCTCCTAAAACAATTTGATTTATTTTTTCGTACATAAAATTTCTAATAAGTCTTGAACCAAAATTTGATGAAGCCAGTGTTAAGGCAACCAAAGTAATAGAGAACACAGTACCAGCTACACCGATCATAGCACCTGAAATTATTGATAATACACTTCGTGCAGAATCGGCACTACTAGTAAACATAAAACTAAAAATTCCTTCTATTTCAATATCAATCTGATGATCAATAAAAATCATTACCCAAGCTGCAATAACAGCACTTAAAATTAGCAATGAGGGAATAAACCAAAAACTGGTTTTTATTTCACTCCAAAAGAATAAGAGTTTTTTCATAATTTTAATTCACTTTAGCTTTTTATTGATTTTAATACTTTTTGAGCTTCAATATAACCTTTCTCTATCATTTCGGGAATATTTTTTGTATTGGTTCGGCTAAATTCACCTAAATCGGGAGTTAATAAAAAATCCACAGTTTTAGTTTGTAATTTTACCGGTACTTTCAGCAAATGATGAAAGCTATTGATAATTACATCAAAAATATTGTCAGGTTTGTTGTATTTGTGTTTCGCATTAAGATCAACAGCAATAACTAACTTAGCTCCCATATTTTTAACAGTATTAACAGGAACATTTTCGACCAAACCGCCATCAACCAACATTCTATCATCAATTTCTACTGGAATAAAGATACCCGGAATACATGTACTTGCTTGTACAGCATCTATAAGCGATCCACTTTTAAGCACAACTTTTTCACCGGTGGCTACATCAGCTGCAACAATCGCCAAAGGGATATTTGCTTCTTCAATATTCTTATCGCCAATATATTTTTTAATTAAATGACTGAGTTTATCATTCTTCAACAATCCGTATTTCGATAGCGAAAGTCTTGAAATATCTACCCATTTAAGCCCTAAAGTCATTTCTTCTATCTTATCAATTGGTACTCCAAATGCAAAAAAAGAAGCAGCAAGTGCTCCAATGCTGGTACCAGCCACATATTTAATATTGATATTATACTCACTAATAATTCTAAGAACCCCCACATGAGCTGCACCCAGTGCTGCACCACCACCTAAAGCTAAACCTGTTTTTTTCATATTCTTAAAAGCATATATTTATAGTTTTTATAAAAATAAAAAAATCTATTAAAATTAAAGAAAATTTTTATTATTAAGTTTTAATTTTGTCATTGACAATAATCTATAAAAACAACAAAAAATGGTACAATCCAAAAATTTTAATTTTAGCACCACTCTTGAGAATTATAAAAATGAGATTGACAAAGTGTATGGATTAAGTTTAGGTGCAAGACTGAAAGCTTATTTTAAAGTATTTGCCCAACGCCCCGACATTTGTGTATATGGTAACTGGAGATCAAGCAAACATGGACATATTCCATTAAAAAATGCTTTTGGAAAATCTTTAAGTTTAAAAAAAGCAGAATCTCTACATAAAAAACAGGAATTACCAATAGATATTATCGCATTTGGATTAGAATGCGGATCATTTAGTTTTGAATGGGATTTTTCCGACAGAACGGGAGCAGATACAAATATGGAAAGAGGTGCAAATGGGGGTAGTTTTAGGTATATGGGAATTGATTCAAGCTGGAACAGCAAACCAACTTGCGACAGCGATTTTTACTACAAAGAATTTGTATTAATAGACAATTTCACAGAAGAAGCAATAGGGATTTTAGCTTACGAAAACTCTAAAAATGACGCCAAAATGCTTTTTATTGATTACAACGAAAACGATTGTTATGAATTAGGGAACTTTGAAGAATACATAAGATTGGGAGCTAAATATGCTTTTTGTCCATATTGGCAAAATCACAATATTCAAATTAATATATTTGAAGAACTTAAACATAACTCAATACCATCAAAAACTCCTGATAATGAGATTTTAAAGCTATTACAGCAAAAAAACATAAGTATTGAGGAAGCCAAATCATTACTGAATTGGCTAAAAGAAGATGTTACTATTCTTTTGGCTAAATAGTAATAGTTAATTTTTAAATCTATCGTAAGTGTATTTTTTGATCTGTGTTTTAATCTTGTTCGATTCCTAAGATTAAAAGTGGAACTGGCGGATTGTTTCTCCCATGTCTTAAAACATTATAAACTTCACCTTCATAGTATGCAACTCCACTACTCATTTGTGATTGCATTTTCTTTGTTGGCAAAATTTCTATTCCAAGATTTATTACACCGCCAGTATAAAAAAGTAAGTGTTTTACAAATAAGTCAAATGCCACAAATGCATATTTGCCAAATTGTACTTCGACAGCTATCTGATCTTTTACAAAGTCGGTTTGCTTGTATGATGCAATTGGTTCTTTAATTCCCTTTGAAATTAAGAACTCTTTCTGCTTGTTATATGGCAAGGTAATTAGTTCAGATAGAATTTTGGGGTCTGTTGTAATAAAATACTGATAACGACTTTCATTCCAACCAAGTCTTTTCAATTTATCATTAAATGCTTTATTAAGATCAATAGGGCTAAAAAGCATTTTTCCTGTCATCGTGTTTTCTTTACTTACTTTTGTAATGTATTTAGAAGCATCAATGCTTCTAATAGTATCTAAAATTTCATTATAAAGTATATTATGATGGACAATTAGATATTCCTCTCCGTTCAAATGAGAATATTTCTGTGCTATTTTCATAACTATCTTTTCATACTATTACTATTTGCGAATTAAATTTTAGACCATTCCTTGGGAATTTGCGCAAGCTTATCGTTACCTGATGGCTTATGGATTGGTTTATTAATTGGTCTAACTTTTAGCTTACCTTCTTTAAGGTTTTCAATTCGGTTATTTGCAATTTTACAATAATCCGTTTCCTTTTCAATACCTATTGCATTACGGTTGTTCTTAATTGCTCCGATTATTGTTGAACCAACACCAGCAAACGGGTCGAGCACCCAACTTCCTTCATCTGTTAAAGCCAAAACACAACGTTCTACTAATTCTATAGGAAACTGACATGGGTGTTCAGTTTTTTCAGGATGATTAGATTTAACATTTGGAATGTTCCACATTGCCTTGTCCCAATCTTGTTCAATTATTTCCCATATATCACTTGGATTTTTGCCAAGAGGATTGCCAGACAGTTGTCCTTTTTTTGGACCTTTAAAATGTCTCTTACCCGGGTATTTGGAAGGAACCCTAACATTGTCAAGATTGAAAATATATTCTTCGGTTTTACTAAACCAAAGTAAAGTTTCGTAACGTCCACTAAAACGATTGCTTGCGTGAAGGCCATGTCCAAAATGCCAAATAATACGATTACGAAGTTTTAAACCTTGTTTTTTGAATATTTGATAATAGAATATATCAAGTGGAAAAACTTCTCCTTTGTTAACATAATTTCCTACTTGCCAACAAAGATTTCCTCTGTCTGAAAGAGTCCTAACAAGTTCGTTTATAATTTCTTCTTGTGTTTCTAAATATTTTTCAATACTAGTCTTTGTTTCATATGATTTGCCAACATTGTAAGGCGGTGAAGTTATAATTAAATCAAATTTTCCATTTTCGATTCCTTTAAGAACATTCAGACTATTACCATTTATAATATTGTAAGAAATGTCAGGATTAATATATTCAAATAAAGGCTCTTTAACTTTCATTTTTCAGTTTACTTTACAGCAAAATTAATATTTATCCTACATATCACGATCTTTGTTTTAACAAAGTTATCAACGGAATTTTCTTTACAATGACTACTACTATTGATTAAACTTATACCTCCTCCAAAACTTATAATAAGTTAAGGATGTTTTTGCAAGTATCTTTCTTACAACACAATACCGTTGCAACTTAAACATAAAGTTAAACACAGGAATACTTATAAAACCAAAGCATGAAACTAAAATAATAAGTATTAGCAAACCCCAAAATCCGTATGGGTCAATATTTAAAAATATATCAATTTGTTTAGTTGCCAAATATGCAAAATAATAAAGCAAACCCCATACAATTAGCAACAAAAGATGATTTGTTTGCAAAGCCCTTTCGGGACAATTATTAATACATCGCATGCAACTCTCGCAAGTAATTTTGTAAAATGGCAATCCCTTACGCATTTCAATTGCACCTACAGGGCAGTTTTTGGCACATTTACCGCAACCCGTACAGTTATGATCGGCAAAATACGATTTTGCCAACATAAATCGTCCTGAAAAATAATACAGCATAGATACGGGTATTAAAATCAAATCGAAAGGAAGATCAAGCCATGCTTTACCATAATACTTTCCATTAATAAGCCCACTCATAGTTTTTTCACATTTCTGTTTATAATGCAAATGCATGCTTTTTACAACTTTTGGTCGCAAAGCAGGATGCAACAAGAACCAATTACTAGGTAAATCAATTGGAATAATACCCCTACTCTTGTAGCCCTTAAATCTTAGCATTAAGCTTGGATACAATAAAGCAGCTCCACTTGCTCCAGGTAAAAACCATTTATAAAGCTTTGTCCCTGCACGAGTATTACATACAAAAATATCCGCATCTAAACCTTTCGGGAAACGATGAATAAACTTAAGCATTAAAGGAGCCATGTTAAAACCATGTGTTGGCGAAATAAAACCAATCAAAGCCTTATCTTTAAAATCCGCAATTTCTATATTAGTGAATCTGTCGATGCAAATCAATTTAGTTTTTATTCCTTTTCTTTCTGCTTCTGCCAGCATCCATTCCGAAGCTCTGCGGGCATTGCCTGTGCCTGAAAAGTAGTATAATACAATTATTGAATACTTATAATTCATTTACGTTTGACAATATTTAAAATATCAAATAACAGCCCAATATAGATAACTCTATACCTGCAAACAATACTACTAAAAAAGTTTTAGTTTAGTCTAAAAATATAAAAAATTAAAACAATAAAAAAACAATCAAACGGAATGCTATAAACTTGTTTTTATATTTTTGCAAGCATGAAAGAGATAACTAAAAATGTAATTAAAATATCTAAAGCAGCAGAAAACAATCTTAAGCATTTAAGCTTAGAAATTCCTCATAATAAGTTTATTGTTGTAACTGGAGTCTCCGGGTCAGGCAAGTCTTCGTTAGTTTTTGATGTGATTGCCAAAGAAGGACAACGCAGATTTTTAGAAACTTATGCCTCATTTTCCCGATTATTTATGGGTAAACTACAGCGTCCTATAGTCGAAGATATCGACGGTTTAATGCCTGTAATAAGTATCAGCCAAAACACTTCGGGAACAAACATCAGATCTACTCTTGGCACTATGAGCGAAATGTACGATATGTTAAGATTATTATTTGCCAGAGCAGGTAAAACCCATTTAGACATAGAACTTAGCAGAAGTTTATTCTCTTTTAATTCACCACTTGGTGCTTGCGAGCATTGCAAAGGCATAGGGCTTGAAGAAATAATAGATATTGACAAATTAATTTCCGACCCAAAGAAAACTTTAAGGCAAGGAGCACTCGCACCAAGTCAGCCAAACGGCTATATAATGTACTCGCAAGTTACAATAGATGTATTAAATCGTGTGTGTAATGCTCATGGTTTTGATGTTGATACGCCATGGGAAAAACTCAGCACCAACCAGCAAGATGTTATACTAAATGGTAGCACTCGAATTAAAGTGCCTTTTGGTAAGCACAGTTTAGAGTCGAGATTAAAATGGACAGGAATAAGCGCAAAACCTCGCGAAGAAGCATATTACAAAGGTATGCTGCCAATTATGAACGAGATTTTGCGAAGAGATAGAAATGTAAATATTTTAAAATATGCAAAATCTGAAGCATGCAGCCAATGCAATGGAAGCAGATTGAACAACAATGCTTTAAGTGTAAAAATTGACGGACATAATATTGCCGATTTTGCCAGTATGGAATTAAGCTACTTAAAGCAAAACTTGGTCAAACTAAAATCCAATAATCCTAAATCGCCTATTATTCAGTCTGTTGCAGATAAAATAATTCATCAAATTGAGATGTTTGAGAACTTAGGAATGGGCTATCTTAGTCTCAGTCGTCCCTCAAATTCTCTAAGCGGTGGCGAAATACAAAGGGTAAGGCTGATTAATCAAATAAGTGCAGAGCTAAGCAATGTTGTGTATGTTTTTGATGAACCTTCGGCAGGAATGCATCCGCAGAATATGCAGCAACTTCTTAAAATATTCCGAGAACTCGTAAATCAAGGTAATACCCTAATAGTTGTTGAACACGACCCAGCAACAATAATGCAAGCAGATTGGATAATTGATATAGGTCCGGGAGCAGGTAAAACAGGCGGGAACTTAATTTTCAACGGAAGCATAAACGATTTTTTACAAGACAAAAATCTAATTAAAAAAAGTCCAACGAGAGAAGCATTAAATAATATTATAAGAACTAATCGTTATAACACTGAGATTAAAGACATTACAGATAACAATTTTCATCTTGGCAATTGTAATTACAATAATTTAAAAAACATAAATGCAAGCTTTGTTAAAGGAGCTTTAAATATTGTTTGTGGAATAGCCGGAAGTGGGAAAAATAGCCTTGTGCATGGTGAGTTAGAAACTCGCGTTAATTCTATGATAAAGAATAATGCGAAAAATAAAGAGTTTGATAAATTAATCGTTATCAACCAATCGCCTATCGGACGTACACCACGCAGTAATCCTGCTACTTACACAAAACTATCGGATAAAATCAGGGATGTGTTTGCTATGCTGGATTCTGCAAAAAAAGAAGGTCTAACAAAATCACATTTTTCTTTTAATAATAAAGGCGGACGTTGCGAAACATGTCAGGGAGCAGGACAAGTACAAATAGGAATGCACTTTTTGGGCAATGTTAATATTACATGCAGTAGCTGTGGAGGTAAACGATTCAATGAAGATATTCTTAAAGTTTATTACAATGGTAAAAACATTGCAGAAGTTTATGAATTAACTGTTAATCAAGCTATTGAGTTCTTTGAAAAAGAAACTAAAATAGTGAAACAATTACAAACTCTAATAGATTTAGGACTAGGATATATCACTTTGGGGCAATCATCTACAACAGTTTCGGGAGGTGAAGCTCAAAGAATTAAACTTGCTACTCATCTGCAACAAAACAATACAGGAAACACACTTTATATTTTAAACGAACCTTCAGTAGGCTTACATATTCAAGACATAAATGTACTGCTAAAAGCATTTAAGAAACTAACAGAAAAAGGCAATACAATAGTTTGTATCGAAAACGATACTACAATTATAAGTGAAGCAGATCATATTATAGAGTTAGGGCCAAAAAGCGGAACAGATGGCGGTAAAATAGTTTTTCAGGGCACTCCCAACGAACTAATAAAAAACGCCAATACACCCACTGCAATTTCCTTTAGAATAGACAATAATACTACAGCTAATCCCAAAACTCCAAAAATCGACAATTATATAAGATTAAAAGGTGTAACAACCCATTACCTTAAGAATTTAGATGTAAATATACCCAAAAACCAGTTAACAGTTATTACCGGTTTGTCGGGAACAGGCAAGTCTTCATTAGCTTTCGATACATTATTTGCGGAATCAAGAAGCCGTTTTTCTGAAAGCTTTTCTAGTTATGTACGAAGCTTAATTAAGCTAAACAATCCTGCAAAAATTGAATCCGGTTCAGGAATATGCCCTACTGTTGCTATAAGCCGTAAACATCTAGGACATTCAAATCGTTCTACAGTAGGAACAATTTCAGGCATTTACGATAATTATCGGCTTTTGTACTCTCGTCTAGCACAAAATAGAGGCTACAACTATTCAGCTCAAAACTTCTCATTCAATCACGAAACAGGAGCATGTAAAGCTTGCAGTGGTTTGGGCGAAATTCTTACAACCGATCCCGAAAAACTAATTACTCATCCACATCTGCCAATTACGAATGGAGCATTACAAGGCTCAAATCCAGGTAAGTATTATGGTGATCCTTACGGAAGATTTATTGCAATTATTAGAACCATTGCGAGAGCTTATAAAATTGATATTGACATTCCATGGCAAAAACTACCAAAAAAATTTAAAGATATAATACTTTACGGAACAGGAAATAAAAATTGGGAGCTTAATTGGGAATTTAAAAATAAAACAAGAAGCGGAACACAACATCTATCAACAAAATGGGAAGGTTTTTGCAATATAATTGATGACGAATACATACGAAAACATCATAATAAAACAATTGACTCTATTGCAGCACTTCTTAAACCTGTAAAATGTAAATCTTGCAATGGTTACAGACTTAAACCACATTTACTAAAAGTTAAACTTAATAATAAAAACATAGCAGAACTTAGCGCCTTAAACGTAAAAAACAGTATCAGCTTTTTCAAGTCTGCTATTAATGAGAATGATAACACTACCGAAAGAGAAATAATCAGAAGAATAAGTTTGAATATCACAAATATACTTAATACCCTTCAAAGCATTGGACTTGATTATCTGAGCATTGACAGAAAAGCAGATAGTTTGTCAGGAGGAGAAGCACAACGATTGAGAATAGCCGGAATACTATCTGCAAAGCTTTACGGAGTTTGTTATATACTTGATGAACCTACTATAGGCTTACATCCTAAAGATACTGCTGCCCTTATTTCTGTTTTAAAACGACTTATTGCAAAAAACAATACTGTAGTGGTAGTAGAACATGATGAAACTTTTATTAAACAAGCCGATTATATTATTGAAATGGGACCAGAAGCCGGTAAAAATGGCGGATTTATAGTAGCAGAAGGAAATATTGATACAATTAAAACAAAAACTAAAAGTGTTACTGCCAGATTATTAAACTGTAAAAATCCGGAATTTCCTCAAAAAAGAAATTTTAAGACAAACTCATTTGGGATTACCGGAGCTTTTGCGAATAATCTCAAAAACTGTAATGCAAATTTCATAACCGGTGGAATTATTGCTGTTACGGGAGTTTCAGGTAGCGGTAAATCTTCACTCATTAATGAAGTGCTTCTAAAATCAATAAAATCCGGCACACCTAGAAATTGCACACAAACATTTGGATTAGAACAATTTTCAAAAATAATTCATGCCAATCAGTATCCAATTAGCACAAATTCTTTAAGCACTCCGGCGAGTTATTCCGGAATACTTGATGATTTAAGAGAATTATATGCTGCATCAAGAGAAGCTAAGGCAAAGGGATTCAAAAAATCAGCTTTTTCTTATCATCATAAGGACGGGAAATGCCCTGAATGCAACGGATACGGTCAATTACGTATTAGCATGGACTTTATGAGCGATATTTGGACAACTTGCGATATATGTAAAGGGAAAAGATACCGAAATGAGGTACTTGACATAAAGATAAAGGGACTCAGCATTGCCGACAGCCTACAACTAACTATAAATGAAGCACATACTATATTTAAGGATATTTTAAAAATATCAGATAAACTTAGAATATGTATTGATACCGGTATCGGACATTTACAGCTAGGGCAGGCAGCCAATACTCTTTCGGGAGGAGAAGCTCAACGGCTAAAACTATCTACCGAAATAATAAAATCTAAATCCAATAAAAATATTTTACTGCTTGACGAACCCAGTACCGGCTTGCATTATTTCGACATTATTAATTTAGCAAAAGTGTTTAACCGATTGGCAAACAAAGGCAATACTATTATTTACATTGAACACAATCCGGTTCTAATAAATATAGCCAATCAGGTAATTTTGATAGGACCTGCCAGTGGCAATGAAGGCGGAGAAATAATTTCAAATAATATCCGAAACTGAAATATACTATAAATAGCAATTTATAAATCATTTTATCGTAAAATGTCAAAACTTCATTTTAATTTAATCACAAACTAAACTATATTTGTATATTCAACATTAATAAATATGCTATGAGCAAATTATACCTATTATTCGCATTAATTTTGTTAGCATTTTCTGTTTATACTCAAATAGACCCACACAAATCATCTCGTCAATTAGAATTAGAATATTATAAAGCCTTGGGCTATACAGCCGAAGATTATTATGAATTAAATGTACCTTCGAATGTTGTTGAAATAAAAGACACAAAAAATTGTAACTTAAACAAAATAGTTTTCGGTTGGCACCCATATTGGAGCAACGGACTAGAAACAAATTACGATTGGAATCTAATTTCCGATTTATCTTACTTTTCTTACGAAGTAAATGCATCAACAGGGAATGCCAACAACACACATGGTTGGGCGACTGCTCCCGTAATAGATATTGCCTTGGCAAACGGCGTAAGAGTAAACTTATGTGTAACACTATTTGATAATCACACAATCTTCTTTTCTAACTCTACTGCTCAACAAACACTTATCAACAACCTAATATCTATGGTTCAGACAAGAGGTGCACATGGAGTTAATATAGACTTTGAAGGTGTAAGCAGCACTCATAGAGAAGCACTAACAAATTTTTTAGTTTCCTTATGTAATCAAATGCACGGTCAAATACCAGGTTCACAAGTCAGTCTTTGCCTCTACGCTGTTGACTGGAATGATCTTTTTCAGGAAGAAATAATAGACCAATACATTGATTATTATACAATTATGGGATATGACTATTATTATTCAGGTAGCAGCATTGCCGGACCTACATCTCCACTTTATACCTTTAATACTTTCAACTATAACTTATCAAGATCTATAAACTATTATCTAAACGAAGGTGCAAGTAAAGAAAAAATAATACTGGGATTACCATATTATGGTATTGAATGGAATACTGAAACAGAAGATATCCCATCAGCTACAACATCTTATGTTAGTACCCGTACTTATAAAACCATAAAGGATAATACTAGTGGGAATTATTCTAATCGACAATGGGATCCTGTTAGCTTATCGCCATATTATTCTTTTAATGTAGGCAATTGGCGACAATGCTTTATCGATGATGAAGAAAGCTTAGCATTTAGATACGATTTAGTTAACATTATGGATTTAGCCGGAATTGGAATTTGGGCTCTAGGCTACGACGACGGTTATGTACAACTGTGGCAACTAATTTACCAAAAATTAACCGATTGCAATACCTTTCCATGCAATGGCGTATTTTACGATTTAGGTGGACCAAACAATAGTTATTATAATAATAGTAACTATAGTCTTACAATAGCACCAACAGGAGCTTCGCATGTTTCTATAGAGTTTACCGAATTCGATATTGAAGCCGGAAGTGGCTCAGAATGTGATTACGATTATATTGAAATCTTTGACGGACCTAATACATCAGCTCCAAGCCTTGGCAAATATTGTAATACAACAGGTAATCCAGGAATAATTAACGCTAATGGAAATGCACTTACAGTACTTTTTCATTCAGATGGTGCAACTATTAATAATGGATTTACTGCCGAATGGCATTGCATTTTCGATAATATTCCTCCAACTACTCAAATAAATACAGATAACTGGCAAAGCGAAGATTTTCTATGTACCTTTACCGATAACGATAATATTAACGTAAATGAAAAGTATTATCAGATTCTCGATTTTAACGGAAACGAATGGCGTGCAAATTCTGATTATGGATTCTTTAATGATAATTTTAATGAATCTATAAATAGCGAATGGACAAATAGTTCCGGCAACTGGTCTATTAACGATTCACATTTAATGCAATCAGACGAAACCACTACAAATCCAAATATCTTTGCTAATCTAACTCAAACCGATGATTACAATTATTTATATCAATGGCAAATGAAACTATCAGGTAGCGGAGACAACAGACGTGCAGGCATTTATTTCTTTTGCAGCAACCCTGAGCTTTCGCAAAGAGGAAACGCTTACATGATATACTTCCGTGCCGACCAAAACAATTGTCAAATCTATAAATCAATAGATAATAGTATTGAACTTGTAGGCGAATATAATATTGAAATATTACCCGATATTTGGTACGACTATAAAGTCAGCTACAATCCAATTGCAGGAATAATTAAAGTATTTCAGAATAATATTCATATTGCCGAATGGTCTGATATTTTCCCTTTAAATACAGGTAATTCTATTTCTTTGCGTACCGGTAACTGCATTGCATATTACGATGACATTAAGGTTTACAAAAGTAGAAATAACGAAGTAAGCGTAAGTATTGGAGAAAATAAGGAGCTTAGATATCAAAACCTGAATCAATACAGTTCTGCATGCAGGATTAAGAGTATTGTAAATGATGATTTTGGAAACTTCTCCGAGGCCATAGGTCTTGATGTAAATATTGACTTTACAGCACCCGAACAAATAAGCATAGTAAATGATGGAACTGTAACTGACATTGACACAACTTATAACGGTTCAAGCTTAAGTGCAAACTGGACCCAGGCATACGAACCTAATTCATTTGTAGATTATTACGAATATTGTATAGGCACAATACAAGGAGATAATAACATTGTTGATTACACAAATGTAGGAACTCAAACAACTATTACACATAATGGACTAAACCTTGTTGATGGAACAAATTACTTTGTTAGCGTAAGAGCCGTAAATATTCTTGGGTTAATATCTGAATGTGCATTTAGTGATGGAGTATTATTCATTGATCCAACAGGAATAAAAACTAATATTGAACCAAATTTGAGTATCCATCCTAACCCATGTTCAAACCATTTTAATATTAGCTCTCCTTACGAAATTATTAAAGAACTATACCTATACGACAATACAGGTAGGTTAATCAAAAAATTCAATCCCAATAATCATTGTTTTAGAATTAAAACCAATGACATACCTTCAGGACTTTATAAAATTAAGATTGTTACAAATACCAACAGCATTGTAAAAGTAATTATTAAAGAATAACTAAGTATCGTTCTATAATAAGTTTCATTGTTTTATTCATTTTACTCTTTTGTTAGTGAGAATCCATTTTAGAACGAGGCAGCCTGTAAGCAATCTCATCTAAAACACACTACCACCAAAACCTAAACAAACCCCTCGCAAAGTACATAGAAAAACTATAACATTTTGCCCCCTACTCGTCCTCGTTTGCAACGAGGACCAGTTAAGGTATATTCGCTGGGTTCCGAATACTTTCGGGATGCAGATGGTTTGTGTTCCTATATATTGTAGCAGGTATTTCTTTACATGTCAATTGAAATATTGAGCTTTCCTCCTAAGCCTTTCTCTACAATATCGTATAGAGTCTTTAGCGTAACATTACTTCCATCATTTTCAACCCTGGAAATATATGTCCTCTTTTTGTTGATTAAACTGGCCAATTGTTCCTGAGTCAGTTTTTTCTCTTCCCTAGCTTTTCTCAAGAGCAAACCAATTTTAAACGACTCAAAATCACGGTCCAATTCATCACGACGTTCTGTTCCTTTCTCGCCGTAAACATCGTTCTTTATTTCTGTCCAACTTTTTGTATTCATAACTGCCTCCTTTTTTCTTTGTAATACGCTTTCATTAAACGTTCAGCCTTAGCGATTTCTTTTTTCGGGGTATTTTGTGTTTTCTTTGTAAATCCATTGAGCAGGATTACAAGTTTTCCGTCATCAAAGAAGCAAAATACTCGCCATGTATTACTTCCCAGTTTTGCTCTTGCTTCAAAAAGCCCTTCGGTTCCTTTGATATATTTCAAATAATTGGCTGGAATCCGTTCAAACGTCTCAATGGCTTCAATGATTTTGAAGATTTTATTCTGTGCCTTTTCAGGCAAACCCTTTAAAAAATCATAGAAGTAATGTTTATACGCTATGACCTCTCGAACTTTTTTCATACCACAAAGGTAACTTAAACGTTACTGTTTTGCAAATATTTTATGAGGAAGCTCTCTAATATGTGCTACAACGGCAGTCTGTCCAAAAACCAGACGCCCATTTCAATTTTGTAATAAAAATACAGATTTTTTCGTAAAAACGGGTATATTTACAATAGCTTCTGTTTTGCTTATAAAACTTCTTATTTGCTTTAAAATGGGTTTAAATAGCCTTATTTTAGCCAAAATAAACAAAAATGCAGCTCTGAACAGC
>Ga0334901_1002170_pt1 | contig 17460 bp, 17 predicted proteins | sample GraSluR3_MG_3_FD_207216 | JGI IMG/M metagenome (GOLD analysis project Ga0334901, IMG submission 207216) | Sludge microbial communities from methane-producing bioreactor in Wageningen University, Netherlands - Granular Sludge_15_08-R3 | ecosystem: Engineered > Bioreactor > Anaerobic >... | reverse complement strand
CTACGCTTAAAAACTAACGTTGCCCTTAGTTCTCCAAGACTCGCTACGGATGAGTGGCTAACTCTTTTCCGACGGGATTCTCACCCGCTATAAGGCACGACCTTGCTCGGTCGCTCTATACTTTCTTATCTTGCAAAAAAGGCTGCGACATCAGCCGCAGTCTTTCCTTTTCACTATTTATTGATTCCAATATTTTTTGTAGATTGCTTGTGTTCCGCTGTTTTCTTCGCCTTGTTCGGCGAGCTCATCGTAGATCTTCTTGGACAATACAAGTCCCGGTGCATCCATGCCCATTGCTTCGGCCGATTCGAGCGCGATTCGTTCATCTTTAATTAAATGCTTGATATAGAAGCCCGGTTCAAAATCACCTTTCAGCATTCGTCGGCCGAGATTGGTCAGTGACCAGCTGCCGGCTGCGCCTGTTTCGATGCTCTCCATCACCGTATCGGTATCAAGTCCGGCATGCTTTGCATAGGCTAATGCTTCCGCAACGCCGATCATGTTTGAGGCGATGGCAATCTGATTCGCCATTTTCGTATGCTGACCCGAGCCTGCTTTTCCCTGATACACGATTTTCTGCCCCATGGCTTGAAAAACCGGTGCCAGTGTCTCAGCATCTTTCGAATCTCCGCCGATCATAATCGACAACGTACCGTTCTTCGCGCCGACATCGCCGCCGGAAACCGGAGCGTCAAGTGCGTGCAGACCTTTTTCCGCGGCTGCCTTATAAATTTTTTCCGCAAGCTGAGGTGATGAGGTTGTCATGTCAATTAAATAGGCGCCTTTTTCAGCATGATCAATGATCCCGTTATCAAAATAAACGGAAGCGACATCCTTTGGATAACCGACCATCGTAATGACTGCATCCGCTCCTTCTGCCGCTTCCTCAGGGCTCGATTTCCAAACAGCTCCCTCCGAAACAAGATCATCTGCTTTACTTTTCGTTCGATTATAGACCTGAAGCGCAAATCCTGCCTTCATCAGATTGCGAATCATACCCTTGCCCATGACTCCGGTTCCAACAAATCCAATCGTTTTCACTGCCATTCATCCCACTCGCTTTCCTATGTGTTTACCTAGGATTAACCATAGCATGAAAGACGTGCGTTTTCACGTGATATGCAGGCCGATTAAACCTTGCGAATCTGGAAAAAGTGGGTGAATACCCATGGATACTGTGGCATCGCAAAATTAATTTGCCAGGTACCAATGCCGCCGATCCGCGAATTATAAACAATCTGCGCTTTTTCAAACAGGCTGCGCACATCTTCAAACCAGACAACACGGTTTTGCCCACTGTCATCTGTATAGTAGAAGTATGCTGCCTGATCTGCTGTCGAATAGTTAATCGGCACTTGTTCACTCATGGCAAGATTTACCGCTGCTTGATACGTAATCGCTCTGCCCGGATTTTGGCTGGAAAAAGGAATCGGCCAGTCATAGCCATAAAACGGCGTACCCATGATGATCTTATTGCGATCCATCACACTGGCCGCATAATTGACCGTAGCGATGACATCTTGAATCGGTGCGGTCGGTCCCGGCTCGCTGCCTGCATAATGCCAGTCATAAGCCATGATGAAAAATTGATCGACAATGGCTCCGATTGCCGCATAGTCATAGCCGCGCACCCACGGCACCGTATCATCAGTTTTGGCCGGAACCGCAATACTGAGATTCAGCCCGGCCGCCTGCGTACGCTGCTGCAGCGCTTGGAGAAACATAACAAAAGCGTTCCGGTCAGCCGGAAGAACACCTTCAAAATCCACATTGATGCCGCCGTACCCATCAGACGTGGCATAATTAATCATGTTGTCAATCAAGCGCTGCTGAACATCCGGTGTGTTCAGAACGCGTTGAACAAGAGCTGAATTAAATCCTGTCTCGGTCAAATTGGTAACGGTAATGACCGGTGTCACCCGTCCGCGCCAAGACGCAAGTACGGCTGCATTGTCATTGAGCGGACTCAAATCGCTGTTCCAATTAAAATGGGTTTCGAACAAACCAATATAGGTTAGATATGGTGCATTATCCGCAATTACCGCTTGATCAATTGCCGGTGTCCGAAGCTGCGTGTAGCTGAAATGGGTCGCCACACGGCGTTCAATCGCCGGAAGATTAATTTTCTGACCGGGGCTTAAGCGATCAGGATTAATTCCTGGATTCGCTTGACGCACCGCGCTTAACGGAACATACGCCATGCGTGAAATCGTCCAAAGACTGTCGCCCGGCTGTACTGTATAAACATCACTTGTCACGAGCAGCGACTGACCGGTGACGATATTCGTCGCCGTCAGTCCGTTTACTGCTCTTAATGTATTCACAGGAATATCAAATTTTTGGCTGATTCCAAATAATGAGTCACCAGCCCTCACTGTATAGACAAACATAGTTCCACCCTTCCCGCTCCCGTCATTTGCAGGCCTATTCATTCTGCAGATGCATAGGCATTTCACACTAGTTTATTCAGCATGTTCGGAACGGTTCCGGCAGGTAGATAAGAAGAGAAAAAAAGGTTATGATAGGATACGTTGCGTGCCTGAAAGATTGATAGACCGCATCATGGTTTGCTCAATTCGCAGCGAACGATTTTACTTAATAGGTCATAGTGTATAGAAAGAATGTAAGGAAAAGAGGGTTATTTATGGCTGAATTCATCCCATCCCGGCAGGTTCAAGCACTTCCCGCCAATTACTTTACAAGCATTGATCATCGGATCAATTCGGTGGTCAAGCAAGGCATTGATGTCATTCATCTTCATACCGGAAGTCCTGATCAACCGACCCCCAAACCAATTATTCAGGCAATGAATAAAGCTGCTCAGCTTCATGAAAATCAAGGATATCCTCCTGCGGGCGGTACAGCAACACTCAAAGAGGCCATCAGTGAATTTTATATGCGTGAATACGGTGTTTCCGTTGATCCGGAGACGGAAGTAACCGTGTTTGACGGCGCAACCGTCGCTATTTCGGCACTTCCGCAAGCGATGCTGAATCCGGGCGACGTCATGTTGACAACCGATCCCGGCTATCCGCTCTATTTTGTTTGCCCACACTTGGCCGGCGCTGAAACCTATGGCATACCGGTTCATGCTGAAGACGGATTTTTACCAAACTACCAAACGATTCCTGAAAGCATTCTGCAAAAGTCAAGGCTTCTGATGCTGAACTATCCGAACAATCCTACCGGAGCAATGGCTACAAAAGAATTTTTTGCGGATACCGTTGCTTTTTCACAAGCGCATCATATTCCGGTTGTTCATGATTTCGCGTATGCAGCATTCGGCTTTGACGGTAAGCGCCCGCTCAGCTTTCTGCAAACTCCTGGTGCAAAGGAACAAGGCATTGAAGTGTACACGTTGTCGAAAACCTATAATATGGCCGGATTCCGCATCGGGTTCGCGGTCGGCAATGCCTCAATTATTCGAGCTCTCAGTCAGTTCCATGACATTGATCATTCGGACGTGCCGAGCGCCATTCAAGATGCAGCCGCAGCTGCTCTGCTCGGGCCGCAGCAATCCGTTCAAGAATTATGCGCGCTGTACGAGCATCGTCGCAACGTACTCGTCTCCGGCATACGCGCGATCGGCTGGGATGTTATCGCACCGCAAGGCTCGTTCTTCTGCTGGTTCAAGGCTCCAAGCGGTTATACCTCCGAAACCTTTGCCGACGCTCTGCTTGAACGTGCTCATGTTGCGGTGGCACCGGGTGCCGGATTTGGTACCCATGGCGATCAATTCGTCCGAGCCGGACTGCTCGAATCCGAGGAGCGCCTGAAGGAAGCCGTCATACGGATCAAAGCTTCCGGAATTCTCAATGAAACCCCTGTGCAAAATTAACCAATAAATGAAAAGAACTTTTCCCAGCATTCATCGGGAAAAGTTCTTTTTTCAAATCACATGATAACCCATCAGCAAAATCAGGATCAGAAGCACGGCAATCAAAACAAGAAAGATCCAGGATGATTCTTTTTTCTTACGTTTACCCATCGCCACTTCCATGAGTCCGATTAAGGCGAAGGAAAGCACGCCTTTAATCGTCGGCACCAGTGGGAAATGGATTAAGAAGAGCATGACTACCCCGGTTATAATCATAACCAGGTAAGCCGTCCTCAGGATCATACTCCACACTTTTTGCTCCGTGAGAAGATAGCTTAGGATAAAAAGAATCACGACAAGCCCCCAAACGAGGCCATGTATTTGCAGTAGTACATGCATGTTTTTTCCTCTTCTCTGAATCATTTACTAGACTTGTCTCTATTTTAACACGAACAAATGCTTTTCCCAGTATTTGCATGATGGCCTATCTCATTAAATATCGAGTTTCTCAAATTTCATCGGTGTCATCCGAATGACGCGACAGATCGCATTGATCAAGCGGAATCAATTTTGACTTCATCTTCCATTTGGCGATCAGCCAAACAGCAAGAAAAATCGGAATACCAATGTAGGCGGCAACAATTCCGCCCCAATCGATCCGGCCGCCGGAAAATGCGCCGAAGCTTTGTCCGATCACGACCACCATGCATACCGCAAAAGCGAACAACGGACCAAACGGGAACCACTTTGCCCGATAAGGAAGGTCACTCACTTTTCCTCCTTGTGCAACATAGGCACGGCGGAAACGATAGTGACTGATCGCGATGCCGAGCCACGCAATAAAACCGCACATGCCTGATGCGCTAAGCAGCCAGTTATAAACAATGCCGTCACCGAATCCGGAGGCAAAGAAAGCAAGCAGACCGAACGCGGCTGTAACGACAAGCGACCAGATGGGAATACCGTGCGTTGTCACATAGCCAAGGAATTTCGGTGCTTTTCCTTTTCGAGCGAGTGCATAGAGCATACGCGTCGATGCATACAGTCCGGAATTTCCTGCCGACAGCACCGCCGTTAAAATAACGGCATTCATCACCGACGCGGCAATCGCAAGCCCCGCTCTCTGAAACACAAGCGTGAAGGGACTGACCATAACCTGATCAGTCGCAGACAAATTATGACTCGTATAAGGAATGATCATGGCAATAACGAAGATTGCTAGAATATAAAACAGAAGTATCCGCCAGAAAATCGTGTTCATTGCTTTCGGAACACTTTTTTCCGGATGCTCGCTTTCACCGGCACTCACACCAAGCAGCTCCGTTCCTTGAAAAGAGTATCCGGCTGCGAGGAATACACCGAACGTCGCCAGAAATCCACCATGAAACGGCGCGTCACCAACGGCAAAGTTATGAAATCCGGGCACACCGCCGCCAAGAACACGGAAAATCATCAGCAACCCGACAACAATAAAAAGGATGACTGTTGCGACTTTAATAAATGCAAACCAATATTCCGACTCACCGTAGCCCTTAACCGTTAAAGCATTAAGTAAGAAGATAACAAGCAGAAATAGACCGCTCCAAAGCATCGACGAACTGTTGGGAAACCAGAACTTCATGATCAGTGTTGCGGCGGACAATTCGCTCGCAATGGTAATTGCCCAATTGTACCAATAATTCCAGCCAAGCGCGAAACCGAACGACGGATCGACAAAACGCGTCGCGTAGGTGCTGAACGATCCGCTTGTCGGCATATAGGTCGCCAGTTCACCAAGACTGGTCATCAGGAAATAAACCATGATGCCTGTTAATCCATACGCGAGCAGTGCACCGCCCGGACCGGCCGTATAGATTGCGTTTCCACTGGCGAGGAAAAGCCCTGTTCCGATTGCTCCCCCAAGCGCGATCATCGTCAAATGACGTGATTTTAACCCGCGCCTTAATTGATTATTTCTCTTCTGCTGCACTTTTTCTCTCTCCCTCTCTGTATTTCGGGGAGATATGTGAAGAATATAATTCATGGTTACTAAAAACGCCCGCCAAGGCAAGATCATGCCTTCGGCGGACGGGAAACTTTTATAGTAAAAAAGAATAAGATCTGTTTAAAATACAGGCTTATTGATCCATTTACTCCTCGCACATCTTCCACCGATAGCACACCACATGCCTAAAAAACATGTGACAGTCCCGCCCCTTTCGAAAACGGACCCAGCACACTCGGCAAGAGAAACCGAATGTACTTCGGCAACAGTTCCTTACGCGCACCGTCCGGCTTCTCTTCGCCTCAGATGCGCTTATCTTAACTGCCGCGCCTCTACCCCCTCGTGATCTTGTGAGGAGATTTGTTAACAACAGGACTCATTGTACCTGTATCCGATACTATTTTCAACCTAGGCAAGCGCATTGCATTTTCTCATACCGGGTCCTTCTCCTCAGAATGTTCGGTCTGATACTCGGCAATTGCTTCCATGAAAGCTTGTCCGTATTTTTCTAATTTTTGCTGACCGACCCCCTTGATCATCAGGAAGTCATGGTCAGTCGCCGGCAGTCGCGCACTCATCTCACGCAGGGACTGATCTGAAAAAATGATGTATGGAGGAACAAACTCTTTCTGAGCAAGCGTTTTGCGGACCTGCTTCAACGATTCGAAGAGTGCATCGTCTACAGCCAGCCGTTCTGCACGAACGCGTCCTTTTTTGAGGACCTTTTCCTCTCCTTTAAGTACCGGCAGCGACCGCTCGTTTAAAGCGAGAACGGGAAAGGCGCCGCCCTGTTGCACAAGGTATTGCTCGGCTGTCAGGAAGTCGATAAATTCACTGATCTGCTTTTGCGTTCGGTCCTTCATAATGCCGTATGTGGGCAACCGGTCAAGCCGAAAAGAGAGCAGTTTTTGATCTGATGCGCCGGCAAGCACCTTGGCAACCATCATTTTCCCATAGCGTTCACGCAGACGCTTGACACACGAGAGTACCTTCTGTGCATCAACCGTTACATCTGATTTTTCACGTGTATCGAGACAGTTGCCGCAATGGGCGCACGGCTCAGGATTCTGCTCGCCGAAATAGCGCAAAATATAGCCCTGCAGACAGGTCTCGGTATGACAATAGCCAATCATCTGATCTAGTTTGTGGTACTCTGCTTGCTTCAGCGTATCGTCCATCTCAGATTGATCGATAAAAAACTTCTGCAACCGGATATCTTGCGGCGCAAACAAAAGAATGCAGTCACTTTTTTCTCCATCGCGCCCCGCACGCCCGGCTTCCTGATAATAGGCTTCAATGTTTCGCGGCATATTGTAGTGAATGACAAACCGTACATTTGATTTATTAATACCCATTCCAAACGCATTGGTTGCGACAAGCACCGTCAAGTCATCATAAAGGAACCGCTCCTGACTTGAAGCACGCTCCTGTTCGGAAAGACCGGCATGATAGCGTCCGACAGCAAGCCCCTTCTGCTCGAGTCGCGCATAAAGCCGATCCACTTCCTTGCGCGTCGCCGCATAAACAATTCCCGGCTGATCTTGATTCTTCTTCAAATAGTCAAGCAAAAAGGTATCCGCATTCTGACCGCGGATCACCTGAAAATTCAAATTATCACGAGCAAAGCCGGTCGCAATGACCCCGTTCGGCTCAATACCGAGCAACTGACAAATATCCGATGTGACGTTCGGTGTTGCCGTCGCTGTAAGGGCGACAACCGTAGGTCTTTGCTCAAATCGAGTAATCATTACGGGTATAGACCGATAACTGGGACGAAAATCATGACCCCACTGTGAAATGCAATGCGCTTCATCAATGGCCACGAGCGAAACATGCATACGTTCCAGAGCACGGACAAAATCCGGAACCTCTAAGCGCTCCGGTGCAATGTAAACTAATTTATAGTCTCCGTTCGCTGCAGCTGCAAGCCTCGACTTTCCTTCTGCAAAGCTTAGCGAACTATTTATGTAGGTTGCGTGAATCCCGGCGTTGCCAAGCGCGTCAACTTGATCTTTCATCAAGGAAATCAGCGGCGAGATCACCAGTGTCACTCCAGAGAAAAGCAGCGCGGGGATCTGGTAGCAAAGCGATTTTCCGCCGCCCGTCGGCATAATGCCGACCGTATCCCGACCATCCATTAACCGAGAAATGATTTGATCTTGGCCCTTCCGAAATTGGTCGTAGCCAAAATATTTTTTCAGCGCTTGATGAGCCGCGTCGATCATCGATGAAACCACCTTTTCGTCCTTAATAAACTAGTTTTATCTTATCACAAATTTAAAGGAGAAATAGGAATCGGATCATCACAGCTCAATATCCGTTTGTGCGCGTGTATCCGCGCCAAGCACCTGATTCATCATGCGCAGCGCATACTCATTGTCCTCTTGAACATTCGATGCGCAGCAATCCTGTGGAACGATCAGCTTATAATCACGCATGTATGCATCGTTCGCCGTAAAAAGCACACAGATATTGCCTGCCACACCGGTAAGGATCAGCGTCTCCGCACCCAGATCATGCAGCAGTGCATGGAGTGGTGTAGCAAAAAATCCGGAATGCTTGGGTTTAATAATGAAATAGTCGGAAGAATCAGGAAGGATGCGTCGAACAACTGACGCTCCCGTTCCCTTTAATGCCTCACGAATCAGATAATCACGATCAGATTCCCATCTGCCCGAATTATCATTGACGTAAATGATCGGGATGCCTTCATGGCGTGCCCGCGTGATCAGTTCCACCAGAGGGTCAATCATATGCTTCATACCGTTTAGCAGCAATCCTGCCTTGCTGAATTGAAGCGGATTAATCATATCAATGACCAGCAAAACCTTATCTTTTTTTACCATCGTTTTCTCCCCCTCTGCTCACCCATTATTTCCAAATCGCACGCTGAGCATTCGATCTGGTTCCTTTAAAACCATGAAACAAAAAGCATCCTAATTCATATGCTGATGTTAGATAAGCATTCAGGAGGAGGGGATCATAGTGGATAACAAAGACCCTAGAGAACCGCAGCAGCCAAAAAAAAGAAATCTGATGAATGATCTCGATGCGTTTTTTCAAAGTAATCCGTTCGGCGATGTGTTGAAATCAATCGACGATTTTTTCAGCAATCATTCATTTACCGGGTTTCCGGTCAGGCTCTATGATACAAAAGATGAATGGGTAGTTGAAGCTGAACTGCCCGGTGCAGATCGTGACAACATTCATATCGAGCTGCTTGGCGATAAGGTGAAAATTGCTGTGGAAAATGATGTGGAAATGGAATCGCAGCATCAGGAAACCGGCGCGTACAGTCATGAGCGCCGCTTCGATCATGCTGAACGCGTGGTGACTTTGCCGTATGCCATCAACCGAGCACACACGCAGGCTTCCTACACCAACGGCATTCTCAAAATTCACGGACCGAAGTCACCAAAAACCGGACATAATCTTTCCATTGATTAAAAAAGAGAATCGGAGCAAGCTCCGATTCTCTTTTTTGGTGTCCTTTTATTTAAAACCGCGCAACAAAACGTTCCAAGCGATCCAAGCCATCCTTCAAAACGTCCATTGAATAGGCGTAAGAGAGTCGCAGGTAGCCCTCACCATATGAAGAAAATGCGCTGCCGGGAACAGCTGCCAGCCGTTCTTTATCAAGCAGCTGCAGGGCAAAGTCCTCTGAGGACAAGCCGAACTTTTTAATTGAAGGAAATACGTAAAAAGCACCTGCGGGACGCACAACGTCAAATCCCATAGCCTCAAGTCGGCCAATCACATAGTCCAGCCGTTCCTTATACGCTTGCCGCATCGGCTCGGCGTCATCCTTGCCGACCGTCAACGCCTCAATCGCCGCATACTGAGTAATGCTTGTAATGCAGGAAATGCCGTATTGATGGACTTTGATCAGTTCATTGGCAATCGGATTATCAGCCAAAATATAGCCCATACGCCACCCCGTCATTGCATGTGATTTTGACAGACCGTTAATCACCAATGTCTTTTCTTTCATGCCTGGGAACGTTGCAATTGAAGTATGCCTTTGTCCATAGGTCAGTTCACTATAAATCTCATCCGACACGACAAAAACGGATTTATCTTTTAACACCTCGGCGATAGCCGCGACCTCCGCCTCGCTGAGCACACATCCGGTCGGATTAGACGGATATGGAAGAATAACTGCCTTCGTTCGCTCAGTCAGATGTTCGGCAATTTGTTGCGCAGTCATTTTAAAATCCGTCTCTCGCGTGTCAATGTAAACTGGAATGCCGCCGGCAAGTGTGATCGGTGCTGCATAGCCCGGATATGCCGGTCCCGGAAGAATGACCTCGTCACCTGGTTCCAATAAAGTGCGAAACGCAAGGTCAATGGCCTCGCTCGCGCCAACCGTTGTGATGATCTCAGAAGCAGGGTCATAATGCAGATCATATTTTTCCGCAACATACCCGGAAATAGCTTGTCTTAGCTCAAACAGACCCGCATTCGCCGTATACGTTGTCTTGTTCTGATCAATTGCAGTCTTTCCTGCTTCCTTCACATGTTCCGGTGTGGCAAAATCCGGCTGACCAATTGTCAGTGATACCGCTCCGGGGTAGTCCTTCACTTTATTAAAAAATTGTCGGATACCACTGATCTGAATAGCACGAACCCGTCTGTTAATCAAGTTTTCCATTGATGCCAAATCTCTCACACTCCCGTTAATAGAGAAAAAGCCCGCGCGTTTGCATGCACGCGAAGGCTTGGGTTCCCATGACCGTTAATCAGTAACCACTGCTTTTTTTTCCTTTGGTTTTTCTTCTGCTTTTGCTTCTTTTGGCTTATCTTCCGTTTTTACGGCTTCTGGTGCTTCTTCCGCTTTCGGTTGGACTTTTTCAGTTGCTTCTTCATGATCAACCTTAACTTCTTGAGTCCAACCCAGCTTGTCTTCGATCTTACCGGTCTGGATGCCTGTGAGTGTGTCGTACAATTTCTGAGACAGCTTGCCTGTTTTCCCGTTGGCAACCTTAATCACATGGTCTTCCCATTTCAGAAATCCGACTGGAGAAATAACAGCTGCCGTTCCCGTGCCGAATACTTCTTTAAGCTTCTGTTTTTCCGCTTTCTTGAACAGCTTATTTACAGAAATTTTCTTTTCTTTGACGGTTACGCCCCAATGCTGGAGCATTTCGATCACCGAAGCACGCGTAACGCCGGGGAGAATACTGCCGTTCAGTGCCGGGGTCCATACTTCGTCGTCAAATTTGAAGAAGATATTCATGCTGCCGACTTCTTCGATGTATTTGTGCTCCACACCATCGAGCCACAGCACTTGATCAAAGCCCATTTCTTCCGACTTAGTCTGAGCCTTGAGGCTGGCAGCATAGTTGCCCGCAGTTTTCGCATAGCCGACACCGCCCTTAACAGCGCGGACATATTCGTCTTCAACATAGATTTTCACAGGACTCATTGAATTGCCGAAATAGGAGCCGACAGGGGACAGAATGATCAGCAGCTTGTAGGTCGCTGAAGGATGCACACCAAGTGCTGAATCCGTACCAATAATGAACGGACGAATGTACAGCGATTGTCCCGGCTGAGATGGAATCCATGCCTCTTCAATGGCAACCAGTTTCTTAATTGCTTTAATCACAAATTCCTCATCAATTTCCGGAATGTTCAGCCGTGCACAGGACTGATTCATTCGTTCCATGTTCTTGTCCGGACGGAACAGCAGGATACGCTTGTCTTCAGTTCGGTAAGCTTTTAAGCCTTCAAAGACTTCCTGTCCATAATGAAAAATCGTTGCTGCCGGATCAAGAGTAATCGGTCCGTAGGGAACAATCCTCGGATCATGCCAGCCTTCATCCAAAGAATAGTCCATTTCAAACATGTAATCAGTAAAATGCTTGCCAAAACCTAACCCGCTGGCATCAGGCTTCGCTTTTAGTTGATCAGCTTTATGGAACGCGATCGTCTGCCCCATGATTCGAATCCTCCTAAAATTTGTTTTCCTTCTTTGATTATATCAATCCGTTATCAAGTGCGCCACTTCACGTATAAAATCGTTAAGGAGAATCAGACACACCGAATCTGATCCATTTCATACATTATTATTCATGTTTCGCTGCATTAATATTCCATACGTTTATAGAGAAACTTCTTGCCCAGCTTTACATAAAAAAAGCTTTGAAAACAAAGTGTAAAAAAAGCAAAAAAAATGAGTTAAAAAGCTTCTCTTACCGAATTGTTCCTGCTACAATGTTCTGGTTGACTTAAGAAGACTGTGACATTTCTATTTATTAATCTTTATTTTGAAAGGAGCGCTTGCTATGCGCCAATTTACCTTTGCCTCCTGTGCCCTGTATTTTCTTACCGGATTGACTGCTATTTCAATCGGATCCGTGATGCCTGAACTCTTAAGTTATTACCATGTATCATACACAATTGGCGGAAGGCTGATTTTTGTTGGCGCAATGGGATTTCTTGCAGGCGTTCTGCTTACTTCATATCTGAATCGCCGTTTTCACCCGAAACCGATCTTGACCATTTCTGCCCTGATTATTGCCTTGGCGCAATTCAGTATTTTACTGCTTCCGCCGTTCCCACTGTTCATGGCTCTTTATTTTTTGAATAGTGTCGGCTCGGCTGCGATCGGTATTGTAGTCGCAACGATGTTCATCGAAGTGTTCATTGGCCGGCAGGCAGTTGCGATGAGCTATTTGGAGGTTTCTTTCGGGCTAGGCGCATTCACGATGCCGCTGCTTGCCAGCTTCTTCATTGCACATGGCATCTGGCGTTACCTGTTTGTGGTTACCGCTGTGCTCGCCGTTGTACTTGCCATTGTCTGGACGCGAATTTCCTACTCCAAACAAATGGTGGATAATAGCGAGCCCTTGGACGCTTCCGGTTCAAGTGATACACAGCGGCCGCTGAGCACGCATCTAAAATGGATCGTGCTCGGACTGTTTGGTCTCATCGTATTCCTGTATGGTGGATTTGAAGGCAGTTTGAATAACTTCATGTCATCGATTTTTATGCAGTATCTGAACCAAGCTGCGTACTACGCCTCGATCAGCGTCGGCATTTTCTGGGGTGCGATGGTTATTGGGCGCGCGGCTACTGCACTCATTATCCGCAAACTTACGTACAGCACATATTTGCTGATGAGTATCTGCGGCTCGATTGTTTCACTGCTTTTGTTTATTTTTTTAAAAAATGCGCTGATGGGTTACGTCTTCGTCGGCACCCTGGGACTCATGATGTCCGGCATCTATTCCATTACGCTTGTCTATGCGAACTATTCCATTCCGAATAGCGCGCAGCTGGTCACGCCAATCATATCAGGATTGTCTGGCCTCGGTTCGGCCATTTTCCCGGCTGTCACCGGAGTAGCTATCGACCGCGCAGGCATGTCTGTGACTTTGTGGTATATCGTCGGCATAGCGACCGCTTATTTAGTCTTCCTGCTCGTAATCAATCGACTGCGCAGCGGACGTCCTACCCGCCTTATTTTACGATTCAGTCATCATCGCCGGATGCAGCCAGCCTTTGCGATGCGGCGTTCACGTTATAAATAATTGAAAAGATACGAGACTCGCACGGATTGATCCGTGCGAGTCTTTTTTATATTGTGACCCTTCCGTTAACTGCGAGCATCTCCTTTGAAACCAGTCTAAACGAACACTATGATGAACTTGAATCAAGAAATTCACCAAAGTGCATTTCCTGATAAATATACCTAGGAGGAATAGGAATGGCTGAAAAACCCGCTAAAGAAGTATTAAATCAATATGTGCGTCGGTATCTTGCTTGATCAGCTACAACGAGTGGACAAGCTGATAAATCGGATTGTCGATACGATAACCTGAAAAAAATATATATAGATGTAATAAAAAGTGGCCATGAATCCAAAAGGAATTACAGCCACTTTATTAAATTACTATGAGATTTTATCTATCTCTTCATATTTCTCTTCAACAAAGTAACTTTTAAATTTCAAATTTATCCCCCTTATGTTTTTTAACTCTATTCAGTTATAAACATAATAAACGCTATGAAGTCACCATCTTTATGAAAATTCATGTAAGAAATTCTCTGAGTGCAGTTAAAATGGGGCAATTGACGTTTTAATTGAGGGTTTTCTGAAGTAGCGTAAATACAAAGGAGATAAATTTTAGATTACTCAAAAAAACATCACGATTATGTGAAACTATGGACGTAAATATTGTTTTAAGGATTAATATGGTGAACTTCTGCTGTCACTCCACTTTCTTTTGCTTTTTTTGATAATCGTATCAGATACCCATCCTTATTATATTTTTCCACCTCTTCCGGACTTAAATTGAATTTTTTCCCTTCTTCTTGAGTCATCATATGGGCCTTTGAAGTACTATTGTTTTCTGCACCCACAACATGAACTGATATTGTAGAAATTAAAGCTATTAAAAGAATTGTAACTATAGGTTTCTTGAGTTTCAATGCCAACACTCCTCATTTTTTCTTATTATATGTATGAGATATTTTTTCTAATTAAATATTGAAATAATTCACATAAGATAAACAATACGGTCGGTCAAAGAGTAATAATGGCAATGTCCGCCTTGCCTGCATCGAATTTTTGTATTGCCTCTATATAGTGATCTTAATGTGTCGATCGTTCATCCTAGTGACAACAATCACTTGAAGCCCATCATCTTAGCACAAGCACTTTGCACGTTTAATGCATCCATCCTTTGCAAGTCCATGCAGCGTCTTGTAAACTTCAGAACGCGCGAGATAGTGATCTTCGTCTTTATCAAAGGCTTGCAAGGGCGAATGTTCTCATAATATGAGAAACAGTTTTCTCTAAAAATGATAAACTTAAACTAATTCAAAATAACATCTGAGGTGATGACATGTATTGGAAATTGAGAATCCCGCTTTTCTTACTTACAATCGGTGTAATCTCAGGGCTTTATCAAAAATTCCCTTGGTTATTTCTTGTCGATACAAACTACTTCATACGCAGCGCTTTATTCATCGGAACAGTCGGACTCCTTTACATTCTTCTGGAGAAAAACAAAATAAATGATAAAAAAGTTCATTTTACGATTGGATTACTTTTCATCTGTATCGGTTTTGCCTTTGATCATTTCATGGTCTGATGCCCCGCAACCATTTTAGTGGATTGAATAAACTAGGCATATAGAAGTGATTGGCTTGGGGGAGCGTTCGATGAACGAGCAGATGCAGGAGGCAGAATATGCGCTGATCAACGCGCTCGGCACCATTGTCGCTGCAATTGGAGCAACACCCGATTTAACAATTCCCGACAATCTAAAAGATGGCCTGGGCATTACCGGCAATGCGCTTCAGGCCGCCGGAAGTGCACTGGACGCGAATATAAGCGACGGACTGGACGCGATCGGCGGAGGAACCCAGGCATTCGGCAACTCACTGGTTATCTATGGTTCAATCGCCCAATGTTCCGATGAGGAAAACCTTCGCGCAATCATCATCGGTAACTCGCTTCAAGCACTCGGCGGCTCACTGTCACTCCATTCGGGTCTCATTTCGGCAGAGCGGAACCGAGCAGTCGCTCTATCGGTTATCGGCAATCTCCTTCAGATCGCCGGCAACTCGCTTCAAGCCGTCTCCACCATTTTTCAATTGAACCAAACCGTTGATGATAAAAAATCAGGCCAAATTAATTTCACTGGTAGTTGGGTGCAAGCCGTTGGCGCATCACTTTCGTTCTTAGCTGCGCTTGATCAAGTGGATAGTGGTGAAGGATGAGTTATTCATCACCCGCTGATCAGCTTTCGCTATTTTTTGTCAGCAGCTTGCTAAACAATTTTTCAAACAAATACGGAACAGCATAAAACAGAATGACTGTAATAAATCGAATATCTGCGTTACCGATTATAAAGAGCGCATACAACGATATATTTATAAGCACTTGCATGGTTGCATAGGCTTTAACCATTGATAAACGTGACGGTTCAACTTTAGCTAACGCAACATGAGTGATGACTAAAGTCAGATGTGATTTAAACTGTCCAAGATATATGTATATCAGCCCTAACATTTGAACAATAGTCAAAGTAGTGAATACTAAAATTAAAAAATAGTTCAGTACATTATGCATGGATATCCCCTTCTCGTTTCATCACATAAAATGAACTACTTCCCCCATTTTTCATTAGCCGTTTGCATTTGCGGATACAGCGTTTTTTCCAACAAACCGTCATCATCGATTACATTTATTGCGACGACCTTGCCATCGTCAGTGGTATTTATATCTCCCATGATAGTGGCAGTGTTTGTTTTTCCATTTTTACTGTAGTCCACATCAATTTTGAACGTGTACCCTCCGGACTTAGCTTTTTTTACTTCGATTGGTGTTGTCGCTTTCAATTGATAATCAGCCATAAATGCCGTTTGCAGAAAAATGGTTCCTTGATTAGAATTTATGAACTCTTGAAGGTACTGTTTTGCGATGACAGACTTATATTTTTCTTCTAAATAGGGGGTCAATGCTTGCGGATCTTCTGTAGCCTGTATCTTAAACAATTTCTTTTGTTCTGCATCCGGACCTGTGACTATACTTTTCAAAACCGTTCGGATTGTTTTCTCACTTTTATTATGCAGACTTGTGTCCTCACTTGAACAACCCGCAACAAAAATAAAAACAGATATAAGAATTGCCCATTTAGGTAAAACGCTTTTCATAGATTAGGTCCTCCTTGCTTTAGAAAAAGGTTAAAGTTAAATATGAAGAAAATCGGTGGATGTGATGATTTAAAGGCTGCATGTCGAATCGTAGATGCAGGCAATAACAGATCGTTTTGCAGAAAAGGTTTAAGCTGGGGTTGGTTCAGTTTAATCATTGTGACTGGTCTTACAGACTTTTTTTCTAAATAATAACATTATAGGTAATAGTGAGTAAACAAAAAATGTAAGGTGATTCAATGAGTGAGCGATTATATTTACACATTCCTCTATTCAATGAACTCAATTATCGGCAAAAAATACTTGCGCAGCCTGACACGATGTCCTACAACAAAGGCTACGACCTGCAGCTTGACAATTATGATCAGAAAACCGGATGTATTGATTTTAGCAAAGACTATTGGACAGACTGGTATTCACGATGGGGCAGCCAAGCATCGAAGCGTTATTACGCGTATATCATTCAAAAAAATGAGCAACTGCCTATCGGTGATGCCGCACTTCGCTACGATGAAGAACAACGGGCCTACTGTGTCAGCTTAGTTATCGAGGCCAAATATAGGGGTTATGGATACAGTGAAGAAGCCTTGCGCTTACTTCTTGATGTAGCATTCAATCAGTTAGATGCAGAAAAGGTATACGATGATTTTCCTAAAACAAGAATATCGGCAGAGAAAGCGTTTCAAAAGGTGGGGTTCAAAAGAATTTCTGATGAAATTGTCGAGCTGACCAAAGATGATTATTTTAGTAAACTTTAACTCAATCGGTACATGAAAAATACAACTAGTTTTTTACCCAAGCAGATATTCCGTAATTCACCTACATACTTCATGATAAAGTAGTTTTTTCTGCTCTATAATTGAGGAAAATGACTACTGCGTGGTTGACGGAAGATGTGCAGCAAGGGCTGATTTAAATCAGCTAAAGTTCAACCTAACGAACGAAAAGATGAACCGAATTTCTGGAAATTTCAACCGAAGAGAAGGAGTTA
>Ga0334901_1002169_pt1 | contig 17461 bp, 14 predicted proteins | sample GraSluR3_MG_3_FD_207216 | JGI IMG/M metagenome (GOLD analysis project Ga0334901, IMG submission 207216) | Sludge microbial communities from methane-producing bioreactor in Wageningen University, Netherlands - Granular Sludge_15_08-R3 | ecosystem: Engineered > Bioreactor > Anaerobic >... | reverse complement strand
GGCTCAAGGAGAAAGTCCTCGCTGCCCGCAGGAACAAAATAAACACTATTCTCATACCTAAGTTTAATAGACGCGACCTTGACGAATTGGATGATGAGATTAAGGAGGGAATTACATTCCACCCGGTAAGTACATTCGACGAGGTTTTGTATCATGTGTTTGATGTGAAACCAAATCGAATTGGAGCAACACAGTAATGGAATTATTGAGTCCCGCCGGCACTTTGGAAAAACTGCACTATGCGTACACGTATGGTGCAGATGCGGCATACATAGGAATGGAGGATTTCTCTCTCCGTACACGTGCAGGAAATATCAACGATGATACCATTGAGGAACTGCATCGGGTAAAAGGAAACAAAAGACTCTATGCAGCTATAAACAGCTACCTGCACGAAAAAGATGTGGGAAAACTTGAAGAACGCCTTGATGCTATTGCACGGTATCCATTTGAAGCGTTTATTGTAAGTGACCTTGGTGCCGCTCGGCTGTTGCGAAATCGATTTGGTGATAGTCGTGCACTCCACCTCAGTACACAGGCAAATTGTCTCAATAGTGCTGCCGTTCTGACATACAAAGATCTAGGATTTTCTCGAATTATCCTCGGAAGAGAAACCCCTCTCGATGAAATTCGTCGAATTAAGGATGCTGTTCCAGAAATGGAAATTGAAACGTTCGTCCATGGAGCCATGTGTATGGCCTATTCAGGGCGGTGTTTTCTCAGTGCTTTTCTTACTGGTCGGAGTGCTAATCAGGGAGACTGTGCTCATACATGCCGATGGTCATATAGACTGCTCGAACAAAAAAATGTGCAGGGAAACAGTACTGTCCTACCCGCTGGTGAGCTAGCCCTTGAAGAAGAGAGCCGTCCTGGAGAATATTTCCCAGTTTACGAAGGTGATGGATATACAACCATCCTCTCGTCAAAAGATTTGTGCATGATAGACCACCTTGAGAAATTGAAAGAGGCAGGAGTGGACTCATGCAAAATCGAAGGAAGAATGAAATCTTTGTATTACGTAGCAACAGTCACCCGAGCATATCGCAAGGCTTTAGATGCTCTTGATGGCAAACAAGGTTCCGAAGATTGGAAGTTGTTCCGTGATGAATTGTTCAGGGTAAGCCACAGAGAATTCAGTACAGGTTTCTTCTTTGATAACGAGGCAATAGCAAACCCAACTGAAGTAAGTTATCTTCGTGATTATTTGCTCATCGGGACTGTTGAACAACAAACCGCTCCAGGACAATATATTCTGAAGTTAAAAAACAAAATTGAACAAAACGTTCCTATCGAATATATTGGCCCTGACACATTAGGAATAGAAGATACAAGTTTTCAATTATATGATGAATCGGGTAATGAAGTAGAGTTTGCAAATCACCAGCAGACAGTAATACTTAAGACTCATAAAAGCATTGGAGAGGGCTTTATCATAAGAAAAAAATTGAAATAGGTCAAATTTATGCTAATTTTACCCGTTTTTTTACGTTATTTCCTTAAAATTTCTTGTCATTTATCCTAAATATGTTAGTATATTGTTAAGACTTAATAGGAGGCTTGCCAATGACTATTCATGAGCAGATTGTGGCTCAGTATGAAGCTTACATTGCAGAAAATCAAAAATTCACCGAGAAGGGGATTAAAGCTTCTGCTGCTAGAGCTCGAAAGGCTCTCGGAGAGATTGCCAAACTGGCAAAAGATCGTCGTAAAGAAATTCAGGAAGAAAAGAGCGAGCTTTAAGAGCACGGCATTGGTTATGTAAAACGGGCCCACCCCACATCTGGAGGTTGAGCCCGTTTCTTTTTTGTCTTGAGAACGTATTAGGAAAGAGAACGCAGCAGCGTGAGGTGTTTATTTCCCTTATCCAGTTTCTCTTCAAATTCTGCACGTTTATTCTGTTCTTTCTCAATCGCCACCTCTTTTGCATGTGCCATAAACTGCTCGTTGGAAAGCTTCTTACGTGTACCCTCAAGTAACTTTTCAGTTTTCTCAAGTTCTGATTCTATGCGAGAAATTTCCAAATCAACATCTATTGCATCGCGTACAAAGAGAAAAGCCTCAAATCCTGAACCAGCAACAGGTACAGTCTTTTCAACTGGTGTAGTACCCTGCACATCTACGAGCAATTGAGAGGCTCCGATGAAAGTTGCAATTAATCCAACATGTTCCTGTACAAACGTAGTCGCAATAAATCCAGGATCAGGACGAAATACTACATGAATTTTCCTTTCATTGGTAATTTGCAATTCACTTCTCAAGGAACGAACTCCACGAACAAATTCCTGCATCGCATCTACAGTGGCTTTAGCCTCATTACAAACAAAATGTTCTGAAAAAACAGGATATGCTGAATCGATGATTCTCCCTGTGGTATTAGGTAATTTCCCATAAATCTCTTCAGTAATGAAAGATACAAAGGGGTGCATAAGCCGCATGAGTGTAGCTAACAAGTCGAGCATAACACTCACCTGCCGATCTCGTTCATCTTCTTTCTTAGTGGAAAGTGCATGCTTAGTTGCCTCAACATACCAGTCACAGAAATCATTCCAGAACACATCGTAAATCGCTTGTGCTGCATCATTAAATCGGTATTGTGCAATTGCATTGCTCACTCGTACCGATGCTTCGTTCGTCTGGTGGTACATCCACCGATCCATGACACTCAAGGTTGAAAAATCAACCGGTACAAGTTTCCTGCCTTCAAGATTCATAAGCAGAAATCGTGTGGCATTCCACATTTTATTCGCAAATCGGGAACCGAGCTTGAAAGAGTCCATGTCAATCAGAATATCTTGTCCTTGAGCAGCCATATAACAAAGGGTAAACTTCATGGCATCTGCACCATAAAGATCAATCACCTCTAAGGGGTCTATTCCATTTCCAAGAGACTTAGACATTTTCCGTCCCTGTCTGTCCCGAACAAGCCCAGTAATATAAATATCTGAAAATGGAACTTCACCAAGGAATTCTAATGAGGCCATAATCATTCGCGATACCCAGAAAAATATGATATCGTATCCGGTAACGAGTGTAGAAGTTGGAAAAAACCGTTTTACATCGGGTGTTTCATCGGGCCACCCTAGCGTACTGAATGGCCACAACCAGGAACTGAACCATGTATCCAGAACATCAGATTCCTGAGTAATCTGTGAACTTCCACAGGAACTGCAGACTGTTGGATCTTCCCGTTCAACCATCATGTGACCGCAATCTGCACAATACCAAACGGGAATTCGATGCCCCCACCAGAGCTGTCGGCTGATACACCAATCTCGAATATTTTCCAACCAATGGCTATACGTGTTCTCCCACCGTTTTGCGTAGAAAGAAATCTTTCCATCCTTCCAGGCGTTCAGTGCCTTTTCAGCCATTTTACCCATCGATACGAACCACTGCTCAGAGAGGTACGGCTCAATTACTGTTGAACATCTATAACAGTGGCCCACATCGTGATCATGAACTTTTTCACTTATGATATAGCCACCGGCAACCAAATCTGCTACTACCTGTTTTCTCGCGGTCACAACATCTTTGCCCCGATACGATTCGGGAACCAATTCGTTCAAAGTTCCATCTGGGTTGAGAATATTTACAGATGCTAAATTGTGACGCTTTCCCACCTCCCAGTCATTGGGATCATGTGCAGGAGTAATTTTTACCATTCCTGTACCAAATTCCATATCAACGTATGCATCTGCAATAATGGGAATGGGTTTATTGGCTAATGGGAGTATCACTGAAGTACCTATCAGGTGAGTATAGCGAGGATCTTCGGGGTTAACTGCAACCGCTACATCACCGAACATTGTCTCTGGTCGGGTTGTCGCTACAGTAATAGCGCCTTCTCCATTGGCCATGGGATATTGTACTTGATACAATGTACCTGGAAGGTTTTTATATTCCACCTCATCATCTGCCAATGCAGTACCACAATGAGTACAATAATTAACCAAATAGTTACCTTTATAAATCAAATTTCGTTCATACAGCGTAACAAAGGCTTCTCTAACAGCTCGCGAAAGTCCTTCATCCATGGTGAATCGTTCCCGAGACCAGTCACAAGAAGACCCAATTTTTTCTAGTTGCTTGGTAATAACAGCGTGGTGTCTATCTTTGACTTTCCAGGTTTCATCCAAAAATTTTTCACGCCCTAATTCATGCCGAGTAATCCCCTGTTTCGCGAGTTGTCGTTCCACTACATGTTGAGTAGCAATTCCTGCATGGTCCGTTCCCGGTACCCAGAGTGCAGGGCGCCCGCACATACGATGATATCTGATCAATGTATCCTGTAGTGTGTTATTGAGTGCATGCCCCATATGAAGAATTCCGGTAACATTAGGTGGAGGCATAACAATGGTAAAAGGAGTTCCCTCACCCTCTTTTGGTTCAAAGCATCCGTGTGACTTCCAATCAGCATAGACTCTATCCTCAAACTCTTTGGGATTATATGCCTTCTCCAACTCAACAGCTTTCATGGATTCCTCCTCAGGTATGCTTCAACTCGTGTATTACTAGTCACTCATACTAGCAAAATCGTTTCATCGTGACAACTGAGCATTACTTGAGTATATGTTTTGAGGAAATAAAAAAACTGCCGAGTGGATTGTCCCATTCGGCAGTCATAGTAACTTATAAAAATTGTTTATTCCGTAATCTCATCACCCATTGGTTGAATACCCTTTACACGCAAATCCACTTCATAACCTCGAGAATTAAGATACTTTAAAATATCTTCCAGCGGATAATTGTCGAGAATCTGTGAAGCTGTAAGTCCATCGGTAGAACGAACCTGCACAACAGTACCTTCAGAGGCTGGGACCATTCGAGGTATTAATTCGTTTTGTTGAGGTTGAGAACTCGGACCGATGAGGAGTGCACCAACGAAAACAAACACAAAAGCTGCTGCAGCAACAAGTATTGTCGGTGTCTTAACCCGAAAATCCCTATGAAAAAAACCAACTTTACTCTTCTTTTCAATATAATTCTTCTCTATGAACTGAAGTACTTTATCCTTACGTGGGGCAATCTCATGCTCCTCAAGGCGTGCTCCTGAAACCACAACGTGCAGAGACCGTAACTGTTCATACCGAGTTTTACATGCAACACAGTAATTAAGATGCTCTTCAACTTGGGTTTTCCATGGTTCAGTTAACTCACCATCGAGGTACGTGTTAAGAATCTGGTCGTCAAGACACATGCATTTCCTCCCGGTCAAGCATCGATTCCATAATTTTACGAGCTCGATGTACTCTGACCTTAACATTACTCTCAGAAATATGAAGAATCCCGGCAATCTGCTTGTAATTTAAATCGGCATACTCTTTTAGGACCAAAACCGATTTTAATTTCTCCGGCAACTTCTCCACAGCCTCCCGGACCAACGTCCTCGTCTCTGAATCAATCAGGGCATCCTCTCCGTTCCTCACAGGCACTTTTGGGGCTTTTTTAATCTTGTCCACCATGGCCTGTTCTCTCGATTTTCTCTTCATTACATTGATTGCGAGGTTTTTGGTAACACGAATCAACCAGTACTTTGCCTCGTCAACAGAACGAAAATCGATGTTTTTCTCATAGAATCGGATGAAAGCCTCCTGGCAAATATCCTCGGAGACATCCATGTTGTAGGTAACATGATACGCAACGCGCATCACTACCGGGAACACCTCCGCATATACAAGCCTGAACGATTCATTCTCGCTGCTTTTTATTTCCATATACTTAACAACTCACCTGTGGTCTTGGTTACACAATTCTTGTGACAATCGCACCATCGCTGGTGTCAGTAATTTTATACCCAGCTTCTTCAACTATAGCACGCAACTCGTCGGCTCGGTGATAATTCTTCTGGAGCTTTGCCTCCGTCCTTTCATCAACAAATTTTTGGATTTCTTCGGGAATGATTTCTGAATCTTCATTCGATACCTCAATTTCTTTTAGTCCTAGCCCCAGAATCCTGTCCATACTATACAGACAAAGTAATTTTTCATTTTTTGGTATAGAATTATCTTTCAATAATTCCCACATATCTGCTAGTCCTCGAGGTGCATTCAAGTCAGTCCCTAAGTGCATATTGAACGTATCGAGATACTGCTGTGCCTCATGTGATAGCTTTGCAGCTGGTTCAGAATTCAGCCGTTTCATCTCTTGAATATTTCGTATCAGATTTCTTCTGGCATTCTTCGCTGCTTCAATCGACTTCCATGAAAATACAAGCTGACTTCTGTAATGCCCACCCAGGCAGAAATACCGATAATCCATTGGCTCGAATCCATGTTTTTTCAACACAGAAAGCGTGAGAAATTCTCCCTTTGATTTAGACATCTTTCCCGTTTCGTTCAGAAGGAATTCCCCATGAATCCAATATTTTACCCATTTTTTTCCAGTTGCGGCCTCACTTTGTGCAATCTCGTTGGTATGATGAACAGAAATATGATCAATACCGCCACAATGAATATCGAATGACTCGCCAAGGTATTTCATGCTCATAGCTGAACACTCAATATGCCAACCGGGATACCCTTTTCCCCAAGGAGAATCCCACACCATGACCTGATTCTCAAATTTTGAGTTGGTAAACCAGAGAACAAAGTCTTTTGGATTCTTTTTATTTTGATCGATATCGATACGTGCACCGGATCGTAAATCTTCAAGATTTAGCCGTGCGAGCTCACCATATCGACTAAATGTGTCGATACTGAAATAGACATTGCCTCCGGAAACATACGTATGACCTTTCGCTTCAAGACGCTGGATAAGATCAATCATATCCTGTATGTGATCTGTTGCACGGCATGCAATATGAGGTCTCTGAATTCGTAAGGCATCAGTATCGTCAAAAAACGCATCTGTATATAGGCGAGCAATTTCATATACATCTCGCCCAGTTTCCTGTGAAGTTTTTACCATCTTATCTTCACCGTCATCACCATCATCGGTGAGATGACCTACATCTGTTACATTCATGACATGACGAACAGTGTATCCGGCATATTCTAATGTTCGTCTAAGAATATCCTCAAAGATGTACGTTCGGAGGTTTCCGATATGCGCGTAATTATAGACTGTGGGACCACAACAATACATTCGCACAAGACCACTTTCTAGCGGCTCAAATGGTTCAACTGTACGAGACATTGTATTGTGCAGAGAAATTTTCATGGTTGACTCCTATCAAAGCTTGCAGTCCACAACAGCATTGTATGCCAAAGGGAAATGGGATAATATACCCCTGTGAGTACCACAATACGGAATGCAGATGAAAAAATCAATATCGAACACCTTATCCATGAAAAGGCAGCACTTGCCCCGCTCTCGACATATGGAACTGGGGGAGAGGCAGATTTCCTAGCTGTACCTGGAGATTTAAAACAATTGAGAACTGCCATGCAATGGGCGAAAGATCGAAATCAACCTATTACTATTCTCGGTGGTGGGTCGAATGTTCTTATAGCCGATGCAGGAGTCGAGGGTTTGGTTATATCTACAACTGGACTTACTGATCATCACGTTCGCGGTTGTCTTTTCTGCGCGCAAAGTGGGCTTCCGCTTGATACTGCAATAAATGTTGCTATAGAACACTCTCTCAGTGGACTTGAACCACTTGGAGGGCTTCCTGGAACAGTGGGGGGAGCGGTTCGAGGTAATGCGGCTGCTGGGGGTCTTTGGATTTCAGAGCTAATAGAATGGGTCGATTATCTTGATGAGGAGGGAGAACTCTATCGGTATCAAGGAATGGATGGGGGCTTTACCTACAAACACTCACCTTTCAGTGAGAATAATTCAATTATCTATGAAGTGGCTTTCCGGCTCATCCCAAATAAGAATACCAGTGATGCACGACTGAAGAAAGAACAAAGTAGAACGGAACGACTGGATACTGGCCAATTTGACTTCCCATCTGCAGGGTGTATGTTCAAGAATCCCCGTGGTGTTTCTGCCGGCAAACTCATTGACGACGCTGGCCTGAAGGGGCACTCTTTCGGTGGAGTGCGAGTGAGTGAACATCATGCTAATTTTATTGTCAATTATAATCATAGTGCCACATCCAATGATATTTATGAATTAAGTTGCATAGTCGAAAGGGAAATTCTAAATCGCTTTGACAAAAAACTTGAACGTGAAGTCATACTCATAGGGCGATGGAATACCGAAGATTGATTGCTCCATCGTGCATGAGACTCATGTGAAAGACTCCCTTATTTGCGAATTTTCTTGTTACTGTATAGGTAAGTTCTGCTGAATAACCTTCAATTGAGAGTTCGAGACTTACTGTGTCACGTGAACTGTATGGATAATCGGCATAAAGGATTACTCCGTAAGCGGTACTGCTGCCCCAGCGAACAAATGGTTGAGCTGATACTGCTACTCTCCCGATTTTCCCGTTGACGATAAGTGCTGTCCTGTTTGTACTTCCGCGAGAACCTGAGCGGTTCCATCTCCATTGGCAATATCCAGTTACTGTTACTGTATATTCACGCGGCAACATAAAAGAACACTCACCTTTCAGTTGAATCTGTCTCCTCTGAGAATCTCCGGCAAAGTGAGTAATTCTCCACCAGGTATCACTCAACGAAGCTGAGACAGAGATAGAGTGATGACGGTATGAAACAGATACTGTATCCCGTGAGAGCGGAGCATCAGAAGTGGTGTATGCCAGTTCTGCAACACTTCCTGCCCATGATGGCATCTGTCGTCGAGAATATGTACAAGCTACCCCGAAAATTTCGCATTTCACTCTAAGAGCAGTGCTCATACCAAACCCAAAAGCGGCATCGTAAGCCCAACGAAACATCAGATGCAATTCACAGGTAAAATGGTTCATGATTGACAGCTTGTTACCCGTCCATGCGAGATAATTCACACACCCTTCACCAATAGGCAGGGCTCCATAATCAATTATCGGCTTCAAAAATGTCTTTTTCGCATCATTGATCCAGAGCGATGATAATCGCAGTATTCCTAATACTGTCGGTTGTTCTACGAGAGCACCAATCCCAGAGTACAGACCATACGCATGAATCCAACTCTCTTCCCGAAGGGGAAAAACATATGCCCACTTATGCAACGGTACTACAGAATATGCTGCCGAAGTAAATGAGGGAGGTCCTAGCTTTTTTGTAGTTATGAGCGGAGTCCCAAGCTTCATGGAAAAAATAGTAGCGTATCGTTGGTCGCCTGCAATATCGCCTACTATAAGAGTTCCCAAATCTGTAGAACAGTCTATTCCCAATTGGGGTTCAATAAAGGCGTATGGGAGGTCAGTGTTTTTATAGCTAACTTCTCCTTCAGCTTTCCAGGAAATTCGTAATGAAGGTAACCATGCTGAAATCAGTGAACCCTTCACACCAAGTTTCGTGGAGACTTCACTGGCCTGCATTGTGAGAACAGTTTGGGCAGAGAGCGACGGCAGCCACCACACAAGAGAGAGCCATAGGGCACATGTGAAAACCTTAATTCCCATAACCATAGTACGATGAATATCATCATTATGCTTCTACTCCATTGCATTTTTGGTCTCGGCATGTCAGAATATGTCCCGGCTGTTGCAAAAAAAATTTAGATAGTAATAGAGGTAGTAGGAGGTCGTGATGGTGATTCTCACGTTGAATTGCGGTAGTTCTTCCGCAAAGTATCAGGTGTATGATTGGAACAATAAAGCGGTACTAGCCGTAGGTGTGGTCGAAAGAATTGGTCTCGAGTACTCAATTATTGAACATAAGACTACTAAAAATGGCGAATTCACCGAAAGAGTTTCGTGTCCTACCCATAAAGAAGCTATAGAACTAATTATAAAAATGTTACTGGATCCCTTACATGGCGTTATTACTGATGTAAGTGAGATTAGTGCGGTTGGGCACCGAGTATTACACGGAGGAGAACTCTTTAAGCAGTCTGCTCTGGTTGATGATGAAGTACTTGCCCATCTTAAGGAACTCGTTCCACTCGGACCATTGCACATGCCGGCAAATATCATGGGTATTGAGGCTGCTCGAAAAGTTATGTCCGATATCCCACATGCTATTGTGATGGATACTGCATGGCATCAGACTATGCCTGCTGAATCGTATATGTATGCAGTGCCATACGAATGGTATAAATCATATAACGTTCGTCGATACGGGTTCCATGGAACGAGTTACGTATACACTGCAAAACGGGCTGCTGTACTTTTGGGGAAGAAACCCAAAGATACTAATCTCATCATTTGTCATATTGGTAACGGTGCTTCAATCTCTGCTGTGAAAAATGGAGTATGTGTCGATACCACTATGGGACTCACCCCACTGGAAGGATTGATCATGGGAACTCGGTCAGGAGATCTAGATCCAGCAATACTTCCATTTGTGATGAACCGAACTGGTATGTCTGGCAAAGAGATGGATACTGCACTGAATAAAAAAAGCGGACTTGTAGGAATCTGCGGCATGAGTGATCGTCGTGATGTACGAGACGAGGCAGCTAAAGGCAATGAGCGTGCAAAACTTGCTATTGGTATGGAATGTCATAGATTGAAGAAATATATTGGAGCCTATGCTGCATTATTGGGCCGAGTCGATGCACTTGTGTATACTGCAGGCGTTGGTGAAATGGCTCCACACATACGAGAGGGAGCCACTACTGATCTTGATATTCTCGGTATAAAACTGGATGTAGAGAAAAATAAAATTGCAACTTGCAGAAATGCCGAACTTGAGATTAGTACAGACGATTCACCTACAAAGATTTTCGTTATCCCTACCGATGAAGAGTTAGTCATGACCGAGGATGCCTATGCACTCATGAATGGAATATACGATGTACACATGAACTTCACCTACTCATTCCAACACAAAGAGTATGTGAACAAGGCACGTGCAGCAGCACTTGAACAGGATCTTAAAAAACGTCCAGAGTTGAAGCAGTTGATTGCACTCCCTAAATAATCACTCGTGGTTTTACAGGGGGCAATACGTCTCGTACGCAGTACGGTATGCCTATTGCCCCTTCTTCTGTGATTCCTCCCACTCTTCCATATGTGCTACAACATAACAGAGCATTTCAGCAGTTCCAGCAATACCAAGCCTCATAGAATCGACGGTTAAATCATAAAACGCTGCATTTCCCCAAGTACCCGCTGCATAATAATCATGGTATTTTTTTCGTTCTTTATCATATTTGGAAATTCGAGAAAGTGCCTCTTCGATTTTTATATCCTCGTATTTGGCGATACGTTTCGCACGAGCCTCTTCTGGAGCGTGTATGAATACTGAAAGGTGATGCGGATGATCTTTGAGAATATAATCTGAACACCGACCGACAATTACACACGGGCCTTCATTTGCAAGCTGTTTAATAATCTCATACTGGGTGAGAAACAATGTATCGCTCAGCGGCATATTATACACAGTGGTTGAAGCATGACCTAGCGTAGGAATACTTGAAGGAATTGTATAAAGAAACCGACTCGCAGCTTTTTCATCCAAATTTTCAAGCACCTGTTTACTCATGCCGCTTTTTTCTGCAGCCATAGAGATGAGTGCACTATCGTAAAAAGGAATCCCAAAAGACTCTGCGATACGCTGACCGATTTCACGACCTCCAGAGCCAAATTGCCTGCTGATAGAAATTACAGTATGTATACTCATAGCATATTCCCCTCTCTTAGTTTCTGCGGCCCCATTGTACCGCGAGAATAGTGTACAGGAAAGAGATATTTGAGAATTATGACCAATTACACGAAAAAGTATTAATCATCATGAAGATTGGCTGTAGGAAATTTTGGTTCACTCGTAGTATGCAGACCTAATTTTCTCAGACCGTTCGAATCACCTACAGAGGGCAAATGAGTCAGATGAACTTCACAGCCACGCAGTAGCGGAAGCTTTTCCAACGCGAACTGAGCTGAGGGATTCACAGGAGCACTCATAGCCAGACAGATAAGAGTTTCATCAAGATCGAGACTTACTCTACGACCACTTAACACGTCACGTTTTAACAGGCGAATTGATTCAATTGTCTGTTTCGGTATTAGATCAATCGCTTTAGGAATTCCAGCCATGCGTTTAGCTGCATTCAACACGAGAGCAGAGGATGCGTGAAGGATTTCAGAGTTCGAACCGGTAACTATCGTACCATCAGGTAACTCGATTGCCGCAGCACATACAATTTCATCCCGACCTTTACCCTTTGCAACTGCAGCTTTTAAAGCCTCTTCTGCTGCGGGAACCGTGGTACGCATGCTCGAGGTTAACTCAAGAGACTCCATCATAAGTTTGATTCGTGAAATAGCTTCCTGAGTTCCAATACCTCTTGCGTAATCGCACGCAGCGGCAAAATATCTACGAATAATCTCCTGATAAGCAGCATTTCTTACCGCAACATCATCCACAATACCAAACCCGCATCTATTTACCCCCATATCGGTTGGCGATTTGTAGAAGGATGGTTGGTTTGTGATTTTTTCGATAATTCTCTTCAGAAGAGGGAAAGCCTCCATATCGCGTGAATAATTAACAGCCTGTTCTCCATATGCAGAAAGTTGAAAATGATCAATCTGATTTACATCGCCGATATCTGCAGTTGCAGCTTCATAGGCAATATTAACCGGGTGATCGATTGGAAGATTCCAAATAGGAAATGTTTCAAACTTTGCGTAGGTACTTTTTACTCCACGCCTATAATCGTGGTAGAGCTGAGACAAACAGGTTGCAAGTTTTCCACTCCCAGGTCCTGGAGCTGTAACGATTACTACGGGATGCTCTGTATCTATATAGGGATTCGCTCCATATCCTTCATCACTCACAATAGCATCCACATCTGAGGGATATCCATCAGTTGCTTTATGCGTGTATACCCGAATTCCTCGTCTATTGAGCCGGTTCATAAATTGAACAGCTGCAGGCTGTCCATTAAAGCGGGTGATTACTACACGATTTACAGATAATCCCCAATCGGCAAAATCATCAATCATTTTAAAGACATCGGTATCATACGTAATGCCGAAATCGCTGCGAATCTTTCTTCGTTCAATATCGTCTGCATAGATACACACAATGACATCGATTTTATCCTTAAGCGATTGAAACACCCGCATTTTCACATTCGGATCAAAACCTGGAAGTACTCGAGATGCGTGGTAATCATATAGCAGCTTACCTCCGCATTCTAAGTAAAGCTTTCCATCACACGACTCCAACCGTTGAATAATCGCCTGTGTCTGTTCACGAAGATATTTTTCGTTATCAAAACCTGTGTGTATCATGATATGTACTCTCTTTTATCTAAGACATTTTATGTAAATAAAATTGCTTGTGCTACCCGATTGCTTGCTTCACTATCGATAAGCTGTTCAATAATTGCTAGAGAAAATTCTACAGCACATCCCGCAGCTCGAGCTGTTATAATTGATCCATCCACACAGACCCGCTCAGTTCCGAATTTAAAATCGGGAGTATGAGATTCTGCTCCTGGATAGCATACAGCTTTATGCCCTTCTAAGAGACCTGCGGGGCCGAGTACTACAGCAGGTGCAGCACAGATTGCTGCAATCTTTCCACCATTATTGGCAATCATGAGCATTTTTTCGTTCACTAGCCAGGAATTGGCGAGGTTTTTAGAACCAAGACCTCCTCCAGGTAAAATCATGGCGTCAAAATCAACACCTACATCATCAATTTTAGTATCACAAGTAACGATAATATCATGTGCTCCTCGGATTACAGATCCATCCACACCAGCTACTGTAACGGCAATGCCGGCTCTTCGTAGCAAATCAATGGGTGTGAGAGCCTCAATTTCTTCAAAACCCTCAGCTAGAGCCACTAAAACTTTAATCTCTTTCTCTTGCATATTATGCCTCCAACTCCTGTTTTCCTTTTCGAAGAGCCATGCATACACGACGCAAAGCCTCTTCTGTCTCTTCCCAACCTATACACCCATCGGTTACTGACACCCCATACTGAAGCTCTTTTGGATTCTCTGGAATTGTCTGGCATCCAGAAAATAGATTACTCTCAATCATAAAGCCCTTAATCTCTTTTCGGCCCCAGATAACCTGATCAACCACAGCTCTCAGAACCCGACGCTGTCGTAAAGGATTTTTTCGGGAGTTTGCGTGACTGCAATCAACAATGATGGCTGGTTCTAATGAGAGTTTCTGCATAAGTTGCGATGCAGCCTCCACATCCTCCTCATAGTAATTTGGACCATGGTCTCCACCGCGAAGTATCAGATGCCCGCAATCGTTACCTGTGGTTCTATAGATTGAGGAACTGCCGTGCTTATCGATTCCAATGAATGCAGCACTCTCTCGAGCACTTTTAATGGCATTCACCGCAGTAGCATATTCACCACCGGTACTATTTTTAAAACCGACTGCAACCGACATACCACTTGCGAGGGTGCGGTGAGTCTGACTTTCGGTTGTGCGGGCTCCGATTGAACACCAACTCAACATTTCATCAATATACTGAGGAACAATTGGATCAAGCATCTCACAACCTACGGGTAACCCAAGTGAAGTTATGTCTATTAATAGTTTCCGGGCAGTCGCTATTCCTTCTTGAATCGCATAGGAGCCATCCATCTTCGGATCAATGATAAGACCTTTCCACCCACCTATAGTACGAGGTTTTTCAAAATATGTTCGCATAACCACATACAATTTATCGGAAACTTCGGAGGCGAGATTACGCAACTTATGTGCATATTCCAAAGCAGCTGCAGGATCGTGAATAGAACAGGGACCAACAATAGCAAGTAGTCGCGAATCCTTCCCTAGGATAATATCATTCACACTTTGCCGCGAGACATGAATAATATCTGTCAATTGATCTGAGACAGGGTATTGGCGTGCAAGCTCTTGTGGGCTCACCAGAGGTTCAACTGCTTGAATCCGAATGTCTATATTCTTATTCATATCGATTTGAAAGCCTCCCCTTCCCTTGTATACCATAAGCACTCACCAACCACAAGGCGGATAGTCTATTTCGAGTCATCCTGGTTCTTATCGTCCTTATGACCGGTAAGCGTCTCCTTGAGTGAATAGAGGTACCGTTTAATTTTCAGGGTTGGAGTACGCTGGAATGGTTCATCCTGCAACGAGACATCACGTATTCTGCTGAAAGAACTCAATTCCTTATTCACCTCTTCCCGAATATGAGTAAGATACGTAGAAGCACTCTCCTTTGCATCATTAACCGATAATTTTAAATGCTCTGCCATTAGCTCAAAGTCAAGTTTAATCAAAGCAGCCAGGCCACCTTCTCCGGAAAGTACCAGAGATTCCTGTACGTATGGAATCGTGTTAAGCAGAGTTTCAATAAGCTCAGGATATATGTTCTCACCACTTGGGCCGAGAATCATTGTCTTCTTTCGTCCCTTGATTGAGAGCCTATTCCTCTCTATGATTCCCAAATCACCTGTTCTGAACCACCCATCTTCTGTGAATACCTCTTTGGTTAGAGCTTCGTTCCTGTAATATCCCTGCATTACATTTGGACCTTTAGCTACTATCTCACCTACATGAGTAGTCGAATCGGGCTCATGAATCTTTACTTGGACTCCTTTTACGGCATATCCAACGGTTCCCGGTTTAGTCTGCTTCGGCCCAGAGCCAGCGAGCAGCGGAGCAGTTTCAGTAAGTCCATATCCGATTGCATAGGGGAACTTTGCTTCTTTAAGGAAGTGTTCGACTTCAATATCGAGTGCTGCACCACCTACACCGAAAAACTTGAGATTGCCTCCAAATGTTCTGCGTAATTTTTTACCAATAACTCCATTAATGAACCTTCTCAATAATGGATTCTTATGTAATTTTGCAACTCGCGGGTTCTTTGCTATCTGAGGAACGACTGAACTTCGGTAAATTTTTTCTATAAGCAGTGGGACGGACAACATTACCTGAGGGCGAATTTTCTTCATTGCAGGTAACAGAATACTTGCAGCGGGAGCTCTTCCAAGATAATGCACCTGAGCACCCGTAACGAGAGGAAGAAGAAATCCTATAGTAAACTCATACGAGTGACTCATTGGCAGGATTGAAAGAAATCGGTACCCGGTACGAATTTTAAAGAACTGTTTTACGCACGCCGACGCATTACTCGCCAGATTTCTATTGGTAAGCATAACACCCTTGGAGGAACCTGTTGTTCCGCTCGTATAGATAATTGAGGCTAAGTCGTCTTCTTTTCGGCTGCGTTCCGTAATTGCCTTGAGACTTGGCTTGGTTCGAGTCATATCACGCCCTGGTGCGTGCAGAAAATCGCGAGCTGTCTTAAGATTTGTGGAAATGGGTTCTGGAATATGAAAGAGATCCTCAAGCCGCATAATGAAAGGCACCGCTGTTCTATCTATCTGTTCAATTTTCTCGAATATTTTTGTAGAGACTACACAGGCTTTTGCCTCACAGTGAGTAAGAATTGTCTCAATTTCTTTTGCCGAGAAATCGGGAAGGATAGGAACTGCGACAGCCCCGGCAGAAATTATCGCCAGATATGCGACTCCCCACATAGGCTGGCTTTCACCAAGGAGTGCAACAGTTTCACCGGAACCTACCCCCTGTTCTATGAGGTATGTAGCCATGGCATCGACTTTTCGTTTGAGTTCTCTATACGTAAGCGAACTGTCATCGTCTCCGATGAGCGTCAAAGCTAATCGATCGGCATGGCGTTGTGCCGAACGCTCAAGAATATGGCGAATCGTAAATGTTTCTAATTCATGTTTCATATAATTTCTCCCAGGTCTACAGACCCACAGTACAATTGACCATGTTCACATATCGTGTGCTTGCCTTTCCAAGTGAGATGTTGTTCACAATGTTCTGCTAGAATTTCTGGACGATTATTCACCTTTGAAAGATGGCAAAAATACACATCTGTCAAACGATCAGTGGTGCAGGTGTTTAACAATTGGATAGCATCACGATTGGATAGATGTCCCGTAACACCTTGTATTCGTTGCTTAAGCATATACGGATACGGACCCTCGTGCAGCATGAGTTCATCATAGTTTGCTTCTAGAAAAAGTACATCGGAATCCAGTGCATGCTGCTTCATGGTATCATCTATCTTCCCAGTATCGGTAATAATTGCAAACTGCCTATTTCGAATTCCAACAGAGAACCACATGGAAGATGGACTGTCATGACTCGTTGGGAAAGCCGTAATGGTGAACGCCCCCACTACAAAGGGTTCATTATGCGAAAACACCCTCAATTGATCAGATGGAATACGAAGCGAGACGAGTTCCTTAAGAGACCCTTCAACGAGTGCTCTATGGACGAATACCGGTTTTCCTGTTTTACGTGCAAACACACCTGCACCTCGACAGTGATCCGGATGCAAATGAGTTATACAAAGTGCACCAACTTTAGAGAAATCGAATTGGGCCTCTTCAGCACGGCATTGCATCTGCTTAAGAGAAAATCCAGCATCAAAAAGAACACTCTCTTCCTGAAAGCCTATGAGATAGCTGTTTCCTGAAG
>Ga0334901_1002162_pt1 | contig 17507 bp, 13 predicted proteins | sample GraSluR3_MG_3_FD_207216 | JGI IMG/M metagenome (GOLD analysis project Ga0334901, IMG submission 207216) | Sludge microbial communities from methane-producing bioreactor in Wageningen University, Netherlands - Granular Sludge_15_08-R3 | ecosystem: Engineered > Bioreactor > Anaerobic >... | reverse complement strand
TCAAGCTCCCCTTCGTGCTCGTCGACGAACTGTTGCGGGGCATGAAGAACGACCAGCTCGTCGTTCACAAGGGGTCGGCCCCGATGAACGACTACCAATACCAACTGACCGAGATGGGGCAGGAACGGGCCCGCCGCCATGCGATGCAGTGCGCCTATTTCGGGTCGGCCCCGGTCGCCCTGAACGACTACGTGGCCAGCGTCGCCGCGCAATCGCTGACCAAGCTGCGCCCCACGCGGGAAGCCCTGCACCGGGCCTTCGAAGACCTGCTGCTGAACAAGCGCATGCTCGACCGCCTCGGACCCGCGATCAACTCGGGGCGGGGCCTGTTTCTCTACGGCGCCCCCGGCAACGGCAAGACGAGCATCGCCGAGCGCGTCACCGGCTGCTTCGGACAGACGATCTGGATCCCCCGGGCGATCGGCGTCGACGGCGAGATCATTCGCATGTTCGATCCGGTCAACCACGAAGAGGTGCCCATCGAGTCGGCCCGCGGACTCTACGACGCGCGCAAGGTCGACAAGCGCTGGGTTCGCATCCGCCGCCCCACGATCGTCGCGGGCGGCGAGCTGACCATGTCGGCCCTCGAGGTGACCGTCAACACGGCCACGGGAATCTGCGAGGCCCCCCTGCAGCTCAAGAGCAACTGCGGCACCCTGGTCATCGACGACTTCGGGCGCCAGCGCATGAGCATCGACGAGCTCTTGAACCGCTGGATCGTGCCTCTCGAAAAGCGCTACGACTTTCTCAACCTGCCCAACGGCAAGAAGATCGAGGTGCCCTTCGACCAGTTGATCGTCTTCTCGACGAACCTCGAGCCCCGCGACCTGGTCGACGAGGCGTTCTTGCGACGAATTCCCTACAAGATCGAGGTCATCGACGCGACCGAGGCGGAGTTCCGCGAGCTGTTCAAGATCCTCTGCGCGAAGATGGGATTCGTCTATCGCGACGACGCCATCGACTATCTCATCGAGACGCACTACAAGAAGGTCAACCGTCCCTTCCGCTTCTGCCAGCCCCGCGACCTGCTGCTTCAGATTCGCAGCTTCTGCGCGTACCGCGAACAGGAGCTCGAGCTGACCCCCGAAGCCTTCGACTTGGCGGTCGACATCTACTTCTCGGTGATGTAGGGCGGCGAGCCGGTGGCTCTTTGCCTCACGGTCAACGAACACCTCGCCTCGCGGCACCGCGAAAGGTCGACGCGGCACTCGAACCCCAGCGGCTCGAGCACGCGGCGGTAGAGCACGTCGCAGTGGCGGCAGTAGTCGTGGTAGGGCTCGACGTGCTCCAGCGCGATCAGCCGGCCCATCGAGGGGCACCGGTGCATGTCGATGCGAAACAGGCCGGCCTCGTCGTCGATCTCCATGGTGAAGTCGGCGGCCTCTTCGTTGAGCGTGTGGCTCCAGTAGAGCCAGCAACCCCGCAGCCCATGCTCCTCGACCGCGCCGCGGAGATTGCCCAGGAAGCGGTCGCTCAGGTAGCGCCAGAAATCCTCGACCGCCTCGACGCCGCCCCGCGATTCGAGGTATTTGAACAGTTCGCTGTAAGCGGGGATGAACTCGGTGCAGCCGATCATGACGGCCTCCGGAAGAATCGCTGGACGCTCCGGCCCGTGGCCTCGTCGTACTCGATCAGCTCGGCCGCGTAAGGCGTGCCCTCGCAGATCGCCTCGTTGACCGTCCGGGTCGTCTCGCGAAACAGGCGGGCTACGGGATAGCCTCGCTCGCGCAGGTGGGTCACGGCCGGGCAGGCCGTCACGCGAATCCACAGCGAGTCGGCGTCGAGCGTCATCTCCACCCCGCCCCCTTCCTCCCGGTAGATTCGGGCAAAATGCTCCTCGAGGGCCGCCGGCCCTCGCCGCGCCAGGTCCTCCGTCAAGGGCGCATAGAAGGCCCGGGCGAACCGGCGCAGGTACTCGCGCACGGCCTCTTCGCCGAAATGCTCGTCGAGATACTCGATCGCGACGCTCAAGGCGCCGTGGAAGTCCTTGTGCAGGTATGGGTTGTCGCGAGCGGTGCGCCGGACGGTTTCTCTTGCCATGATCACTGCCTGCCGAGGGTCGACGTCACGAGCACGACCCAGTCGCGCTCGTCGGGCGATGCCGCTTCGACTTGGGACGCGAAGAGGCCGACCGTCAACAGCGCCAGCGCGGCTCGAGTCATCGGCGCACTCCGATCAGGCAAATAGGACTTCACCGGCTCACGTTCGAGTCTAACCGAGGCCGATCGGGACGGCAACGGCATGTCGCATCGTGCGCGCCTTGTCGGTTCGACGCGGAGTGCGAGCCCGGTTCACCGGGCTTCGCTGCTCCGGCCCACGGTTGGACGGCGCCGGGGGCTTCATGAGCCGGTTGCGTTGTCGTCGGGAGCATGGCTGCTTCGGGAGGAAGCCGGCAGGAAGGCGAGTGGGGCGGTGGGCGGCGAGGCCGGTCAAGTGGGGTCGCCGAGGTAGGTGTTGCGATGGAAGTCGGAGGCACGCACAACGCCCAGACCTGTCCCCCGCCCATGCGCCGGCGTGGGCGGGCCGCTCCGCGAAGCCGTCGTGCGCCGTGGGATCACGGGCGCTCGAACGCTTTCTGCGCGGCGGGCCGCGCCGGGGCCGCCCAGCCGGCCGATCGTCGAATCGAAGGTCCCGTGCAGCCGGGATGAGTGCGGCTCGCGCCCCAGCGCGTCGAGGAACCGCGAGAGATTCCCCTTCCGCGGCACGTGATCGTCGGAAGGGATGTCCAGCCGCCGCAACCGGCTCGACGCCATGTTCGGTCAATTGCTCCCTGTCGTTCGGGCCAGTAGAATGTCAGGTTTGGTTCCCCCCTTCGAGGAGTTGGCGTTGGCCGTCCCCATCCTTTCTCACACGTTTCCGAACGGTCTGGTCTTGCTGGCCGAGCCGATGGACTGGCTCGAGTCGGCGGCCTTCACTCTGGCGGTGCCGGCCGGATCGGTCCACGACCCGCCCGACCGGTGCGGGCTGTCGGGGTTCCTCTGCGAGATGGCGCTGCGCGGGGCGGGTCCGCGCGACAGCCGTCGCTTCATCGAGGACCTCGATCGGCTGGGGGTCGAGCGTCACGAATCGGTCTCCGACGCTCACACGAGCTACAGCGGCGCGACCCTGGCCGACAACTTGCCGGCCGCGCTGGAGATCGTGGCCGACGTGGTGCGGCGTCCCCACCTGCCCGCCGATCAGCTCGAGGCCGGCCGGCAGGTGATGTTCCAGGAGTTGCGGGCCATCGAAGACGAGCCCTCGCAGAAGGTGATGCTCGAGCTGCGCCGCCGCCACTACCCACCGCCGTGGGGGCGCCCCAGCCAGGGCGACCTCCAGGCGTTGGAAGCGATCGGCTTCGACGACATTGCCGCCCAGTTCGCCCGGTTGTACCGCCCCAATGGGGCGATTCTCGGCGTGGCCGGGCGGATCGACTGGCCCCGACTGCAGGATACGGTAGCGCGACTCCTGGGCGATTGGGAGCCGCTCGAGGGACCGGCCATCGTCGAACTGCCGCGCGTCGGCAGGCACGAACACCTGCCCTACGACGCGAACCAGACCCAAGTCGGCATCTCCTACCCCAGCGTGCCGTACCGCGATCCCGACTATTTCCAGGCGTGGGGGGCCATGGGCGTGTTGAGTGGGGGCATGAGCGCCCGGTTCTTCACCGAGGTGCGGGAGCGCCGCGGGCTCTGCTACAGCGTTTACGCCACCTATCACACGTTGCGCGACCGGGCCGGTGTCTTCTGCTACGCCGGCACGAGCGTCGAGCGGGCCCAGGAGACTCTCGACGTCATGCTGGCCGAGCTGATGCGCCTGGCGCGGGGGATCGAGCAGCACGAGCTCGATCGGCTGAAGGCCCGCATCAAAAGTGCCCTGATTATGCAGCAGGAGTCGAGCTCGGCCCGCAGCTCGTCGATTGCCCGCGACTGGTATCATCTGGGCCGCGTCCACACGCTCGACGAGCTGGGCGGGCTGGTCGATTCGCTCACCCGCGCGTCGATCAACGCCTATCTGGCCGAGCATCCGCCGGCCGATTTCACCGTGGTGACGCTCGGCCCCTACGAGTTGGAGGTGCCCGTTGGAGTTTCATAAGCACGTGCTGGCCAACGGCCTCGAGGTGGTGGCCGAGTGCAACGATCAGGCCCATTCGGCCGGCTTGGGGTTTTTCGTGAAGACCGGGGCTCGCGACGAGACCGACGAGATCGCGGGCGTGAGCCACTTTCTCGAGCACATGGTTTTCAAGGGCACGGCGACCCGGTCGGCCGACGACGTCAACCGCGAGTTCGACGAGATGGGGGCGCACTACAACGCGGGGACGGGCGAAGAGGGCACGGTCTACTACGCCGCCGTGCTGCCCGAGTGCCGCGAGCGGGTGGTCGAGCTTCTGGCCGACATCCTGCGCCCGTCGCTCCGCCCGGCCGACTTCGACACCGAAAAGCAGGTGATCATCGAAGAGATCCGGATGCACGAAGACCAGCCGCCCTACGGGGCGGAAGAGAAGTGCCGCGCCGCCCACTACGGCGATCATCCGCTCGGCCGCAGCGTCTACGGGACCGTCGAGAGCATCACGGCGCTGTCGGTCGAGGCGATGCGCGACTATTTCGAGCGCCGCTACAGCCCGGGCAACATCGCCCTGGTGGGGAGCGGCCGGATCGACTTCGACGCCCTCGTGGCCGACGCCGAGCGCTATTGCGGCGCGTGGGAGCCGTTCGAGGTCGGTCGGGCGCTGGTGCCGGTCGAGCAGCGGCCCGGTTTTCTGGTCGTTTCCAAGAGTTCCGCCGTGCAGCAATACGCCGTGCAGATGGCCGAGGGCCCCGCCGGCACCGACGAGGATCGCTACGCGGCCAACCTGCTGGCCACCGTGCTGGGCGACGACAGCGGCAGCCGGCTCTACTGGGAGCTGGTCGATCCCGGCCGGGCCGAGCATTGCAGCCTGGGCTATTGGGAATACGACGACGCCGGCCTGTTCATGGGATACCTGGCGTGTGACCCCGAGCGCGCGGCCGACAACCTGCAGCGCATGCTCGACGTGTTTCGCCGGGCCGAGCGCGATGGGATCTCCGAAGAGGAACTCTCCCAGGCCAAGAGCAAGGTGGCTTCGCGCATCGTTTTGTCGGGCGAGCGTCCGCGAAACCGCCTGTTCGCCGTGGGAGGCGAGTGGGTGCAGCGCCGCCAGTACCGCTCGGTCCGCGACCTTCTTGCCGCGGTCGAGGCGGTCACGTGCGACGACGTCGCCCGGCTGCTCCGGCAGTACCCGCTCTCGGAGAACACCACGGTGAGCATCGGGCCTCTGACCGCGCTGCGCGAGCCCCAATGAGAGTCATCCCGCTCTCGGCCGGCCGGTTTTTCGACGGCGTCGAATGCTAGCGGTTCTTTCACTTCGAGACCGACGACCAGTACGGCACGGCCGTGCGGTACGTCGAGCGAAATGCCCTGCGGGCCGGACTCTGCGAGTGTGCCGAAGCTTGGCGATGGGGCAGTCTGCACCGACGCTTGCGTGGGCAACGCGAGCCATTGCTGGCCGATTGGCCGTTGGCGGTGCCCTTGCATTGGCGCGAACAGCTCAACCGACCCCAAACGGAAGCCGAGGTTGCGGCGATCCGCCGGTGCGTGCGTCGAGGTTGCCCGTACGGCAGCGACGATTGGGTGGCACAAACGGCCGCGCGACTCGGCCTGCAAACGACACTCCGCCCTCGCGGGCGTCCCTGGTCGAAGTCGCCCTTAGCGACTGCCCCGCAAGTTTCCCGTTCTTTGCATGTAACCCAATATATCCGCCGGGCCCCTTTGTTGGAGGAAATTGGCATTTTCCTCGCAGGATTCTCCAGGTACACTTCGCGGCGATCAACCCGCTACGGCATGGAGTGCAGAGACCGTCGGTATCGAAGGAGCAGGAATGGGGGTAATTAAACGGTTCGTGAGGGGAGTTCTGCCCGAGCCGGCCCGATGCGCGATCCGACCGATCTACCGGCGGTTCTTTCCGTTGCGGGAGGACGGCAATGTGCGGATCGCTCGAATCGGTGGATTTCATATCGCCCATCGGGGGGGGGTGGATAAGGACGTTCTCGCCTACAGTTTCGCTCGCGACTTGTTTTTTCGAGGCGTGCCCGAATACCGGCCCGCGCCCGACCACGTAATCATCGACGTGGGAGCCCACATCGGCACGTTTTCGCTGTTGGCGGCCTCGAGAGTGCCGCGGGGGCGCGTCTACGCGATCGAGGCGTGCGAGCGGTCGTACGACCTGTGCCGAATCAACGCCCTTCTGAATCGCGCCGACAATCTCGACGTGTCGCACCTGGCTCTGGCCGATCGGGCCGGCAGTTGCGTGCTCTACCACGAATCGGGCAGTTGTGGGCATTCGATCGTCGATTCGCACGAGGGCCTCGGAGAACGCGTGCGCAGCCTCACTCTCGCGGGCTTCCTGGAGAGCAAGGCGATCCGCCGATGCCACTTTTTGAAGATGAACTGCGAGGGCGCCGAGTTTCCCATCCTGCTTTCGACGCCGGTGGACGTTCTGCGGCGCATCGAGGTCATGGTCGTTCTCTATCACTGCGACAAATTCCGCGGCGCGACCGAAGAGGCGCTCGTCTCCCATTTGAAGGACGCCGGCTTCGAAACCACCCTCCGCAACAAGACGGGGAAGCGGGGGTGGATCGTCGCCAGCAGCCGCTCCGCGCAGGCCCCGGCCCCCGGCGTTGCGGCGCCGAATCGCACCGCGAATAAGTCCGCCGCCTGCGCGCGCCCCTGAACGGAACGCCGTCGGGCGCCGGCGCGGTCGCATTTGCGTCCGTTATCCACTCGCGGAGCCCGAGCACGGCACGTGAGAGCCTGCGGTTCAGGCTCGGGGACGTCGTCAACCGCTTCATGGTCGAACCACGCCGACAACCAGCCGCACGCGGCCGATTGTCGCCTTGCCGTCGGGGCGGCTTTTCGCTACGATCCCGCCTCCCTCAACGGGAACGGCGACTCCCGGGAGTATTCTCGTCTGGGTCCTCAGCAGGAGGAGTGCTTTGTCCGCGTACGACGTCGAGGCCGGTCTGGTCGGCAGGATTCGCAATCGCCTCCGCCGTTATCCCGCCGTGCGGTCGGCGTACTATGCCGCCAAGTACGTGGGGCACGTGGTGCGCGAGGGGCTGTGGAGGAACCTCGTGAGCCCGTCGGCGACGGCGGGCAGGCAGCGGGTGCTCGAATGGGAGGTGCCGTTTCCGCGCGTGGCCGGCGGCCGTCAACTCGTCGAGTGGCTGCGGAGCGAGGGAATCCGCGTCGATGAGGGGTCGCATACGATCTATGTTCCCCCGCAGGATGCCCTGTCCAGGCTTCTGCCCTCGGTGACCCGATTCTATCCGGCCAATGCGGGATACAAGATCCTCCGCGACTTTCGCCCCCCGCCCGAGGCCAACTATCTGGCGGGCCGAGGCGACTACGTGGCGTCGCGGGGCCGACTCACGGGCACACCCTTCGAGCAGGCGACCACCGCGAATTACATGTACTGCCTGGGCATCGGACCGCGCGTCTGGGACGTATGCTCCTGGCGCGCCGGCGGCAACTCGTCGTACACGGTGTTCGTGGTCGACCACGTCGACGGAGGGGTTCCGTCGCTCGAACAGCACGCCGCGTTCGCCGGCACGTTGAAACACCACTTACGGACGAGCCTGCTGCGAATGCTGGTTTCCGACGGAGAGGAGAAGCCCGACTTCGCGCCTCCGGCGTGCAACGGCAATCTGGTCCAGCCGCCTCCGCCGGGAAAAGCCCAGTACATCGACTTCCAGAACTTCCGGCTCTTCCGGCCCGAACTGTGGACGCGGCAGATCCTCGACGAGGGCAAAGAGGACCTCCATTTCGGCGACGGCCGGCCCTGGCGCGGCCGCAAATACCTTTACCAGTCGATTCCGGGCATCGCCGGCTCGGCCAAGCGGAATACCGACAAACGATGGGCGCTCATTCTCGAGTGCTTGAACGACGCGGGGCTCGACCTCCGAGACCGGGTCGTCCTCGACGTGGGCTGCAACGCGGGGATGATTCTCGACGCCGCGCTGAAGGCCGGAGCCTCCTGGGCCCTGGGCTGGGACCGCGCCGCCGTGGCCCGCCACACGCAGCGACTTCTCTTGTCGCTGGGCAACAGCCGCTTCCACGTGACCGGCGCCGACCTCGATGCCCAGTACCCGATCGAAGACGACGTGCCGTCGCACGTTCGCCCGGCGCTGAGCGAGTCGGTGGTCTTTTATCTGTCGGTGCGCCAGCACGTCGGCCTGCTCGACGATCTGCGGCGCATACCCTGGCGGGCCATGGTCTACGAGGGGCACCAGAACGAGCGCGTCGAAGAGCTTCCCGACGTGCTGGCGCCCCTGTTGGAAGACGGAGTGCGTTGCGCGGCCGCCACGCGCCTAGCCGATGGCGACTCGGGGTATCGCCCGATCGCCCTGCTGGTGCGGAATCGGATGAGCGACCCGTCCGCGTCGGCCCGTCGGGACGGACCGCACGGCGCGTTGGTTCCGCCGCCCGCCGCGACCTGCCGGCCGGGGGTCTCCCAACCCTCGGCCCCCTAGCGAAGGATCCTCGAAAAGCCCCGCTCAGGGCGTGGGGCCCTTCGAGCGGCGTCGCCGCGGCGGACGGCGTCGCGCGCCCGTCGCTCTGCCGTGTCGTCGTGTTGGACAAGCCCCCATTCTCTCTTGACCGGGGTGGTGAGATTCCCTACTCTCCGCGCATGATTCCACGCATGGTACGGTTCATGACTGTGGCCGCGGGGGCCTTCGTCCTCCTCGGCCTGTGCGCCGCCGCGGCCCAGCAGGCCGCGGCTCCCGCGTCGCCGCGGCAGGGTTACCTGCTGCTTCGCAACGGGAACCTGCTGCATGGGGAAACAGTCGCCACGCAGGATGGTTTCAGCATTCGCGTCGACGGTGGAGAGATCCACGTCCGGTCGGATCAGGTCCTGTTTTTCTGCAGCACCTTGGAGGAGGGGTACCTGCAAAGGAAGACCTTGGTGCGGGAGGGCGATCTTCAGGGCCATCTCGAATTGGCCCAATGGTGTCAGCGGCTCGGTTTGCTCGGCCAGGCTGCCGAACAGCTTGCCGAGGCCCGGGCACTCAACCCGGGGCACCCTCTGATCCCGTTGATCGAGCGGCGGATCAAGATGTCGCTTTGTCCGGTCGAGTCGCCCGAGGCGAGCAGGGAGCCGAGCGAGTCGTCTCCCTCGTCCGACGAGCTTGACCGACTGGTTCGCCAGATGCCGTACGGAACGGTCGAGACGTTCACCCAGACGATCCAGCCGCTGTTGATCAACCGCTGTTCGACGGCGGGCTGTCACGGGCCCGACACGGAGACCGCGTTTCGGCTGTTGCGCACTCCGCCGAGCCGTCCGGCCAGCCGCCGCGTGACCCAGCGGAACCTGTATTCGGCGCTTGGATGGATCGACCGGGAGGCTCCCGGGGCGAGTCGTCTGCTGACCGCGCCGGGCCAGGGCGAGGGCACGGCCCACGGGGCGGTATTCGGCGAGCATGAGCGATTCCAGTACCAACGTCTGGTGAACTGGGTCCATCAGGTGGCCAGCGCCTACCCGGAGGTGCCGTCCATCGCGACGGCCGACAAAGCGGCCCGATCGCCTCAAGGCGGGGAGCCGCGCGCGTTGGAGGCGGCGTCGGGGCAGGTCCGGCAGGCATCCTACGACGCGCCCGTCGAGGCGTCGGCCCCGGAACGGCCGCCGCGTGCCCCGTCGCGTTTCGTGCCGGGGCAATCTTTGCCGGTCGAGCCCACCCGTCCAGCGCAAGGTGCGCCAGGCGAGCCGCCGCGCGTTGGGGGGCGTGACCCTGCCGATTCGGAGTTCGACCCGATCGACCCCTTTGACCCGGCGATTTTCAACCGCCGGTATCACCGCGAGGTCCGCCGGTAGGGTCGGACCGAGTGGTTGAGCAGTCGGGTGGAGAACTCGGCCGATCCGGTGTGGCTGAACGCCCGGCGGAAGAGTATAATCCGCCGTCGATCGCAGGACGCGTCAACCCGGTCTTTTGTCGGCACGTGCGGGACCAATGATGATCGGACAAGGAGGTCCGAGGGCATCGCGCGAACATGCCTGCCCGCTGAGGTACCCGGCCTTGGGGCTTTGGGTGCTTGCGCTCTGGTTGACGCCCTGGGTTTCCGTGGGGACGGCGGGCGAGGAAACGCTCGATTTGCGCATCGCGTGGGGCGGCGGGGCCGAGGCGCAGTGGCAGGGTTTTTTGGCGGTCACGGAGGGGGCGCTTTCCGATCCGCGTCCTCTGGGCATCGAGGCCGACGAGCCGGGGTCGATGTGGCTGGAGCGGGGGCCCTTGCCCATCGCCCCGCCCGGCGGGAGCCTCGAATCGACGTTCGCGACCCAATATCTCGCCGTCCGCCAAAGAAGCCGCCGGACGTACGACGGGGTCGATCTGCGGGTGACTGCCCCGCTGGAGGCGAAGCTGCTGCTGACGCTTTCGAAGGGCGAGGATCGCGAGCCGCGATGGATCACGATGTCTCTGGCCGATCTCGTCGACAAGCACCAGACCGCCGACCTGGACGATCGAGGCAACTGGGTTCTGGTTGCCCGGTGTCCGGGCGATCGGCTTCGCGTTCGCGTGGCCCATCGGTCGCTCGTTTTCGCTCCTGGCGAGGCGCTGCGTTTCGAGTTGCGGCCGTATCTTCTGACGGTCGACGCCGAGCGCAAGGTGCGCATCGAGGTCGAGCTGGCCGATGCCCGGGCCGCGAGCGGTCGCCTGATCGCCGAGCACGCGGTCGAGGGGGGGCGGGGCGAACCGATCGATCAGGTGGTTCCGCTTCCGGAGGTGGAAGGGGCGTACGACGTGGTGATCCGGGCGAGTCACGTTCGCGGGTGGCTGCGCAGGGCCCAGCCGCTCGTGGGCAACGAGCCCATCGCCGAGCGGCGGATTCAAGTGCTCGTGCTCGATTCCCAGGCGCCGGCCGCTTCGGAGGGCACCGCCGCCGCCTGGCAAATGATCGAGGAGATCGATCCGGCCAATCCGAAATGGTGGGAACGGTTTGCGAAGCTGCCCCATCTAGGACGTTTTCCGCGGCTGTGGAAGGGGCCGTTGGGCAGCGGAAACTCGCAGGTCCGCGAGCATTCGCTGGGGCGACTCGTCGCGCTGAGCCCCAGCGGCAAGCCCGACGACGTCGCGTGGGAGGCGTACACGCTGCCGATCCACGGGGCGGGGCGCCCTCACCTGCTCGAGGTCGATTATCCCAGCGACGTGCCGCAGTCCATGGGAATCAGCATCGTCGAGCCGAACTCGGCGGGAGGCGTGTTTCCGATCGGGCTCGATTCGGGAGTCGATCGGACGGAGCGATTGGCGGGCCCCGCGGAGGATGCGCGGTGGATGCGCCACCGCCTGATCTTCTGGCCCAAGACCCGATCGCCCATCGTGCTGGTCACGAATCAGCACGGCGACGGGCCGGTCGTTTACGGCAAGATGCGGGTGTACGCGGCCGCCGAGCGGCTTCCGCGCGCCTTTCCGCTCGAGGGCCCGCCTCCGCAGCGGCTGCTGGCGGCCTATCTCGACCGCCCCTTGTTTCCCGAGAACTTCTCGGCCAGCGAATCGTTGGCCACGTCGAGCGAGCTGAGCGTCGACGATTGGGTGACGTTCTACGAGGGCGGCACGCGTCTGGTCGAGTACCTCAACCACGTGGGATTGGGGGGCCTGATGATCTCGGTGCTGGCCGACGGGAGCACGATCTATCCCAGCGCGTTGACCGAGCCGACGCCGCACTACGACACGGGCGTATTTCAGGATGCCGGGCAAGATCCCATCCGCAAGGACGTGCTCGAGATGCTTCTGCGGCTTTTCGACCGCGAGCGACTCCAGTTGATACCGGCCTTGGAGTTCGGATCGCCCTTGCCGGAGGTCGAGGCCCTTCTGCGACGGGGCGGACCGGAGAGCGAGGGGATCGTCTGCGTCGGACCGCACGGGCGCACGTGGCTCGAGACGTACCGCCCCTTGCGAGGCAAGGCACCGTACTACAACGCCTTGCATCCCGAGGTTCAGGCGGCGATGCTGTCGGTCGTGCGCGAGGTGGTCGAGAGGTACGGCGGGCATCCGTCGTTTGCGGGCCTGGCGGTCCATCTCTCGGCGTACGGCTATGCGCAGCTTCCCGGACCCGGCTGGGGCATGGACGACTGGACCATGGCCCAGTTCGAGCGCGACACCCAAATCCGGGTGCCCGGCGAGGGGCCGGCTCGGTTTGCCCAGCGCGAGCGGTTCTTGTCGACGAAGTATCCGCGCCAATGGCTGGCGTGGCGGGCGGGCAAGCTGGCCGAGTTCCATCGGCGGATCCGCGACGAGCTGACCGCGGTGCGGCCCGACGCGCGCCTCTATCTTGCCGGGGCCGATATGCTCTCCGGCGAGGAGTCGCAACGGGATCTGCTGCCGTCCCTGCCGCGGCGGACGACGATGGGCGAGGCCATGTTGCGGGTCGGGGTCGACGTGGCGCAGTACGCGAGGTCCGACGACGTCGTGCTGTTGCGGCCCGAGCGAATCTCGCCCCGGGGTCCGCTGGCCCATCGCGCGGTCAATCTGGAGCTTCGGCAGATGTTTCACGCGCTCGAACCGGGCATGGGAACCCGGTTCGAGGAGATGTCGGTTCCGGGCAGCCTCTTCTTTCACGAGCCGCGCGAAATCCGCGTGGCCTCGTTCGACGCGAAGAGCCCCTTCCAGCCCGCCTACACCTCGCTCGTCACGCAGACGGTTCCCTCCGGCGACCAGAATCGGCGGCGCTTGGTGCGCAGCCTGGCCGATCTCGACGCCCAGGTCGTGTTCGACGGTGGATGCCTCCTGCCCTTGGGGCAAGAGGAATCCGTGCGCGACCTGGTGGCGGCCTTTCGGCTCCTGCCGGCGGTCCGCTTCGAACGGTTGACGGGTCCGGGTGGGGGCGATCCGGCGCAGCCGGTCACGATCCGGTACGCGACCCACGGAGGGGCGACTTACGTCTGCCTGCTCAACGACGCCCCCTTTGCCTGCACGCTGCGACTTGAAGTCGACGCTCCCATCGGCTGCCGGATCGAGGAGCTTCGTTCGTGGCGTCGCGTGCGCCCGCTGACCAGCGAGCCGTCGGGCACCTTCTGGACCGTCGAGCTGAAACCGTACGACCTCGTGGCGGTCCGCCTGTCGGCCCCGAAGGTGAGCGTTCTTTCTGCCCGGGTCGCCCTGCCGCCGGAGGTGCCCGAGCAACTCGAGCTGCGCATCGACGATTTGCAGAACCGCACCGCCGCGCTGCGGAATCTCCCGCCCCTGTTCGACGTGCTCGGCAATCCCCAGTTCGAGCTCCCGCCGACCAAGAGCGAGCGCATTCCCGGGTGGATTCCGTTCGCCGGTTCGGACGGCATCGTCGAGCTCGACCAGCACACCAAGTGGCGGGGCGAGCAATCGGTTCGCATGGTCAGCCGGGGCGAGCCGGTCCGCCTGATGAGTCGCCCCTTCGACGCCCCGTCGACGGGCCGGTTGACCGTGTCGTTCCGCCTTTGCGCGGCGGAGGGCCCGCAGAGCCCGACCGTCAAGTATTGGCTGGAAGAAGAGTCGCCCCGCGGCGACTTCCGCCGTTGGCACCTGCAGGAGGTTCAACCCGGTTGGCAACTGTTCATCGTCGAGGCCAACGACCTGCCTCTCCGGGGGCTTTCGCCGCTGCGCGTGCGCTTCGATCTGACGGGGCCGGGAGAGGTCTGGCTCGACGACGTGCTGCTGACCGACCGCGCCTTCAACGCATCGGAGCGGAACGAGCTGTTCAAGCTGGTCTCGCCGGCCGACTATCAGCTCCAGAACGGGCAAATCCGCGACTGTATGCAGCTCTTGGAGGGCTACTGGCCGCAATTCCTCCTGGCCAACATGCCTGCGCCCGAGGCTCCGCTGGCTCGCAAGCCCGATCCGCCCGCCCGAAAGGCCGAGAAGACCGAACGCGGAATGCTCGACCGCCTCAAGCGCGTGGTTCCCAAGAGAATCTCGCTGTTCTGATCGCCTCGGGGAATTCGGGCTAGACTTGTAAGGCGGCCCGGCGCGCCGGCGCAATGCGCCGGCGGAATCGACACTCGGGGTCGTAAGGCATGTTCCGCGGTGGCGTCATGAGCTCCACGCTGGCGATCGCGATGGGGGGGATCGGTCTTGCGACCGTTTGCCTGACGGTCGGAGTTGCCGTCGGCCGGCACCTGGGCCGGCGATCCGTCGAGCGGTTCTCCCAGGCCCGCGAGCTGCGACGACTGACCGCGCGCCTGTATCGCCTGGTCAGTCGCGTCGCCGGCGACGTGGGCGAGCATCATACGCAGATCGAGCAGGTGACTCGGGAGCTGGGCTCGATGCAGTTGGCTCGCGAGGCGCCGTTGGCGGGCGCGTTCCTGGAGACGGTCGCCCAGACGATGCGGATCAACCAGCGGCTCCAGGAGCGACTGGCGCGCGCCGAAGAGCGCTTGCAGCGCCAAGCCCGGCAGATCGAGTCGCACGTCAGCGAAGCCCGCACCGACGCGCTGACCGGTCTGCCCAATCGGCGGGCCTTCGACGACGAGCTGGTCCGACGGCTGGCGGAGTGGACGCGCAAACGCACCGAGTTCAGTCTGATCATGGTCGACGTCGACCACTTCAAGCCGCTGAACGACCGGTATGGGCACGCCGCCGGCGACGAGGTGCTTCGGGAATTGTCGCGGGTGCTTCGGCAGGGTTTCCGCGAGATGGATCTCGTGGCTCGCTTTGGCGGGGAGGAGTTCGCGGTGATCCTGCCGGACACCGGGCTGGACGACGCCCGGTGGCCCGCCGAACGGGTGCGCGTCGCCGTGGCCGGCACCGAATTCGCCGCGGGGGGGCGGAAACTCCGACTTACCGCGAGCCTCGGGCTCGCGACCGTGGTCGCGGGCGACGAACCCGCCTCCCTCGTGCAACGCGCCGACGAGGCTCTGTACGCCGCGAAACACCAAGGGCGCAACTGCGCGTATTACCACACGGGACAGGTCTGCAAGCCCGTCGACCTCCCCCGCGCTGACCAGCCGCCCTTCGACGCATGGGATGTCGTATGCAGCGATCTGCGAACGCGGCTTACCCAGGTCGTCGACGACGCCTGAGCCGGCCGGCCCGCCCCGTCGTCGATTCGCGGGTCCTTCGTATCGCGACTCGAGGGGCCGTTGCTACTGGGCCGTGTCGACGGGAGGCACATAGGTGCGCTGGGCCAACTCGCGGTCGAGCATGAACAGCCCGCCGGGCGCGTTCTGCATAAGCTTGAGTTTCTGTAGGATGCCGTCGGCCGTGGCTTCTTCCTCGACCTGCTCGTTGACGAACCATTGCAGAAAGGCGTTCGTGGCATGATCGCTTTCGGCGATCGCCAAGTCGACGAGCTTGTTGATGCGGCCGGTAATGTACTGTTCGTGCTCGAGCGTGGCCTCGAAGATCGCCAGGGGCGATTCCCACTTCGAGGGAGGCGCCTCGATCGGCTTCAAGTCGACTCGGCCGCCCCGCTCGAGCACGAAATCGAAGAACTTCATCGCGTGGGCCATCTCCTCCTGGGCCTGCACCCGCAGCCAATTGCCGAATCCGTCGAGATTGATGGCCTCGCAGTGGGCCGCCATCGCGAGGTAGAGGTACGACGAGTAGTATTCGGCGTTGATCTGGTCGTTCAAGGCTTCCTGCATTTTCGGGCTTAGCATGGCAAATCTCCTGGGCAAATCGCGTTCTATCAGGGGAACGGTAATTATTCCCGGTGTCGCCGCCGCGGCAAGGGGCGCCTGGCTGACCCACGATCCGGGGGAGTGTTGATCCACCTGATTTCGTCACGCATTGCCGGCGGCTCAGCCGGCCCGCGGGGGGCCGAACTCCTCGCTGGCCTCGGCCAGCACGGCCAGGTTCTCGGGCGGAACCCGGGGCGACACGGAGCAGGCGCTGGAGAGGATGTACCCGCCGCCCGGGCTGCCCACTTTCAGACGCCAGAGGGCGTCGCGACGCACCTCGTCGCGCGACTTGCTCAACAGCGTGTTGACCGGATCGATGTTCCCCTTGAAGAACAGCCGATCGCCCACGCGGCGTTTGGCGTCTTCCAGGTCGATGCTGCCCAGCGGCGGCGGGTCGAGCGTGTCGATGCCGTCGATCCCCGTCGCGGCCATCAATTCGAGCCGATCGCCGATGTCGCCACACGTGTGGGTATAGACGGGCACGCCTTCCTTGTGGATCTGCGCGACCACCTCGCGCTCGTAGGGCAACACGAATTGCTCGTACTGCCGGGGCGAGATGAATCCCCCGCCCGCAAAGGCCGACGAGATCAGCACCGCGTCGACGCCCCGCCGCGCCTGGCGCGCGCCGAGGTCGGCCGTGCCCCGGGCGTAGGCCGCCAGGATCGCGTGCACCTTGTCGGGCTCGTCGAGAAGATCCATCAACGCTTGCTCGTACCCGAACAGCTCCATCAACTGCGTCCAGGGCGAGAAGACCTCGCTGTGCACCGAGACGGTCGCGCCCACCTCGCCCACCACGAGGTCGATCGTGCGGAAGACGTAATCGGGCCAGTAGTCGTCGGGGTCGGGCTGGTAGGGCTCCAGGCCAAAGTAGAAGGGGTACTTCAGGCCCCCCAGTCCGTGCGGGTCGTCGTAGTAAATCCGATCGGGGTCGACCTCGTCGATCGTGGGTCGGCGCTGTCCCCCGGCGGGAAAATGGTGGGCGTTGTCGTCGGCCGGACACCTCGCCACGTCGCCGTTCTTGAAATGGACCGTCTGGCTGCCGTCGTCGGCCGTGTCGATCCGGTCGACGTAACGCATCCAGTCGGGATCGGTTCCCAGCAGGTTGATCAGGATGCCATCGAAGCGGTATCGCAATTGCAGGGCGATCAGCGCTCGGGCGAATCCCTCGCTGGTGTACCAGACGTCGACCGGCGCGAGGCCGGTTTGCAGCAGGTAGTGGCCGATGGCCAACTGGCACATCACCGGCACCCGATCGACCGGCTTATGCCGCATGGCCGCTCGAACGCGCTGCTTGCCGTACATGGCGGGCGACCGGCCCAGGCTTCGCAGCAGCTCGAGGGTGAAGATGCCCGTCGTGTGCCCGTCGCTGAACTGGATGCCGTAGGCGTAGTTGCCCACGGGGCTCATCTTGCGAATGCCGACTTCGCCGGCCAGGTCGAGGGGCTCGCCCTTTTCGCGGCCCGCTTTCGATCGCTCGGAGTTGCACGTGGCACAGGGGCAATTCCGCCGCAGCTCGCCGGCGTCGTATTCCAAGCGCCGCCCGTCGCTCCACTCGATGACGAGCACGTTTTCGTGCAACGAAAGACTTGTGGGTTGGATATTCATGGTGATTGGCGCCACTGCCCGCCGGGACTTCTGAATCCAACAGCTTACGGCCTTGCACCGCGCCGTCAACCCGCGAAATCCCGCTCACGAAGGCTCTTGCGATTTGAGTGGCACACGGCGCGGCGGCGAGGCTCAGATCCGGTCGAGCGCGTCGATCCATCGGGCCAATTCTTCGATCTCCCCCGGCGAGAGATCGCGATCCTGGGGGCCGAGGTCCCGGACGGTCACCGGGTACTTCATCGCCCGGAGTCGCTCGACCCCCGCC
>Ga0334901_1002157_pt1 | contig 17539 bp, 12 predicted proteins | sample GraSluR3_MG_3_FD_207216 | JGI IMG/M metagenome (GOLD analysis project Ga0334901, IMG submission 207216) | Sludge microbial communities from methane-producing bioreactor in Wageningen University, Netherlands - Granular Sludge_15_08-R3 | ecosystem: Engineered > Bioreactor > Anaerobic >... | reverse complement strand
ATATAACGATCCTCTTTTTTCTGTTTATACAAAACCTTCTCAAGCACGCTGTCTAGCCCACTGCGGTTAAGAACTCTGGTCAGTCCATCATGTTCGACTTCTAATTTAAGTTTTTCCAACATGACCGTCTTCTCAGAGGATTCTATGATTATTTCACTGAGGAGTTTATTATTTGAAAGCATGATGATAATAAAATTAACTCCACTCAAGAACACAAGGGCAAGGAGATTACTCATGCGAATAGCTGTAGAATCAAACTCAGTCAGAGTATATCCATGTAACAGGGAGATAAGATCGAGAATTATTCGATATAAAAATGAAATCGAAAAGAGTATATATATTGCCAACAGAAATCTCAAAGGTTTTGCCAGCAGTGTGTCCATATCTCTGTTTATCCAAATTATACGTATATACTGTAAGGAGATAAAAAGTGTAACGGTACCATTGAGAAGTGACCGATAGAGTTGATTGCTTGCGATGGTCGTTATTAACATACAGAGTATTACTACACTAGTAAAATACAGGTAAAATTTTCGATTAATTGGCGTATAAGTAAATGCGGCAAGTCCGAATAAAAAGAAAATTGCTCCAACCAGGGTAAGCATATTTCCAATAAGGGTACATGCTGTAGATGGGAGATTTGGTTGGATAAAGGCAATGAATCTTCCGAAGATATGAAAAACTAAATTGAGCGTCCAATATCCGAGACCCTGTACGTGATCCCGATTACGAATCCAGAGGGCGAAAAAGACGCATATGAATAGTGTGTGAAACACTAAGCCGAAAAAGGCAATGGTTGAGAGGTTGTACAACTGGATAATAGGCTACCCCTTATCAGATTCGTTCTATCACTTTTCAATTTTATCCGTAATTAAGCTCTGAACACAATATATTTTTTATGATATTGGCTTTTAAAATGCCAAATGGTTATGAATTCTTAGCATACTCCTTACGAATTGCTTCAGCCGCATACCAGCCAGTAAGAATTGCAGTTGGAATTCCTGCAGGTGAATATGCCCACTGTCCCGCTTTATAGACAGAAGGAATAGTGGTGAATACAGATTTCGGAATATGCTGAAGAGAATGTGTGACTGGAGAAGTTTTCTCAAAACTCCATCCGGTGATTCCTCCTTCGGAAGAACCCACCAATGTTTGAATTGTTACTGGCGAAGACGAGAAATTATATTCAATTGAGTCTCTTAGACCAGGGAAAATAGTACTATTCAACTGCTCTATCATTGCCGATGATAAAAGAGCATTGAATTGCTCATACCAACCCTCGTCCACTACTTTTTTAACAAGATCATATTCACATAAAAAACTGATAATAAGACCAGTTTTCCCAACTGGGGCGAGGGTGGCATCTCTGAGACAGGGAATAGATATCTCATAAGTTGTTTTCTTACAGTAAGAGGTAATCCAATCTTTTACAGCAGCTTTCTCCAATCCGGACTTCGAGAGAAGATTGGTTAAGTCAGAGCGGAAAAGCTGGCCAATTCCTTCGTGAGAGGGAGTATAAAATAGATGCGGATCAGTAATATTTTTGTAGTACTCGGGTGGCAATGTACTGCCCAAATAGAGGGTAAATACAGAATCACCCCCTCGGCATTTTTCAAGTTCTCTTTGTCTTGATTGAATATCTGATTGCATTCTGTCTGGTAATCTCTCTGTTAAGGTAATTCGATACAGGGTCTTTAGGTCGGCTCCCCAGATAAGTTTATTGTAATGTACTTTCTGCCCATGTACGGTTTCGATTAATTTGTCATGGGCTTGAATACAAGATACCTCAGTCTGATACTCAATGGTTCCACCATGACGAATAATTGCCTGAGCTAGGGCTTGAGCCAGTTTCCCAGTGCCTCCTAGAGGATAGAGGTAGTCGGTATATACAAAAAAATAACCTAGTGCAAAGAACATAGGGGTCTGTTTAAAGAAATGTTGTGCAATAAGATCTTTTAAGGACTGACAATCGGAAAGCGTATCTAAATATGATTCGACGGGCATGCTCAAACGGTTCATGCGAAAAACTGCAATTAAAAATCTAAATAACCACGGTAGCATAGTTGTGAAAAGATATTTTTTATCTTGCTTATAGTCTTTGAAGACAGGATTATCAAAGCCATAAATAACCTCCATCTCCTTATATACAGTTTTGATTGCCGAAAAAATTTTATCGATATCTTTCCTGTAATCGGGGAATAGTTTATCCATAAGGAGTTTATAATCATCTACACTTTCTTTGTTTCTCAATGGGACAATCGTATCTGTAATTCCAATTGATACGTTGCTTTCACAGAGCGTTACATCAAGTTGAAGATCTTCTATGAGCGGTCGAATTATTCCTGAGTTTTCTATAGAACGAGCACCTGCATCGAATGTATAACCGGACTTTTCAAATGAGGTAACCAATCCTCCCGGACTTGATTGTTTTTCCAGAAGCAGGACTGAGTACCCATTACGTGAGGCGTATTCTGCTGCAGTGAGACCTGAAAGACCTGCACCCACAATAATGATATCAAAAGAATCAGGTAGTTGTTTGTGGTTCATTGATTCCTCCTAAACGCAGACTGTGGTTAATCAGTTCTTGAGCTCGAACTTCATCAAGTGCATGTGGTGCGGGTTCTTCTATAGCGGTATAGTTGAAAAACTTCCCCGTGATTGTTTTTAAGTCTTCACTTATTCCCAAATAGTAGAGAGCTTGTGCTGAAAGGGTTGCCGGCTTAGCAGATGGGTTGATAATGTGATGTTTGAAAAAACGATATAATTTCCCATTATTTTCGCCGATATTCGTCCGAACGTCACCAGGGTGCATTGCATTGATAGTAACACCTGTGTCAGTAAATTTTTTTACGAAATAGAATAGTGAAAGAAGTTGTGCCGTTTTAGCTGAACCATAACTTTTTAGCCCGGTATAGTGATGTCGTTCCCAAAGTAAGTCATTTACATGAATACCATGTAAAGCAAATCGATGTCCTTCAGAATTGACATAGATAATCCGTGCATGATTCTGGGATGAAAGTTTTTTTATGAGTGCATGAGTGATAATGAATGAGGCTAAGTAGTTGATTTGAAAAACCTCCTCAATTCCATCCATTGTAATGGTTCTGTGTGTGTTATACACGCCAGCATTGTGGATTACAACATCAATATTTCTTGAGATGGTAGATAGAGTGCCAGCTATCTGTTTGATATCTTCAAGCCGACTGAAATCGGCTAGATGACACACGCAGGAGACTCCATACTGCTGCTTGATTTCACTCTCTAGAAGTGCAGATTTCTCTGCATTACGATTAATGCAGATGAGATCAGCTCCTTTTGAAGCATAAAGATGGGCGGTATGGTAACCTATCCCTGAAGTTGCTCCAGTGATGACTACAAGTTTGCCGGTAGCCGACTGGTTGGTAGGCAACGGCACGCTTTTGTTATTTTTTAACATCGCAAAAATATTCGACCATCTATAGGATTTAAGATATGGGTTCATGTAGGCTCTTTCCTTATTTCATGTTTGCATCATCCAAATTTTTTATGCATAAATCGTCTATACAGTTTGTTGAATCGAGGGATATTATCGAATATATCACCCCAGAGGTCGTAATAGTCACGTTGTTCAATAATTTTACCCTGTTCATCAAGAGTAAGGCGACTACATCCATAGATTGATGAGGATGGGTACTTTTTAAAATTAAGGGTCATTATCCACTCCATAAAGAGCGTTTGCCCCTGCATTAAACTGGTGACAATATCCATCTTAAGTTCTTTGGAACGTTGTTCAAGCCTCTTGGTCATAGCTTCAAAAGCTTCGATGCCATGAATTTCCTGAACAGAATCTCGAAATATTACATCAGGATGATAATAGGGAAGTATACCTGACCAGTCGACTCTACCTGTAGTACTATAAATATTGGTCCATAAATCAATCAGCTGTTCCTTTGAAGTAATCACATATTCCATCGTTACCCGATCCTTATCTATTACGGTTCTGTGGTCCATATCTCAATCGTGAAACATATGAGCAGACCTGTTTTATAGCTTATCGTGTATCGGTGCGACTGAAAACAAAAATATTTCTAATAATTGAAATAATTCCTTTCATTGACTTGTCTCCTGGACATGGGGTACCGTATAGCAAATGAATAGGCTGTTTCATGATGTGGAAGTTCTTTGGATTTCTCGATTCGATTATGAGCAAACGTGGTACTTGCAATCACACACACATACTGATTTTTATCAGTTGATGTATGTATGCGAAGGTGCCTGCATGCTAAAAATTGGGGACCAAGTCGAGTCGGTAGAAGCTCCTAAGATTATATTTATTCCACCAGAGAATGATCACGAGATTTTACAAGTTCTATCATCTCGATTAGTAACGTTTGATGTAAAATTTAAAGTTCAGCATGAAGACTCAACCGGTATCCTGAAAAGGATTCCACGAATAGCATCACCTAAGGGTGAACAGCTTAAAAACATTCTTGAGCATATTATCGAAGAAGGGTTCATACGGAGTGGTCATTATCAGGAGATGTGTTCATTACTCATGGGGCTTGCTCTATTAATGCTCATTCGGTGGAATGACGAAATCACGTATTCTTCTTCTCTAGAAATTGATTCACGTGACTTTTTCCATCACAATACTACAAATTTGCTCACTCAAGCTATGATGAAATATTTACAGGATCACTATGCTGAGAAAATCACTTCAGATGACTTATCAACAATATTCAATTATAGTTACCGCCATCTAAGTGAGGTGTTCCACAACGATATGCACATGTCTCCACTTGCTTTTCAGGAGAAAGTTCGCATAGTAAGGGCAAAAGACCTCATGAATTATACTCAATTTGAGCTCAAGCAAATTTGTTCTCTTGCCGGATTTTCTACTGTGCACCAATTTTCTAAACGATTTAAGATGATTGAAGGATTACCTCCAGGTCAGTGGCGCGAAATGCACAGACAACACATTAGAGAAGATGTATGTATAAATCCAAAATTTGTAAATCATCTTTATGTGAATCATCAGCAGACCTCAGTTCCAGATTAGGCACAATTTCATCCTGTTTTGCCAAAGACTTTCCTGTTCTTCTCCCTTAATATTTGTAATTACCAATAGGAGGATACACATGCCTACAACGATGACATTTGCAGATTTACAGTTAGTAGAGACTGAATCGAATCAACCGATGCAATCTGTTGCATACTTAGAAAAACCTTTTTCACTAAAACTCACGAAAGCGGAAATACCAGAACCGGGACCTGATGAATTGAGAATAAAAGTAATGTATGTAGGAATTTGCGGTTCAGATTTGGAAGCCTTTCGAGGTATACGAAAACCTGAGTTCATCAGCTTTCCTGCAAGATTGGGGCATGAAGTTGCCGGTATAATTGATAAAGTAGGAGAGCATGTTCAAGGACTCAAGCCAGGTATGAAGGTCGCTTGTCGGTATGTTTGGGGAGCATATGCAGAATATATTACTTGTAAGCCTTTTAATGTACAGGTCATGCCGGATGATTTTAATCTTGAATCAATTAGTTTGATAGAAATTCTACCTGGGGTCATTCATACTGCTGAGTTATCTCAAATAAATTCTGGAACAACTGTTCTCATCATGGGACAAGGGGTAAGTGGATTAATGCTAACGCAGATATTGGCACTTTACTCGCCAGCAGAGCTCGTAGTCACAGATCTGAAAGATAGAAATCTTGCTTTAGCAAAAACCTATGGAGCGACGAAAACAATAAAAATCCCCTCTCCCGATACACTGACTGCAGAATTTCTGGCGGATGATTATCCAAATGGATTTGATGTGGTTATACCCTGTCTTTTGGAAGGTGATTGCGTGATGGATGCGATAAATACTACGCGTATCGGAGGGAAAGTCGTCTTATACGGTGGGATAGGCACCTCTAAAATACCTGTTGATTTCTTTAAAGTACACAGAAAACGTGTGGAAATTATTTCAACTGAACCGAGACGAGATATTGATATGTATCGGTACTTTAAAGAGGGTATATCGTTAGTAACAGATGGGCTTATTCAGACAAATCAATATATAGATCGAATTTATCCTATGAAAGATATTCAAAAAGCCTTTGAGGAACGTATGGATCATACGAATGATATTATTCATATCCTGATCGATACTCAGGCAATGGAATAATATGTACTGCCAAAGATTGTAGATTCTCAAACTGCGTGTTACTCTCAAGGGGCGATTAGTATTGATGCGTGAAGTGATGGAAGGGTAATAACAGATGAGCAAGATGAGTTTCTTCTCGAGAATCAGTATTTTTAAATCGAATCTCAGTATTCGCTCCAAACTGATAATTATTTTTCTTGCTGTTTCCATTATTCCCCTTCTTGTGGTGAGTTTCATATCGTACAGAATTTCATTCCAGAGTATTCAGGACAATGCGGTCGAGAATTTTGCCAATGTTGCAGATCAATTGAATAAGAATATTGAATTGGTTCTCATGGATAGCAGGAATTATCTAAAAATCAGCCAATCGGATGAAGTTCAGGATTTCTTAACTAAATCGGTTAGTGATGAAATTGAATACGAACATGCAATGAGGGTGATTCAACTTTTTAAAATATATAGACAACTGTTTGATTTTGATGATTTTGTGAAAAATATTGTAATTTTAAATAGCAAAGGTCGGCATATTAGCGAGAGAAAAGGAGTCTATTCACTTCCTGTGGCTATTGAAGATCTTCCTATTGTAGAAAGAATTCTTAAATCGCCCGATGCAATAACTATTATCCCCAATACATTTCAAGAGTATGTAGAACCCAAAACAGCTGAAAATTATTTATCTCTCTCCTCTGTACTTAGAAAACCGATTACTCATGAAGAGGTTGGATACATCATTGTGGATTTAGATATGAATGTTATTTACGATTTAGTTACTACCATTTCTCTTCATCCTCCTGGCGATTTTTTTATTGTTGAAAGTGAAGATAGTATTATTTGTCCATCGCCCAATGATTATGTGTATGGAGACCTTTCGGAAGAACATATTGAATTAATTAAAAATAATGAGAGAGGTTATTTTAATGCAGAATACCATGGTGTACGATCTTTCTTTGTTTTTAATACGTTAAAACTGACAGGGTGGAAGATCATCGGAAGATCCGACCGAAGTGAACTGCTTGCCAGTGCTCTGGTTACACGGAACATTTCTTTATTCATCGTTCTGGCTACCGCTGTCGTACTAATTCTTATATATCTTTTCTTATCATTCAGACTGACGCATCCTATCAGAAAATTAAAGACTTGTATGCAAGAGGTGGAGAAAGGAAATCTTGAATTACGTGCAGAAGTATCGAGCCACGATGAGATAGCTGAGCTGAGTGAAAGTTTTAACTCAATGGTACAGCGGATTAAAGAACTTCTTGACTTAACAGTGAGGGAACAGAAATTAGCAAAAAAAATGGAATTCAAGGCATTGCAAGCACAGATAAACCCCCATTTTTTGTATAATTCACTTGAATCTATCTTGTGGATGGCTGAGGCTGGTAACAAAGATGATATTATCGTAATGACAAAATCACTCTCTAGTTTTTTCAGGATTATATTAAGTAAGGGTGATGAAAAGATTCCTATTAGAGATGAGTTGGCTCATATTCGTAGTTATCTAGTAATTCAAAAACTGCGGTATCGTGATATTTTAAGTTATGAAATTGATGTCCCTGATGAGTTGTTGTCGTATAAAATAATAAAAATTCTATTGCAGCCACTAGTTGAAAACGCGTTGTATCATGGTATAAAAAATACGAGAACTACGGGTAATGTCCGAATATCAGGAAGGGAAGAGGAAGCAAAAATTATTCTTACGGTTGAAGATAGTGGTTCGGGGATGTCTCATGAGAAGCTAACAGAATTGCTGAATATGTTTGATTCAGATATGAGCTCTCAGACAGGATCCAGTTCTTCCAGCTATGGTCTGAGAAATGTTAATCAACGTCTTAAGTTGGAATATGGGAATCATTATAAATTGCAGATTGAAAGCGAGCTGGGAAGAGGCACTCGGGTGATTATTAAGATTCCTAAGGAGACTTAATGTGTATAAGACGGTATTAGTGGAAGATGAAATAATTATTAGAGAGAATATTCGTGATAATTTTCCTTGGGAGAAAAACAATCTAATCTATGCTGGAGAAGCCTCTGATGGGGAGAGTGCTTTACAAATAATTGGGGATGTTAAGCCTCAGATTGTTATCACAGATATAAAAATGCCGTTTCTCAGTGGTCTGGATTTGAGTAGAATTATTCGCCAACAGATGCCCTGGATAAAAATTATTATCATGACTGGTCATGATGAATTTGAACTAGCTCAGCAGGCATTAAAAATTGGAGTTTCAGACTACCTGCTAAAACCGATTGGATTGAAAGACCTGGAGATGAGTTTACAGACAGTAGTTCAAGCGATAGCACAAGAAGAACATAATTTATTGAATATTGAGAAGTTACAAGAAAAAACCGAAATCAATAAAAACTATCTGAAAAATGATTTTTTAAAAAATATTTTAACCGGTGTACTGAGCCTTCCAAAAATCTATGAAACAGCGAAAGATTTAGGAATTGACATTCAAGCAACTTGTTATGCAGCCGTATTACTGCATCTCAGTATTCCTGAATCATATACGGGCAATTCATACGATGAATACATAAAAGCCGCATCCATTATTCGCGTATTGGAAGAGAGATCCATTTTTCTTGTGAGAGAGAGTCTGAAAGAATATGTGCTCATCATTACAGGCAATAACCCAGAAGTAATCCAAAATAGCTGTTATCGTATTAGCGAATCTGTGAAGGCTGAAATTGAGACAAAAACACAGTCTCTGGTGAGTGTGTATATTGGGGGGATAGTTAAAAGACTTGTAGAGCTTACAACCTCGTATCAGGAAGCAATGAAGATTGCTGGTTTTTCATATCTATTCGGAAATCATAAAATCATAGGTATTGATGATCTTAAAATGGTGAATCCTTATCATGGGTTTTTAATTCCATTTGAACGCAACGAACTAGCCCGATTTCTTCGTATAGGTACGAGAGAGGATATTACTCAATTTATAACAATTCATCGAGAGCGGCTTTTACAATTTCCCCAAACTCTTTTCCATTACATGCTTATTAGGTTTAACTTGTACTATGAAGTGGCACAACTTCTGGAAGAATTAGGGATTAACAGTGACTCAGTTGGTGACGATTATGATATAAAGACTCTGGTAGATGATTTTTCAAATACGTCGACTATTGATGAATTGGTGGGGCTAGCCGAAAATGCCATAACGGTTGCCATTGAGAATCGTGATATTAGAAAGGTACAAAAGTATACAAGTCTCATCGAGAAGGCGAAGCTCTATATCCGTGATAATTATTCAAGAAGCAATCTGCAATTACCAGATGTTGCAGATTTCGTAAATGTGAGTGCTGGGTATCTGAGTACCGTATTTAATCAGGAAAATGGGGTGAGTTATACCGATTATGTAGCTGAGGTTCGAATTCAAAAGGCGAAAGAATTACTTATATCAACAGATAAGAGTTCTGCAGAGATTGCTTTTGCAGTAGGGTACAATGATCCGCACTATTTTTATAACATGTTTAAAAAGGTGACTGGTATAACATCAACTGCATATAGAAACAGCAAACTTATGAATTAACGTGTAAATACAATACAATGGGAGGTTTCAGTTTTTTTGATTTTTCTCTGTGGTGTAATATTTTCACAAATCTTGAACAATATAAAATTTTTACACCTGAATGTATTGAGATTCTAAATTGGTGTGCTTGAATTATCTGGAAATCTTGCACATGCTCCCAATAATCCTACATTGCGTGCACGATTTTCATGGCTGATAATCTTAATAGAATTTGCTTAGGCAAATAAAAACGGAGGGTTATCCATGAAAAAAAGAATTGCTATTCTTTCTCTCGTATTGGTTCTCATGTGCACAGCGACACTTTTCGCTGCTGGAGGTTCCGAAGCGAAATCTTCTGGGGAGAAAACCAAAACTTTTGCTATCGTGTATCCGATTGTTCACCCATTCTTTGAGCCTGTAACGGAAAGTGCTGAGGCTTATGCAAAGGAAATGGGATATAAGGTTATAACGAGAGCTCCTGAAGGTGTTGGCGTTAATCAGCAGATAGAAATTATGGAGAATCTCATTTCCATGAAGGTCGATGGTATAGCCATAGTTCCGACCGATCCTGAAGCTCTTACCCCTTATATCAACAAAGCTATTGATGCTGGTATTCCTACAATTTGTTTCGAATCAGATGTTGCTGAAAGTAAGAGACTCGCATTCTTGGGTACCTATAACTACAATGCAGGAAGACACCTGGGTTCTGTTGTTGGTAAGGAACTGAACGGTAATGGAACAATGATTATTGCTACTGGTCTTCCAACTCAGCGTAGTTTGAACGAAAGAATACGTGGAATACAGGAAGAACTGGCTGAGAATTATCCTGGAGTTAAAATTCTTGACATCCAGACCGGGCAGGGTGATCCTAACCTTACAATCAACGTAATTGAAACATTGATACAGTCATATCCTAACTTTGACGTCTTCACAAGTATTGATGCAACTGGCGGACCAGCAGCAGTAGCTATTTGGAAGTCTCGCGGTTGGACTGCAGATGATCACATGATCATTACATTTGATAACATGGAAGAAAATATCCAGGGTATCAGAGACGGTCAGGTTACTTCAGTTGTTTCACAGAAACAGTGGTTATGGGGAGAAATGATTCTCAAGACACTCAATAACATCATTGATGGGAAAACAGTTCCTGAGTCAACAGATACCGGTACAGTTGAGATTACCAGTGCAAATGTAGAAACATACATGGGAAACTAGTCAACTGAATCGGAACCGCGATTAATCGGTCGGTAGAGAATTTAGTTCTACCGACCAAAACAGTAATCGTGTTCTACAGTTTTTAGAAAGAAGGATAAAACTATGAAAGATTTAGAGCCTCTCCAGAATTCTTCTCATGAGCAGGAGAAAATTGGTCGATACTCGGTAAAACGGATTACAGCGCTTATTAGGGGAGAAAGAACTAGTGGCCTTATCCTTTTGATGATTCTAATCATTGGTGTACTTGCATTTTTACAACCAGACACATTTTTCACTTCCAACAACCTGTTTAACATCATGAAGCAGGCAAGTATCGTTTCAATAATTGCATTCGGGCAGACCTTTGTCATGGTTTCCGGAGGAATAGATCTATCGGTAGGTTTTTCGTTAGGTTTATCGGGTGTTATCATGGCTGAGTTTATCAAAATGAACCTGCCTCCTGGCGTGGCGATAATTTCTGGGCTCTTGATTAGCATTATCATTGGAATTTCTAATGGCCTCATTATTACCAAATTCAAACTTCCCCCATTTATAGTCACTTTGGGAATGGCAAAAATTGCACGTGGTGTAATGTATGTTATTACAAGAGGATATCCGATTCCAGTAAGAGATCCCTTTGTAATATGGATAGGAAATGCCTACGCAGGCCCCATTCCTATTATGGTTATTGTCATGCTTATTCTGTTCGTTATTTCTGCCTTTGGTTTGGGGAAAACAGTTTTTGGGCTGCGAACGAAAGCGATCGGTGGAAATGAACATGCAGCCAGACTTACTGGTATTAAAGTCGATATGCATAAAATTCAGATTTACGCGATGACTGGGTTATTGTGTGGAATTGCTGGAATTATTCTAGCCGGTCGTGTTAACTCTGGTAACCCAAACGCAGGCGTGAACTTTGAACTCGACTCTATTGCAGCTGTTATTGTTGGTGGAACAGCAATGAGTGGAGGAGAAGGAACGGTAATAGGTACTCTATTGGGAGCTATGATCTTGCAAATAATAAGCAATGGACTTGTATTAATGAATGTAAGTATCTACTGGCAAACAATCGTAGCCGGTTCATTAATAATTATCGTATGTGCATTAGACAGTTTTTCGCATGCGAAGGAGACCAATGCTGCATAGAACCCTTAATAGGGGTATTGGTGGGTAAAAATGAGTACAAAAGAAATACTTCGAATGGAAAATATTCACAAGAGTTTCCCTGGAGTACAAGCTCTACAATCAGTTTCCTTTGATCTTCTTGAAGGAGAGGTTCATTCTCTGGTTGGGGAAAACGGTGCCGGGAAGAGTACCCTCATGAAAATTCTTGGTGGTGTTTATTTCCCGGAAGAAGGTCAAATCTTCCTAGACGGTAATGAAATAAATTTTAAAAGTCCAAGAGATTCCATGGACAATGGGGTAAGTGTTATCTACCAGGAGTTTAATCTTGTTCCGACACTGACTGTTGCTGAAAATATTTTTCTTGGAAAAGAATATACCAAAAAATTGAGCAAAGAACTTGATAGAAAATCAATGAATAGAGATGCCTCAGCTCTCATGGAAAAACTGGGACTTCCGAATTTTGATTGTTCTCGATATGTCCGTAAACTGAGTGTGGCTCAGCAGCAAATGGTAGAGATTGCGAAGGCAGTTTTCAATAAAGCCCGTATTTTAGTTATGGATGAGCCTTCGGCGGTACTGAGTCAGACAGAAACAGATTTGTTGTTTGCTCTTATTCAGGATCTGAAAACAAAGGGAATTACTATTATCTATATTTCCCACCGTTTAACAGAAGTTTTAGAATTGTCTGACCGGATAACAGTTCTTCGTGATGGTCAATTTGTAATTACTTTTGATAATCATGAGAAGCATATCACTGAAGACGATCTCGTCAATAAAATGGTAGGACGTGATATCAGCGATATTTATCCTGACCGGAGCGATGTAACATTCGGAGAGAAGATTCTGGAAGTGAAGGATATTTCAAAGGCTGGAATGTTTTCTCACATAAGTTTTGATCTTCATGCGGGAGAAATATTAGGATTTTCCGGGTTGGTAGGAGCTGGAAGAACTGAAGTGATGAAAGCCCTATTTGGCAGTTATTCAATAGATGAAGGTGAAGTTAGTATCCATGGGATTCCTGCCAAGATTAACTCAATCCCAGCTGCAATTAATCATGGCCTTGCACTAGTTCCAGAGGATAGAAAAGGGGAGGGACTTATTCTTTGTCTGAGTATGTCTCAAAACATGATTTTATCCGGGATAAAAAAAGTTCAGAATTTTGGTGTATTATTGCGGAAATCTATAAATGAGATGGTCGGACACTACACTGAGAAACTTGATATCCGACCGTCTTTACCGAATCGGAAGATTAAAGATTTCAGTGGTGGAAATCAGCAAAAAGTGGTTATTGCAAAATGGCTTGCAAATAATCCGAAAATTATGATTCTAGACGAACCGACTCGTGGTGTTGACGTTGGAGCAAAAGTTGAAATTTATAAACTCATTGATGAACTTGCAAAATCGGGCATGGGTGTAATTTTCGTGTCGTCCGAACAGCTGGAAATTCTTGGAATGTGTGATCGCGTGTTTGTTCTTCATAACGGTGAGATAAGTGGTGAATTTTCAAAGGAGTCTGCTACAGAAGAACTCTTGCTTACAGCAGCTGCCGGTCTATATAAGAAAAAATCATTGTAATAGTACATAGGGAGGTTTTTTATGAAACATTACAAACTTTTCATCAATAATGAATGGGTATCAGGGTCCACGAAGGAAACATTTATATCGACATGTCCAGCAACTGGCGAAGAGCTCGGTATGTTTGAAGAAGCGGGGCTTGATGATGTAGATAGAGCTTGCAAAGTTGCCCGTAAAACTTTCGAAAGTGGTGTCTGGTCACGGATGGAGAATAATGAGCGAGCAAAAATAATGCTCAAAGCTGCCGACATTATGGAGCGAAGATGGGATGAGTTGTGCCGCATGGAAGCTCTAGATACCGGAAAGCCGATATTTGAAGTGCAAACAGGTGACATGCCATATTCGATCTATGCTTTTAGATATTTTGCCAACTTAGCCAGAGAAATTAAGGGTGAGTATATTCATGTAGCTAATGAACCATATATCCATGACTATCTTGTGTACGAACCGTATGGTGTAGTAAGTATTATCGCTCCTTATAATTTCCCATTGCACTTGCTTACTCGTAGTTTGGCACCAGCACTGGCTGCTGGCAACACCGTAGTCTGTAAGGCCTCTTCTACTACTCCATTAACAACAGCAGTGTTGGGAGAAATTATTTTAGAAGCGGGCTTCCCTGCGGGTGTAGTTAATATTCTATCGGGTAAGGGTAGTACTGTTGGTGCTGAAATGGCTTCTCATAGAGAAGTAGATGTAGTAGCTCTGACCGGGTCTGAACAAGTTGGCAGGCAATTACTCGAATTATCTGCACGTTCAGAAATTATTAAGAAAAATGTGCTGGAACTTGGGGGGAAAGGTCCCGTAATTGTTGAGCCTGATTGTCGCTATGAGGACACGGTAGTTGGAGTTGCCGATGGTCTGCTCCTAAACGGTGGACAAGTATGTTGTGCTCAAACGAGACTTATTTTACACGAATCAATTTATGACAAATTCCTAGGCGACCTTGCCAAAGAGCTTGAGAGCAGAAAACCTGGAGATATTTTAGATCCAGCAACAAGAATGGGATCTATGATTAACAAGGCTCAACTTGATAAGGTGGATAAGACAGTAAAAAATGCCCTTGCAGATGGAGCAAAACTTATCTGTGGAGGTGAGCGTTTCACTGGCGAATATTTTGACAAAGGAGCCTTCTATAAACCGACTGTGCTTGAAAATGTAAAAGAAGATATGAAATGCTACAGAGAGGAAATTTTTGGGCCGGTATTGGTTGTAGTAAAATATTCACATATTGACGAAGCAATTGAAATGGCAAATAGATCAAAATTTGGGTTGGGTGCTGGTATTTTTAGTGAAAGCCATAAAACTATTCACTATGCATCACAGCGATTGAATGCAGGTTCTATTTTTGTGAATATGCCCAATACCGCTCGAATGAATGCTCCCTTTGGAGGGAACCGAAATAGTGGTATAGGACGTGAATATGGGTCAGCGGGATTACATGAGTATTTGAGAAGTAAAAATACTATCTGGAATATGGCTTTTGGATATCCTGAAGAGCAGAACGAAATTTATTTCTAACATATAGGTATAAACAAAAAGTATCCCCCAGTGAATTTTTTCTATTCACCGGGGGATTTTTTTAAAAGAAAAATCGGGCTGGGCGGATTTGAACCGCCGACCCCAAGTCCCCCAGACTTGTACGCTAAACCCCTGCGCTACAGCCCGTGTATGTTTACATCACACTCGAACGAGGTTACCATAATTGGAAAGTCCATGTCAATAAATGGCAACCTTGTTCAATCAGATGAAACCCTTACATTATGTTGAAACTTGACGTACTATGTCATAAGAGAAAGTAAAATAATGGAGTTATTACCATTAAATCAGCAATAATATTTCATTAACCACAATAATTTTGAGATGAACAATGTGAAGATTACTTACAATTGACACAAGTTAACAATTCACGTATGCTTATGACACTGATGTAGACATTTCAGAGTATGCCGTGTGTGGTGAATTGTTGAGATTAACCTTTGTAAGGTAAAAAAATGGGGGAATTCATGAAATCGTACAGAGTTGAAACAGAAAGACCTTTGCAGCTGCTGCGTTTGAATGATATGATGTATACCATGAACAGGAAAAAAAAGTTTTTATTAACACTCATTGTGTTTGTATGTACCGTTCTTCCGCTCTTCGCCTTTCAGTTTTCTCCTCTGGAACAGTCCTTTTCTCCAAGTGGTGCCAACAGTACGAAAACATACACCATAGTGAATGACTCGAATGATAGCATAGCCGTTGAAATTTCAGCACTCACTCGAGATATGGATGCAAATGGAAAAGAAGTTAACGAGAGTGCTGCACCATACTTTTCTATTGTTCCCAGTAAAGTTATTCTACGACCGCAAAGTTCCCAAATAGTTCGTGTACAATATAGAGGACCTAGAACGGTTCCCACTGAGTTGTCTTTCAGATTACGGGCTGAGCAGATTCCGTACTCTCAGGGAAGAGCTACAGAGGGACAGAGCATGTTTAATTTTCTCTACGTATATACTACGAGTCTTTATGTAACGCCCAGTCGCTCAATCGAACGGGTTCAGGTAGATTCGGCACAACCCACATTGACTGCAGATGGCAGGAGAGTTATGTCGTTGACTATAAGTAATACCGGGACTCTTCACCAGATACTGAATGGTGCTCAGGTGGAAGTAACAAACAATGCAACTCGACAGAGTGTAGTGTATGAAGGTGAGGCTCTTGGGTTTGTCAACGGATTGAATCTCCTTGCGGGCAAAAAGGTCTCTGTTCAGGTTGCATGGCCTCAGAACATGCAATTCCCCACAAATCTTACTAATGCCGAAAGGATGTTTACAGCAAAAATCACCTACAATAACTAGTGATTTGAATAAAAACACTAAGGAATGGGATGCATGATGGAGGTAGGGAGAAAGCGATTAGTTGGCATCCTCATCGTCATGCTAATTTATCTGGTTGTATTACTTGTGGTGTTATTGTTCTCTGCACCACCACAAGAACCGGAATCTTCAGAACCATCGCAAACTTTAGAAGAGCCTGCACAGGTTGATAAGGAAACACCTTCCCGAGAGAAGCCTCTGGTGTTGCAAGCTGCTACCGAAGAGTTTGAAGAAATTCCAGATCCCATACCTTCCCTGATTCCTGAGATAGAAGACACTTCAGAATCTCTTCCTGTGGAAGAAGAAATTATAGCTGCAGATTACGAAAGCGTTCCAATTATTGAAGAACCTACTCCTATTGTAGAAGCTTCTTCTGAGTCATCTCCCTTTGATGAATTCGTAGTTTCCGAGGAAATTGAAGAGGATGACCCTTGGGCCGATTTTTATGTAGCTGGTGAGGAAGACTATTCAATTTTTGATGATGGAGATTATTATGTTCCACTCATCGTGAATGCAGAATATCTCAATGATATTACAGTAACCTTCCTTGATGATGCAATTTTTGTAAATGTTGCAGAATTCAGGCAGTTGATATCTGAACTTCTTATTGACTCATATGAGCAAGAACTTTTTAATACACAGGAACAGTCTTTTTCACTCGATTTTTTAAACGAACAAGAAATTGAAACTTGGTATGATTATCAAACATTTGAGTTACACATGAGCTTTCCCACATGGATGATGCCGACACGAGTCCTCTCGATTAATAGAGGAGGCGTGGCTCGGTATAGTAGCTACAGTATGAGTGGGAGTACCTTCCTTGAGCCTGAGCCTTTTTCCTGGTTTGCAAATATTTCGCTCTATTCAATGCTCGATGTCTCGGAATCACGCCAATGGGAAATAAATCCTACGTCGCTTTTCACCATGCAATCTAGGAACTCTCTAGCACTGTTTGATGTGGGGTTCGATTTTTCTTACACGGTCCATCCAGGACGTGCTTATAACACCCTTACGGGAATTTGGTCTCAGGACTATACCGATTATTTCACGTTTCAAGGAATTCAGGGATTTTATGATTATAAACCAAAAAGCCTAAGATTTTTCTTTGGTAATGTGAATGATTATTTGGGATATTCGCTCGATACTA
>Ga0334901_1002154_pt1 | contig 17560 bp, 19 predicted proteins | sample GraSluR3_MG_3_FD_207216 | JGI IMG/M metagenome (GOLD analysis project Ga0334901, IMG submission 207216) | Sludge microbial communities from methane-producing bioreactor in Wageningen University, Netherlands - Granular Sludge_15_08-R3 | ecosystem: Engineered > Bioreactor > Anaerobic >... | reverse complement strand
ATCACTACAGGGGTTTACGCCCTATCTGCTGGTGATAAAAATGATGCTGAGATAGTTATGAAAGATATTCTTGAAAATAAGTCAATACCAGTTAAAATTGCAGTTAAATATGGGAATTCAGCATTTAGGGCCTCTGCAAACCCCAACCAATATTCTTATTTCATATCACAGCTTTTAAGCTAAGTGATGCATGGAAAAGAATATTTATGGAATTTTAATGGGAAGACACCCGTTCAGCCTCGGTTTTAAGGTATTCTAGGCCAGAGTTTAGAGATGATTCCAGCATTTCCTGCATCCTGCCATGCATAGCATGACTCAGCAAACCATCCCATGATTCTTCAGTTTCCACAATGGTTTTTAAATCCACAACATCAATCCTAAAAACATGGACGGCATTGATACCCATAATCTTACCAGTCCAGGCTAAAAGATGAGGTGGCTCCACATTCTGCAACAGAGAAGTTATTTTTCCAGGGCCTGCTTTCCACTGGAATTGTGTTCCTGGTTTTAACTCACCTCGAAGCGAGGCATCCTTCACCTCAGGATTCCACCGAGGCCAAGCTTCAATATCAGCCATAATAGCCCACACAGTATCAGGTTCTGCATCAATTTCGATTTTAGCCCGAGCCAGAACCGGAGCTTCTTTATTGACACTGACCATGTTCATCACCCCAACTAATTATTTGAATTCCAGAATACTAAAAATTATGGATTAAACGATACAATGGGATTTTACCAATCTCACCACTTCTTAAGGATAGCTAATTAAGGACATGAAAATCTGTTAAATTGTGATAACTCAGTTAATTATTTATAATAATTGAAATTAGGAGAAATGGTTCCTAAAAACTGCCACTGTCTTGCCATATATTCTATTTCGGGTTTCAGATTCTCATGATATTTATGTAAGGTATCAGTTGGATTCTCACTTGATTTAATGGCTTCAGCCGCAGCATAACCACTTGCCAGGGCACTGGATATTCCCTCACCCATAGGATTTAAAAGACAGGCAGCATCCCCTGCTAAGAGTACCCTACCCTTTCCCAGATCCACATGGAACCCTGCCTGGATCTCAGGCATCATACCTATCTCCTCTTTTTCACAGGTCCCAATTTGTGCATGGTAACGTGATTTAAGGAAGGAAACAAATCTAGAATGATAAGTTTTAACAAGGGATGGGTTTTTCACTCCCACTCCTATAATGAGATAATCATCTTTCACATTAAACCAGGCATCGTACTCAGAAAGAGCAGGATCTAGGAATGCATGGAAAAAGTTACTATCCAGGTCAATGGTACCATGAGAAAAGGTTTGGTAGGTGGTGATGTAATTGAGGGGAGTATTTTTCAGATTTCTCCTAGTCTTACTGGCTGTTCCGTCACAGGCTATTACTATCTTGGCTTTTTCCTGGTAAATTTCACTCTTCTTCTCTGATTTCATATTCCTGAACTCTACCAGAACATGGTCATTTTTTTCTTCACACTTTAATGCTGCAGTTAACGTTCTGAGCTCAGCTCCAGCATTTTCAGCCATTAAACTCATCCAGTGGTCAAATGAACTTCTCCAAATGTTATAACCTTCACTTTCAAATTTGAATGTTTTTCCTTTTTCATTGGTAATTATAATCCCTTGATTAATCTGGGGGTGTGAGAAAACAGTGTCTGGTATTTCTCCGAATTCTTTTTCCACCATCTGTATGGATTTTCTTATAAGGATACCTGAACAGGACTTCTCTCGAGGTAATTCCATCTTTTCTACCAATAAAACGCTGTAACCAGCTTCACTTATCCTTTTTGCAGCCATACAACCTGCGGGTCCAGCTCCTATCACTATAACATCATACAATCTGTATTCCCTCCCATAAGGTTAAGGGTTTATCTAACTTTTTTGAGGTTACCTTCAGACTCTCCTTTCAAATTTCATAAAAAATTAGGAAAGAAGTGTATGCTTTAATGGGGGCATTATCCTATCATCTTTTTTTATTTATATAATGACCTTACTATTTTCATGGCTTTAATAACTGTTTTCACTGGAATAATGTATAAGGAAGTATGGGTTTAGAGGGATCCCTATATAGTCAAGAGATAAAAAAATGGTCTAAATAAGAGAAAGTAAAAAAATAAAAAAAGTAATTATCTTACCAATGATTTTGGTAGGTTCATTCCAGTTTTTTATGGCAAAGCCACCAGTCATAACAAGCGAAATCACCAGATTTTGCCTGTTCAAGCCGTGCTTTAGCGGTTTTCACATCTTTAGGTGGGGGGACAATCACATGGTCATCCACTAATTCATTATTGGGCCAGTTAGCAGGCATGGCCACATTGTTTTTATCAGCAGTTTGCATGGCCTCTACAACTCTTAGAATCTCATCCATGTTTCTACCCAATTCCTGAGGATAATAAAGAATGATCCGTATTTTAGCTTGGTCATCCACCACAAAAACAGCCCTTACAGTGTTAGTTCCTTTACCGGGGTGGATAAGACCCAGTGTGTTAGCAACGGCTCCTGTATCAGCAATTATGGGGAATTCGATTTCAATATCCAGGTTTTCGTTTATCCATTCTTCCCATTTGATATGGGCAAAGACCTGATCCACACTCATACCAATGAGTTCACAGTTCAAATCCCGGAACTGGTCGTACCTTGTTTGGAATGCATAGAATTCTGTGGTACAAACCGGGGTGAAATCAGCGGGATGGCTGAAAAGAACAAACCATTTTCCAGAAAAAGCCTGGGGAAGTTCCATCACACCATGAGTTGTTTCCACGGTCATTTCCGGGAAATCATCTCCTAAAAGGGGCATATTTCTAGTTCCTTTTTCATCTTCCATATATATTACCTCCACCTACTATTATTGTAACATCAACTATTTTATTTTATCTAGATGGGGGTATTACTGGTAAAAAGAGGTAAATGTGGCTAATGTTAGAAAAAACAGCTTTAAAAACAAAGGATAATTAAATTCGTGGGATTAATTGCCTATCACGTATGTCTGCGTCTTAATCTTCTGATTAGTCCCAGTATGAAGTTGGTTCTGGGTACTTCTTTCATATATTGCTCATATTCCTCACCAAATTTCTCTACCTCATACTTATCAGCCTGTACAATATCGACATACAATAAAGGAATTACAACTAGACCCATGACTACAATTAGTCCGCTTTGTGAGATGAGGATCAGTGCCAGACTGAGCAGTATCCCCGCAGTGTATTGGGGGTGGCGAAGGATGGAGTAGATATTAGATGTGACCAGAGTTTTGGTGTGAACATAGCTTTCCCCTTCTTCCACCCCACCCTCCTTTTTAAGTACTATGATGGGTCCAAAACCGAAAATAACTGAAATTATCCAGATTATCCATCCTACATACATCACTACATTGAGACCAGCTTCATTGTAAAATCCAAATATAAAAACCAGTAGGAATTGGATTATCAGTAAAGGGCTCCAAATACAGGACAGGATATACTCCTTCCAATTCATATCCCCCTCCTCCTTTTTTTTATTTATTTGATCTGCCTTTAATGGCTTTGAAGTTCTCAAAAAAAATACTTAGTTTACTTTTGTTGCGTATGCAATACAGTGAGTACCATTCACTTTAGCAACGATATTTCCCTGTTTGTCTTTGAAGAATTCTTTTTCCAGATCTTCTGAATTTAAGTTCTTAATTAGCTTCAAATTCCTGTTTTCCAGGAATGATTCAATTTCACTTTTTTCTATTCCAAAAGACCAGGGTTCATCTTCCTTTTTCACCCCATCTAAAACTTCAGATTCCCCATAATAAAGATTTTCTCCCCTTAAAACTGAAGAATAAATATAATCAAAAACAACTTCACTATCCTCACCTGCAAATTGATTAATCACCTTAAATGTATTATCAATAGCTTCAGAATTTAAATACATGGTTAATCCTTCTAAAATAAATAAAGATTTTTGGTTCTTCTTAAATCCAGATTCTAAGAGTTTATCCTCAACAGATTCTTTGTTAAAATCAATGGAAACAAAAATAACCCTTGGATCTATTTCCACTCCCCTTTTTTTAAACTGATTTATTTTAGCTTCTTGGGTTACTGGTGCATCCAACTCAAAGATCTTTGTTTTTTGGTTGTAAGCAGCGAATCTAACTCCTCTTGAATCAAAACCAGCCCCAAATATCAATATCTGATCAAACTGGTCATTCAATACTTTTTGAAAAATTGAATCAACGAATTTTGTTCGTGCAATCACGTATTCATACATGCCTGGAGGGAAAAATCTGTTTATAAATAATTTTCTGAGGGGACTAATTTTAATTACTGGAATGAAAAATTTCGGAACTAATACTGGTGCTATATAATCATTACTTTTATATTTGGGATTTTTTTCATAGAATGAAGCAGATCTTATCATACAAGTGAATTCTGCTGTTTTTGAGATTTTATTTTCGATTCGTTTCTCAGTTTTCCCCATAATATCTCCTTTCCTATAACATTCATATTCCTAAATTAAACCCTTCATTTTCAATCTTTAATCTCCTTATTCATTTTCTTCTTTTTCCCAGGCATCCCCTATTTCAGGGTTGTGTTTGAAAAACTTTTCTTTAATGGAAGTATCTACTTTATTGGAGGGACAGGCAAAATTGATACATTGGCTGCACATATATTTGCGCATTATACTGAAAGCAAGTAGACTGAAAACTAGATATAAAACTATAAATATGTAATTCAGGGATAATGCCATTAAAACAATAGGATAACTCCATATAATTAACAGGCCCAGCATAAAAACAATTTTTTCAACAAAAGACATGGGGCCGGGACGGTACTTCCACAGTTTGGGTGAACCATAATTAGCCCAGCATTTCAAGGTACTACTTTCAGTTTCAGCATAATGAGGGCAATGGGAACACATAACACGTATTTCAACCAATCCAAAGTATAACAAAAACAGCACTAGCCATGGAATTAACAGTAAGGGATTGTAATAATAAATACCAATACCCGCCAGTAATATGACCAGAGAAACATTTAAAAGAAATTGTATCAATTGATGCAGGTTAAAGTGGCAGTTTAAATCCTGACATACATTGCAATTGTCACAGGACGTTTCCTGACAAGTTTCTAAAGGTTTTTCTGGGTCTAAGAAAAATTTCAAGGTGAACCTCCCCTAAACATAATATGTCCTTTAAGGGTTAGTATTTGTTTTGAAAGATCTTTTTTTTGATAAATTCTTTTTTGGTAAAACTTTCAGAAGTTTTATGTTAATGTACTGGATTTTCAGTCATAATTCATTTTTTTATCCTGCAACTAATCTTTCTTCCAAGACCCAGACCAGAGAGTGAACAGATGGCCATCATTATACTCAGGATCATACCAAAGATCATCAACCTTTCCAAACCCAGGCTGAAGTCATAGGCAGCCAGGGAAAATAATTGGGCTTTTTCCAGTGACTGAGCTGATATGGCAGTGTGTAAAATAACCGCAGCCATGGATCCTCCCAGTATCATTCCCAGATTCCGCATAGTTACAATGATGGAGGAGATTATACTGGCATCACCAGGAAAACAACTCATAATAGCACTGTTATTGGGTGATTGGAAGAAGGCAATACCTATCCCCATAATGGCTAACATAAACATCACTTCTCCCTGACTGGAGCTACTGTTTAACTGGGTCATCAAAGTAAAGGCAATTAAACACAGAACTGAACCAGTAAATGCAGGTTTTCCGGATCCTATTTTATCTGATAGTTTGCCACTGAAAGGTGCAACTAGCATCATTGTCAGTGGGGTTACAGTGAGGATAAGACCTGTATTGTAAGAGTTCAGATGCAGTACTTTTTCCATGTAGAATGGCATGGCAAAGAAGATCATGTATAGGGAGATGTAACTGAACATCAAAGCCAGATTCAATACTGTGAAACGGAAATCCTTAAACAATACTACATCTATAAGAGGGTAATCACTCTTCAGTTCCTGATGGATGAATAATATTAAAAATAAGATGCTTAAAAAGGCAAAAAGAATAGTTTCAGGTACGATACCAAAAATTTGGGTTTCACTCACCACACAAACCATGAAAAACAGCCAAAAAAATTGTAAAACTACACTGCCAATGTTTAACCTCAGTTTACTTGTTTTATCATTTTTCAGTGTCCAGTAACACAATAAAAAGCTTATAATCCCCAGGGGAATGTTAAAAAGAAACACATGTCTCCAACCCTGCATGAAGTCAATTATACCTCCTATGGTGGGGCCTAAAGCCATTCCAGTAGCTATGGCCACAGCATATATCCCCAGACCTTTACCTCTCTCACCTTCAGGAAAGGCATCCTTAACAATACCCATGGATACAGATAGCATCATGGCTGCAGTAACACCCTGCAAAGCTCGAGATATAATCAAAACCAGTATAGATGGGCTGAGATAACATAAAAATGAGGAAAAAAGAAAACCCAGAAGGCCAGTAACATAGATTGTTTTTTTACCATAATGTGCACCCAGTCTACCAAAAAGGAGCACCAAACACACCAGGGTGATAAGATAAGAGTTGATAATCCATTGGGCAATGGGAATTGTCACCTGGAAGTATTCGGCGATGGTGGGCAGAGAAACATTAACAATGGTAGCATTGATGGGTACCATTATGGTTCCCAGAGCAACACTGAGCAGTATTTTCCACTTTCTTTCCATATTCAAATTTTAAATAGATAAAACATATTAAAACTTCCGTTGGGTAAACGGAATAATAATAGTGTAGTTTACGTGAATTGAAAATAAAAAAAGAATTCCAGTGTTAATCCCTCTTACTTTCACCCATAATGAAATAACCATATATGGAAACATAACAGAGAATGGCAAATATCAAGAAGGGTATTTTAGCACCATCAATGAATTGAGCATAATTACTTGGATTTAAGGAGGCATTTCCAATGAAGATGTTGAGGACGGCCAGGGTCACGCCCATACCCATCAGCTGACCCACCACCCGCATGGTGTTCAAACTTGCGCTTGAAAGACCGTAAAACCTTTTTTCAACATATTCCACGGCAATTTCAGTGCTGGAAGCAGCAGAAAGACCGTAACCTGACCCTAGAATGGCAAGAGCAACAACTATAACCATAAAAGATGTAGTTTCTCCTAAGAATGTTAAAATTGTTAAGCTTATGGCAGTTAATGCCATTCCTATAGCTGCTATATGTCTAGATTTCATTGAATCCAATAATTTACCGGTTAAAATTGAAAAAATAGCAATAAACACAGATTGTATGCATAATAATAATCCGGTCTGGTTGGGACTTAAATCCCGTATATTCTGTAGGTATAAAGTTAACAGAAAAGTAGTAAGAATACCAGGACCGTAGTTCACAATGGATGTGACATTATTAATCACATAGGCGCGGTTAAACAATAATTCAGGATGTATAAGTGGATTTTCAACTTTAGTTTGAAGCCATATAAATATTACAACTCCTACAATACCAGCCACTAATATTGTAATCCCTACAATGGTGGTAATTTCTGAAAACCCATAGATTATCCCGGTTAAGGATAGGCCCAGAACTGAAGTGCTGCTTATACTGAATTTATCATCTACTGCTTCAATCCATTCTCCTTTCAGTTTTAAGACAGCGATAATGGCTGCGATTCCAAAGGGAATGGAAAAGAGGAAAATACTTCTCCAACCAAAGAATTCTGTTAGGAAACCTCCTAAAACAGGGCCAATGGCAAGTCCAACATAAGCAGTGCCCACACTTAAAGATAAAGCCTTACCCTGATCCCTACCAGGGAAAACAGATGCAATTAATGAGTAAACATTCCCAAAAATCATGGCACTTCCCACGGATTGAATAACCCGGGATAACAACAATATGTCTCCGGAGGGAGACAGGGCAGATGCCAAACTTCCCAGGGTAAATATGATTATTCCCCAGGTGATGATCTTCTTTTTACCATAAATATCAGCTATTTTACCAAAGGGAATTAAAAAAATACCAGTAATCAGAAGATAAGAAGTTGTGATCCAGCCCAAAAATATGGAATTAAGGGCAAAGGCATTTCCAATTTGTGGTAAAGCTATGTTGATGGATGAACTGATATAGGGAACTAGAAAACTGGCAATGATACTTATCAGTAAGACATATTTTTTAGTTGAGCCATTAGTTTTAAAATCCATTGTCAATTCTTTTTATTGGGATGATAAATATAAACTTTGAATTATCAACATTACTCTTTTTTATCTTTCCTGGACCTTCTCACTCCGAAGTATATTAGAACCACACAGATTATAAGGCCTAAACTTGCTGGGGCGATAAGGGAGGTTCCAGACTCTCCACCAAATACCACGCTCCAGGTCACTTTACCAATGGCTATTAGAACTATAACTGATAATCCTATGAATAAATTGCGTTTCCAGAACGCTGCCCCTAAAATTATGAGGGAGATGGGCACCAGTAAAGTTATCAGGATTTTAGCAGGATTCCAGGCACTGGTTAAGTAATCTATTTCCATCTGTAAGAACTGTACTGTTTCTGGACTCACCACTGCAGGTTCAGGGAACCAGAACATACTGGTTGCCAGAAGAAAAATGGTGATAGAGATACCAGCCCAACTTCTTTTATAAGCAAAATAACAGAAAGGTATCAAAAATAGGGGGCGAATATACCAGCTTAACAGATTTTGATGACGGGCGAAAGCCCAGCTTAGAAATTCCTGATTGGTAAGAGTCAGGATAAGTGCCAGTGTTAAAAACCCGAAAACCAGGGCCAGGGGTTTATCATATTTCCTCAGATTTATTTCATCCATCTTAAAACCACCATTTATTTTCCCATTCCATGTTTCATGAATTCTACATAGTTGTTTAGGTTTTCCACCATTTTTTCAAGCTGGAAATCTTCTTCAAGAGAGAATATTTCATCAAAATTTGTAAAAAGATAAGTTAGGAGTTTTACCATGAACTCCTCAGAAAAACTCTCCTTCAAATCCCCATTTTTTCTACCTTTTTTTACTATTTCTTTCATCATGGATTCAGTGTCAGGGTGGAAGCTGCTTTTTGCTTCTTCATAGATCTTGTTTCCTTTTTCCCGGGCAAACATAATGCTGAGCTGGTGATATTGGGGAAAATGAAGTGCAAATTCCATTCCTATCTGGGCCTGGAGTTTAAATTCATCGAAAATATCTTTTCCACGAGTATCCTGCTGAATTTCGTTTATACGATTATTTATAAACTCCCATTTGGCTTTAACTGCAGTTTCAAGTAGGAAAAAGTAGAGACTCTTTTTATCTTGGAAATGATAATAAAAGGTTCCCTTGCTGATGCCGGCGTTTTTGATGATGGTATTCAATGAGGAGTTTTCATAATTTTTTTGGGTAAATTCATCTAACGCTGCCTTTAAAAGTTCATTTTTCCTTTCAAATGATTTTTCGTTCATAAAATCGGCCTAATTACTTATTTTGAGAAATATATAATATGTGGGGTGCTATTATGATTTTAATTCTCATTATAAAGTAGATCAAACTATTATATAAACCATGTGGTCTAGACTATATGGTTTATAATGGGTGGATAAAAATGATGTTCCCTTTGATAAAATAAGTTTAGAAATAGTTTGGATTATTAACTGCAGTAGGTAAGTAGTCCCATATATCTGCAGAAGACCATTTATCTCTATGTTTAATGATAAAAGTTATATGTGTTAATACCCACTATAAATCTCATGGAAACAAAAACCATCCAGAAGTATGTGCTGATTGTATGTGCTCTTTCTAGTTTTGTAATCACAGTTACCACATCCAGTGTTAATGTAGCTCTTTCCACCATTGGCAGAGACCTTATGGTATCCACTTCTTTCCTCACCTGGTTGCAGAACATCTACCTTTTAATAGGGGCCAGTTTCATGATTCCCTTCGGTAGATTAGGGGAAATACATGGTAAAAAGAAGATAATGACTTATGGAATCATCGTATTTACCATAGGATCTCTTTTATGTGCAGTTTCAACTTCTGGGGATATGTTAATGTTTTTCAGGGCAATACAGGCCATAGGCAGTGCCATGATCTTCTCCAACATATTTTCACTCATCACTTCAGTGTCCACTCCAGGAGAAGGTGCGAAGATCCTGGGAATAGCAGTAGCCATACCTTACATAGGTCTTTCTTTAGGACCAGTTTTAGGAGGTATACTCACCAATGACTTCGGATGGAGGAGTATATTCCTCTTCAATGTACCATTCGGAATCGCAGCTACCTACTTTATATTGAAACTTGAAGGAGAATGGTGTGAAGCAGTTGGAGAGAAATTTGATTATATAAGCTCTATAGTACTAGCCCTATCATTAACAGCAATTATATACGGTCTTTCCATCATTACAGATGCAACAGCTCCCTACATAATCTTGGCAGGTATGGTAGGGGTCATTATATTCTTTTATCTGCAGGGTAAACTTAAAGTACCTCTCATTGACCCGGAAATTATTCATGATAGAATATTCCTGATAAACAACACCACATCATTGATAAATTATGGACCAGGAATATTCGTTACATTCCTGTTAAGTTTATATTTCCAGGATATTAGGTTGCTCTCTGCACAGGATGCAGGTCTTCTGTTAGCAGTGCAGAGTGTGTTTGTAGCTATATTTTCCGCTATTTCAGGAAGGTTATCTGTAAAAATAAGACCCAGGTTTATTGCTGCAACAGGAATATTCATAACTTCATTTGCTCTGGCACTTTTCGTTTCCCTAGGTGAATACACATCATATTATTTCATAATAGCAGCCCTGGCTATTTTGGGATGTGGTTATGGACTTTCAGCCACAGCAAGTACCGAGATTTCCATGCGATATTTCGATAAAAAATTCAGAGGAGTTTCAAGTGCCAGTTTAAACACCACCCAGTATGTGGGGCAGATGCTGGGAATGGGAATCACTGGAGCTGGCCTGGCCATATACATGGGAGCAGCCCATCTAATTCCTCAAAATTTTGCTCTTTTCATTGAAGCCTTCAAATTACCCTTTGAAGTATTTGCAGTGGCCTGTTTCATAGTGGCCTTTGCGTATTTCATTCCACGAAAATAAACTTTCGGGTAATATTTTTTTATTTTCCCCATTTCCACAGACTTCAAGTAATATCCGTACTTCATAGATGGTGTGGAAAAATTCATCTTATACTTATAATCCTGGAACCACAAAGATATATATCCTCATCACCAATGTAATAATGTTAAATCTAATTTTACCATTTTGCTTCTTGCCCAGATTATGGTAACTCGGGTTATCTAAAACAGCTTCCCTTAATTGCAGTTAATCAGTTTACAAAGTTTGGGGTTTTTAATGAATAAAAACCTTTAGTTGAATGTTTTTTAAATTTTTTTAAGGGAGAAAAAGATGAATTCTGAAATTGAAAATTCAAAAGGTGTGGATCAACGTATATCCATGGTTACGGGAGAACCTAAAAGGGCAATCCGAGTACTGGCTATCCCCATGATCATTTCCATGTTGTTGATCATGGCCTACAACCTGGCAGACAGCATATGGGTAGCAGGTCTTGGACCAGATGCTCTGGCAGCGTTAGGTTTCATTAATCCACTCTTTATGATAGTTATAGGGTTAGGTAATGGTCTGGGGGCTGGTGCAACCTCCTTAATTGCCCGATGCATAGGGGCTAAGAATAAAAAAGGTGCAGATAATGCTGCCATGCATTCATTATTACTCACACTCGTAGTATCTGCTGTGGCAACAGTTATACTCCTGTTATTCCTGCAGAACATATTATTACTGATGGGTGCTGGTGTTACCGTAGGTTTGGCCACAGAATATGGTCAGATAGTATTTGGGGGTCTTATTTTCCTGATATTCTCAAACGTAGCTTCAGGTATCCTCAGGGCAGAGGGGGATGTGAACCGACCCATGTACGCCATTGCTGCCACTGCAGTTCTAAACATAATCCTGGATCCCATATTCATCTACTACTTTGGATGGGGAGTAAGTGGAGCAGCCTGGGCCACCATACTTTCCAGTGTCATCTCCTGTGGGTTCATGATCTACTGGTTACTGTTAAAAAGAGACACATATGTTTCTTTTTCAAGAAAAGACTTCAAAATAAGTTGGAATGTGATTAAAAATATTCTGATGGTGGCGTTACCTGCCAGTGTCGAATCACTGGTCATGTCCATATTGGGAATAGTTTTAAACCTTATGCTGGTGATAACCGGTGGAGCAGAGGCAGTTGCAGTCTACACTGCTGGCTGGAGAGTGGTTATGATGGCTATGATACCACCAATTGGAATTGGAACTGCAGCCATCACTGTTGGTGGTGCAGCATACGGTTCCCGGAACTATGAAAACCTCTCCACTGCTTTAAGCTATTCAGCCAAGTTAGGAGTGGGAATAGCTGTAATTACTGCCACATTATCATATGTTTTCGCTGGAAATATAGCCACTATATTCACCTACTCCCCGGAAAGTGCCTTCATGGCACCCTCCATAGCAGCATTCCTGCAGGTGATGTTCCTATTTTATCTCACAGTTCCACTGGGAATCACTGCCAGTTCAATCTTCCAGGGAATGGGCAAAGGATTCACCTCCCTGATATTAACCATATTAAGGGAATTGATTTTCATAGCATTATTTGCCTATTTATTCGCCTTCATACTAGGATTCGGATCCTCTGGCGTCTGGTGGGGAATAGTGGTGGGAGGGGGAATGGGCTGTGCAATAGCCTATATCTGGGCTACCATCTACGTAAGACACCTTAAAAGGAATTATTAAATCAATTTAATAACTCTTTTTTTTTTAAATGGAATTAAGTGGAAGATTAATTTTTAAGGGGAAAGATTACAAAAGTACTTAAAAATGGTGATAGATTTATATGAAGATACTGAAGACGCTTTCCAGGGTTTATGTCGAAGAATTAGATGATCATCTGGATTTTTATGAAAAATTATTGGATGCTAAAGTGGAGATGAGGTTTCCACTACCATGGGTGGGTCTGGAACTGGCCCAGATAGATGATATTCTCATAGTTGCAGGTTCATCTGAGTCTTTAAAACCATTTAAGAGGACACAGGCCACGTTTTTAGTGGATTCTCTGGAAGAGTATGAGAAGTTCCTAAAATCCAATGGTTCCAAAATTATTCAAGGCCCTCAAAAGGTCCCCACTGGTTTTAACATGACGGTTCAACATCCGGATGGCTCTATTTTTGAATATGTTCAGCATATTCATTAATCTTGGAAAAATCATTGTTGAATATCCAAATTAGGTGTTTAAGATATCAATAATGTTATTAAATGATATTTTCAATTTATATAATAGGATTACTGGAAGATGGAGGATATGTAAATGGCTGAATTTGTTGAAGATAAAATCATGCAGAGTATCCATGATAGAAAAAATCTTAATTCCAGGTTTTTGGAAAACTGCTCAACCTATGATTCTTTCTTGGAGCTAGAAAAGAAAGCATTTAATGAGGGTAGTTTGTCACGAAAAAACAAGGAACTGATGGCTCTGGCTATATCCATTGTAACCAAATGCGAACCATGTATTGAATGGCATGTTCAACAGGCTGATATTGCCGGAGCATCAGATGAAGAGATATATGAAACCATTGATGTAGCTATAGAGATGGGAGGGGGTCCTGCTGCAGCTTACTCCAGATTTGCTTTAAATGCCCTTGATTTTCATAGAAAAGATTAAATTACATTTTTATTTATTTATTATTTTTAGACTGATAATTAAGCACATATTCAAATTGCAATTCAGGGTTAAACAGTTTAAAAACTCCAATAAAAGAAAATAGGGAATAAAAGTTTTTATGCACGGGATCTCCGGGAAATCCAATTACTTAGAGATATGAATGCATTGAAAACAGGCATAACTACAGATCCAGCAATTATTAATTTATATTTAAAGCCTCGTCCTTCCAGGTCATGGGAAACATCATCTAAAAGTTCAGGTATTTCCAGATTTTGAGGACAGGCCCTTACACACTTCCCACAATTAGTGCAGAGTCCGGCATAGGCCTCCTGACCGGAAAAAACTCCACCCAATATGCCCATATAATCAAAGGACTGACTTTTATTGAACATGTACTGCTGGTTGTAGAGGTTAAAGCAGAGGGGTATGTCCACACCACGGGGGCAGGGCATGCAGTAACCACATCCAGTACAATCGATCTTCATGAGATCTTTATAAACTTCTTTCACCCGTTCATAAAGCTTTAATTCATCTTCAGTTAATGAATTGGGTAAAACTTCATCTGCAACTTTTAAATTTTCTTTAATCTGGTCTTCATGATTCATTCCTGAAAAAACACAACTAACCTCTGGATGGTTTAAGACCCATCGGAGCGCCCAGTTAGCAGGACTCCTTCCGGTATCTGACTCATCCCATATTTGAAGTGCCTTATCCGGAACTTTACCCGCCAGAATCCCGCCTTTTAAAGGTTCCATAATAAATACACTTATTCCTTTTGAATGAGCATATTTTAATCCTTCGGTACCTACCTGATTTTTTTCATCCATATAATTATACTGAATTAAACAAACATCCCAAGGGTAAGAGTCTACAACTTCTTTAAAAGAATCTAAATTGGAATGGAATGAAAAACCAATGTTTTTTATTTTCCCTTTTTCCCGGGCATCTTCTAAAAATTCAAGAACTCCCACTTCTTTAAGCTTATCAAAACTTACCATAGTCATGTTGTGAATTAAATAATAATCAATACAGTTTGTATGGAGCTTTTCAAGCTGTATTTCCAAATATTTTTCCATATCTTCATATTTTTTAACAGACCAGGAAGGCATTTTAGTCATTAATTTTACTTTTTCTCGGTAGTCCCCCTGGAGGATTTCTCCCAAAAATGATTCACTTGCCCCTCCATGGTAAGGAAATGCAGTGTCAATAATGTTCACGCCATGGTCTATAGCATAATAAATCTGTTTTCTAGCCAGTTCTTTATCAATCATGCCGTTTTTGGTGGGTAAGCGCATGGCTCCGTATCCCAGGGCTGAGATATCATCCCCATTTTTTTCAATTTTCCTGTACTGCATGTTCACACCTCGTTAGATTGACCTGTCAGTCGAATTATTATCTAAAAAATTTGGTTTATTTGGATATTCCGTCCCAGAATAATTCAAAACTAAGGTCTATGTTTTTTTGGTTCATTTTTTCAGGATTTTTCTCAAAATGCATGATAGTATTAAGTATATTTCCCCAGAAACAATCCATGAGTAACTCATCGTACATTTCCTTGATTTCATCTTCTTTAAATCCTTTTTTATAAATTTCAAGGAGTTCCACAAATTTTTCTTCAATTCTTCCCTTGGTGAAGGAGGTTATATACGGGGAACAGTGGAATGTCATTATAAAATTGAATTTATAAGGGTCTTTTATACCGAAACTTACAAACTTTAGCCATAATGATTTAATGTTTTCTTTAAGGGGTTTATCCTCATCATAATCTCCCTGAACTTCTTCTAAGATACTCTCTTTAGTGTGGATGTAGAGACGATTGATAAGTTCTTCTTTGGTCTTGAAATAGTGGAAAAGTGTACCTGTGGCTATCCCAGCAGTTTTGGCAATTTCTGCAGTGGATGTTCCATGGAATCCCCTTTCAACAAACAGTTTAAGGGAAGTGTCCAGTATTTTCTGTTCTTTTTCCTTCAATTTATTTACAACCTAAATAACGATATAGACTGATTAGTCAGTCGAGTATTTAAACTTTTCTCTGATTCCCTGTAAACTGCCAAAAAAATGAAATTTCTTTAAAAAAGAGTCACTAATTATTATGATAGGAAGGAGTGTATAAAAAGTAGGGCAGTTATGAAGAAGTTATGATAAGGACAGTAAAATATTGGGGAAACTGTGTATGATCCCAAAAGAGAATAAAGTGGTTTAAAAAAAATATTTTCTTGAAAATTAGTGAAAAACTTGTATGGTGAAAAACTTGTTTTCCAAAGATGAATTAATCTTGAAAATATCAGATGAAAACATTGATATTGATGAATTTGTGGAAATAGCTCTAAATAATCAGGTAATAAGGGATAATATCATCCAATTGATGTTGAAAAATAAACAAATAATGGTTTACTACCATTCGTATTATGTGATAGCCAGAGCCAGCGAGGTAGAACCCAACTTGTTTTATCCTTACTGGGATGATTTTGCCTCACTATTAAATCACCCAAATTCTTATCACCGGGATTTTGCTTTAGTTATTCTAGCCAATTTAACTAAAGTTGATATAGAAGACAAATTTTCTCACATTTACACGGATTATTTTAAACATATTAACGATGCCAAATTCATGACTGCCCGTCAATGTGTTCAAAACACGGCAAAGATCCTTGCAAATAAAAAAGAATTAACAGACAATATAATTGATATCTTACTGGGTATGGATGGCCGATGTGATTTTGCTGAAAAACAAAAAGCACTACTAAAATCTGATATTATTGAGGTATTTGATGAATTTTATGAGCAGATAAACAATAAAAAAGGTTTGAACAGATTTGTGAAAAATGAATTAGATAGCATTAGCCCAAAAACTAGGAAAAAAGCTAAAGAGTTCATTAGAACATATAATTTATAGCAAGTATCTAAAAAGATGGTTATGTGAATATTTTAAGAGAAGATCCTTGATCAAGCTGCGGTGATGATTGCTGGGTTTCCCCTAATAATGTTTAGACGGTGATTAAAATAATAAAAACTAAAGATGTAATGGTATTTTCCCTATTTTTAGTCATGTTATTATATAGTTATTTCATGATGGAACAAAACCAGACCTTATTATATCTCTTCTTAATAATTTTCCTGGGTTACAGTTTCATCTCGCTTTCTGTTTCACGTAAGTATGGTGCAGTAATTATGGGATGGCCCAGTGTGATAAGAAATAAGGATTATACTTCTTTTCTTATTGCTATTCCAGAAACAGGGCTTATTTTCAGTGTACTCATCAGTCTCTATAATGAAATTTTTGGATTTTATGAAATGTTGACAGTGGTATTTGGTTTTATTCTGATGTTTGTAGGTATGGGATTTAACCTTATGGTTAGGAGAGAGTTAGGTAAAAATTGGGTTCCTCTAGCCAAAACAACCGACAATCAGGAACTTATCACCAGTGGCATTTACTCAAGAGTTAGACATCCCTTCTATACCTCAATATTAATCCTATTTTTAGGAGTTGCAATAATTGCTTGGAATTGGTACGGCCTATTTTTCTTCATTTTCTTCATAGTGGGCTTATTAATCAGGATAAAAAAAGAGGAAAGTGAATTAATTCTTAAATTTGGTGAAAAATATGAAAACTACATGGAAAAAACACCAAAACTGATTCCAAGATTATAAGAACAATTACAAAAAGTATAGGGCAAATTATAAGTTCATAAAATAATTAATTCAATTAAAGGGATAATTATGGCAAATAATAAACTTCAAGAGCTAAAAGATGCCCTTCAGGATAGAAATTGTAGTTTAGAAAAACATTCCAGTGTCATGGAAATTACCTTTGAAAATAGTGAGGATGCAGACTGGTTTGAAAATATTTTTGAGGATTACCAGAGGGAATCTGCTGTTTGCTGCTTAATGTCC
>Ga0334901_1002143_pt1 | contig 17603 bp, 13 predicted proteins | sample GraSluR3_MG_3_FD_207216 | JGI IMG/M metagenome (GOLD analysis project Ga0334901, IMG submission 207216) | Sludge microbial communities from methane-producing bioreactor in Wageningen University, Netherlands - Granular Sludge_15_08-R3 | ecosystem: Engineered > Bioreactor > Anaerobic >... | reverse complement strand
ACGACGCGGCCCGGGGCCGCGGAGTTGCTGCGCACCCGAGGAGGGCGCCGCTCATGACCGCGTCGCCGGCCGTTTTCGACCGATCGGGCCGATTTGAGGAACGCACCGTGCTTTCCCGTCTCGAAAACTGGCACGTTGGATTCATTGAGGGGCTTCTCAGGTCTTTTTCACGGCACACGATTTCCATCAACCTTGAAAGGAAAAAGAGATGGCCAAAGAACTTCGCATCGGCGTGCTCGGCTGCGGTTTCATGGGCCGGGCGCATTCGAACGCCTGGCTTCAGGTGAACCACTTCTTCCCGCGCGAGCACAAGCCCGTGCTCCAAGCATGCTACGCCCGCGAACAGGACAAGACGAAGCTCGAGGAGTTCGCCGCCCGGTGGGGCTACGAGTCGATGGAGACCGATTGGCGCAAGATCGTCGAGCGCGACGACATCGACCTGGTCGACGTGTGCGCCCCCAACTTCCTGCACCACGACATGGTCATCGCGGCGGCCGAGGCGGGCAAGATGATCGTCTGCGAAAAGCCCCTGGCCATGAACGCGGCCGAGGCCAAGGAGATGGTCGCCGCCGTCGAGAAGGCGGGCGTGGCCAACATGGTCTCGTTCAACTACCGCCGCGTACCCGCCATCGCCCTGTTCAAGCAGTTGATCGACGAGGGGCGCGTGGGCCGGCCTTTCCACTACCGCGCCATGTACAACCAGGACTACACGATCGGCGCCGACGTGCCCCAGGGCGGCATGGCCCTCTGGCGACTCGACAGCCGCGTGGCCGGCAGCGGCGTCACCGGCGACCTGCTGGCGCACTCGATCGACACGGCCGAGTGGCTCAACGGGCCCATCCAGCGCGTCGTGGCCCACTCCGAAACGTTCATCAAGGAGCGCAAGCACGCCGACACGGGCAAGGTCGAGAAGGTCGACATCGACGACGCCTGCATGTTCCTGGCCATCTTCGCGAACGGATCGGTCGGCACCTTCGAGAGCACCCGCTACGCCCGGGGGCGCAAGAATTACAGCACCATGGAAATGAACGGCGAGCGAGGCGGCATCTACTTCGACCTCGAAGATCCGCACATCCTTCAGTTCTTCCGCTATGCCGATCCGGACACGGGCAAGAAGATCGAAGACCACCTGACCGGCTGGCAGCGGATCCACGTGACGAACTTCGAGCATCCCTACATGAAGAACTACTGGGTGCCCGGCTGCACGATCGGCTACGAGCACACGTTCATCAACAGCTTCGCCGACTTCCTGGCCGGCCTCGAGGGCGGCCCCGCCTTCCAGCCCGACATGAAGCAGGCCCTGCGCACCCAGCAGGTCTGCGACACGGTGCTCCAGAGCGCCAGGGAAGGCAAGTGGCTGGAGATCCCGGGGTAGGCACAACGACGCAGTCGGAGTGGTCCGGCATGACTTGCAGAACGGCGGCAATGACGATTGCCCTCCCTGCTGCGTAACACGAGACTTGCTGATCAATCGTGATCCGTACGGTCGTACCCCTTGCCGCCGGGGCGCGGCCCCCTTTTGGGGTCGTAGCCAGGTCAGGAGGTTCGCCAGCCGATCCCCGGCCAACTTGGCGTTTCGGCGACTTTGCGGTACCATGATCGAGGGGATTGTTCTTCCTGTCGAGAAGCGTTCGGACGTGCGAGGGTACGGAGCTTTTCGCGCCAGCGGCATCCTCAAGGCGCGTCGTAAGGGCGTAATCTCTCGTTGCCCGTAGTCGTCTCGATGAAGCGTCAGGAGCCCCAATGACAGCGGCGGTTGCATTCGGCAAGACGGATCTACGGGACGTGCAGGCTGGAGTCTTGGCGTCTCTGAACTCCCAGTACAACTTCGTGCGAAGCCGGCAACTCGAGGGAACCTATCCTGGCGACCCTGGGACAGGCGTTTGGCCGATCACCTGTAATCGTGTGTCCTTTGGATGGGGTGCGGTCACGTACGACGACTGTCCGCGCACAATGTCGCGCGAGACTTGGCCGCCCCCCGAGCCGCCCGGTCTTGACGCCAAGGCCAAATCTCTTCGCAGTTACCACTATCAGAGGATACGCTCCGCAGACGAATGCTGCATCATGCTTGGCCATCGGCAGCCCGTGAATGCGGCCTTCGAGATTACTGATCAGTGGTTCAGCGCGGACGACGGCGTGATCCGCCCCCCGGCCTCCGCAGACGAAATCGTCGGTAGCCATTGTGTAAGCTTGATCGGGTTTGACGCGCTCCGTTCGCGCTTCGTCTTTGTCAACAGTTGGGGAGAGCATTGGGGGAATCGGGGATTCGGTTCGCTCACGTTTGAGTATTTCGATAAGTACCTTGTTTCCGCATGGACTTCGCGCGGCGCAGGCTCTTTGCCACACTTTTTTGCCTGCGAGGGCATTCAGACCGTATCCTGGGGGGACTTGGACTTCCTTGGGAATTCTGTGCATGGAGGTGACCTGATACACGGACGAGAAGTGTATGACGGAACTAACGATGAGCGAATCGCCTGGGCCTTCGCGGTACACCGCGACGGCTTTTTGGACGTCGAGGAGCTTTTCGTGCGTCCCCAGTTCCGCGGGAAGGGATGCGGCCGCCAACTCGTCGACATGCTGCTCGAGCTGGCCGGCGACGTGAAGCGCCCTTTGCGGGCGTGGATACCCTTTGCCGACTGGACCGAGTCGAACCTGCCCGCAGTCGAACGAATTATCCAAAAACTCGGCCTGAGCTTGTTCCATTCGAACGTCCGCTGGGCGCCGGCGATGGCTTTGGACCCGACCGCCTTGCCGTCGCAGCGGGAGACGGGAGGGCCGACCGCGTGAATCCCGAGGAACTGCGCCCCATTCGCAACCGGGAGGAGGCACTCCGGATCAAGTTGCCTCCGCGCCCGGCTTTGGTGCGTCCCCCAAGCCCGACGTCGGAGACCGCTGCGCGCTATCCGCTTCGAGGCACGCCGGTCGAGTACGAGAGGCCGACCGACCCGGTGGCGGAGTCGGAGTGGGAGGCCACCGAGTGATCGTGCTCGACACGCATATATGGGGGTGGTGGGTGCATGGCGACTCCCATCTGCACCCATCCCACGAGGCACTCCTTCGGCAGCATGAACAGAGTGGGCTCGGTGTTAGCGCGATATCGTGCTGGGAAGTGGCAAAACTGGTCGAGAAGGGCCGACTGACGCTCCCTTGCTCCGTTGACCGTTGGATGCGCCAGGCTCTCGCGTATCCCGGTATTACCTTGTTGCCCCTTGAGCCGGAGATTGCCGTCGAGTCCACGCGGTTGCCTCCACCCATGCACCAGGATCCGGCGGATCAGATTGTCGTGGCGACGGCCAGGTTCCATCGGTGTCCCGTCGTCACGGCCGATCGGAGAATACGGGCCTACCTTCACGTGCAGGTTCTGTGAAGCTGAAATCGAACCGGCCCGCCGCCCACCGGATCACAAGTCGTGCGGCGCGTCAAAACGCACCCATCCAACCCACCGCGGCAATCGCGCACGCCCCCCAACCGTTGGAAAACCCTCGATGGATACGCTCACGACTCCGGCCCGGGCAGCCGACCGCGGCAAGCTCTCGGGCCGGCTCTGGGTCCTGGGCGCGGCCCTGCTGTGGAGCACCAGCGGCCTGTTCGCGCGGGCCGACCTCTTTGCCGACTGGCAAGGCATCCAGGGGCCGCTGTTCGCCTTCTGGCGCGCCGGGTTTGCCGCGGTGGTGCTCATGCCGACGATCCGGCGGCCGCGGTGGAGCGGGCTGCTGGTTCCTCTGGCGATCTCGTTCGCGGCCATGAACGTCACCTACCTGACCGCCCTGACGCAGACCACGGCGGCCAACGCGATCTGGCTTCAGTCGACCGCCCCCTGGTGGGTGTTCCTGATCTCGGCCGGTGTGATCGGCGAGCCCGTCGTGCGACGCGACCTGATTCCGCTGGCCTTCGGCCTGGTGGGCGTGGGCGCGATCCTCTGGTTCGAGGTTCAAGGACAAGACCGGCTCGGCGTGATCTGCGGCCTGGCGTCGGGAGTCACGTACGCGCTGGTCGTGCTTTTCATGCGCACGCTGCGGCACGAAGACCCATCCTGGCTGGTGGCCCTGAATCACGCCGTGGCCGCCCTGGTCATGCTGCCGTGGATGCTCCACCTGGGCGTGTGGCCGACGCTCGCGCAATTGATCGTGCTGGCCGGTTTCGGCGTGCTTCAGATGGGCATCCCTTACACCTTCCTGATCCGCGGCCTTCGCTCGATCAGCAGCCAGGAGGCCGTGGCCATCGGCCTGCTCGAACCGATCCTCATGCCGACGTGGGTGTGGCTCGTCTACGGCGAACGGCCCGCCTGGTGGACCCTGCTGGGCGCGGCGCTGATCTTCTCGGGCCTGGTGCTCCGCTACGTGATCTGGAATCGCATCGCGGGCGTTCGCGCAGCGGGCTAAGGATCGGTTTCACGGCGCGCCGCGTTCGAGGGCGATTATTCCGAGCCTCCGAGCTCGTCGGCCTTGGCGTAGTCGGCTTGGGCCTTGTCCTGCTCGCCCAACTGCTCGTAGATATAGCCCCGCGAGCGGTAGAACTCGGCGTCGCTGCCGTCGAGACGAATCGCCTCGCAGAAATCGGCCAGAGCCTTTTCCAAATCGTCCTTCAGTGCGAAGGCAACGCCCCGACCGTTATACGCTTGGGCGAACTTGGGATCGAGCCGGATCGCTTCGGAGAACGCGACCAGGGCGTTGTCGACGTTCTTGCTCTCCAGGTAGTCCGCCCCTAACTGGTACGCTTCGATTGCCTTCATGCCCGGCTCCCGTTCCTCGACACCCACGCACAACATTTGACGGTACACGAGCAGCCGCCTCCTGTCGATAGAGAGATCGGGGGGTGCGGTACGGATCGGCAATGTGGATGCCGGGGCGGGCTCCTTTTTCGGCGGGCGGGCTTGCAACGTGCTTGCCTCGGCGCCAGACTCTTCAGAAACCGGTCGCCTTCGTCGGTTATCGATTCATTCGCCTCGATTGGCGCGGGAGAAATCCGAATGACGCGCTCTGCGCAGACGGTAGCGGTTCTCACGGCTCTTCTCGCAACCTGCGACGCCGGCGCCCTGCGCGCCCAGACGCAGATCGTGGTCAACGTCGGCTCCTTCCCGTCGGCCCGGAAGGCGGGCACGGCCGAGGCCGAGGTCGACTGGCTCGACGCCGACCCGAGCGACGACGTCGTCTGTACCGAGTGCTTTGCCGCCACGGAGCTGCAGCGGCTGTTGCGCAGGATGACCGGGCGCGACGACGACTTCGCGTTGGTCGACGACGACGCGCCCGGCGAGGGCGATTGGATCGTGGTGGGCGGCCCGACCTCGAACGCCGTCGCCCGCCGGCTCGCGCCCCGCATCGGCCTCGACGACGAAGAGCTTGCCCGACTCGGCCCGGAGGGCTACCGCCTCAAGACCGCCGCGGTCGACGGCCGCCGGGTCACCCTGGTTGCCGGAGGAGGCCGGGTCGGCACGCTCTACGGGGCTTACGACCTTCTGTACCGGCTGGGGTGCCGCTGGCTCGCGCCGGGCGAGGCCCAGGAGGACGCCCCGTCGATCGACGCCCTTGGCGAGTTCGACGTCGCCGAGCGTCCCGCCTTTGCCACGCGGGGGTTTCACGCCTGGGAAGACCGCGCCGACGTCGACCTCCTCCTCTGGATGGCCCGAAACCGGCTCAACTACTGGTGCGTCGAGCAGAGCGAGCGAGCCCTGATGCGCAAGCTCGGCATCCAGATGTCGTGCGGCGGCCACCACACCGAGTCGCTGTTCCTCAACCCGCACCACGCCTACCCTTACGACCACCTCGCCTTCGACGCCGATGATACGCTTCGGCCGGATCCCTACCCGGCGAGCGACTCGTTTCTGGGCGACGCGGACGACGACGGCCGGCTCTCGTACTTCGAAGCCCATTCCGAGTGGTTTCCTATGGTGAAGGGGCGCCGCGTGCCCGGCATCGACGTGAATCGTCCCGAGTTCGGCACGAACTACTGCACGTCGAACCGGCACGCCACCGACGAGCTCATGAAGAACTTCGTCCAGGCGCTGGTCGACGGGCCCTACCGCGATGCCGACGTGGTCCGCTTCTGGACCCTCGACGTGGGCAAATGGTGCGAATGCTCTGAATGCGCGGCGCTGGGCGCTCCGACCGATCGCAACCTGCTGCTCGTGCATCGGCTCGATCGGGAGATCAAGAAAGCCCGGGCCGAGGGCAGGCTCCACCGGCCGATCATCCTGCGCTTTCTCGCCTACGCCGACGTGATCGAGCCGCCCACCCGGCCCCTGCCGCCGGGCTTCGATTACCGGACCTGCTCGGCCACGTTCTTTCCCATCGTCCGCTGCTACGTGCACGACTTCGACGACCCCGGCTGCGATCGCAACGCGCACTACCGGAAGAACCTGCACGGCTGGGCCCTCGATCCCCGGCGACACTACCGCGGGCAGCTCTGCATCGGCGAGTACTACAACGTGTCGGGCTACCGGTCGCTGCCCGTCTGCTTCATGCACACCATGGCCCGCGACATTCCCTGCTACTACCGCGCCGGGGCGAGGCACTTCCACTACATGCACGTCACCACGGGCAACTGGGGCAACAAGGCGCTGACCAACTACCAGATGGCCCGGCAACTCTGGGACGTCGAAACCGACTGCCCGGCCCTCTGGAACGACTACTTCGCGCGGCGCTACGGCCCGGCCGCCGACACGATGCGCCGGTTCTACGCGTCGCTCGAAAGAATGTTCTCGAACGTCAGCGACCTGAAGTACGGCCTGGCGCCGCGGCTCGGGCGCGGTGCCGACGATTTGTTCCCCTCGCCCCACCTCCGGTACGAGCGGGCCTCCGGCGTCGAGTGCACAGGCCCCACCCTCGTCGAGATCGTGAATCACGGCCAGAGTTGCCGTGCCCTCATCGACCGGGCCGCCGGCGCCGATCTGCCCGAGACGATCAAGGCGCGCATTGCCGAAGACGAGCGGATGTTCACTTACGGCGAGCGGACCGTGGGCTACTATCATGCCTGCGTCCAGGCGTTCCGGCGCGGCCGTGCCGGAAAGCGCGACGAAGCGCTCCCCTACTACCGCCAGGCCGAGCGGCTCGCCGAGTTGCTGCGCCGCGACACCACGTCGATCGGCCTGTGCTACTCGCCCGGCCCGCGCGACGCCTTCGAGGCGACCGGCGCCACCGGGGCGCTCGGGCACCTGGCCGAGCTGCTCGGCGTGGCCGAGGGCGAATAGCCCGCCGGCATGCACGCGGTCGATGGTTGCCGTCCCGCTGGAGTTCAGCCTTCAGGCTGTGAGCGACAAGCTGAAGCTTGAACTCCAACGGGCTTACCCTTCGGCAACGCCGGCGCTCGCCGGCCCAGTCTGGCGCAGCCCCTGCGCTGGGGCGCGACGCAACCGGAACGACGCATCGACGGCCGAGCCGTTGCCGGCGTAAAGTGCCATGCCTGAGCGGGTGTCGACCATCCACCAGGTGCGCGACTCGACCAGGCCCGAACCGGCGTTGACGTAGCCGCTCAGGTGGACCAGGGGCCCTTCGAGGCGCCAGGTTCCCGCCGGGCATACGACCGCCTCGCCCTGGTTCGCGCCGATGGTCTGGCGAAAGGTGCCGTCGGCGCGGAAGTCGACCGTCACGGTCTTCGAAATCGCGTCGACATAGAAGTGCCACGCGCCGACGACATCGCTTGGCGCCACCGGCCTGACGGTCGGCTCGGTCGAGATCACCTCGTCGACGAGCGGCTGGGGCGGCATTGCCGCATCGAGGACGTTGTCCAGCCGATAAAGCTTCCGAAACCGGTCGTCGTAGAAGGGACACTTGAAGGCGAGAATCATGAACGGCAGGTTGACCAGGTACGAGACGCCTCCGACCACCAGGGCGCCGACCGACACGCTCGCCAGGGCAAGGATGAACTCCCCCGGGCCCTGCCGGATCACCAACAGGAGGATCACGGCGACGTAGCACAACAAGATCGCGGCGGCGACGACCGGCATCCACAGCGCCAGCCAAGCCATGAACGGCCCGCGCCGATACCGGGTTCCGCAACAGCGGGCGGCCAGGCTCGTCGCCGCCAGCACGATCAGCCCCAGCACGCCGAAGACGATCAGCATGGGCAGAGTGTCGTCGGAGACCGACGGCCCGTAATCGGCGACGTATGCGGTCCCTCCTGCCGCCAGCATGACCGCCAGGGCCAACAGAAACGTCCGCGTCCGGCTCCCCGCGGCAATCCGCTCGCCCAGCAGCCACACCGCGCCAAGGCCCGTGGCCAGGGCGGCGACGAGAAAGCCGAAGACTTCGGCCGACGACACGGGGACGGACAGCAGCCGGAATGGCATGTCCCAAAGCCCGATCAGCAGAGCCAGAGGGATGAGAATCAGCCAAGCCTGGCGGCGGCGATTCTCGCGCGGCACGACCAGCAGCACGGCGATCAATGCCCAGGGAGCCAGACTGGAGGCCGAGTCGAGCCAACTCCACCGCAAGACGACGGGTCGGCCCTCGACGGCGATCGAGGCGGCCAGCGGTTGCGACGCCACGAAGCGCAGTTCGCCCGAACCAACGGTGACCGGTACTCGCCACGAGTACGCGCACACGCCGCCTCAGCCGTACTCGAACGTGCCGGTGTGGATTTCGCGGTCGCCCCGATAGACCGTCAGGCGCGGCGCGTTCGCGGCATCTCTCGGCCCCACGTACCCTTGGCCTTCGGTATCGACCAATTGGAAATCGAATCGCACCACACGGCCTTGTCGCCGGACGGTAACCCGGGGTTCGAGCGGAGGGATGCGAAGCCGGCAGGTCTCGTCGCGGCGGACCGTGATCCAACGAGACTTGCCGACTGCCGGCGGCACTTCCCTAACGAGGGTGCGGACCCCGCCGAGCAGTTCGACTTCCTGAACGTGGTATCGGCCCACGGGAAGCTGCAGGGTCGCGCCCGGGGCGTAGAACTCCGAGTGCCGGCCCTTCTCATCGACGAGGACAAGCCGGTGGAGGTGCTGGGCCTCGATCCGCACGTCGCCGGTGGGGGCCGCATGAGAGGGGGCGCGGGAGTCCTCCGCCCCGGAGAAGGTGGGGAATAGCGCCACCATCAGCACCACGGCCAAGGCCCGCGAGCCCGGCCGTGGCGATCGCCCCAGAATCGCAGCCATGATCGCCTCCCCTCGTTCGGGTGACGTGCCCGACTCTTCACCCGGTGCATTGTGGATTGTACCGCGCGGACGGCGGAATACAAGCCGAGAGGTACTTCGCTCGATGGGGCTCGATCTTGGCAAGCCGAACCCCTCTTCGGCGACCCCGGTCGGCTGGCCGGGGGCCCGTTGGCAAGCGGAAGACCGCCGGCGTAATGGCACGATGGGGACACAGTTCCTTGAATTGCCTAGCGCGGCAGTATTTGCCTGGGGTTTTATCGTCACGACCAGCATGGATTCTATGGGCTACACTTCTAATGGAGGGAAAGCTCGTCTGCTCGTCTTACGTGTCTGATGTGCCCATTCGGGTGTCGAAGCAACGGGAGGTCTGCCGTGTCAACCGTTCATCGCCCAAAACAGGTTCCCCACCGTAGGCGGCGCGGGGCGATTCTCGTCCTGGCCGCGTTTCTGATGATTGCCCTGATGGGCATGCTGGCCCTGTCCATCGACGTCGGCTACATGATGACCGTCCGCACCGAGCTCCAGAGGGCGACCGACGCCGCCGCGCTGGCCGGGGCGGGCGTGCTGATCGAGGGCCCCGATGCGGCCCAGCTCGAATCGCTCGACTTTCTGCTGCGCAATCCCGTGGGATCGCGTCACGTTCGTGGCGACGAGAACCGGCCGGCGATCATCACGGCCTGGCTCCAGGAGCATCCCGGCGATTTCGAATTCGACGCGGGCCACTGGGATCCCGACACGCGCACCTTCACGGTGAGCAGCGACCTGCCGTCGACGATCCGCGTCCGGACGGCCTATCGAAACGCCCCGCTGTTCTTCGCCCGGGTTTTCGGCTTGGAAGACTTCGACGTGCGGGCCGAGTCGATCGCCCGCTACCAGCCGCGCGACATTGCCCTGGTGCTCGACTTCTCGGCCTCGATGAACGACGACAGCGAGCTCAAACGCATCGCGCAGTACGGCGAAAGCCAGCGCCAAGTGGTCGAGGACAACCTCTTCCAGATCTATCAGGAGTTGAACCCGGCCTACGGGGAGCTCCAGTTCGAGCCGCAGTATCTGACGCTCGAAGGCCAGCCGGCCTCGGGTTTCATTCCCCACATCCAGGTCACCTTCCGCGCCGACGACCTTTGGATCGAGTCGACCAAGGACCTCTCGAACGTGGTCATGGAGTTCTCCGACGGCACACGAGAAAAACAAGAAGGCTTGAGCGGCACCACCGGTGCTTTCCGCGGCAGCGGCTACAACTACTACAAAGACATCGTCCGCGTCTGGGTCAAGTCGGGCCCGAACGACAGCGGCGAAGGACCCGGCTACGGCGAGCGCTTCGACGGCGACTACGCGGCGATCCGAACGGCCTTCGGGCTCGACGGCGTCGCCTATCCCTATCCCTCGGGAAGCTGGAACGATTATCTCTACTACTGCCGCTCGAACGGCAACGTGCGCGACGCCGGCTACAAGAAGAAGTACGGCTACATGACGCTGATCAACTACTGGCTCGAGAAGAAGCCGACCCACGCCCAAACGCCCGATTTGTGGATGGCCAGTGCCCAGCCGGTTACCGCGCTGAAGGACTCGGTCGGCGTGTTCATGGAGTACATCCAGGAAGTCGACTGCGACGATCGCGTGGGCCTGGTGATCTACAACTCGCCGTCGCAGACGGCCCTGACCGAGAACTCGCTCACCGAGGACTTCGACGCGATCGAAAGCGTTGTCCGGCACCGGCAAGCCGGACATTACGACAACTACACGAACATCGGCGCGGGAATTCACTACGCCTGGAACGAGCTCGACGCCAACGCCCGCCCGGGCGCCAGGAAGATGATCGTGCTCATGACCGACGGCATCGCCAACCGGCCGGGCAACACGAGCACGGCGAGGGCCTATGCCCTCGAACAAGCGGCGATCGCGGCCGAGAAACGCTACCCCGTCGTCACGATCAGTCTCGGCTCGGAAGCGGATACGGCCCTGATGGCAGAGATCGCCCAGATCACCGAGGGCGTGCATTTCAATGTCCCCGGCGGCGAATCCGTGTGGGACTACGAGGCTCAACTGCTCTCGGTCTTCCGCAAGATCGCCGACGACCGGCCCCTCGTGTTGGTGAAGTAGCCCGGAACGACCGCCCGCCGTTGATCGGGGGGCGGCCCGAGTTTTCGCGACCCGCCGGAGGTCGTGTCGAAAGCCGGCGAACCGGTCGCGAACGCCGGACCGTCCCCTCGGGCGGCACATCGCGACTGCGCGAACGACGATGCCGGGATGAGTCGATGCATCGAGTCGCGACGAGCGCTTCGCGTCTTACACTTCCCCCTCGCCCGGCGCCACCGCCTCGGGGTGCATCCAGCGGCTGAGCCTCGGCGACAGAGCAAAGCAGATCGCGGCCGAAACCAGCGCGCTCAGCGCGATCTTGGCGAACACGTCGCCGTAGACGTGAACCGTCTCTTTCGGGATGGGAATGCCGGCCGACTCGCCGTTCGCCTCGTAGCTGACCCCGGTGAACTGGGCGATGATCGCGGCCAGGAATTGCGAGAAGGCGGTCGCCAGGAACCACGCGCCCATCACCGTGCTCACCAGCCGGGCCGGCGAGAGCTTGGTGACCATCGACAGTCCGACCGGCGAAAGGCAAAGCTCGCCGGTCGTGTGCAGCATGTATCCCAGCAACAGCCAGGTCAACGACACCATGCCCCGCGCGTCGGCCGTCTGGGCCCCGTACCAGAAGGCGCCGAACCCCAGGCCCAATTGCAGCAGGCCCAGAGAAAACTTGATCGGCGTGCTCGGTTCGAGGCCCCGCCTGGCCAGCGCGCCCCACAGGGCCGTGAAGATCAGGCCGAAGATCATGATGTAGATCGGGTTGACCGACTGGAACGTGCTGGCCGGGATCTCGTGGCTCCGGCCGGCCAGCCCCATGCCCACGTTGTCGTCGGCGATCGTCCAGTCGATCTCGAAGTTGGGGTCGGCCCGATGTTCGCTCCGGAGCTTGTCGAGCGCGTCGATCGTGAAGAGCCGATCGCCGTTGTGGTAGCCGAGCTGCTTCTGGGTGGGCTGAAGTCGGATCGACTTGCCTAGGTCGTCGGGGCCGACGGCGCGCTCGGTGAACACGCGGTCGACGTTCCGGTCGGTGAAGTTGTTGATCGAGCTGCCCGCCTGCTCGAAAAACGCCCAGAACAGCATCGAAAAGAAGGTGAGGATCAGCACGACGAACATCCGCTCGCGCGGGATCTTTTCGAGCCGAAACGTCTCGATCCCCAGGTACGCGAACGCGATCAGTCCCGAGAGCACCAGCACGAGGCCGGCCGGGCGGCTCATCTCCTGGACCACCACGGCCAAGACCTGCACGGCGGCGATCGGGCTGTCGTGCATGTCCTGCACGACCCAGCCGGGAATGACGGCCACGGGCCTGCCGTCGGGGGTGACGAGGGCAAATCCCGAGACCAACAGCACGAAGAACCCGACGGAAACGGCCGTTCCCAGGTAGACCATCCACTCGGCCGAGATGGGCCCGAGCACCGGCCGGCGCAGGCGCTCGGCGTCGGGCGCGGCGCCGGCTTCCCGGGGAAGCCCGCCTCGCCCCAAGGCGATCCAGGCAATTACCCCGGCAATCAAAAGTGACAGAGCGACGAAAATGTTCACCCCGACGACAAAGGGACTTTCGGGATAGAATCGGAGGAGCCCCGCCGCGGCCGCCAGGGCGCCGCCCATGATCACAAGCCGGGCGATCCGGCGACTCTCGGGCGACTCTTCGAGCCGGTCCCAGCCAAGCTCGGCCAGGGCGTACAGGCCGGCCGCCACCAGCAAGACGAGCACGGCGACGTTCATGTAGGTTTGCAGGTCGGGAAGGGCGAGAGCCGCCTCGACCCACGGCCCCAACGGCCCGAGCCACTCCCGAACGCTCGGGGCGAAGACGAAGACGTTGACCGCCGCGGCCAGGGCGACCAGGGCCATCGCGATTTGCGACCTCACCGAGGGAGCCACGAACACGGCGATGCCCGTGAGCATCCCGATCGTGGCCAACCCGAACCCGTAGTGCCATCCGTGCGTCTCACCGATGTACCCGCACAACAGCGGCGACATGGCGGCACCCAAGTTGACCCCCATGTAGAAGATCGTAAACCCGCCGTCGCGCTTGGGGCTGCGCTCGGGATAGAGGGTGCCGACGATCGTCGAGATGTTCGGCTTGAAGAACCCGTTGCCGCAGATCAGCAGGGCCAAGGCGGTAAAGAACCCGATGCCGTTTTCGACGCTCATCATCGAGTAGCCGGCGGCCATCAAGACGCCCCCCAGGATCACGGCCCGCCGCGCCCCCAGCAGGCGGTCGGCCAGCAGGCCGCCGAAAAAGGGCGTCATGTAGACCAGCGCCGTAAAGGCCCCGTACACGGCATAGGCGTCGTTGTCGCCGTAACCCAGGAACCCCTTGATCATGTAGAACATCAACAGGGCCCGCATGCCGTAGTAGCTGAATCGCTCCCACATCTCGGCGAAAAACAGGGTGAACAATCCTGCCGGATGGCCGAAGAGCGTCTCGGATGCCGGCGGCGTCGAATGGCTGTTCATAGGCAACGGGCTTTCGCGAAGCGACGGGGATCTACGACCGACGGGGGCCGAGCCGGCTTTCCGCCGGGGAGGTTCGACCTCCGAGGGCGGCCTCGGGCCGGTTTGGGCCGCATTGTAGGCGCCGTCGTTCCGGGGTGTCAACGGCATCGCGGCGCGGAACTCCAGACCTCGCGGTCACTTGCGAAAAGGGGCCGCGAACGATTCGGTCCGAATCCCGCCGCTCGCTCCGCCACGGGGCGCCCGACCGCGTGCCGCCGGCTTGCGTCGGGCGCCGTCCGGCAGTATGTTGGCCCCTCCGGCCCGCGCTGGTCCGAAATTGACGTCTGTTTGAGGAGAATGGTGGATGGGCGACGATCCCCTTACGCCTTACGGCAATCGGCCGATGGTCACCCCCATCGTGCACGCGGTCAACTACGAGTACCAATCGTTCGAGGTCTTGCGCAAGATCACCGACGGCGAGATCGACGGGTATACCTATCATCGCGACGACAACCCCACGGTGCGGGCCGTCGAAAAGCGGATCGCCGCCCTCGAAGGGGCCGACGACTGCATCGTCTGCACCACCGGCATGGCCGCCTGCACCATGGTCTACCTGACCTACCTGAGCGCCGGCGACCACGTCGTCCTTTTCCACGACATCTACGGCGCCCACTACAAGGTGTCGCTGATCCTCGAACGCATGGGCGTCGAGATCACTTGGCTCGACGCGGCCGGCTATCGCTCGATCGACGAGCAGATCAAGCCCAACACGAAGATGATCTTCCTCGAAACGCCCAGCAACCCGCTGTGCAAGGTGGTCGACGTGGCGGCCATGAGCGAAGCGGCCCGCCGCGCCGGGGCCCTGCTCGTCGTCGACAACACGTTCGCCACCCCCTGCCATCAGACCCCCCTGGCTTTGGGGGCCGATCTGGTCGTCCACAGCGCGACCAAGGCCCTGGGCGGGCACAACGACCTCATGGCCGGGGCCATCGCCGGCTCCAAGGAGCACTACAACGACCTCTGGTTCACCCGCCAGGCAATCGGCACGACCCTCGACGCCTACTCGGCCTCGCTGCTGGAGCGGGGGCTCAAGACCCTGGAGCTTCGTGCCGAGCGCATGTCGGCCAACGCTCTGGCCATGGCCGAGCTGCTCGCCGGGCATCCCAAGGTGTCGAACGTGCTCTACCCCGGCCTGAAGCACGACCCCGGCCACGAAGTCGCCTGCCGACAGATGCGGGGGGGGTTCGGCGGCGTGCTGGCCTTCGATGTGGGCCAATCGCAGGAAGACGCCAAACGGTTCATCCACGCGCTCAACGTAATCGTCCACGCCGTGAGCTTGGGAGCGACCGAAAGCCTGATCTGCATCCCCTACCTCACGACGATGCTTTACCTGCCCGAAGAGCGCCGCACGAGCTTCGGCGTGAAGCGCAACACGGTGCGGCTCTCGGCCGGCGTCGAAAAGCCCGACGCCCTGCTGGCCGACCTCGAACGGGCCCTCCAAGCCGTATAAGCCGGTTCGCGGTCACCCGCGCGAATTCGATTGACCCGCCGTGGTCGGTCATTGATACTGATCCCAGGTCAGGCGTGGGCGCCGGACCCCCCGACACGGTCCCATTCCCTGCAGGTGTCGCGATGCAACCTCATTGTCATGCTGTGCCGCCAAGCCACGCTTGTTTCACGAGCCCATTGCTACCCGGAATCGCTGCGATTGTACTTGCCACCTGCGCCCCGGGATGGTCACCCGGTGCCGAAAAAGGCGAAGGACGGTTGGCCAGCGGCAGTGCGCCAAACATCGTCTTGATCCTTGCCGACGATCTCGGGTGGACCGATCTCGGCTGCTACGGGAGTCGGTACTACGAGACGCCGCACGTCGACCGCATGGCCGACGAGGGGATGCGATTCACCAGTGCCTACACCTGCGGCCCGAACTGCCAGCCCACGCGAGCGGCCTTGATAAGCGGCCAGTACGGCCCGCGCACGGGAGTCTACACGGTGGGCAGCATCGAGCGATTCGACTGGCGGAGCCGCTCGCTGCGCCCGGTCGAGAACGTCACGACCCTTCCGCTGGATCGGGTCACGATCGCGCAGGCGCTGAGGGCGTCGGGTTACGCGACCGGCATGTTCGGCAAGTGGCATCTCGGCGAACGAGACGACTACCACCCCGGCCGGCGAGGGTTCGACGAGGCGATCGTCTCGGCGGGCAGGCATTTCGACTTCAACACGAATCCGAAGGTCGAATACCCGGCCGACACCTATCTGGCCGACTTCCTCACCGACCGGGCCGTCGACTTCATCCGCCGACGGCGCGACGAGCCGTTCTTTCTCTTTCTGCCGCATTTCGGCGTCCACTCGCCCTATCAGGCCAAGACGGAGCGGATCGCGAGATTCCGCGACAAACCGGCCGAGGAAGGCCACCACGACCCCACCTATGCCGCGATGATCGCCAGCGTCGACGAGAGCGTCGGGCGCGTGCTGGCCGTGCTCGACGAACTCGACTTGAGCAAGAATACGCTGGTGATATTCTCCAGCGACAACGGCGGGGTGGGCGGGTACCAGCGCGAAGGCATTCAGTCGGGCACCGTAACCGACAACGCGCCTCTTCGCGGCGGCAAGGGCATGCTCTACGAAGGCGGCATCCGCGTGCCGTGCGTCTTGCGCTGGCCCGGCACGATTCCCCCAGGCCGCACGTGTGACGCGCCCATCAACAGCGTCGATCTCTACCCGACGCTCCTGGAGCTTGCCGGCGCCGATCCGTCCGCCGGCCAACCCCTCGACGGCGCGAGCTACGCGAGCCTGCTGACCGGCGACGGCAAGCGGGAGATGGCCCGAGGGGCCATCTACTGGCATTTTCCCGGCTATCTCGGCGCCGGGGCCGGGACGTGGCGGACCACGCCCGTCGGCGCGATTCGCGCCGGCGACTGGAAGCTCATGGAGTTCTTCGAGGATGGCCGGCTGGAGCTGTACAACCTGCGCGACGACCCGGGCGAGCGCAAGGACCTGGCGGCCTCGATGCCCGACAAGGCCAAAGAGCTTCACGCCCAGCTCGCCTCGTGGCGGGAAGCGATCGGGGCCCCGATGCCGACCCCGCACGACCCCCGCTCGGCACCGGATACAAAACCCGCGCGCCCCAAGGGCAAACGGGCGAAGTCGAAAGCCTCGACGCCTTGACGCACCTTGGCAAGACAACCGACGACGCAATCCCAATGACGAATCCGTGACGAAGCTCGAGCGTCGAGCCGGCTTTCAACGCCGGTTCGCGTCGTCGTGAGGCCCCGGGGCCTCGCGGCGCGGTTCGAGACCGTTTCTGCCGATCGAGGAGACAACCCGATGAGAACGACGTTGCTTATGGCGTTGCTGTTGGCATGCACGGCCATGAACGCGGCCCACGGTCAGCCGTCGCGGAGGGGCGGCCCGTCGGCCGCCGGGCTCCAGGCATCGGCGGTGACGGTCGAGGCGCGGCCCACCCCGGCGATCGCCGAAGGGGCGACGGGCATCGCCGCCAGGTATCCCGGCGACGTGGGCATGGAGCAGGATCCCGACGTCGTGTTCGTCGAGTCGTTCGAGGGCTCGGTCGACGCGATTTGCCGCCGTTGGGAAGCCGTCGCCGGCAGGCCCATCCTGTCGACGTCCGACGAAGTGCCGCCGGGGAGCGGCGGGAAGCAGTCGCTGCTTCTCGCGCGGGTGGCCGGGGGCACCGAGGGGTACATGGACGGGGGCAATTTCTACCGCCGCCTCAAAACCCCCGAGGGAGACTACGGTTACGACCGGCTCTTCTTCCGCTTCTACATGAAGTTCAACAAGGAGCACGCGCCCATCCACCATTACGGGAGCGGGCTGGTCGGCTTCCATCCGTCCACGCCCTGGCCCCAGGGTGGGGCGGGCGAGCGCCCGAAAGGCGACGCCCGATGGAGCAGCCAGGTCGAGCCGGGCGACTTCACGACCTGGCATTTCTACAGTTACTGGCAGGCGATGGGCGGCAGCCCGCCCCGCGGCC
>Ga0334901_1002135_pt1 | contig 17661 bp, 18 predicted proteins | sample GraSluR3_MG_3_FD_207216 | JGI IMG/M metagenome (GOLD analysis project Ga0334901, IMG submission 207216) | Sludge microbial communities from methane-producing bioreactor in Wageningen University, Netherlands - Granular Sludge_15_08-R3 | ecosystem: Engineered > Bioreactor > Anaerobic >... | reverse complement strand
AGGTAAAGAGTATTCTAATGATTATAGAAATCGATTAGCTGAGAACGAACGGAGTATCTTACTGTTAAAAATGAAGATAGAAAACAGGGGGTGGAACAAGAGTTATGCACATTTTTAGCTAATCAGGTGAATTTGCTATCTGCCTGATAGATAGAGAGATACTTTATTTCGGGGCAAGAAAAATCTACTTATACACAAGTTATCCACAACGGCAGCCGATTTCCTAAAAACTGTTATGTCAGGCAATTATGATTCCTTCACCCGGATTATTAGGAAGATTGAACTCCTTAAGATGAGAATTGATGTGGATAAACATGTATAAGGGATAGATTGAGTGAGAGAGAAGTTGGCAAATATTCGATTCGATTTTATATTATGATTATGATTCTTACGAGAGAGATTATCTGTAGAGTTTGAATTGTAAAGTGAGTTTGAGGAGGTTAGAATGGCTAAGATAGCAGTAATAATCGACGATATGTTTGAGGATTCTGAATATAGTGAACCGAGTACAGCTTTTCAGGAAGAGGGGCATGAGATTATCCATCTAGGATTGGAGAAGGGTAAGAGAGTTAAGGGTAAGAAAAGTGGAACAACCGTAGTGATCGATCATAAGGTCGGAGATGCTTCGGTTGAAGGTTTTAATGCTTTGTTAATCCCGGGCGGCTTTTCACCTGACAAATTAAGGGCACATACAGAACCGGTCGAGTTTGTTAAAAGTTTTGTCGATAGTGGTAAGCCGGTGTTTATGATCTGTCACGGACCTCAGCTGTTAATAACTGCGAGGGTCCTTCAAGGGCGAAAGATAACCGGCTGGAAGTCGATCAAGCAGGATATTATCAACGCTGGTGCTGTATATCTTGACAAAGAGGTTGTGGTGGACGGTAATTTTGTTTCAAGTCGCAGTCCAGCAGATCTTCCGTTATTTATAAGAGAGAGTCTTATCAAATTGAAGAAACAAGGAGGGGATCAATGAAAAAAGAATTATTCAGTTTAGATGGACGAGTTGCCATAGTTACCGGTGCAAGTCGGGGTCTGGGTAAAGCGATGGCTAAAGGGCTGGCCGAAGCTGGAGCCAGTGTCGTACTGTCCGATATTCTCGACAGTTCCGAGGCAGTTGAGGAGTTAAAAAAATCTGACTTTAGAGTTATTGGATTAAAAGTCGATGTCAGCAACAAAGCTGATGTTGATCAAATGGTCAAGAGTAGTTTAGAAGAGTTCGGACAGGTCGATATTCTGGTCAATAATGCCGGGATACTTGAAGGTGGCAAATCAGAAGAGCTGAGTCTGGATGTATGGGAGAAGGTTGTCAGTGTCAATCTGACTGGACCATTTCTATGTTCACGGGCAGTAGGCAAACACATGCTTAAGCGTGGTAAGGGTAGTATTATCAATGTAGCCAGTGTCGCCGGTATTAATGGTAGTCCCGGCAACATGCCTTACGGTGTGACCAAAGCAGGTCTGATCATGATGACAAAAGCATTAGCAGCAGAATGGGGAAACACCCTCCGGGTAAATTCGATCTCGCCCGGTGTCTTTGCCAGTGATATGACAGATGATTTCCTGAAAGACGAGGAGTTTATGAACAATCTGAGACGGAATGTTCCTCTCGGGCGACATGCAACAGCAGACGAGTTGATCGGGACAATAGTCTATCTCGCCTCTGATGCCTCTAGCTATGTCAATGGTCATAATCTGGTCATTGATGGCGGCTGGACGACCAAGTTACCGTAAACATAGTAATATTGCAGGATGGACTAATTCCTCTTAAAAACTTCAGTCATCGAAGGTGCGTTCAACAAAGAAAGCCCAGTCAGTCAAAGCAAAATCGAGCTTTGAATAGAGTTCTATACTGCCATAGAAATCGTAGTTTCGGATCGGAAACCAGACAGTAGCCGTTCCAGTATTTTCGGGCAGGAAACTGGAATCGTAAGCAACGAAGAGGTTGTTAATGGCCTGGAGGATTTCTTCTACATCTGCTTTTAGTTCCTGGTTGTCTGTCTGAAGATATAGGTTACTGAAGAACTCATATATATCAGCTTCAGTCTGGGGTATGTTGAAGGAGTAACTGTTCTCCCGGGCGAAGAGAATTTCGTCCGAATTGGCTATATGATACCAATTTTCCACAAAGTTAGTTATCAGGGCTAATAGCGGTGGTAATTGAGCTGAACTTGCAGCAGAGCAGGCCGCTTTTCTTTCAAAACCGCCGGGATTCTGGCTGCCACCAGGTTCATGGGCTGTGATGTATTGTTCTACTATTGCAGAAGCAAGATAGCGAGGCGAACGGTAAACGTTCCAGAGTTCTAGGATCTCTTTATAAGGGAAGCCCTCGTAAGGGACACTGTTTTCCGAGCCGACTATATAGTCATTATATTGATAAACCTCCGTAATGACCTCGATAGTCTGCATGAAACAGGCATCTAGAACCAGGATATCCATCTTTCTCGGGAAAAGCTGGAAGGCATTCTTGAATTCACCATTGGCAATACTTATCTGATTGAGACTGTCATTATCGGGACATATCCAGCGCTGTTCATTCTCGTCTCTTGTCCAACCGCTGCCATGTGACCAGATAAAGAGGGCATATCTGCTGGCTGGATATTTGTTCACTGTCCAATTGACGAATTGAGCAAGGGTATAGTAATCTCCACTATCGATTTCACCCAGATACTCAATCACTGGAGAAGTAATCTGAGGATCACGGTTGTGCTTAATCCTGTATCTTCTGGCTTCCGGATTGGTACTGTACTGATTGGGATCCAGTTGAACGATAATATTAATCGAAGACGATACGGAAGCCTCTTCCATCTGTATTATATCATCGATAGCTTGTTGTGTGAGGTCATTATCAGCAGCCATATAAACCAGTATCGTCCAGTCAGCTTTTGAGTCTTTTGAACAGGAGGGGAGAACCAGAGTTGTAAGAAGAATCAGTGGAAGAATAAAGAGGAAGTGAAAACGATTTCTAACTGATGAGTTTATCATCTTTATACACCAATAAACTATTATGTCCTGTATTTAGATAAAGCTGTTCAGAGTTCAGGAGAGGAGGTCTTTCTCCCGTCTGAATAATCTTCAGGGTCTGGCCGGCCAGTTCAACAACGGATTCTCTCTTTGAACCATAGTTTCTGCTTCCGATCAGTTTGACCGGGAAAGAGTTCCTGGTTTTCTTTTCTGCTGAGAGCTCGATATTTTCCGGCTTGAGCAGAATTGTGAGACTGTCATCCCTGCTCAGTTCAGTCTTCAGTTCTAAATATATGTTCAGACCTTTATATTCGGCCATGTAACCCTCTTTAGCTTTTTTTATCACTCTTGCAGCGAGTTGGTTATCAATACCGAGAAATCCTGCCACAACAGGGGATATCGGTTTTTCATAGACCTCTTCCGGCTTGTCGATTTGCCAGATCTTCCCTGCAAAGATGATGCCTATCTTATCTGCAAAGTAGAACGCCTCTTCCCGGTCGTGTGTTACATAGATCGCAGTGAAACCAAGTTCCTGCTGGATACGGGACAGTTGTTCACGTAACTTAAACCGGAGTTCTTCATCTACGGCAGAGAGTGGTTCGTCAAAGAGAATGATCTCCGGCTGTGGTGCCAGAGTTCTGGCCAGGGCTACTCTCTGTTTTTCACCACCAGAAAGAGTAGTTACATCCCTTTTTTCGTATCCCGAAAGTCCTACAAGATCCAGAAGACAGGATATTCTATCGCCAAGATTCCGGATGGATGGTCGTTGCGATTTCAGGCCGAAGGCGATGTTTTCGTAAACATTGAGATGGGGGAAGAGGGCAAAATCTTGAAAAACGATACCAATTTTTCGTTTGTGGACAGGGGTATCGGTTATATTAAGGCCGTTTACTATAACACTACCCTCAGATATGGGGATCAATCCCGAGATAGCCTGGATTAGGGAGGTCTTACCCGAACCACTCGGACCGAGCAAAGCCAGAACCTTTCCTCTCTCCAGCGAAAAGTTTATGTCTTGCAGAATAAAATCATCTATGATAACCCGAAGGTTTTGGACTTGCAGGTAAGCCATCGTGTCAATATTCTTTAGCCTCTTCCAACCCTTTAAGGACATTAACACCCGCTTGACTGAGAGCCTCCATTTCGTTCTCGCCAGGCATGTTATATATCGGGGCTATGAATTCCACTCGTCTTTTTATCTCGCCGGTTAGTTGTTCACCGTATGCGAGGCCACCGGTCAGGAAGATCGCATCTACTTTCCCTTCCAGCACTGTTGCACAGGCACCAATCTCCTTTGCAATCTGATAACACATAGCATCCCTGATAAGCTTGAATTGTTTGTCTCCCTTATCGATACGTTTCTGGACTTCTATGCCGCTATCAGTTTTCAGATAGGCCATAAGGCCGGCATTCTTAGTAAGGTAGTTTACTAACTCCTTGTGAGTATACTTACCAGAAAAAGCCATTTCCAGCAGGTCACCAATAGGGAGTGCTCCGGCACGTTGCGGCGAAAAGGGGCCCATACCAAGCAGAGCATTGTTGACGTCCACTACCCGTCCCTGCTTGATAGGTGCGATGGATATTCCACCACCCATGTGAGCCGCAATCATATTTGATTTGTTGAAATCAATATTGAGTTGTCTGGCGAGTCTACGGGCAGTATAGCGGATATTGAGGGCATGGAAGAGTGATTTTCTCTCGATCTCAGGAATTCCGGAGATACGGGCAATATCGTCGAATTCGTCAACCGTTACAGGGTCAACAATGAAAGCGGGTATTTTAAGGTTTTCTGCTATCGAGCGAGAGATAAAAGCACCAAGGTTGGAAGCGTGAATTCGTCCCCAGATGCTGGGATCTTTAAGATCCTTGAGCATCTTGTCGTTGACTTTGTACACTCCACCGGTTACAGGCCTGATAAGCCCTCCACGCCCAACAACAGCCTGCAGACTTTCGGGAGCAACGTCGTTCTCTTTCAATGCTTCCATAACCAGATTCTTGCGAAAATCGTACTGGTCTAACAGTCCACCGAGTTTGTTCAGTTCTGCTGGATCATGACGGAGCGTCTTATTGAAGACTTCTTTATCGTCGTCATATACTGCTATCTTGGTTGAAGTAGAGCCGGGATTAATGGCTAATACCCTGTATTCCATGAAAAACCTCCAGTTAAGTCTTTTTTCAGACTCAAATAAGTGAAAGGAGTAAATCAGTCAATAATAAATCGTAAAGGTTAATTATCTGAAGGAGATATTTGGGGCTTATAGAGGTTCTTGTCAGGCTTGTAGGGAATGGAGATTCTTTTCTGTCAACTCTGGGACATTAGAAGGGCCATCTCTCTGATGACCTTAGCAGCAGTAATGCTCGAGATCTTGCTCTGGTCATAGTCGGGAGCCAGCTCTACGACATCTGCTCCGACGGTATTTCTGTTTCTGAGTTCAAGGAGGGCGGAAAGTAGTTCGATAAAGGTTACACCACCAGGTTCAGGTGTTCCGGTACCGGGAAAGCAGCTCGGGTCGAGTACATCGAGATCTATCGTAACGTATATGGGTATTTCTTGTCCGATATCGCTGATTTTTTCTGCAAAACCTTCTAAAGTGAAAGGAAAAAATCTGGTGTTTTTCATGCCCCAATCCATTTCTTCCTTTTCACCTGAACGGATACCGAACTGATATATATCCTTCGGATCGATATATTCAGCAAGAAGCCTGATAACCGTAGAGTGAGAATATTTCTCACCAAGATAGTGGGTTCTTAAATCAGTATGGGCATCGAAATGGATGAGTTTCAGATTCGGGAATTTCTTAAGGTAACTCTTAACGAGCGGATAGGTGATCAGATGTTCTCCACCACAGGCGATGATTCTCTTCCCTTTGGCAAGCAGTTCATCAGCTTTCTCTTCTATAATACTAAGGACTTTCTCGGTATTACCGAACAGGAGAGGGAGGTCACCAGCGTCGCAAATTCTGTATTCTGAAAGGTCTTTTTCCTGGTAAGGTGAATACGTTTCCAGCACTTCTGATACGCTTCGGATAGCTTCGGGTGCAAAACGGCTCCCGGACCGGAAGACCGATGTCCCGTCAAACGGAATTCCCAGAAAAACTATCTGAGCATCTTGGATTGGAGTATTGAAGGCAAGAAAATCAGGCATGATGTAGTCTATTCTTTGATAAGTTCCCGGACGAAATTGGGAAGGGAGAAAGCTGACTGATGGATACTCTCATTGTAGTAAGAAAGTTTAAGATTGTCACGTGAGAACCTTTCCTGGGAGAATGATCTCTCCGGGTCGTATTTCCTGCTTCCCAGGCTGAAGGACCAGAGACCGGAGGGATAGGTTGGAATACTGGCCAGATAGAGCTTAGTCACTGGAAAAAGGGAGCGAAAGTTCTTCATTACTCTCGGGATGACACTGGCAAAGTTATCCAGAAAAGGAGTCTCTGACTGTGTGGTCAGAATTCCGTCCTCGTTCAGTATCCTGTGACAGGCGTGATAAAACTCTTTGCTGAACAAACCTTCAGCCGGTCCTATCGGATCAGTCGAATCTATCAAAATGACATCAAACCGCTCGTCAGTCTCATTGACATAGCGTATCCCATCGGTAACGACCACCTCTGCTTTCGGAGAGCTGAATCCGACAGCTACCTGAGGGAAGTACTGTTTGGAGGCCTCGATCACCATATTGTCAATTTCTACCAATACAGCTCTATTAACAGATGGATGTTTGACTACTTCACGTAGGGTTCCACCATCACCACCACCGATAATCAACACCCTCTCGGGATTTGGATGGGCGTATAATGAAGGATGGGCAAGCATCTCATGGTAAACGAACTCATCCTTCTCAGTCAGCATTACGAGTGAGTCGAGCAACATTACTTTGCCATATTCCTGCGTATCAAGGATCAGGAGGGTTTGATAAGGGCTTTTAGCCGAAAGAATAGTCTGAATGACCGACATAGTCAGTCCGCTATGTTTCGTATGTTTCTCTGTGTACCATAATTCTGTCATGTCAACCTCTTCGAGTCAGTGTCAATACCAGAGAACTACACCGGCAAAGACAGTGGCGATATTCTCCACCTGAGTGGATATAACTGTTGATTTGATCTCTTTTATTTTGCGGTTACGATAACGAAAGCCCTCTAACACCATCTCCCGTGCGTAATTCTCGACATGCTCGGCTTCCAGTACTGCCGAATATTCCATAATAAGGCCAGGGAGAGAATCGTTCTCCGGAATGCCGATAGCTACGGCTGCAGAGATTATCTGGCCTGGTATATCAGAAGTCAGGCTGGCATAAGCTACCGGTATCAATGCTCCACCTGGCAGTTTGACAGGTTCTATCTCCTGGCTGCTGGGTGGAACGATACTGCTCAACCTGACAAGATTAGTATCTCCTATTCCGGAATTGATCAGAGCTCTGTCGAAAGAGTTGAGTCTGGTTGGTCCCTCAGATGTTCCCTTAGCAAAAAAATACTTGTCCGGTGTCCTAACCATCATTGAGCTGATTCTCCTGTTGAACAGATCTGCTGTTCGTTATCTTCCTGAGTCATTTCACTAACCGGTTTGTGAAGTAATTTTCTGTCACCAACTTCGAACATACCTCGCTTAAGCTCCATATTGCTCGAATGTCGTGATTCGAACTGCTTCTCAAGATACTTGAAGATGACCCATGGGTCGATAGTCTCACCACATGTAAATATATCTACTGCTGCATAATTATACTCAGGCCATGTGTGTATTGCTACGTGTGATTCGGCTATTACAACTACACCACTAACACCGAATGGGCTGAATTCGTGGAATGTATGTCTTACTATTGTTGCCCTGGCAAGACTGCAGGCGGTAAGCATTGAATCTTCTATTTTTTCGACATTTTTGAGAATGTCTGAATTACACTGGTAAAATTCGACGAGTATTTGACGTCCTAAAGCTTGCATTTGATACCTCCATTTACTGAATGAATTGTTTGCTCTCTCTTGACTTCGATCATGACAGTAAATCTGTCCCAATTCTAGTGTGGTAAACGAACAACGTTTCAGTAACTCAATCTGGAGGCAAAAGCACAAACTTCTACCAAAAACACCTCTCTGTTTTTACAAATATGGGAGTGAATGAAGTGCAGATACAGGCTACTAACTTCTTGGTTTTTCAATAAGTTATTTTTCATCTTCATCTCCTCCTCATTCGATTTGAGACAATCAAAAAACTGCCAAAAAAATGTCAATCACTTTTTGAGCAGATCTTGCGTCTGTATGTATAGATATGATAGTGGCATTTAATCTCTCGTCAAAGTTTTTTATTTTATAGTGAGTGGAGAGAGTAGTAAATGTTGCTTTTTATAGAGTGATTCTGTTCAGAAGCCGATTTACGAAAAAAGAGAGCCGAGAGAGATTTGCGATGCAGGATGCATTGAGAGCTAAAACAATGTGATCATGGATTTTATCTGATGTAATAACCGGAGACTCTCCAGATCTTATCCTCCTCCAGTGAAGGTGTCAGGGTTTCTATAGCATTCTCCATATTGGTAAAGTTGCTTTCGAATTGAATGATGAAGTATTCTCCTTCTGGAGCTTCAGGTAGGTTAGCAGTATATTGAATCGTCAGGAGTTCTCGAGAGATAAGGTTGCCAAGTGGAGAACGAACATTGTTGACTATCTCTCTCCAAAGTTCTCTGTCAATGAGATTTTGGAAGGACTGACTAGCCTCTTTCCAACTCTGGTCGTATTCTTCTGAATCGAGAAGAGCAAGCCAGTGCAAAGAGGCTTCCACTGCTGCTTCTTTCTGTTTGTCTCTGTCAGACACGTTAGGAGAACAGGCAGTGAAGATCAGAGATAGAGCAAAACAAAAAAGGGTGATCCGGTTCATAAGGGAATCCTCCTCTATACTAATGACTCAGTTGGACAGATCTTCAATAAATGTCAATAGTTATCGTCAAGCTATGAAGATATAGCTTCGGGAAAGAGGGATTTCCAGCTAATTATACAGTCAAATAACGGTTCTGCTTGCTTGATAATTAACTTGACATCTGCCCTGCAATATTGAACTTAATAGAAAAATCGGGTTAAGGAGGGAATTATGTTAAGAATGGTAAATCTGATCACATTAGTGTTGTTATTGTTCAGTGTTACCGGCTTATATGCTCAATTTGCCGGGGGAGACGGATCCGAATCCAATCCCTGGCAGATAGTCACACCCGATCAACTCAATTTAGTAAGGGACTACCTCGGAGATGCTAACAGTGATAAACATTTTATCCTGATAAGTGATATCGACTTGGATGTTCCTCCCTATAATAGTGAAGAGGGCTGGCTTCCTTTAGGCACCGCAGCTAACAATTTCACGGGACATTTTGATGGAGACGGTTTTGTTATAAACAATCTCTTTATCAACAGACCTGATAGCTGGTATATGGGGCTTTTCGGAGTAACAGGACTATCCGGCCAGATTGTTAATCTTAATATCGAAAATGCGAACATCAGCGGTTATTCTCTTGCTGGCGGGCTGGCAGGCAATAATAAGGGAATTGTTATTAACTGTTCTGTCAGTGGGAATATATCCGGACAGAACGGTGTGGGGGGAATAGCAGGAGAGAACAATCTGGGAACTATAGAAAGCTGTCAAACTCACGGCAGTATAACAGCTTTTGGTAATAATGGCGGAGGGCTTGTTGGGAGAAACAGAAACGGGTCCACGATACAGAACAGCCACTCTACTGCCAGTGTTACCGGTTCAGGTAATAACAGCTATGGTGGTCTGGTCGGCTGGAATGATAACTTAATTTCAGACTGCTACGCAACCGGTACAGTTACTGGATTGATATATACTGGCGGTCTGGTTGGGAGGAACTATAAAGGCTCAATTTTGCGTTGTTTTGCTACAGGCGATGTAACGAGTTCATCTAATTCAGTCGGGGGACTGGCTGGTGGCAATGCCGGGCTTGATGATGCTCTGATTTCAGAATGTTATGCTACTGGCAATGTATCAGGTGATTCCAGTGTTGGTGGTCTGGTTGGAGAGAACAGGAATCACGGAACGATATCTCATTCTTATGCTCTCGGTTCAGTCTATGGCTTGAATAACTCAACAACTCAATTCGGTGTAGGTGGGCTGCTGGGAGAACTCTACATCGGTGCTACTGTTCAATATTCCTATTCAACAGGGTCAGTATCGGGGAATCCACCATTAGGTGGCTTAATCGGTTACGACAGAGGGGGAATGACTCAAGTAAGTTTCTGGAATACAGAGACTTCCAATCAGAACAGCAGTGCCGGGGGGCAGGGATTGATAACCTCTCAGATGGTGCAGGAGAATTCATTCTATACCTGGGACTTCAATGATATCTGGCAGATAGAGGAGTTAGTGACATACCCCTATCTCCGGAACAATATGCAGGATCCTCCCCCCTCACCATATGGTGAACCTGAGATATCATACTCTCCTGACTCTTATGATCTGAGTGCCATGCTCGGGGAGGTTCTGACAGAATCTCTATTGATAGAAAACATTGGTGAAGGACCGTTGAGTTTTGAACTATTCTTTGACGACCTGATAGACAGACGGCAGGAGTGGATATTTTTCAATCCCGATAATGGTGTTGTTGCTCCAGGTGAAATAATAGAGATAGAAGTAACTTTCGTAACAGAAGAATTACAACCGGATCTGGTTCATAATGCAATCATAGCAATCGAGAATAATGCAACTGACGATATATCTATTCCTGTGAGCCTGGAAGTTCTCATGCCTGAATTCCCTGCTCCGATTAATCTGGATATTGATGCAGAAACCGGACTCTTCACCTGGGAAGAACCTGAAGTTCGTAATGCCATGACAATGAATCGGAAAGAAGCTGGTCAGAGGCTGGAACTGCTCGAATACAGTGTCTATCTGGATGACGTATTGATCGACTCGACAGAAGATATATTTTATCAGTATGAGGATCTGGTAGTTAATCAGGAATATATTGCAGGAGTACAGGCTGTTTATGAGTATGGAGCATCAGAAATTGCTGTTATCGAATTTATCTTCAAAGGGGTTGATGTAGATTTCCCCTATGCAACTGAATACATGACTCAACTCAATGGTAATTATCCAAATCCATTCAATCCAGAAACAACGATATCATTTTCACTCGGGAAAGGGGGAAGAGCTACCATAAAGATATTCGATCTTAGGGGAAGGTTAATCAGAACTCTTTTGGATAGCTCTTTAGAAGAGGGTAAGCATAGTGTTATCTGGGATGGTAAATGCAATAGAGGGAGTTCTGTCACAAGTGGTATCTATTTTTACAGTCTTGAGAGCTCAGGTGAAGGAGAAAGCAGGAAGATGATACTTTTAAAGTAATTATTCCGATAGATTAACGAAATTCTCAAATAAAAGCTCTATGATAAGACGGTTTTTTGTTGACCTTTTCTGCTAAGTTATTTATAGATCAACCCATAGCTTTTATTCCGGAGGTTGATATGCCAGAGAAGACTCTGTCACACAGTAAATTGCTTGATGAATATCGCCTGATAATGAGGAATGAGGGGTTACATGACCTGATCATCGAGACCTTTATCTTTTATCTACATCAAGTTATCCTGGGGATAACAGGAAAGCTGACCAGGTCAGAGATCGAACCTCCGGATGAATCCAACCTGGTTGATTACGGTGATTTAAAGCATACAACCCGAGAGAACCTGGATAAACTGGTAATTATCAAACTGAATGGAGGGTTGGGCACCTCTATGGGTTTGAAGAAGGCAAAATCACTCCTGCCCGTTAAAGATAATCTCAATTTTCTTGATATAATAACACGACAGGTTTTGGATATCAGAGGCCGAACCGACAAAAAGATACCTTTAATCTTCATGAACAGTTTCAATACGAATGAAGATACACTGAGATATCTGGAGAAATATCCTAATCTCGGGCTGTTCAACGTACCGTATAGTTTCACCCAGAATAAATATCCAAGGATAACAAAAGATACAATGCAGCCGTTTAAACATCCCGAGGACAGTAATCAGAACTGGAATCCACCCGGTCATGGTGATATCTATATGGCTATGATAATCTCAGGTGTATTACGAAGACTTCTAGAGGCGGAAATTGAATACGCCTTTATCTCAAATTCCGACAATCTGGGTGCAGTAGCTGATGAGCGAATACTCAATTATATGGTTGAGAACGATATTCCCTTTCTGATGGAGGTCTGCAGAAGGACAGAAATAGATAAGAAGGGAGGCCACCTTGCCCAGAATTTTGCTAATCAACTGGTATTGAGAGAGGTGGCTCAATGTCCGGCAGATGAGCTCAACGAATTTCAGGACATCGAGTTATACAAATATTTTAATACAAACAATCTCTGGATCAATCTTAAGATTTTAAAGAAATATATGGAGGAGAACAATAATCTCTTTCTGCTTCCTCTTATTCGTAACGACAAGAATGTTGACGGAACACCGGTCATCCAGATCGAGACAGCTATGGGAGCGGCAATTAGTATGTTTGCCGGCTCGAAGGCATTGGTAGTACCTCGAGAAAGATTTGCTCCAGTGAAGAAGACAAATGATCTTCTCACGATCTGGTCAGATGCTTACCAACTCACTGACGACAACAGGATAGCGTTGGATGAGCAATGTGAACAGATTCCAACGGTTATACTTGATGAGAGATACTATCGGACAATAGATGATTTACAAAAGAGATTTCCTGATGGTGCACCATCCTTGAAGAAATGCCGCCGTTTTGAGGTTATTGGTGATATACGTTTTGGAGAAGATGTTGTTGTAAAAGGCGATGTGAAGCTGGAAGCGAGAGAACCGGCATTTCTCTTCAATGTTACTCTCGATGAAGACAGAGTTTTTAACTCTTCTCTATATGAGTAATCGAGCCGCTATACAGTGGTTGATAGCTTCCGTTTTCCAGTTGCAGGATCAGAGCACCCTTTTGATTGATACCCTTCACTCTCCCGGCAAATTCCTCAAAGTCAGTATTTAATAAGATTTTTTTGTCTTTTAGATATGAATATTCACTTTCATAGAGTGGTTTGAGCTTAAGTAACTCGTTATCCAGATAGTCGGGTAAGCCTTCAGATATCTTATCGAAGATCCTACCGAGCAGAAGTTCATTATCTATCTCTTTGCCGGTAAATCTGGCTAATGAATCTGCTATATTCTTCAATTCAGGAGGGAATTCTCTATTATTGGTATTTAAGCCGATGCCTGAGATGATATATTTTAGATCGGGATAGGCTGTTGTGAGGATTCCTCCGACCTTCCTGTCCTGAAGCATCAGATCATTAGGCCATTTTATTAATAAAGAACCAGCAGTTTCTGGGAAAAGTTGGTTTACCACTTCTGCTATAGAGATTGCGAGATAGATTGTGAAAGAGCTTTTAAGCGGCAGGTTATAAAAACCGGCAGTCAACCATAGTCCTCCCTGCGGTGAGAACCATTCTTTCTCTTTTCTCCCTTTTCCCGAACTCTGTGTCTCGGCAACTACCAGAAAGTTTCCCTGTACTTCCCTGTTCAGGATCAGTTTCCTCGCTTCGGCGAAAGTACTACCGATTCTCTTATAATCAAGTCTCTGGTCAAAGAATGGTATCTCTTTCATAGTATCAGCATCGCATCGCCATAGCTGAAGAAGTGGTAACGTTCGTTAACCGCTGAATCATAGGCTTTTTTTATATTTTCATAACCACCGATAGCAGAAACGAGCATCAAAAGAGTCGATTCAGGAAGATGAAAGTTGGTTATCAATCCGTCGACTATCTTCAGGTCATAACCTGGATAGATGAAGAGCTCAGTCCATTTCGAGCCTGAAGAGATATATTGCTCAGGATTTTTTGACTGCTCTCTGTTTCTGATTGCAAAGCTTTCCAGGGTTCTGACCGATGTAGTACCTACTGCTATGATCCGTCTTCCCTCCTTTTTTGCCATGTTTATACAATTAGCAGTCTGCTCGGAGACTGAACAGAACTCGCTGTGCATTTTATGTTCAAGTATATTATCAACCTTAACCGGGCGGAAAGTATCGAGTCCGATATGGAGTAGCAGGTTAACCACAATAATTCCCTTATGGTGAAGTTCCTGAAGAATGTGCGGCGTGAAATGGAGTCCAGCTGTAGGGGCGGCAGCAGAACCGTTTTCGGAGGCGTATACTGTCTGATAGTTTTTAAAATCGCTACGGATTGCATCTCTCTTAATATATGGTGGGAGTGGCATCTCTCCCAGGTCATTGATGATCTGCCAGAAATCACCATTGTAATGGAAATCTATAACTCTTCTACCTTCCGATAGTTGTTCGGAAATAGTGCCCTGAAGAGCTGCGGAAAATTTGATCTTCCTGCCTATTTTCAACCTGCTGCCAGGCCTGACAAGGCATTCCCAGCGGGCAGGTTCTAACTGCTTCAACAATAGTACTTCTACAGCACCACTACTCTCTTTTCTCCCTTTGAGTCTTGCCGGAATAACTTTAGTCGTATTCAGGACCAGAACATCACCTGCTCTAAGAAACTCACCGATCTCGGAAAAGCTGTGGTGAGCAACCGAACCGTTAATCCTGTTCAGATAAAGAAGGCGACATTTTTCTCTCTGGTCGGGGGGGTATTGGGCAATCAGTTCCGGTGGCAGATAGTAACTGTAGGAACTGCGCTTAGTAAGGGACATTCTTTGCTGAGGAGAGGGTTGCTGTAAAGCTGCCGAAAATAATTTTGCTCTCTAATCGGACGGGAATTTTATATTGATCGTTAGTAACCCAGATATAGATATTACCGGTCTGTTGAAAGAGGGCTTCACCCTCGAGGATAGGTTCTATTACCAGACACTCCTTCTGTCCAAAGATCGTTTTTATCGTCTCTTTACGGTCAATAACGACTGCTGCGTCATAATTTTCACCGTCGGTTGTAACATTAACCGTCAGGGTATCGCCTGGAGCGGCATCCTGCATTCTGAACCAGTAAAAAGCGGAGAGGATATCCTGAGTCTCAGCAGGTATCTCTATTCGTTCTTCTGTGAAGGTTTGGTCAGAGAAACTATAACGCATATAGTGGGTATAACCATGTTCAGGATAGTAATAATGGATACGATATTGCCGGTATCTACCCTCTTCCAGTCTTTTTGTATACTGATAAGACACGAGCTTCTCCTTATCCATAATGGACTCTATCTCATCCCTGACCTTGAAGATACGGTCGAAAAACCTGTTTGTCCTGGCTGTAGAAGTGATCTTATAGGCTGGGGTATTATCGCGATAACTGATATCTTCTACGTGAAGTGTAGCCTGACCGGCACCGATAAAGCCATATTTGATATCAAAGGTTAGCTTTTCACCGTCCATGAATGAAGAATAGAGTGGCCTGCTTAACAGTATGAGTATTACCACAAAAAGTGAGAAAGCAGCTGATTTGATGTTTCTATGCATTATAGTTTTCCTCCAGTCAGAAAGAACTCTTCTCCCGTCATATATCGATTTTCTTCCGAGATCAGGAATTTACAGAGAGTGATTATATCAGTCGGCCTGGCAAGTCTCTTCAGGGGTGTTCTTTTCAGCATATCAGCGTAATACACTGCTCTGAAGCGGCGATACGTTTCGGGAAAGTGTGAATCATCAATCTCCACTGGACCTGGAGACAGAGTATTAATAAGGATGCCTGCTTCTGCCAGTTCTGTAGCAAGAGAACGGGCCAGGTTACTAACTGCTGCTTTCGATGCTGCGTAGGCTGAACCGTAAGGTAATCCTATCCTGCTGACATCGGAACCCAAGAGGACAATTCGGCTCTGTTTTGCAGTCCGGGCAGAGAGGTATCTCTGTTTCATCAATGGGATAACGGTTTTCAGAATATTATAAGTCCCGATGACATTAGTATCGAAGATATTTCTCCACAATTCTGGGGTTGTCTCTGAGAGAGGAGCAGAATCTATGCTTCTTTTAGCAGCAGCATGAACAAGAGCGAGTGGAGAGAAACCAGAATCATCAACTGCTTGTTGCAGATCTTTTTCCAGTTGGTCAAGCTCAGTGATATCACCCTTAATCGTAACGATAGAGGAAGAGAATTTCTCGGTCAATTTATCAATTCTCTGATGAGAGTTATGGTATTGCAAGATAAGCTTGTTTCCCTCTTCAGCCAGAGTTGAAGCTAGGGCGGAACCTATATTACCATTAGCTCCCGTTATGATTATTGCCTCGTATCTTTCCTGCATCAGACCTTCCTGTTCCATTATCGATTATTTAATTATATCTAATATCCTGTGAGCCACGAAAAATTTGGTTCCACTGATCTCAGTCTTATTATCTTTATCTATTATAACCACGTCTGTTTCTTCATTACCGGCACAGGTGATATTATTAGCGACGATATAATCACAGTTTTTAGCCTCAAGCTTCTTTCGGGCATTGGTGATCATATTATCTGTCTCGGCAGCAAAACCAATCAGTTTTTGCTGCTCTTTCCTGATTTTGCCCAGTTCTTTCAGTATGTCAACGGTTGGCTGCATCTCTAACTTCAGTGAAGTAGAACCAAACTCCTCTTTCTTGATCTTTACTGCCGATTTGTCTCTGAACTGGAAATCTGTAACAGCAGCTGTCATAATTATTATATCCATCTTCTCCGCTTGATCGAGTGTCTCATCGTACATCTCTTTTGCACTTGATTTCCGGATGTTTTTGATGAAATAAGGAACTCTCTCATTAGTATGTCCGGCTATAAGAGTTACCTCGGCTCCACGATGATAGGCTGCCCGAGCAATGGCCAGTCCCATCTTACCGGATGATTCGTTGGAGATATAACGCATCGGATCGAGATATTCACGGCATGCTCCAGCTGTTACGAGTAGCTTCTTGCCAATCAGATCTCTCGGGTAATAGAGGGCGCTCATAACCCAAAGAGCGATTTCACTGACTTCCGGAAAACGCCCCTTACCCTCATACCCGCAGGCGAGTCTTCCTGTATCGGGAGGCATGACCAGATATTCATAACTGTATAGCTGATTTATATTATTCTGTACTATCGGGTTTTCCCACATCCTGGAGTTCATTGCCGGAACAATTAATTTAGGGGCAGTGCAAGCCATAATCGTTGTTGTAAGCAGATCATCAGCAATGCCAGAACTAATCTTTCCGATTATATTAGCTGTTGCAGGAGCAATGACAAGTAGATCAGACCATTCGGCCAACGATACGTGCTCGATCGGAGCTTCACTGTTAAAGAGCCGGGTAGTCACTGACTGGCCAGTTATGGAGCGAAAAGTCAGGGGGCTAACGAATTCCTGAGCTCCCTCGGTCATGATGATCTTGACTACAGCACCGGCTTTCGTAAGCCTGCTTGCCAGATCAACAGCTTTATAGGCGGCAATCCCACCGCAAACACCGAGCAGTATCTTCTTATCTCTTAACATTGATACCTCATATAGTTTCTTATAATGACAAACATTTTCACTTTTCACCTCAATTTTGTCAAAAGAAAAGTGAGCTCTGATCTATCATTCGCTGGAGTAGAGCTATCTTTGTGATATGTAAAGAAGATTTCCTGTTTGGTAAAAGCGAACTATATTATAACAGAGAAGATTGTTTCAATCAGTCATTTTTCGAGTTTAATAGAAGAGATAAAGACTAACAAGGAGGTTACTAATGGATATCAAACGAGGAGATGAGGGATCCACCCGTAATTTGTATTGAGTGAGATTGTAAGTTACTGAAGAGCAATGAAAAAAGTTGTCAAAATGC
>Ga0334901_1002131_pt1 | contig 17693 bp, 16 predicted proteins | sample GraSluR3_MG_3_FD_207216 | JGI IMG/M metagenome (GOLD analysis project Ga0334901, IMG submission 207216) | Sludge microbial communities from methane-producing bioreactor in Wageningen University, Netherlands - Granular Sludge_15_08-R3 | ecosystem: Engineered > Bioreactor > Anaerobic >... | reverse complement strand
GTAATCATCAACATTCCACCGCTAATTAAATATTAAATGTTTCGTTAACCAGAAATTCCATATCTTTAGGGTTTATTCTTCCTTTATAATACCTTTTATTTACCTTTACCTTTACTAAATTCTGATACAATTCAATCAGGAGTTGCATTTTTTATTTTTTCCACAATAATATAATTTGAATTCACCAGCAAGGTTGCAAAAGTCGTATTAACATAACTTAACCGGGAAACATCACAGATTTTAACTAAAAAGAGTGCTTATTCTTCATCAAAACCCAAATCCTTTTTTAACTCGTCCCAATAGTTTTCAAAGCAACTTTATGGTAAATTTGGGGTGTGGTTTTAATATCCTTCTTCTCCAGTTTTTCGGAGATAAAATTATAGTAAATATCTAACTCCGTTAAATCGACATTCAGGTCAAATGATCGGTATATAAAAATAAATAATCTATACTCTTAACTTCAAGTCGATATAGTATAAGAGAAAAGAAAAAATTGTACAATTGAATTTTTCAAAAGAAGTAAATTAAGGATTAACGACGAATACGTGAATTTTCCCTTTCTACTTCCACTTCTAATTCCCGATCTACAACATTTTGTACTCGATCTCTAATTTTAAAATTAGATTCCCATGTTTGTTTCTTGAAACCACAATTCGGACATTCCCAAGTGTGCCATAAAAGATGTTCTGATATTTCAAGTTTGGTCTCACATTTTGGACAACGAGGAGTTGAGTCAACATTGAGTTTAGGTACTTTATTGGTTTCAAAAGGATTTTGGAAAACCGGATCATGTCTGGGAGTTCGAACTTGCCATTTTACTCCAAAATAGTCTTTTCTCAACACATTTTCCCAACCATTACGAGGTATTCCCGCAACATATCCCGAATTTGTATAATCCATTTTTTTCCTGATCGCAACAATACAAACCCAAACTACAATTACTAACACTAAAATTATCCATATAATAGGGGGTATTGAATATAAAGCATCTATCCAATTGATATTTTTTATTAATGAATAAACATAAGCTAAAAAAGCTAAGATTAACGGAGGTGTAATAATTGCACTTATAAAACGGTCAAACAGAAATTTCTTTATATTCATTATATCGAATTCCCTTTATTTTATCCAGTTTTTTTTAAATGTTTATCTAAAACTTTTTTTTCATCAATCTGTTCATTTATATTTCTTATTAAAATTTCTAAGATTTCTCTAATTGAATTTGCTACTTCTAAGCATTCTTCATCACTTAATGAATGTATTCCTTTACTTAATGTAGAATGTAAAGCTTTTAGAGGGTTATTACTTTCCATATTTAATGATTCCGGAAGTACATCTTTAACTTTAGCTATTTTATCTGTAGCATTTTTTGATTCCTTCGCGTTATTAAGAGATGTTAAGTATTCTCCTTTATTATCTCCAACAAGTTCAATCAGTTTTTCTAAAAGACTTTCTATAATCTCTTCAACAATACGCCTATAATAAGCATACGCACCGATACCATATCCTTGATTTTCGCAAATTAAACCTTTTTTGTATGTTTCTTCGTATTCTCCAAGTACTTTTTTCAATTCTTTGTTTATAGATATGTCTAATGGCGGATACTGGCCTATTTTCAAAATATAATCTTGATCACCATTTATTTTAATTGAATAATGTTGAAGAGTTTCACCACATCCAACACAACAATAAGTCGCGTTTAATACTGCATCATCAGTTAAATATTCTTTACTGCGGATATAAATTGTGTTAGGCCCTGGAGATTCAGCTATTCCTTTTGGTAAATCATATATAATCTCCCCAAAGGCATTCCGTTTTTCAGCTAAAACAAAAGTCTGAAATGAATCACATTTTTACAATAAATATTAACTGGAAGCATAACAATTTCGTCTATTATTTCAGGTAACACAACAGAATATTTAGTGTATAACGGATATGATTCTAAAAAGTCTTTTTCAATCATTTTTATACTCCTTTAATAATAATTATAATTCTTATTTAATTATAAAACAAATAAATTTTATTAATAACATGATGAAGTCAGATTAAAATAAGGATTAGATAAATTATCCCATTTACTTCGCCATATGCAAAGTTCCTCACCAGTAGGTTACTATTTCACAAATGAATAAACTCAAAAAAATCAAATATAACAAAATATTACACAATACATATTATTTACACAATGGATCTTCCTTTTTTTATTCTAAGACTTTTTGGAGTGATTTCCATGATTGTCAATATGAACTGTAGACTTTAAGTCTTATTTTTTACACATGAATTCTAATAAAAATATTAATTAGTATACCCATTCTAAACCCTTAAAAAAATAGTAAATTTTTTAAGATTTATATTTCCAAAAATAAATATTAAAATTTGGTTATTCCACTTTTTTTTCTGGAGGAGATGGAATTTTACCAAATTGCTTTTCAAATCCTTCAACTTTTTGGGATAACCATTTAAGCAACTGCTTAGCAGCTAATGGAGCTAATATTATTTCTGCCTGTACTTCACGTTTTAAACTAATATTTTCTTCAGTTAGAATTGCATCTTGTTGTAATGGTTCCTCTGAGAAAAACATAAGTCTAAAATCTTGAGGAGTATATCCTCCAAATGCTCCATTGGCATAGATTCTAGGAGAATCTGATGGAATTATCATGGGCATTTTCTTTTCTTTATTCTTTATCTCTTTGTCAGCCATTTAATCAGCCTTTAAGCTTTTAAGTTATATTCGTCAGTAGATATAATCATATCTTTGATACTTGATTTGAAATAATCAAAGCCTGATATCTCAGGTTCACAAGAAATTTCTATCTCTTTAGATAGTTCTTCTTTTTCTATTTCTTCAACAGATAATTGTACTTTTCTTAAATATTCTTCATCATGTAAAATTGCAAGTGTTAACGCTCTTTTATCTTCTGTATTTAGAGCATATTTAGTTGTTCTACCTGGTTCTGAGTCTACTATTCCTATTTTTTTTAGTTCATAGATGTGGTTATAAACTGCTTTATCTGAATAATCCGCCATTCTAGCGATTTCTTTTACAGTTAAAAATTCCCCCCATCTTTCAGTTAATACATCTAATATACTAACTCTTGTGGTGTCTCCAAATATTTCTTTAAGAATATATGAAGTCAATTTCAGCACCTCTAGTTATTTATTCTCCCAATTAAAAAATATAGTATTAATTACAGTATATTTCTATTATAAAGAGTATATACTGTATATATTAGTATACACTGTACATGCCTTATACACAGTATACAATGTATACCTTAGTTTCTGTACATATATACTTTTACATTAATTTCACTAAGTGAAAAATTTTTCAATAATATATAGTAAATAATATAAACTAAAATTAATCTATAATTAATTTGATGTCTGAGATTGATGATATTATTTCTGAAATGACTACTTGCGAAAAAAGGATCATGGTAATTATTGGAGGAATTAATGCTTCCCCTAATAAAAATTTTAAGAGACAAACTGTTAAAAAGAAAGCTTCAGATGAAGAAATCCCGCATGTTGATGATGCAATTAGAAAATTTTTTCAACTGGGATTATTAAGGATGTATAGGGCTCCAGATAACCTTGCAGCTACAAAATTAGGTTTTAACGTAGCACAAAGATTGGTAGAAGAGCGATTAAAAGAGAAATATAGAGGTATTAGGATAATTAGAAGATAATTTAAATAATTATCAATATGAGATGAGAAGTGATTTAATGTTTGATAAAAAATTTGGTAATAGGGAAGAAATAATACTTGAACCACATGAAGGTCTTCCTGATTCATCCCATAGAAGTGGATTTTGTCCCAGATGTGGAAAACAATCCAGTTTTGTTCTTCGTGATTCAATCCCAGTAACATTAGATTATTCCGTACATGCGATGAGCCAGGATGGAAGAAGGTCATATGATGCACTTGATCAGGTTTCTGTTCTTTTTTGTAGACATTGCAAACAAGGAATAGCTGTAATTGAAGAAGTTTGGATTGGCGATCATCCTAAAAGAAATGGGTTGAAACAAGGTGGAAAAATTAATTTCCATGGTATCAATTGGTGGCCTTTAACTGAAGCTAATCTTTCTAAAGACATTCCAAAAAACATATCAAAAGTTTTTAATGAGGCTACTATTTGTTTATCCGCTAATTGTCCTAGAGCTTCTGTAGTAATGGCACGGCGAACCTTAGAAGCAATAGCATTTGATAAAGGAGAAACCTCCAAAAAGGTTTTATTTAAAAAATTGAATGCGTTAACTGATAAAGGTATTTTACATCCTAATTTATCAGACTGGGCTAACGAAATTCGCTTAATTGGTAATATAGGGGCACATTTTGATCCTATTACAGAAGTAAGTACAGAGGATGCCAAGGATTTAATTTCTTTTGTTCGTGAATTAATCAGATATCTTTATGAACTTCCTGCAGAACTTGATCGAAAACGATCTTCCAGATGAACTTCGTTAAATCTGCATATACCGAAGTTTAATAATTTTCAAAAAACCATTCTAAAAATCCTAGAAATTACTGTTTTTGAATAGTTTAGAGTATATGTAAAAAATTATTTTGCCTGATTTTTTCAAATTAGCAATAGAAAAAAATTATTTTATTTTTTCTATTGTTACAATCCTTTTTTTAGTGGAAAAGCATTTGCAAAAATACAAAGTTTCAGATTATAAAGATTGCCCATTTTATGGGAAATTCTTGGTACATTATACCGGAGAAATTGGATGATCAATCTGATAATTGTTGTTGCATTTTTGATGAGTTTTTGCTATATTTTACATGATTGTGTTAAAAATGAAAGGATCAATCGTATTTGGATAGTTAATAGTTTAAATTTGTTTTTAGCTATTTTTAATATTTCAGCTTTTTTTAAGTAAATTAATTTTTAAAATTATTATTTTAATAAAAAAAATGATTTGCTAAATTTTTACATTCCATTTAATGATTTCACAGATTCTAAAAATTAAAAGAAAAAGAATCTTATTACTTCTTAATAAAAAAATTTAATAAACCTAATCTTAAAACCATAACTATTATTGTTCGTAAAAGATTTTTCTTACGACTTATCAATAAGTAGTGATTTCATGGAAAAATGCATAGTATGTAATAATAGAAAGGGCAGGAAGCCATGTTTAACCCATGGAGATGGATTAATATGTACTTTATGTTGTGGATCAAATAGATCATGGCCTTATTGTAATACTTTATGTCGTTTTTTTCCTGAAGAAGAGAGAGAAAATTTATTAGGTGTTAAAATCGGGCAGATGTCGATAACGAGGAATGATACGGGAGAAACTGTTAGATTTACTTCAAATTGTTTTTTACCTAATGTTTTTGAATTTTTTAAATGCACAATTAAAAATTTAGATTTAAAATTTTTGAATTCACAGACATTATCTGTCGAGGCCACCATAAACTTTCAATCAAAGAAAAGCCCAGATGAAGTTTATTTTAAGGACAAATGGAAAAAAGAAGAGAATTGGGGGTCATTTGAATATCTATATAATTATTATCCATTGTTTTTCATTTTCACTGAAATAAATTATAAGGTTTTTCCTTTAAAGACTGAACTGTTAATGAATAGCCATCATTTGGATTTCACAGATAGCACGGTCCACTGGAATGTTGGAATGCCCTTTTCCAAAGTAAAAACGAAACGAAAACATATTAGTGGACCTCAAGGGTTACAAATACAACTTGAGGAATATATTGATGGATCTGGTTTTAGGGGAAATAATTATGCAGTTTTTAGTTCAATACATCTAAATATCGACTTAAAATTAAAATTTGTCCTCACTTGTCAGGAGAGGAACATTGATGCAGATGATTTAACACTTAATTTCCCGATAAAATTGTTTTTTCCATTCAAAGAGGTAATAATTGAAAATATAAACCATGTTGTTCCTCCAGGTTTTAAATTGAACAAGAAACCAAGTATAAATCTTTATAATCCATCAAATAAAATTGGATTAAATAAGATACCAATTCAACCTAAATATAAACACAATCTAGTTTATGATTCAAAGGAAAATTTATTATCTGATAAAATTGCTTTAAATTCATATAAAATTTTTGAATTAGATTTTGATTTTGTTCCGACAGTCAAAAGTGAAGCTTTAACATTTGTAACAACATATCCTATTCCTTCTAGCATATATAATTCAATTAATAAGTTATATTCTGAAACATTTGCTCCAGCAATAGTTTCTGTGAATAATTATTCTGACAAAACAATTAACGCATCCATAATAGCTGAAATACAAGAAGTATCAAATTTATTCGAAAAAGATATCGTAATTGGACCGTTTAGTCAAGAAATTGTTAGAATTACTCCAACATTAAAGGAAGGTGTCATTCAACATTTGCACCATATTTTGGATACGGCACTGACAATTAAAGTGATATCAGAAGGAAAGACAATTTTACGGTCTAATGATCCTATTCAAGTGCTAGCTAGAGATACAATGATATGGGAAATTGAAGATCCTGGTAGATCTTGGGCGATTGATTTAAGTAATTTGGTTGTTTCGTGGATTACTCCACATGCTCCAGCTGTTGATGAAGTTATTTCAACTGCTGCAAGGAAAATTGGAGGAATGGGTTGTTTTGTTGATGATGCTTCCATGATAAAGGAAATTAAAGCAATCTATGACACAATCTCTGAGGATATCAGATATGTTAACAGACCATTCAGTTTTGGAACAGATGAACATGTATCCACGCAACGTATTTTATCACCAAAACAAACATTAAATGAAAGCTCAGGGAATTGTATTGATCTAACAGTTCTTTTTGCAAGCTGTTTAGAGGCTTTAGGGATAAAACCTTTTGTTGTTCTTGTGCCACAACATGCGTTTGTTGGATGGAAATGTGAATCTTCTCCAGAATTCTTAGAAACAACAGTCATGGGGGTAGAAGACTTTTTTTCAGCAATTGAAAAAGGTAAGAAAAATTACGAAACATTTAATAGTTCAAACGAAGGAAATATTAAATTAATTGACGTGGAAAAGATTAGAGGTAAAAAAATATATCCTCCAAGTTGGTTCAGTTGATATTGAATGTGTAACTATCTTTTTATAGAATGTAAATAAAAAAGATAAAATGAATAGCATCCCACAATAAAAAACTCAACTTATGCCATAATAATAAAGTTTTTCATCTTCAACTACTATTCGTTCAGTTTTCAATCTAGCATATTTTAAGGATGTTTTTTCGATGGGAACGTATTCTCCTTTCTTAGTACGATCTAAAAAGGTTAATAATAATGTTTCTTTAGCTTCTTCTTTTTCCATATTACCCACCTTTAAATAATAATTTTTTTACCAGTAGTTGTTTCAATTTCGTTTCTTATACCACTTAAATCTATCTCAAATCCACAGTCACATAACAATTTGTTATCGTATGGAAAAGGCTTAATGTCTTTTTTTTGTAATTCATCATCAATATTAGGGTCATTAACTAATTTAGCATACATTTTATGTTTTTCACCACACTTAGAACAGCTAATATCAAATTCCACTACTTTGGCCTGATTAGCAAACTGATTAGGCATTGTTGGGGGAGCATTCATTTCCACAGCTTGTTTTAATAACTTCTCATCTTCAGTGGCAAAAATTTTATAAGTACTTGTACTAATAAACAAAAGGCGAGTTATAGTTTGTATTTTATAAACTATATCAGATAGATCGGGATCATCATCAACTCTGAATATTTTCAAACCAATATTTTCTAAGTCATTGATTTTTAATGATCGACCATGGCTTCTCCAGCGAGCATGATTAGATAATTCAGTTGCTATTTCTTTTGCTCTATTCTTTTTCATTGCTTCAGTAACTGGTATTTGCCTATTTTCAGTTTTAGTCCACTCCTTAAATTTGTATTTAGCCAACCAATCAATTACAAGATCTTTAGCGAATTCTAAGCTGTGATTAACTAATTTCAACTCACCAGGACTTATTTGTGCCACCATTATTGCGTCAAATGGGTTCAAGGCCCTGGTTCTATTTGCTTCTTTTCTTTTTTCTTCTACCCATTCTCGATAATCATATGCAGATACCATAGAACGTCCAATTTTCATTTGAGCATCAATAGGCCCTAAACTCCCACTTTTAGTCATTAATATTTCATTACCCGACAAAGCAAGAATAGTTCCTGCACTTTTAGCTTCACCAGATATTAAAAAATTTACATTTTCAAATTCACTTCGTATGAACCTACCAATTTCTTCAGCTGCTTCACCACTTCCTCCTGGGGTTTCTATATAAAAATCTAATTGTTTAGATTCTTTAGAATTTAACATATCATATATTGCATAATAATCATCCATTGTTAAAGAAATATCCGGGATTGGTTTTCCAATTGCACTGGCATATAAAAATAAATAAGTTTCTCTTTTAGCGTTATATTCTTTAATTAATCTAATTAATTCATCTTCGAGTTCTGATGCACTCATTTTTCTCTCAATGTATTCATTCATAAGCCCCATTTTATCCCTCATTTTTTTAATGTGTTTAAGCAGAAGCCCACTCTTCACAAACTCGATTAGCCTGCTCTAATACTGTTTTAACAGCTAACTTTTGTTTGTCTGGTGGATAACCATATTTTTTCAGTATCCTCTTAACCGCTACTCTCATCTTTGCCTGTACGCTCTCACGTAATGTCCAATCAATAGTTATGTTGCTTTTTATAGCTTTAACTAATTCCATGGCAATTTCTCTGAGTACATCATCTCCCAAGACTTGCACTGCACTATCATTAATACCAAGAGCATCATAAAATGCTAGTTCATATTCGGTTAATCCCAAATCTTCCCCTCTATTTTGTGCTTCCCTCATCTTCTTGGCTAATTCTATTAATTCTTCTATAACAACCACCGCTTCAATATTCTTGTCATGATATTTTTTGATGGTCTTTTCCAACATATCGGTGAATGAACGGGCTTCTATAACATTTTTACGTGAAATAGTTTTTATCTCATCATTAAGTAGTCTTTTTAGTAATTCCGCCGCAGTGTTCTTATGTTCCATATCCTTAACTTCTAGGAGAAATTCATCTGAGAGTATGGATATGTCTGGTTTTTTAAGACCGGCTAATTGGAATAGATCTAAAACTTCATCAGATACTAAGGCCTTTGATAGGATCTGTTGTATGGCCATGTCAACATCTTCAACTTGTTCAGCTGAAGGTGTTGTAACTTTAATTATGTAATTTTTAACAGCTTTAAAAAATGCTAAATCATCCCTCATCTTTAATGCTTGTGGGTGTGGCACCGCCAATGAAAAAGCTTTAGATAATTCGTTTACGTATTTCATGCAACGTTTTTTACCATTTTCCTGGCCCAATACAAAGTCTGCACCATTGCGCATAAGATTTAGTTTCTCGGCTGTGTTAGCTTTCTGAAAACCTTCATAGTTGAATTTGTGGAATAGTCCGGTGACTATTTCATATTTTTCCATCATTATAGCCACGGCTTTTACCTGATCAAACGTGATCTCTCCACGTCCACCACCTTCAGTATATTGGGAAAGGGCCTTTTTAAGTTCATTGGCAATTCCCAGATAATCAACAATTAATCCTCCCTGTTTGTCCTTGTAGACTCTATTAACCCGGGCTATGGTTTGCATTAGTCCATGGCCCTGCATAGGTTTGTCAATGTACATTGTGTGTAAGCTGGGGACATCGAAACCTGTAAGCCACATGTCTCTTACTATTACTAATTTTATAGGTGAATTAGGGTCACGGAAATGGTCCCCTAATTGTCTTCTTCTTTGTTTGTTTCGTATATGTGGCTGCCAATCCAATGGATCGGTGGCGCTGCCTGTCATAACTACTTTTAAAAAGCCGTATCGGTCATCATCATTGTGCCATTCAGGCCTAAGTTTAATAATCTCTTTGTATAAGTCTATACAGATGCGTCGACTCATACATACAATCATTCCTTTACCTTCTTGTTCATTGTACCTGGCTTCAAAGTGATTTACAAGATCTTTAGCTATTTTTCTGATGCGTGTCCTGCTGCCTACAACTGCTTCCATCCGGGCCCATTTGGTTTTGAGTTTTTCTTGACTCTCTATCTCCTGACCTTCAGTAACAAAATCAAACTGAGGATCAATATGTGGTTTCTCATCTTCCTTTAAGTCCAATTTAACCAATCGGTTTTCATAGTAGATCCGGACTGTGGCCCCATCCTCCACTGCCTGTTCAATATCGTAAACATCAATATAATTACCAAATACTGCTACGGTGTTTTTATCACCACGCTCTAAAGGTGTACCAGTAAATCCAATAAAAGAAGCATATGGTAAAGCATCGCGCATGTGCCGGGCAAAACCATCAATAAAATCATATTGACTACGGTGGGCCTCATCAGCTATAACCACAATATTTCTACGCTCGGATAGTGTGGGATATTCGGTCCCCTTCTCTGGGAGAAACTTCTGGATAGTGGTAAATACAATGCCACCACTTGCCACTTTAAGTAATTCTTTTAGGTGTTCTCTATTTTCTGCCTGTACAGGTTCTTGTCTTAAAATGTTTTGTGATTCTTTAAAGGTGCCAAATAGTTGATCATCCAAATCGTTTCGATCAGTCAAAACCACCAAAGTAGGATTATCCATTTCCAGTACCAGTTTACCAGCATAGAAAGCCATGATTAGGCTTTTACCTGAGCCTTGTGTGTGCCAGACCACTCCACATCTTCGATCTCCCATGGGGCTGGCGGCTTTTATGGTTGCATCTACGGCTTTATTTACGGCGTGGTACTGGTGATATGCGGCTAATTTTTTATTTATCGTGGATTCAGAATCATCATACACAATGAAATGATGTACTAGATCCAGTAAGACATTCTTGTTGAACATTCCTCTTATAAGGACTTCCATTTCCAACATAGTGGTTAGTGAATCTTTTTCCCCTTTGATGGTTTTCCAAGGCATGAAACGTTGAATATCACTGGTTAGGGTGGCTGCACGTGCCTCCATACCGTCACTTATCATTAATATCTCATTAAAATGGAATAAACTAGTTATTTCGGATTTATATGTTTGCAATTGATGATATGCTTTATCTAGGGTTGCTTTCACATCTGCTGGATTTTTAAGTTCAACCACTACTAATGGTAAGCCATTAACAAAAAGAACAATATCTGGTCGGCGGTTATGATCATTTTCTATGACGGTGAACTGGTTTACTGCCACAAAATCATTATTTTCGGAATTATCAAAGTCAAAAAGCCATACTTTATCATGGATAATCATACCATCTTTCCTGTATTCAACGGTCACACCATCAGTCACCAACTGATGAAAATTGAGATTATTTGTTAATAGATCTGGACTGTCAGTCCGTAAAACTTTTTTAACAGTTTCTTCCTTAGCTATTGCCGGGATATCAGGGTTTAAACGGTATACTGCATCTCTCAATCTACCAGTTAATACTACGTCACTGTAAAGTTCTCTCATTGGTTGTGGCCCGTCTGGTGATATATCTGGGCCGTGTAGGATCTCGTAACCTAATTTTTCTAGGATTTCAAGTGTTAGGTATTCTACATCATCTTCAACAGGGACCAAACTCATTTTTCATCCTCCAATGGAATTCTTATTTTTCCAGACATTAATTTAGGAAGAAGAGAATCTCTAATTTGAGATAAATTTTTATTTTGTGCATTTAATGAAGTTCTCATTTCAAGTATGGGGTGAAGAAAATTATTAAATTCTAATAAGATTTCATCCGAAGGTTTTATGAGTTCCCAACTTCTAAGAAATTTAAGACTAAAGAAGCGTTGCGTGGTTCCCGAAGAACTGTTTACCATTTTTTTAACTGTTTTTGGATAAAGGAAATATAAATAAATAAAGCTAGAGTATATTGGCTTTAAAGGTTTGAACAAAGCAACATTTTTTATGCTAAACTCAAAATCTTGGTCAACGAATGTTGCAGTTCCCAATGTTCCAATATTAGAAAATATAGTGTCCCCTTTTTCAGGTTTACTTCGCATCATAACTTTTTGATGTTCTTCAGGGGAAATTTTGTAACATTTTGAAAAATCTATGAATCCATTGATGATGTGTCTACCTGTAACTAAATAGTACCCTTCATAATCAGGACTCGGAGAATCGTGAGTACCATCAATAACCTTAGAACAGATATCTGAAAGTTTTGTAACTTTCCAACCATTAGGTATCTTGCCTAACTCTGAATCAATCATTTCCCCGCCAGTTGACTTGTATGGCTGGCCATTCTCATCAGGAAACATAAAATCTATAAACCAATGCCTGAAAATAGCCTGACCCAACGCCTCCAAAGTCCGATTCATCTCATTATTAAGTTCAATTTTATTATCTAAATCAGAAAGTACTTTGGAAATTAAATATTGTTCATCTTTTGATGGATAAGGTACAAAAGATTTTTCAATTATATCTGGATTGAAGGAGGGGTAAGCAGATGTATGAGATTCAGCTATTGCAGTAAGATATTCTGTATATTTATCTGTTGTTAAATAATAATAAAGAAATTTTGGATTGATTTTTTTAGCTGAAATTACTGCAAAGCCAGTGGAAGCTACCGTATTTGATTTGGCCTTATTGACAAATGCATAATGTTTTAAATTAGGCCGAACCGTAGAAATTAAAATATCATCATCTTTAACTATCCTTTTAGCCCTAGTAGGAGCTTCAGATAATGATATAATTTGCATATCATTTATTATGCCTTTATCCACAGAGGCTATATCTATATACTTTATTAATCCAAGTTTTGAATTCTTTTTTATGCTTGATTCATTTATATTAGCAACATCCGTAACTGTTTTTAAATCCCAATCATCTGGGATTAATCCTATTTCAGTTTCTTTGAATCCTTTAGTCATGGTCACCCTCCTCAAACTTACTACTTGGCAACCATGTAAGGGATTTTGTGCCGGGTTCTTCACCTACTTTAAAGTTTAAAAATAAGCCGTATTGATATTTTAAATCTTTAATGAACATTTTAATTTTTTCAATATCACATTTAGGATTATTTGAGTTATTTGATTTTTTGATTTCAATTACCAGTAAATTATTCTTGCTGCTCCGGTGGTGGATGATTATATCGGGATAAACAGTCTTTGCATCAGTATCGTCTGATTTTAGCTTATTTTTTATGCATAGATTTTTCCAGTTTTTTATTCTCTTAACATCATCATGATTGTCTCGGTTATATTCACAATCCACATTCCAATCATCAAACTCTTGCTGTAAATATTCAGCCAATTTATGAGATATGGATCTTTCATTAGCATTAGCGGATAAAAGGAAGATATCATTCTTGAATAACTTGTTAATGGCCTTATTGACTTTAGATTTTAATTCTTCCGGTTGAATAAAAACATTCTCAGATCTCATATCCTAACCCCTTGAGATTGTTCCTGATTTCTTCTTCCAATCTTCGGGATTCCTCGAATTGTTGGGCTAGTTCCTTGGTGAGTTTAAGCATTTTTTCCTCAAATTCCTCGGGGTCTTCTTCTTCCTCAGCAAAACCTACATAACGCCCAGGAGTGAGTATGAAGTCATGTTTTTTAACCTCATCTAATGTGGCAGACTTGCAGAATCCACGCACATCCTCATATTCCCCACCTTCACCTCTCCAACTATGATATAAATCAGCGATCTGTTGTACATCTTCATCAGTTAGTTCTCGGTGTGTACGGTCTGCCATGTAACCCATCTTACGAGCATCAATAAAAAGTATCTCACCTTTACGATTCCTGAAACTACCATTCTCCTTATCCCTTGATATGAACCATAAACATGCAGGTATCCCGGTGTTGTAGAATAGTTGTGATGGAAGTGCCACCATACAATCCACTAAATCATCTTCCACTATTTTTTCCCGAATTTTCCCCTCAACTCCCCCAGCAGACATGGATCCATTGGCCAGTACGAATCCAGCTATTCCGGTGGGTGCTAGGTGATGGATGAAGTGTTGTACCCAGGCAAAGTTAGCATTTCTCTTAGGTGGAGTTCCATATCTCCATCGTACATCATCTTCCAATAGTTCAGCCTTCCAGTCCTTATCATTAAAAGGGGGATTAGCAAGGATGTAGTCAGATTTTAGATCCTTATGTTTGTCTTCGATGAAGCTGTTTCCCCATTGGATGTTGGAGTCTATGCCTCGTATGGCTAGGTTGATTTTGCATAGTCTCCATGTGGTTTGGTTGGATTCTTGGCCGTATATGGCTATGTCTCCTATTTTGCCTTCGTGTGCTTCTACAAATTTTTCGCTTTGTACGAACATTCCTCCGGATCCGCAGCAGGGGTCGTATATTCTGCCTTGGTAAGGTTCGATCATTTCTACTAAGACTTTGACGATGCTTCGTGGTGTGTAGAATTGTCCTCCTTTTTTTCCCTCGGCGTTGGCAAATTGTCCCAAGAAATATTCGTAGACTCTTCCTAGTATGTCTTTGGATTTGCTTTCTTTGTCTCCTAGGCCGATGGTTCCTATTAGGTCGATTATTCCACCTAGGCTTTTTTTGTCTAGTGCTTCTCTTGCGTAGTCTTTGGGTAATACGCCTTTTAGTTGGGGGTTATCTTTTTCTATGGCGTCCATGGCATCGTCAATGAGTTTTCCTATGTCTGGCTGTTTGGCATGGTCTTGTAGGTAATCCCATCGTGCTTGTGTTGGCACCCAGAATACGTTTAATGCTGTGTATTCGTCTTTGTCTTCATGGTCCGCGTATTTATCTGTTTCTAGTTTTTTGTGAACTTCTAGGAATGCGTCGGAGATGTATTTTAGGAATATTAGTCCTAGTACTACGTGTTTGTATTCTGCTGCATCCATGTTGTTTCTTAGTTTGTCTGCTGATTGCCATAATTTCTGTTCAAAACCCAAATTTGCCCCATTGTTTTTAGCCATGTTCATTCACCGAAAAATTAATATTTCATATAAAAATTGTTTTCAATGCTAAACCTTAAATTTTACTATTTGATCATTTACAAAAATAAGGTAAAACTTAAATTTTTAATTTAGAATGTTAGAAGAAAGTTTTGATGATGTATTTTTTAACATTTAAGTCAAATAATGAATACCATTAATTTATTTTTCTATTTGAATCTCGAATAGTTGATTAGATAAAATAAAATTCAACAATACAATATTTTAAAAAATTATCATGTTTTGTATTAGTTAAGTGTAGACAGCATATTTGAATATAGAATATAAATATATAATTTAACGTTAAAATTCTGGTGACTTTGATGGTTAAAGAGGCTGATTTGGATAAAATATTCCATACTTACAAACCTAATTTAAATAATCATGAGCGAATATTGGAAGTACATGATGATTCTTTAAATTATTTAAAAAATAATAAAGAAATATATATCAAATTAGCAGATTATTTCTGTGCTTATTATGAAATAGGTGATTTGATACCTCAAACTTTAAATAATTTTGCATCTGGCCATTATTTTCCTTATTCTGAATCTTATTTTGAGCTTGAAAATTCTTATCAACTATATTTAGAGGGATTTTATACTTACTCGTTTGCAGCATTGAGGTCTGTGCTCGAATTAGGTATACTTGGAATATCTTTTACCGTGGCAGATAAGGAACATAAAGAAGTTCGACCATGGATTACTTCAGAAAAACGGACTCCCAATTTTAAAAGTTCATTAAAAAAATTAAATAGTATTCCCTTTTTTAAAGAGTTTGATGAACGTTTTAATTATGTTGAAAATGTTTATGATGTATATGACCATCTAAGTGGTTTCATACATACTAGAGGTTATCTATATAGTTCAACATCAAAAAATAAAGGCAATATCAATAGATTTAATGAAGAAGCCATTCTTGAATATCTAAGAAATATGTTTTCGATAATTTCTAATTTAATTGCATTAATGTTAATTAAATATCCCATTGGTCTGAAATCCCTTCCTTTATTTGAAAAATTTGGATTTAATTCTTTAGCTGGGGGTTTTTTAGAAGATTATCAAGTTAAATTAATTAAATCCGTGCTAAATAAAAATGAATTAGAATTCATAGAAAATATAAGTGATAATGATTGTGATGTGCAATCGATTGTGGAACAGATAGAATCTATGCTGATCTAAGTGATGAAAAATTAAAAGAACAAAGGGAATCTTTTAAATTTAAAAAGCTTTATAATAGATTGAATAGAATGTGATGAATTCTTTTCATGAAAAATTAAAACCACTTTTTTAAGGATATTATTAATAAAAAATGTAAAAAATAGATTTAAAATATTTTATAATTAATTTATAAATCTATAACGCAGTTTATACAGAATTTTGAAGCATCATTGTTTTGTGTCCCGCATTCAGAATAAAAAAAAGCCAGGGGTAAATTATCATTTCCTTTATTTAAAATTTTTTCTAACAAAGCAATAATATGATTATTTTCTTCAGTTAGTATGTCTGTTTTAATAGATTGAGATGTTAGAAATCTTCCATTAACCTTTTAAATTCTTAACTCATAAGGTTTATTAAATTTAATAAAAATTAATTAGTTAAGAAAATTTTTATTATGTCTTTTTTAAGTTTTTTGCGGTTTTTCTTATATGCTTTATCAAAAGTGGTGTATTTTGATTTAACTATTTCTGAGTGCCTATAGTAACCACTATAGTTATCTGTTAGTTTTGTTACTAATCGGAATTTCTTATAACCAACTCTTTTAAAGGTGAATTTTAAATACCTGGAATAGCCGTATCCAACCCATTTATCACGATATTTTATGATATAATAGTTTTTATTATATCTGTAGGTTGAACCACTAATTTTATGTTTTACTCCATAGTTATCTTTACGATAAACTGTGAATTTATCTTTTACTTTAACTGCACTTACTTCATCAGCCATGGCAATTCCCATAGACATGATAAGTAAGCAAAGCATTATAGCTTTAATTTTCATAAATTTCCCTCCCTAACTTTTTAAATAATTATTTATGAATATAATTTGATAGTTAGCCCCATTTATCCTTCAAATAAGAATTTATTTTTTATTAAATATCCAAGAAATTTTATTCCCATCTTTCTCATGGATTACCAAGATTTATAGTTTCTATTAATTATTGCATAATTCATGATATAGGTTAATAGTTTTATTATAATATAAAATTATTGTATCATCATATATATATTTGTTGTTTATGTTTAAATAGTAAACATTTAATATATATTTTTATTGTATATTAAATTGTAAAAAAAATAGGAGGTTAAAGATTTGGAAAACAAACATATGGCATTAATTGCAGTGGTTTTGATTGTTATTTTGGGTGTGGGGGGATATTTTGGTTACGAGGAATATCGCTCAATGTCCTATAATGATAATCTTAAAAAATCCGATGATTCCTGGAGAAGTGCAAAATCTGCAATTTTACAAACAGATATAGAGACAAAATCCTATGATACTAATATAGAACATATTAAAGCTGCTATGAATTCCACAGATCAAGCTATAAACCATACACAGGAAATGATCGACATTGCCCCTGATAATGCTACACGAGAATTTGGCAATATAAGAATACAACAATATAGAGAATCTAAAAAAATAATGGAACTATATTTAAGACTAGTTGAAGACTTACAATCAAGTGGAATATGGTCAGCATATGCGACGGTGGATACAATGGAAAAAGAGATGGATTCAATAAATGCAAACTTGGATTCTTTACAATTACAACTTATTGA
>Ga0334901_1002130_pt1 | contig 17697 bp, 13 predicted proteins | sample GraSluR3_MG_3_FD_207216 | JGI IMG/M metagenome (GOLD analysis project Ga0334901, IMG submission 207216) | Sludge microbial communities from methane-producing bioreactor in Wageningen University, Netherlands - Granular Sludge_15_08-R3 | ecosystem: Engineered > Bioreactor > Anaerobic >... | reverse complement strand
AGGAGCTGCTCGAGGGGGGTCATCCCCAGCGTCAGGCACAAGGCGCGATCCCGGTAATACGGATAGAACCAGTCATATCCGGGGCGCAGCAGCATCCCGGCCGCCACCAGGGGGGCCTCGTGCCCGGCACCGCTGATCTGGAAGAAGATCCGATTCTGACGCTTGAGCTGGATCTCCCGATCGTCCAGGCGACGCGAGAGCACCATCAAGCGCCAGGCACGCCGGAGCACCTCTCCGCCCAACTCCTGTCGGGAAGCCTGGAAACCTTCCGGGTGATTCCTGATCATCGCTGAAACCTTTCTCTCCGGGTCCCCACGAGTCACCGAGGCGGACCCTTTCTCCTCCGCAGCGGACGGGACCTCCATTCCGCCCTGCCCGACGGAACTGCGGGCAGGATTCCCAAGGGCGAAACAGAAATCGAGCGCCCCGAATTCCCCCCCGGGCGCCCACCGATCTGACGGAAAGCCCCGGGCTTGATCCAGGAGCCCTTCCATGTCCGAGAACCTGACCGTGCTGCCGGCCCGCGAGGCCCTGCAGGAAATCGAGAGTCTGGTCCAGTCCGAGGCCTTCACCCAGGCCCTGGAGCGCCTGCAGTCCTTGGGGCGCCCGGAGCTTGAGCCGGCCGAGATGGTCCGCCTGCACCACCTCCACGGTGTGGCCCTGGCCCGCCTGGGGCGCGGCCTGGAGGCAGCCGGCCGGTTCCGCAAGAGCCTGGAGGCCGCCGAGGGATGCCAGGACGCGATCGGCCAGGCCCGCGCCACCGAAGAGCTGGGGGCCATCCACCACCAGGAGAGGCGCCTGGCCGAGGCCCAGAGCCACTACGAGCGGGCCCTGCGGCTTTGGGGCCGCCTGGAAGACCGCGAGGGCGAAGCCCGAAGCCACCGCAACCTGGGCAACCTCTTCGCCGACTTCAACGACCAGGCCCGGGCCAGCGAAGCCTATGAGACGTCCCGGGCCCTCTACCTGGAGATCGGCCAGCCCGACGAGATGGCCGCCTCGGTGATCCACGCGGCGTCGCTGCGCTACCAGTCCGAAGGGCTGGACGCCGCCGTCCAGGAGTATGCCCGGGGCCTGGACCAGGATGGCTGCCGGCATCACCTGGTGACCAACAACTACGGCTTCCTGCTGATGCTTCAGGGCCAACTGGATCGCGCCCTGGAGGTCCTCCAGCAGGCCCGAAAGGACATGGACACCAGGAAGGCCGCCGAAGACGACCTGGCCCTGGTCCACCTGAACCTGGGTCTGGTCCATGCCATGCGGGCCGAGCTGGAACCCGCCGAGAAGCACCTGCGCCAGAGCGCCGAACTGCTGGAGCGGCATCCCGAAGCCCGGGCCGTGGAGATCCTGTTGCTGGTCAACGACCGGTGGCAAGACCAGGGATTCAAGCCCCACCTGGTGGTGGACAACGGCCAGAAGCGGGCCCTGGCCCATCTGAACCTGGCGGCCGTGCTGACCCGGGCCGGCCGGGTCGAGGAAGCCCACGAGCAGCTCCGCATCGGACAGGAACTGGAGCGCTCAGCGGCCTACCCCTTCCTGGCGGCCGGCTGGATCCACCTGACCGAGGGCCATGAGAAGGCGGCCACCGAAGCCTTCCGCCGGGCCCACGGCATGGCACCCGACAACGACGAGACTCGTCAGGCCTTGGACCTGGTGAACCCCTACCTGACCATGAAGGTGGGGCGCAACGACCCGTGCCCATGCGGCAGCGGCAAGAAGTTCAAGAAGTGCCACGGGGCGTAATCCAAAGGATCCCTGATCGGCGGAACGAACGCAGAAATCATGCACCTCAATCGAGTAGATCGCCTTCGAGCGGCCCTGGCAGGAGAGCGCGTCGATCGCCCTCCCTTCTCCTTCTGGCACCACTTCGGGCTTCAGCACATGCCTGGAGAGGCGGTGGCCGCGGCTCACCTGGCCTTTGCCCGGCGGTTTGAGCCGGACTTCCTGCGGGTGATGAACGACTATCCCTATCCGGCCCCCGGCCTGTTGAGCATCGATCGGCCTTCCGACTGGGCTGGCCTGGAAGTGCTCAATGGCAAGGAGGCCGGCTGGGGACACCAGCTCCAGGCCCTGGAGACGATCGTCAAGGCGCTCAAGGGCCAGACCTGGGTCGTGGACACGGTCTACAGTCCCTGGACCATCCTGGCCCGTCTGGGGACGCGCGAACTGATGGTGCGGACGGCCCGCGAGAATCCTGGCTTCCTGCGCCACGCCCTGGACATGGTCAGCCAGTCCCTGGCCAACTATGTCCGCCACGCCCTGGCGACAGGCATCCAGGGAATCTTCTACTGCGTCACCGAAGCCCGCCACGACCGGCTCTCGCCCGCAGAGTTCCGGGAATGGTGCGCCCCCTACGACCAGGTGGTCCTCCAGGCGGCCCAGGGAGTCCCGTTCAACATCCTGCACGTCCACGGTTCCCGAATCTACTTCGAAGGGCTGAAGGACTACCCCATCCAGGCGTCCACCTGGTCCCATTTCCACGCCGGTCCCGGGCTGGCCCGCGGCCTGGCGGAGTGGGATCGGCCCGTCCTGGGAGGCCTGGACGAGAAGACCCTGCACCGTCAGACTCCGGGGTCACTGCATCACTACTTCCAGCGGAATGCCCCGGAGCTGTGGTTGCCCCGTCTGGTCCTGACGCCTGGTTGTTCGCTGCGGCCGGACATCTCGCCCCACGTCCTGGACGCCGTCCGGGCCGGGGTCGAGAGCCTCAAGCGCCTGAGGCCGCCCGAAGGCCAGAGTCGCCTGGGCGACATCCTGGAACGGCCAGAATTCGACGCCCGCCCTCCCGAGCCCCAAGAGCGCGCTCGGCGGCGCTCCACAGGCCCGGTCGAGGGGGAGATCCGCCAGGGTCCTCCTCCAGGAGGAGCCCGTCCCCCCTTCCGCAAGGAAGGCCCCTGGCGTTCGGATCGCGAGGACCGCCCCGAACCCGGCGGATTCCGTCGCCACGCGCCGGAGGACCGGTTCCCCCGCGAGGGCGGCCCGCGGCGCTTCGAGCGCGACGAGCGGCCGCGTCGTGACTTCGACGATCGACCCCGCCGAGAAGGAGGCCCGCCCCACCGCGAGGCAGGCCCGCGTCGCGATTTCGGCGATCGGCCGCGCCGTGAAGGAGCCCCCCCCCACCGCGCAGGAGGCCCACGTCGCGATTTCGGCGATCGGCCCCGTCGTGAAGGAGGCCCCCCGCGCCGTGACTTCGACGATCGGCCCCGCCGAGAAGAGGGTCCCGAGGGCCCTCCCCGACGGCTGAAGATCCCACGTCCCCAGGCCGATGCGCCTCAGGCTCCGCCGCCTCCCCCGCCTCCCGAGACGCCGGGCGAGGAGTCCTCGCCGGAATCCTGACGGATTCCCTTCTCAGGGTCCCAGGAAGCCCGCGGACGGCCGGACGGCCGTCCGCGCCGCCTCCAGGGCCCGAACCACGACCAGACAGATCCAGGCGTAGAGCGGGATGTGCGCCGACTGGGTGATGAGGGCCCGCACCGCCAGGACCTTCCAGGCCGTCACCGGGTCTGGAACCGGGGCCAGGACCAACAAGAAGACCGGGACCAGCAGGAACTTGGTGAGGCTCTGCGAGACGGCGATCCCGACCAGGTAGCGCCGGAAGCTGGCCGGCCCCGGACCCGCGACCAGCGCCGGGAGCGCTCCCGTCAGCCCCTGGGTCAGCGTGAACCCCGGGAAGAACATCCCCCTGGGAATCAGGAGGCACTCCAACACGTCGCTGGTCACCCCGACCAGGAAACCCGCGCGGGGGCCCAGCACGAAGCCCGACAGGATGATCGGCAAGGCGGCGAAACGAAGCAGGCCACCCGACACGGGCGGAACCGGAATCATCTGGATGGCCAGGGAAAGGGCCACGAACATGGCCATGCAGGTCAAACGCAAGGTCGGAGACATCGCCCTTCCACATGAAGGGGTGTCTGGGAGCGTGTCAAGTCGAAAGGGTCACAAGACCCTTTCCTCACGAGAACTTAATCTTTGCGTCCCCCGCGCTTCAGAACGATCTGGCATGATGAGGCCGATGACCCTGCCCTTCCAACGTCGCCGTCCTGCTGGTTCATGTCCTCCACCGCGATGGGCCCTGGCCTTGGCCCTGGCTCTGGCCCTGGGCTCACCGGCCTGGTCGGAAACACCTCCGCCCCTTCCAGAAGACTCCCAGCAGCCCCCTGCCCCGACGGCCCCTGCCGTCGAACCTGCCGTCCTCACCATGCAGGAAGCCGAGGCCCGGGCCCTGGCGGGGCATCACCGGCTGGCGGCCAGCCGCCACAACGCCGAGGCCGCCGCCCAGCGCGTGGGGCAATCGGCCTCGGCGCTGTATCCCACGGTGACCGCCACCAGCAGCTACAGCCACACCGATGTCTTCGGACCGGACGCCAACAGCGCCACCGTGGTGACCACGCCTGGCGCGGGGAGCAACGTCCCGGTGGTGGTGACCGGCAACAGCCAGCGGGGGGGGGCCCGCAAGAGCCTCAACGCCGGCCTGACCGCCCGTCAGACGCTGCTGGACTTCAGCCGCCCCCACCAGTTGGAGCAGGCCCGACAGAACGAAGAAGTCGCCCTGGCCGAGCTGGACGGAATCCGCCAGGACGTCCTGCTGGAGGTCCGCAAGGCCTGGTTGACGGCCTTCATCGACCAGACCGTCCTGGACATCCGGCGCGAGACGGTGGCCAACCGCGAGGCTCGGCTGACTCAGGCCCAGGCCTTCTACAAGCAAGGGACCAAGGCTCGCATCGAAGTGGCCACTGCTGAAGCCGACCTGGCCCAGGCCCGACTGGCCGCTTTGCAGGCCGAGACCCAGTTGCAGGTCGACTGGGTGGCCCTCAACGTGGCCATGGGACGGACCAGCCCTTCTCCCTATCGGCTGGAATTGGAACCCGAATGGGACCTCGTGCCCGAACTGGACGGAGAGCGGATTCTCCAGACCGCCCTGGCTCGACGCCCCGAGCTGCGGGCCCTGCAGGCCCGGCTGCGAGGCCAGTTGGCCGCCCTGCGAGCCCTGAACGCCGAGAGCCTCCCGACGCTGTCCGCCAATGCGACCCTCCAGGGAAGCGGCGCGCCGACACCGCTGGACGGGACCTGGACGGTGGGAGCAAGCCTCAACTGGAGCCTCTTCGACGGATTCCTGCGGCAGTATCGCGACGGCGAGGCCCGCGCCACGGCCCGATCGCTGGCCGAGCAGTTCGAGCAGCAGCGGATCGCCGTCTACCAGGAGGTTGCCACCCGACTGGTCCAGGTCCGCCAGGCCGCCGAGCAGATCCAGGCCGCCCGGACCTCCCTGGAGGCGGCCCGGGAGAGTCACCGGCTGGCTTCGGCGCGCTATCAGGTGGGCGTCGGCAGCAGCCTGGAACTCTCAGATGCCGAGCTGGCCCTGGCCCAGGCCCAGACCGACCTGGCCAGCGCCGCCAACGGCCTGAGAACCGCTCGGGCCGAATTGAGCCGGGCGGTGGGGGTCGAGAACCTCGCCGCCCTGCCGGAACCCGGTGACCCCGTCCGTCTGGACCCGCTCCCCGGACACGAGACTGAAAGGAGCGATCCGTGAAGCGCTGGTCGATCCCTCTACTGGTCCTGCTGATTCTGGCTGTGGGAATCTTCTGGTGGGTCAAGGTCCGGGGCGCATCCGCCGCCGACCAGTACACCCTGGCCCCCGTCGAGCAGGGCGACCTCCAGTCCACCGTCACCGCCACGGGAACCCTGGAAGCCGTCACGGCCGTCGACGTGGGAAGTGAAGTCTCCGGCGTCATCGAGACCCTGTACGTCGAGCACAACTCGCTGGTGAAGAAGGGGCAACTGCTGGCCCAGCTCAACCCCGAGACGGTCCAGGCCGAGGTGGACAGGGCCCAGGCCAGCTTCCAGCGCGCCCAGTCCTCGCTGGCCAACTCCCAGGCCCAGGAGGCGGGGGCCCGCGCCGGGATCCAGTCAGCCCAGGCCCAGGCCCTCTCGGTCCAGGCCAGGCTGGAGAAGGCCCGGGCTCAGGAGGCCAACTCCCGGGCCGCCCTGCTGGGCAGCGAGGCCAACCTGCGCAAGGCCCAGGCCGACCTGGACAACGCCCGGCGCAGCTACAACCGGGTTCAGGCGCTGCGAGACCAGGATCTGGTCTCGCAGGACGAGCGCGACCAGGCCCACACCCAGTACCTCTCTGCCCAGGCCAGCCTGGACGCCTCCCAGGCCTCGCTGGAGGCCGCTCGGGCCACCCATCGCTCGACGGGCCTGGACATTCAAGGGGCCCAGGCCGACCTGGAGGCAGCTCGAATCGCGGTGGAGGCAGCCCGCGAACAACTGGCCTCAGCCCAAGCCCAGGTGGCGGGCGCCCGCGCCGATGTCGGGCAGGCCCAGGCCAGCCTGGAGGCGGCCCGGGTCAACCTGGGCAAGACCAGCATCCGCTCGCCGATCGACGGGATCGTGTTGGATGTACTGGTCTCGGAGGGCCAGACCGTGGCGGCCCAGTTCCAGGCGCCCAACCTCTTCGTCCTGGCCCGCAACCTGGAAGAGATGCAGGTGCTGACCACGGTGGATGAAGCCGACATCGGCCGCATCCAGACCGGAAGCCAGGCCACCTTCACCGTGGACGCCTGGCCCGAATCGACCTTTGAGGGGAAGGTGGCAGAGGTCCGTCAGTCGGCCGTGACCACCAACAACGTGGTGACCTACCCCGTCGTCGTCCACACCAGCAACCCCGGCCTGCGCCTCAAGCCCGGGATGACGGCCACCGTCAGCATCGCCATCGAGCGCCGCGAAAACGTCCTGATGGTGCCCAACGCCGCGCTGCGCTTCCGCCCTGCCGACGACGCCAACGTGGCCGAAGGCCCCCCTCCTTCGGCCGAGGCCCCTTCGCCGGGGCCCGGAGCCTCGCCGTCCCGCAGAGGTCCTCGGAGGGTCACGATCTACACCCTGGACCCGGCAGACCCCACCCGACTTCTCCCGCACCGGGTCGTCCCAGGACTGACCGATGGCGTGAACACCGAACTGGTGGAATCGGATCTGCAGGCCGGCCAGCAGGTCCTGACCGGGACGGCGCGCCCCTCGGCCTCCACCTCCTCCTCGGCCTCCGCCTCGACCTCCCGCCGCCGCGGCCCGCCGAGGCCGTTCTAGCCATGGGCTGGTGGATGATCGTCCGGATTGCCGGGCGCGCCCTGACGCGCAACAAGATGCGCTCCTTCCTGACCATGCTGGGGATCATCATCGGCGTCGCCGCCGTGATCACGATGGTCGCCCTGGGGACGGGGGCCCAGACCTCCATCCAGAACTCCATCGCCGCCCTGGGCTCCAACACGATCACCATCTCAGCCGGGTCGGTGACGTCGGGTGGCGTCCGGACCGGCGCCTTCGGAAGCTCCCGGCTGACGGTCGAGGATGCCCGGGCCATCGCCCAGCACGTCCACCACCTGGCGGCCGTGACGCCCCTGACCCAGAACGGATCGCAGGTGGTCTTCCAGGAGCAGAACTGGGCCACCAACATCCTGGGGGTGAACCAGGATTACCAGATCATCCGAAACTGGAGCGTGGCCTCGGGTCGCTTCCTGCAGGAGGACGACATCCGCGCCTCGGCCAAGGTCTGCGTCCTGGGCTCGGTGGTCGCCGACCAGTTGTTTCCCAACCAGGATCCCTTGGGCCAGACGGTCCGGATCGGCCGGGTCCCCGTCCGGGTCGTCGGCGTCCTGACCTCCAAGGGCGAAGCGTCCTTCGGCCCCAGCCAGGACGACGTGGTGGTGGTCCCCTACTCCACCGCCATGAGACGGCTCTTCAACTCCACCTATCTCCGCAACATCACCGCCTCGGCCGCATCAGAGGACTCGGTCACCCCGGCGGTGGAGGAGATCTCACGGTTGCTGCGCGAGCGCCACCGCCTGGGCGAGAAGGACGAAGACGACTTCACGGTCCGGACCCAGGCCGAATTCGCCCAGACGGCGGCCCAATCCACCCAGGTCTTCACCATGCTGCTGGGCGGCATCGCCTCGGTCTCCCTTCTGGTCGGGGGGATCGGCATCATGAACATCATGCTGGTCTCGGTGACCGAGAGGATCCGCGAAATCGGCATCCGCATGGCCCTGGGCGCGCGGGGAAGCGACATCCTGCGCCAGTTCCTGGTGGAAGCCATGATGCTGAGCCTGTTGGGTGGAGTCCTGGGTGTCGCGCTGGCGTGGGTCCTGACCGAAGTGGGCAGCCGCTTCATGCCCATGCCCTTGCAGATCTCCCCCGGCTCGGTGGTGCTGGCCTTTGCCTTCTCTGCCGGGGTCGGCATCTTCTTCGGACTGTATCCCGCCGTCTCGGCCTCCCGCCTGGACCCCATCCAGGCCCTTCGCCACGAGTAGCCCTCCAGGCCCCGGGTTTCCCCCCAGCGCCGCCGAACCGCGGCCCGGCTCCGCCGCCCCGCCCCCGGAGCGAGGCCCGGCACCGCCTCCTCCCCCCGAAGGCCGCTCGCAGGTGATGCTGAACCTCACCCCCGCTCAGTGCGCCCGACTGGACGACCTGTCCCGTCAAGACCGGCTGGAGCTGAAGGCCGACCTGGAGCGGGGGTTGAACCAGGTGCAACCGCGCCTCCAGGACTGGCAGCATGAAGCCCTCCTGGAGATCGGGCGGAGCTCCCTCCTGCACTGAAGAACCGGGCCGCCGAGCCCAGGACGGTCTCAGTCGTCTCCGGAGACCTCGGGCGACGTCTCGGAGGCCCTCGTCTCGACGATGGCCGGTGGTGCCGCAGACGTCGGCTTCCCAGAGGTCCCAGGCGAAGGCTCGGAGGCCGACCGTTCGGGCATCGTCCCAGGTGCCGGCTCTGCGGAGGCTTCAGGCCATGGCTCGGCGGTCGACTCGACCTCCCGGGCCGCAGTCAAGTGCCAGACGAGAATCTTCAGGGTGGCCACCAGCGGAGCGGCCAGGACGACGCCCCAGAATCCGAAGACGTTGCCGAAGACCATCATCCCCAGAAGCAGGCTCAGGGGATGAAGCCCCAGGGTGTGTCCCATCACCCGGGGCACCAGGACGGTGTTCTCCAGTTGCTGGATCACCACATAGATGACGATCACCAGCGCCGCCAGGCCCAACCCCCCCTTCTCGGGCAAGGCGAAAGCGATGATCACTGCCGGGATGGCCCCCAGGATGGGACCCAGGACGGGAATGGCCTCGGTGATCCCGGCCACCAGGCCCAAAGCCAGGCAATACTGCGGGAGAACCAGGGCCATGGCCGCCGTGGTGACCAGTCCGATGATCAGACACAGCAGGACCTGGCCTTTGAGGAAGCTCTGCATGGCCCCGTGGACTTCCAGCATGATCCGGCGCATCCGCGCCCTGCGGCCGACCGGCGCAAAGCGGACGAAAGATTCCAGGAGGTCCGGCCCGTCCTTCAGGAAGTAGAACCCGATCAAGGGGACCAGCACGAACGCCCCGGCCACCCAGACCACGGCCTGGGAGACGGCCCCCACATAGTGCAGCCCTCCCTGGATCAACTGGCTGACGGTCGAACCGATCTCGCCGACGGCCCGGGTCACCTGCTCCTTGACGGGAAGCGGCAGGGCCTCGAAGTAGCGATGGCGGTAGTCGAGCATGGTGACCTGAAGCTTCTGGGCGAAGCTGGGCAGGTTGACGGCCAGGGTCTGCAGTTCGCGTGCCAGCTTGGGCACCAGGAAGGCCAGCAAGGTGGCCACCAGGGCCAGCAGGATCAGGTAGGTGACGACCAGGGACCGAGCATGGGAGAATCGCTCCATCTGGGGAATCCGCCGAACCTGTCGCAGGACGAAGGCGACCAGCGGATTCACCACGTAGACGAAGATCAACACCAGCAAGAGCAGAGGAAGGATCCCCAGGGCCTTCTCGACCAGGACCACCACCCAGGGATGGAAGGAGACCACGGCCACCACCAGCATCAAGAGCAGGCCGTTGAGGTAACGCAGGCCCACGACCAGGCCCTGGACCTGGTCGTCACGAGACGTCTCGGAAGAGCTCGGGGGCGGGTTCTCCACCATGCCAGCGGGTTCTCCACCCCAAGTCCCAGCCCTGCACGTCGACCGCAGGGCCCGCCGGGCAAAAGGCGAATGCCCGCGCATCGGAGGACCGCCTCATGGGCTTCGAAGTCGTGGCAATCGCGCTGCTGGGCATCCTGGCCGTGCTGGGGGCAGGGCTGCTCCTGGCCTGGATGGTCTACCTGTTGATCCGCCGGCTGATCTGGAAGACCACCCACCGCGTCCTGGATCGCACCGTGGACCAGGTGGTTCAGGCCGGCGAACGCCACCTGGTGTCCGGGGTGGGAACCCTGGCCAGATCGGTCCAGGAAGAGATGCGCAAGAACGATCCGCGTCGCCAGGAGGCCGACATCTCCCGGCTGGCCCAGGGCAAGTCGGGTCGGATCACGGTGGCGGACGTGATGGCGGGGCTGGACCTGCCTCAGGACCGGGCCGAGCGGACCTTGGAGGGTCTGGCTTCGCGAGGCGTCTGCCGGGTCACGTCCGGAGAGGAGAGCGGCAAGGCCTACCTCTTTGAGGCCTTCATGGCTCGAAGGGAGGTTGCCTGCTGCGACTACTGCGGGGGCTCCTTCGAGGAGGTGGACGCCGACCAACCCTGCCCCAACTGCGGAGCCGTCCTGACCCGCAAACAGATCCTGGCCTGAGAGATCCCCCTCCCAGGTGACCGAGATCATCGCCACCTCGTGCAGACAGGCGCTTGATCCGTATCGAAAGGCGGAACAGATGGATACCAGACTTCCCCGCGCCTGGAGGCTCTCTGAGCGCGACTACCCCGAGAACTCCGACTCCGAGGACCAGCTCCGGTTCCTGGTGGGCTATGCCATCCTGGCCCCCTCCCCCCAGAACTCCCAGCCCTGGATCTTCCGGTTGGATGACGAGACCATCGACATCGTCCCCGATCCCTTCCGAATCCTGGAAGCCCGCGACCCGGCCGGCCGCGAGCGCGCCATCTCCTGCGGATCGGCCCTGTTCAACCTGAGACTGGCATGCCGCCACTTCGGCCGCGAGGCCAGCTTCCGGATCCACCCCCCGGAAGCGGACTCGGAGGTCCTGGCCCGATTGCACCGGGAGGGCCCCTGCGAACCGGCTCCGGAGCGCCAGCTCTTCCAGGCCATCCTGCAGCGGCGAAGCTGGAGACAGCCCTTCGCCGAGAAGCCGGTCCCCGCAGACCTGCTCAAGTCCTTGCAGGAAGCGGCCCGTCTGGAGGGCGCCCGGTTGACCCCCGTCACCAGCCCCAGCCTGCAGAACGCCCTGGCCGGACTGGTGGCCGAAGCGGACTGGAGACTCGGCTCCAACGAGGCGGTCCGTCGCGAATCCGCGGGCTGGATTCGGGCCACCGACCACGCCGAGGATGGCGTCCCCGGTCGGGCGATGGGGATGAGCCCCGTGGAGGCCATGCTGGCCCCGGTCACCCACCGGGTCTTCAACTACGGCGACACCCGCGCCAACCGGGACCGCTCGCTGGCCTGCACGGCCCCCCTGGTCTTCGCTCTGTCCACCGAGGGCGATGAACCCGAGGACTGGGTGGCCTGCGGCCAGGCGGCCCAAAGGGTCCTGCTGGGCGCGGTGGCCCAGGGTCTTCAAGGCTCGTTCCTGAACCCGCCGGTCCAGATCCCCGAGCTGCGCAATCGCCTGAAGACCTTGCTGGACATCGAGATCTGGCCGCAGGTCCTGGTCCGGCTCGGCTACCCGACGGGTCCTGCCCGACCCACTCCCCGGCGCCCGCTCGCCGACGTCCTCCACTCCTGACCCCAAGAAGAGGTCCCGGCCTGACGGCGGAAGAACCCTGCCGCCATGCCGTGGGCTTCTGCTATCGTCGGGTTCGGAGCACTCCTCCTGCTGGGGGTTCTGCCTCTGGCCTTCAGCACCAGCCTGGCGGACGCCGTGCTGGCTCCCAAGCACGCGCTCTTCCTGTCGGGCTGCGCCCTGACCCTGGCAGGGTGGGCCATGGGGGCCACGGCCGGTGTCTGGGCCTGGTGGCCCGGAAGCCCGGTCGCCCGAGCCGCCTTCCTGTTCTACGCCTGGTGGGCGGGCACGGGGCTGCTGGCCGGACTCCCACCGCAGGCGGTGCCGGGCACCCTGGACGCCGGGCTGCTGGCCGGACTGGTCCTGGCCTGGGCCAGCGTCCTGGAGGGGACCCGAGCCCGGCGCTGGACCGGCTGGATCTGCGCCAGCGCCCTGGTGGTGGGATTCTACTCGCATCTGCAGCGACTGACGCCCATGGGCCTGCGCGTCCTGGGCGTCCCGATCGCCGACCCGGTGGCCTGGAACCACCCGCACCTCTCCCAGGAACGCACGATCGCCACCTTCGGCAACCCCGACTACCTGGCAGCCTGGCTGGTGGTGGTTCTTCCCCTGGCCCTGTCGTGGCTTCTGACGATCCGGCGTCCGGCCGCGCGGTGGGTGGCCTTGTCGGCCTGGATCCTGGTGGCCGTCGCGATGATCCTGACCCTGACCCGGGCCGCCTGGGTGGGCGCTGCGGCGGGCGGCGCCGTCTGGCTGGCCTGCGCGCTGGGGGCCCTGCCGCGCCCTGAACGGACCCGGATCCTGCGGCTCCTGATCGGCGCCGGAGCCCTGCTGGTCCTTCTTCTGGGTTCGGTGGTCACCCTGCAGGCGGAAAAGGCCGGCCCCTTCACGGTGGCAGCCCGCCTGCAGAGCTTCCGGGACTTCCAGGATCTCAGTTTCCGGACCCGGCTCTTCTTCTGGAAGTCCGCCCTGATCACGCTGGCGGAGAACCCCCTGGCGGGGACGGGGCCGGGTGGATTTCCCACCGCCGCGCTTCAGCACCGCGACCTGGAGCCCGTCGAGACCCGCTACCCCCCACGCACCCCGGAGAACCCTCACAACCAGTATCTGACCGTCGCTGCCGAGGCCGGGCTTCCCGGAGTCTTGTTCCTGGGGGGGCTCCTGGTCCTGTTCTTCTACCGCGGGCGGGCCGGTGGAGGCCTGGAGGCCGCAGGGCTGCTGGGTGCCGGCGCGGCCCACTGGGCCAACCAGCTCTTCATCAGCTCGACCCTGACCACCGAAGTCCTTTGGGTCTTCCTGGTGGCGCTGGCCGCATCCCGAGAGACACCGTCCCGGCCCTCCCGCCCGGCCGCCCTTCCCCTCCGCGTCGGGGTCGGCCTGGCAGGCCTGCTGCTTCTGGCCGGCCTGGTCTGGCTTTCGGGGCTCATCGTCTTCCACCAGCGCCAGGTGTGGCTGGGTGACCACGCCCGCTTCCAGGCCCGGACCCTGCTGGAGTCCCACCGGGCAACCGGCCAACAGATCCTTCCTTTCTACCAGAGGGCCCTGGACGACTACCTGGCGGCCTCCCGGAGCGCTCCGCCCTGGGAGAAGGGCCGATCGGAGCTTCGCGTCGGAAGATTGTACGAGGAGATCTACCACGATCTGACCGATCGGCAGGCCGAACCCCTCCGGGCCCAGGCGCATCAAGCCTACCTGGCAGCGCTGGAGGAGGAGCCGAGCTCTCCCAATGCGTGGGCCTCCCTGGCACGAATCCTGGCCCTGGCCCCCGCTTCCCGGGCCCAGGCGCTGCCGGTGGTGGACCAGGCCCTGACGCTGGACCCCCGAAACCCCGATTACCTGGATCTGAAGGCGAGAATCCTCCTGGACCTGGGACGTCCCCAGGAGGCCCTGGCGAGCTGGCAGACCGCCCTGGCCATCCGGCCCGACCTGCCGCGGCTCCTGTTGGGGACAGCCGAGAGCCTCCTTCTCCTGCAGCGCGACCTGCAGGCCGAAAGAGCCCTGGAACGCGCCGTGGAGCTGGACCCCTCGCTGAAACCGGCTGCCGACCGGATCCGCGCGGACCGACAGGGGGCAAAGGAACTGCAGACAGACCGGAGAAATGGCGCTACGAACCCGGTCGGGAACGTCGACCGAGGGGTTTCCGACCGGGTTCCTAGGAGCCTGTGTGAGTATCCGGACCGAGCATCGCCGAGGGATCTTGTGCACCTCGCAAGGCGCAAAAAGTCGTGGTTTGCTTGAGGCAAATGAGACTTTTTGCAACACAGCGGGGGCCTCGCACCCGCGCCCCGCGCGGGTGCATCCCGTCGAGCGGCGAGGCGACCGACGCGTTATTCACACAGGTTCCTGAAACGGCCGGGATGGCCGAACCCCCCTGAAAGAGGGACAAGACCGATGCCCAGAGAGGGCTGGTTTGACGGCCAGATCCTGGCACTGCACCGCGACGAATTCCTCGACGAGAACCCGGGCTGGCAACAGTACCTGGCCGACGGGGTGATCCGCGCCCACGAGATCCTCGAGCAGGAGGCGAAGATCACCGGTCTGCTGCGGGACCTGGAGCCCAAGCTCTCGGACGAGCTGCACGAAGAAGTCACCCGTATCCTGTTGGAATATGAGGTCCTGGTCAACATGGCCCTGCTCCACGTTCCCTCCCTGGCCCAGGGGCAGGGGGTTCCAGGCCCCGGCGCGTCCCGGTGAGTTCCTCCCTCTCGCCCTACCCCCCGCCCTCGAACGGCTGCCGGGTCTCCGGCGACTCCCCGGAGATCGATCTGGCTCTTCCTCGAGACTTCAACCTGGCGGACCACCTGTTGAAGAAAGCCCTGGAAGCCGGCTGGGCGGACCGGGTGGTCTTCGTGAGCAAGGATCGGGTCGTCACCTTCGGCGAGCTGGACGACATGGTGAATCGGGCGGGAAACCTCCTGGCCGGTCTGGGCCTGCAGGTCGAGCAGAGGGTTGGCCTGTATCTGGCCGACTCGCCGAGCTTCGCCGCCCTGTTCCTGGGCGCCATCCGGATCGGGGCCGTCCCCGTACCCTTCCATGGAATGCTCCGCCCCTACGAGTTCCGCTACCTGCTTCGGGATTCGCGGATCCGGGTGATGGTCGTCGATGCCGACCTGCTGGCGGAATTGGGGGGCATCCTCTCGGAGAGTCCCTGGCTGGAGCACGTCCTGGTTTCCGGCCCCTGCCCGGAAGGTCGCTACCCCTCCCTGGAGGACGGGTTGATGGATGCCTCTCCCGAGCTTCAGGCGGCGGCGACCACTCTGGACGATGCCGCTTTCTGGATCTACTCCTCGGGGGCTACCGGTTTTCCCAAGGCGGCCGTGCACCTGCACCACGACCCGCTCTACTGCTGTGAAGCCTTTGCCCGCTCGATCCTGCAGTTGACCGAGCAGGACGTGATCCTGTCGCTTCCCCGGATGTTCATGGCCTACGGCCTGGGCAACAGCCTCTTCTTCCCTCTGTGGTCGGGGGCCCGCAGCATCCTCCTGCCCCGGATCCCGGAAGCCTCGGGAATCCTCGAGACCTGCCGCGCGCATCGGCCCACGCTGCTCTTCGGCTCCCCTCCCCTCTACCGGGACCTCCTTCAGGCCGTCGAGGGAGGAACCTCGGCGGACCTTTCCTCCCTGCGCCTGTGCCTCTCGGCTGGGGAACCCCTGCCCCCAGGGCTCCTGACCCGCTTCCAGGAGAGGTTCGGGCTGCAGATCCTGGACGGCCTGAGCTCGTCGGAGGCCCTGCACGTCTTCGTCAGCAACCGGCCCGGCCAGGTCCGACCCGGCTCCTTCGGCCAACCCGTCCCGGGCTACAGCATCCGCCTGGAGGACGATCAGGGGCGGGAGGTGGCCCCGGGTGAGCTGGGCACCCTGCTGGTCCGCGGAGACTCCACCTCGCCCTGCTTCTGGAACCAGCACCGCAAGACGGCCCGCACCATGCTGGGTTCATGGCTGGTCACCGGCGACAAGTGCACCCAGGACGGCGAGGGATTCCTCTTCCATGCCGGACGCTCGGACGACATGATCCGGGTGGCCGGGATGCTGGTCTCGCCCGTCGAGATCGAGCAGAACCTGCTGGCCCTGCCCGAAGTCCTGGAGGCCGCCGTGATCGGCAGCGCAGATGAGCAGGGCCTGACCCGCCTGCGGGCCTTCGTGGTGATCCCTTCCCACCTGGACCCCTCCCGGGACCTCTCCGAGGCCCTCCGGGCTCGAGTCAACGCCGAGCAATCTCCCTGCCGGCAGATCCGCTGGCTGGAGTTCGTCCCCGAGCTGCCCCGGACGGTGACCGGCCGGCTGCAGCGCTACAAGCTGCGCGACAGCCGCTGAGAGGCCCCTGGCCGACCCGGCGAGGCGACCGGGGGGTTTCCGTTCGAACTCCTAGGAAGGCGGCTTCCAGTCCGGCAGCCCCAGGCCCGGGGCGAACTTCTTGTAGAGATCGCGCAGCTTGCGCAGATAGTAGGCCGGGTTCTCGTCGGGATGCGTCGGGTCGTGGTCGGTCAGGCGCCGGCAGTTGTCGTAGGCCGTGACGCCGGCCTTGTCTCCGGTGATGTAGTAGGACACGGTGTCCCCGGCGCGCAGGTCGCGCCCCGAGGCCAGGGCCAGCTCATAGGCGGCCGAGCGGTTGCGCGAGCCCGCCTCGATCTTCCGGGCATAGTTCTCGGGCGATTCCGAGAGCGTCTCGGTTCGGGCCAGGTTCTTCACAGGGACCTTTCGACCCCGAAGATCGGCGGCCACCCGGTCGAAGAGGGCCGGGATCTCGACCGCGCGATCCTGCAAGGCCAAGGTCAGCATCTCCTCCAGGGTCTGACGCAGGAAGGGTTCGAGGCTTCTCGAGCGCAGGCCCGACCCGCGCAGGGTTACCTGCCCCTCCAGGTCCAGCAGGGCATAGTTCTTCATCCGATGGACGTACATGGATCGGTAGTGCCCGTCCAGGTCCACCTGGATCCCCTCGGGAAGCTCGGAGTTCAGGGCCTCCACGAGCTCCTCCCCGCTGCGGGCTCCCTCCCCGCCCGGCGCAACGAAGTAGATCCCGTCGGTATCGACCTCCAGGATGCGTGCGCCGTGCTCTTTGAGCCAATCGATCATGCGCGTCAGCAGCTCGCGCCCCCGAGCGGTCACCTCGGCAGCGGCCTCGAAGTCGGCGAAGTTGCCCTGGGCGAAGCCCAGATAGCCGTAGAAGGAGTTGATGAGGATCTTGAACGTGTTCTGCAGGGCCCCGTAGAAGCGCCTTTCCTCGGGTTCCTGCGCCTGACGCTCCAGGCCGCGGGCCTGCAGGCGGAACTCGCGCAACCGCCCCAGCATGCCCAGGAAGATCCCCAGCGAATCGCCCTGCGGACGAACCTTCCAGGTCAGCATCAAGGACGGGTACAGGGACTGGACGTCGCAGTGCAGCACCTCGTGGGCCAGCCCCTCATGTTCCTGGGCGGTCAGTCCCCCGGCGAAGGGCTTGACCACCGGACGCGGCGGCAGGGCCCGCCCCCGGCGCAGGTACTCGCGCAGGAAGAGGCTGTTGATCCGCGTCGCGGTCCCCCGCAGAACCACGTTCTGGTAGGAATATGGAAAAATCTGGGACTGCAGGAAATAGGGGTAGGTCAGCACGTCGGCGACCCGACGCAGCTCGGCCACCTCGTCCAGAAGACGCTGCTCGGCCGCCGACCGATCCTGCTGGAAGAGCCGCGAGCGCTCCCAGTCGCCCAGGGTCTCGTCGGTCCCTGCGACTCCGAGAAGTCGGGCCACCTCCGCCAGCTCGGTGGACTCCAGCTCGCGGTTGGACACGTCGTGCATCTGGGCCAGAATCCAGGTATCCAGCAGCTCTCGACCCGACAGGTCCCACCGCGGATAGTCCAGCGTCCGTTCGGCGATCTGCATCCGGGACTGGCGCGAACGGGGGATGGCCCTCCCGCGGCCCAGCGTCAGCCGCAGCTTGTGATGCCGGGCCCGGCTGGCCAGGAAGGGCAGGACGACCTTGAAGAGGTTGTGGCCCTCCAGGACGTCCGGGTCGAAGGCTTCCACCCTCTGCAGGAGAG
>Ga0334901_1002128_pt1 | contig 17705 bp, 18 predicted proteins | sample GraSluR3_MG_3_FD_207216 | JGI IMG/M metagenome (GOLD analysis project Ga0334901, IMG submission 207216) | Sludge microbial communities from methane-producing bioreactor in Wageningen University, Netherlands - Granular Sludge_15_08-R3 | ecosystem: Engineered > Bioreactor > Anaerobic >... | reverse complement strand
ATTAGGAAATAAACAAATGTGTAAAATAAAAACACTTTTTGCAATTCTGTCATAAGCAAACCCCTCCTTCAGATTTAATCAACAAAATCTTATTAGGTTTCAGCATCAAGATAAATCTTAGTAAAAACATAGAGAGTGCTAATTATTCCACTAACAAGAGCTATTCCAATAGCTAGAGCAGCAATCAACCCTACCATAGAATTCCCCTCCTAAACACATTCACCTATCACAACATAACACATAAGCAAAACAACAACATCACATCTTATGATCATATTAAAATAATAACATCACATATTAATATATTCAATTTAGAAATCTTGTGAAATAGTCAGTTTTTGGGCAAAACTTAAGTATATTTTTAAAATAAGACCAAATATCAGAAAATAAAAAATAACCCGGATTTTTTATCCGGGTTATTTTTATCTAAAATTTAGCCTTCGGTATCAGGTTTACTTTCTTCAGCTCTTATTTGCCTGCCATTAGCCTCGAACTCTTCCCGCCATTTTTCAAGATACTCTTCGATTAGTTTCCTTACCAGACGAGATTTTGTAGTGGCTTGATCCGCACAAGCAAAACGCAATTCACGATCTACATCTTCAGGAACAACTACAGATACATACTTCATATCTTCTTCAAACTCCTTTCTTTAATTCTACCTCCTTTTGCCTTTATTCGACCTTTAATGGATTACTTTATTTATCCGCACACACATCTTACTCTTATTGTATGATTATTAGATGTTAACTACAATGAGCTTGCACCATTTTGCACTATTTAGTGAGTAATTAGTGGAATGTTGGGGATATCTATGGTTGTTGGGAAATAAATTAATAATAATTAGCATTATAAAAAAGAAAATTACAGATAAAACGATGTTTGCAAATCCAATTATGTTAGAAAAAACTAATTTATACTTCTATCTTAATCAGAAAATAATAGACAAGCCTAATAAATGTATAAACATCCATAGAAAAGAGCAAAACAAGCTAAAAATTCAACATACTAACCTATTATTATAGTAACATAATAATATTAAAGTGCAAATACCATTAATGTAAATAATATTGAGCTAAAGATTATTACCTTTCTTGACTCGATCTCAGTTTATTGTTAAGTTTATAGATTAAGAGGCTGATTTAGTCTTAATTTTTAAGTAGCAGGAATTACACTGGAGTTTACCTGTTTAAAATAGACTATAAGCTATGACAATGATTATACTAGGGAAAGAGGGGAATATAATGGAAAACAAAGATAATCCTTATGACAAGGCATACGAATTAGCACGGGCAATAACTGATAGCGATGTATATCTTGATTATATTGCTGCCAAAGAAAGAATTGAAAAACATCCTGAATATAAAGAGAAAATTTATAACCTGCGCAATCGACAGATGGAGTTAAATAAATTAAAGCTGCTAGGGGAAGAAATGGCAGGGGATTCGGTTAATGAAATCACCCTGGAGTTTGCTAAATTAAACCAGATAAATGAGATTGCTGAGTTTTTTAATGCTGAGGGCTGTTTTATTCAGCTGTTTAATGATCTGCAGGAAATTATTCATAAAGCGGTTGCTGAAAATTTAAGTGAATAATAACTATATGGGAAAAAAAGCTCTTTAAAGGGCTTTTTTGTTTAGAATATTATTTTTATAGTAAATAATTTAGTTTCAGTTTTATGATTTTGCATAAGAGCTATTCTAGATCATTAGAACTCCTCCATCCGTAGTGGAACTTTAGTCTCCGGCTTATTTGTCGTCCTGGGCCAGGGGGCATGGGAAATCTTTGAATTATGCAAAAATCTCAGTTTAGTAAAATATACAATCTAATTCTTAAAAAATCGTCTTAAAATACCAGGAAAACCGTAGAATAGATCTAATTATGTAAACCAGGGGGATTTATGATGTACAAAATAAGGAAAAAGGAAGTATTGGCTTCTAATATTAAACTATTTGAAATTGCTGCTCCTGACATCGCTAAAAAAGCTCGGGCGGGGCAGTTTATTATTCTAAGACTGGATGAAAAAGCTGAGAGGATACCTCTTACTATTGCTGATTATGACCGTAAAAAAGGTACTATTACAATTATTTTTCAGGAAGTAGGTAGGTCAACTTATGATCTCGGGAAGCTGGAAAAAGATGAGCAACTACTTGATTTTGTAGGGCCTTTGGGAAAAGAATCAGATATTGATTATTATGGAACTGTAGTATGTATTGGTGGCGGAGTAGGGGTAGCACCAGTATATCCTATTACCAGGGATCTTCATGATAGAGGTAATCGTGTGCTATCAATTATCGGTGCCCGGTCCCGGGAGAATATAATTTGGGAAGAACAAATGAAAAAGGTAAGTGATTCGCTCTATGTTGTAACTGATGATGGGAGCTATGGGGAAAAGGGTTTTGTTACCGATGTTTTAGAAAAAATAATTAGCAATGAAAATATTGATATGGTTGTAGCAATTGGACCTCTTGTAATGATGGAATCAGTATCAAATATGACTAGAACCAGGGGAATAAAAACGGTTGTCAGTCTTAATTCTATAATGCTTGATGGTACTGGAATGTGCGGTGCTTGTAGGGTTGGAGTGGGAGAGGAAATAAAATTTGCTTGTGTAGACGGGCCAGAGTTTGATGGGCATATGGTCGATTGGGAAGTTGCTAAGAGCAGGGCAAACATGTTTAAAAAGGAAGAAAAAATAGCTTTAGAAGCAGCTGATTGTAATTGTCTAAAGAAAGGAGGAGGCTGTTAATGGCTGCTGCAAAAATTATCAAGAATAAATATAAAATGCCTTCTCTCGATCCCGGGAAAAGGGTTAAATATTTTGATGAGGTTGCAACCGGTTATACTGAGGAACTGGCCTTATTAGAAGCCCAGAGATGTATACAGTGTAAAAAACCTTCATGTATAGATGGTTGTCCTGTAGGGGTAGATATTCCAGCATTTATAAAATTAATAGTGGATAAAGACTACCAGGGAGCTGCAAGAAAAATAAAAGAAAAAAACGCTTTTCCCGCAATATGTGGAAGAGTATGTCCCCAGGAAAGCCAGTGTGAAAAATTTTGTGTAATGGGTAAAAAGAATGAACCGGTAGCAATAGGCAGGTTAGAGCGTTTTGTTGCAGATTGGCAAAAGGAAGATGATGAGTTAAATGAAAAACCAGATTTAACATCAAATGGCCAAAAGGTAGCAGTAGTTGGGTCTGGGCCTTCAGGATTAACGTGTGCCGCCGAACTGGCAAGAATAGGATATGGGGTTACAGTATTTGAAGCTCTACATGTGGCAGGAGGGGTTCTAGTCTATGGTATTCCGGAATTCAGGCTGCCTAAAGCTGTTGTTGCCAGGGAAATAGAAGATATTAAAAAACTTGGAGTTGAGATAAAGCTTAATAGTGTTATAGGTAAGCTGCATTCTATAGATGAATTGATGGCAAATGGGTATGATGCTGTTTATATTGGTTCAGGAGCAGGATTACCCTATTTCATGAACATTCCCGGAGAGAATTTAAATGGAGTCTATTCTGCTAACGAGTTTCTTACCCGGGTTAATCTAATGAAAGCCTACAAATTTCCCGAATTTATTACTCCTATTCGTACCGGAGAAACGGTGGCAGTTATTGGGGGAGGCAATGTAGCTATAGATTCGGCCCGTACTGCTCTTCGTTTAGGTGTTGAGAAATCATACATTGTTTACCGGCGTTCAAGAAATGAAATGCCTGCCCGGGCTGAGGAAGTGGAACATGCTGCTGAAGAAAACGTTATTTTTGAGTTTTTAACCAGCCCGGTTGAAATTAGAGGCAACCAGGAAGGCAGAGTTAAGAGTATTATTTGTCAAAAGTATGAATTGGGAGAGCCTGATTCATCTGGAAGAAGGCGGCCTATACCATTAGAGGGCTCTGAATTTGAAATAGAAGTGAATACGGTTGTTATGGCCATTGGACAGGGACCCAATCCATTAATACCAGCAACTACACCTGATCTGAAAACTGGCAAATGGGGAAATATAGTTGCTGATGAAAATAGCGGAAAGACTTCCAAGCCTGGTGTATTTGCGGGAGGAGATGTTGTAAGTGGTGGCGCAACAGTAATTTTAGCCATGGGAGCCGGTAAAAAAGCGGCCCAAAGCATACATCAATACCTGAGCAATAAAAGATAACTAAGTCATGCATACAATATATTTAATGAATTTGTATTTACATTTTTTAATTTTTAAAACATAATCTTGACAGGCTTAACAATAGTGGTTTACCAAAGGAGGATAATGGTAGCATGGCGTATATACAAGAGCTAATGGAGAGAGTAGTTAAGAGAAATCCGGGCGAATCTGAATTTCATCAAGCGGTAAGAGAAGTTTTGGAATCGTTAGAACCGGTCATGGGAGAACACCCGGAATATATTAATTCCGGAGTTATGGAAAGACTTGTAGAACCGGAACGGCAGCTGGTTTTTCGTGTACCATGGGTGGATGACAATGGAGAAGTTCAGGTGAATCGTGGATTCAGGATACAATTTAATAGTGCGATAGGTCCTTATAAAGGTGGGCTAAGATTTCATCCATCGGTCAATATAAGTATAATTAAATTTTTAGGTTTTGAACAGATTTTTAAAAATTCTCTCACAGGACTGCCAATTGGTGGAGGCAAGGGCGGGAGTGATTTTGATCCTAAAGGTAAGTCAGATGGAGAAGTTATGCGGTTCTGCCAGAGTTTTATAACGGAATTATACAGATATATTGGTGCTGATACTGATGTCCCGGCTGGTGATATTGGTGTTGGCGGGCGTGAAATTGGATATATGTTTGGTCAGTATAAGAGAATCAGTAATATTTATGAAGGTGTTTTAACCGGAAAAGGTATTGCCTGGGGTGGAAGTCTGGCAAGGACAGAAGCTACTGGTTATGGGCTAGTCTATTTTGTTGATGAAATGTTGAAAGCTAAAGGCAAGTCATTTGATGGGAAAACCGTTGTTATCTCCGGTTCAGGCAATGTGGCTATATATGCAGCTCAAAAAGCTATGCAATTAGGAGCCAAGGTAATTGCTATAAGTGATTCTAACGGGTATATTTTTGATAATAATGGAATTAACCTTGATTCAATCCGGCGTATAAAAGAAGTTGAAAGGGGAAGATGTAAAGAATATACTGATGAGCATAAAACTGCACATTATGTACCAGGTTGTTCTGATATCTGGAAAATACCTTGTGATATTGCTCTTCCCTGTGCAACCCAGAATGAAATAGATGCCCAGTATGCTGAGATTCTACTACAGAATGGGTGCATAGCTGTTGGAGAAGGAGCTAATATGCCCTCAACACCGGAAGCGGTTGAAGTTTTCCAGAAGAGCAATATTCTCTTTGCCCCTGCAAAGGCAGCAAATGCGGGTGGGGTAGCAGTCTCTGCCCTGGAGATGTCCCAAAACAGCATGAGATATTCATGGACCTTCGAGGAAGTAGATAATAAACTTAAAGATATAATGATAAATATATACAAAAAGTCCAGTAAAGCTGCCCGGGAATATGGCATGGAAGATAATCTGGTTGCCGGGGCCAATATTGCCGGTTTTCTGAAAATCGCAGAAGCTATGAAGGCCCAGGGCGTTGTTTAAAGATTGATGCTAATGCGTAGAGGGACGGTTAATCCTTCTACGTGTTGATTATTTAATATTGATTGTACGAAAATAAACGCGCTTAATGCAGTCACTTTACTTAGATAAATTGACCACGACTGACGTTTTGGAAAAACCACAGCAACCGGATAGAATTATAGAGGCGACTTCAGTCGCTGCCCTGACCCCTGAATTGTGGCTGATCGGAGACTTTAGTTTCCGGCCCGCCGGATAGTAACGACCCTCTACAAAAGTACGTCCTTTTTCTACTTTCCAACTAAAAATGACGTATAAATAATGCTTTTCCCAATGGATTCAATATAAGAACTGGGAATTCAGACAATAGGTATCATTTAATAAGCATTATTAAATTAACAGCTATTTTTTTTTATTGAAAAAAGTATGGTATAATTGCATTTAAATTTAATGTGAGGAGACAGGTATGAAAAAGCTTTTAATTATTGTGTTTTTAGTTTTTACTAGTATAATCTTTTGGGGATGTGGCTCCCCAAAAGCGGATGATGTTATAGGAGAAGTTAACGGAGACCCTATTAACCGGCTGGAATATGATCAGCAGTACAATATTATTAAATTTAACTATGAATCTCAGCAGTCAGCATCTCTGGATGAAAAAGCAAATAAGGATGTTATTGAACAATTAAAAGAGCAGGCTTTTAATGATCTGGTACTGCAGAGTATACTGCATCAGGAAGCAGATAAAAGAGAAATCAAGATAAGTAAAGAAGAGATAGATAATGACCTGGATTATATAAAAGAAAGCCAAACCCAGGATAACAAAGATGGCTATAAACAGTTTCTAGAAAAACTAGAGTTAAATGAACAGCAGCTTCGTAAGCAGATAGAAACCCAGCAGATATATTGGAAGCTTTATAATGAGGTTACCTCAGACGTAAAGGTCGGCGAAGATGAAGCAGAAAAATACTATAATGATAATCCGGATTCTTTTAAGGAGCCTGGAGGTATTGAAATATCTCATATTTTAGTTAGTGATGAAAGCCAGGCGAAAGATATTTTAACCAGAATAAACAAAGGGGAAAACTTTGCCAAGCTTGCCGGGGAGTATTCTACCTGCCCCAGTAAAGATAATGGCGGAGACCTGGGAATAATCAATGAGTCTACTGAATTTGCAGAGGAATTTAAGGATGCCGCTTTAAAGCTTAAACCAGGAGAAATTACTGAACAACCAATTAAGACGGATTTTGGTTATCATATAATAAAAGCTGGAGAGAAGAAAGAAGAAAAAACTAAAACCTTTGACGAAGCAAAAGATGAAATAGTGCTGGGTTTGCAACAGGAAAAAGAATACCAGGTGTTTAACGATTACCTGGAAAATCTGCATAAAGATGCAAAAATAAAAGATAATCGAAAGAAATAGGATTTCAACACTAATCTAAACTTAGGAGCCCGGATACGGTCATTATGACAGTACTATATCCGGCTCTTTTTTTGTGAGGTAATAGAAATTATGAGGAGAACTAATTAAAAAGCTGATAAAAAGTGGTAGCAGCAATGCGTTAAACATACTCTAGTAAGTAAGACCGGTTTTAATGTACAGGCAGAAGCGCGTAATGTTTTAGAGACGTTAAGGCATTGTAGAAGTATTTTCCAGATATTGCTGGAAATAAAATATCCAAACAGCAGTAAATTCCTGCAATTTTAACTTGCAGGTTTATGTTAAAATATTAAATATTGCGGTTAAGGAGGAAACTATGGATAAAATTAAGGCTATATTGTTGGTTTTGTTAATAGGTGTCTTCATGATTCAGTTTAATGTTAACGTTCTAGCGCAGGAAGAAGCACCCGGTCAGGAAAACCAGGTTGATATAAATGAGCACTATGAAAAAGCCCGGGTAATCAAAGTTGAAACCCTTGGGGAAATAGAACCAGGTGAAGAACAATTTTTTCAGGAGCAGTTAATTACCGTTGAAATGTTGACTGGCAAACACAAAGGACAGGTAATGGAGGCTATGAATAACCTATCTGGTAGTGCTGGGTGGGACATAATAGTTGAACCGGGGGATAAGGTTATTCTTTATATAACCGAACAAAATGGAGAGATTCTTGAGGCATATATATCTGATATGGCCCGGCATTCATATTTAAGTTATTTAATAATAGGCTTCACAATTGTTTTAATTGTTATCGGAGGCGTTAAAGGATTGAAGTCTCTGGTAGCTTTAAGCTTTACGGTTCTTGCTATATATAAAATTTTGTTACCGGCATTAATGAAAGGTCTATCTCCACTTCCAATTACTATACTGGTGTTAATAGGGGTTACTCTCTTAACTATGTTTATTATTGGAGGTTTGACTAAAAAATCGGTAGCAGCAACTTTAGGTACTATTGGAGGAGTAGTGATTGCTGGTCTGCTTGCTTTAATAGTGGGGAATTTGGCTCATTTGACTGGATTTGCTACCGAGGAGAGCCGGATGCTGCTTTATGTTGAGGATTTTACCGTGAATATGCAGGGGTTACTTTTTTCGGGAATAATTATTGGTGCCCTCGGAGCAATAATGGATGTTGCCATGTCTATTGCTTCCTCAGTAGAGGAAGTAAAAAGGGCTAACCCCAGGCTTAATACTTTTCAGCTGGTAAGAGCCGGGATGAATGTAGGAAGAGATATAATGGGAACCATGAGTAATACCCTTATCCTGGCTTATACCGGAGGAGCCCTACCTTTACTAATGCTGTATATGGCATATAATACACCGGGCATTCAGATATTCAATACTGAATTGATAGCCACTGAAGTAGTAAGAGCACTTGCTGGAAGTATTGGCCTGATCTTTGCGGTACCAATTACTGCTCTGATTGCCGGTATGCTGGCTAAATCCAGCAGTAAACAGCAGTATAACACCAGCCATTTAGAAAGCTAGAGAGCAAGGTGGAAGCGGGGGCGGTTTTTCTGCTTCCATCTTGTTTTTCTGGTTTCAACCCGCCAAAGGAAGCAAAAGAACCGGCCCTTAACTTTCACCTTTTAAGATGCAGCTAAACTGCTCCTTTATATCCTTAATGAAAACTTTTTTTAAAATTATACTGCAATAGTTCTAAAGATGCGGTATAATATCCTTGATAATGATTATCAATATCAAGGAAGTGAAGCTATGAATAAAAAGTCAATCGAAGAGAAATTGCTTCTTAATAATTATAAGATAACAGACCAAAGGGCGGTCATACTTGAAGTAATGTACAATAATAAGGGTAAGCATCTGAGTGCAGAGGAAGTATTATACCAGGCTAAAAACAAACTGCCGAATATTGGAATTGCTACTGTTTATCGAACATTAGAAAGGTTAGCTAAAATGGAGATCTTATACAAGACCATGTTTGAGGGAGATAAATATCGCTATGAACTTTTAGATAATACCAGGCCTAAACATCACCATATTATATGCATGGAGTGTGGAGAGATAATCGAAGTAAAAGAGGATCTGCTGCATGATTTAGAAAACTATTTAGAACAGCAGGGATATGAGATCATTGATCATGATCTAAAGCTGTATGCTTATTGTCCAAAATGTATAAAAAATAGAAATAAATAAATTTTATTTTTGTATTGAAGTTGGAGGAAGAAAATGGCTATTGTAATGATTGGGAATCCTAATGTAGGTAAAAGTTCAGTATTAAATCGTATATCGGGGAGTAAAATATTTGTTTCGAATTATTCAGGTACTTCGATAGAATTAACTGAAGCCAAGATAAATATTGTTAATAGAGATGTTAGTGTATTTGACACACCGGGAATATATTCTATATATTCACCGGGAGAAGAGCCAAGAGTTGTAAGAGAAGTACTTGAAAAAAAAGATATTGAATTAATCTTAAATGTTATTGATGCGACTAATATTGAGAGGAATCTGGTTCTTACTTTTGAATTAATGGAACTTAATATTCCGATGGTATTGGTAATTAATCAAATAGACCGGGCGAGGAGTATGGGACTCAAGTTTGACCATCAGAAAATGCTTAAACTACTTAACTGCCCTATAGTCTTTTTTTCAGCTGCCAGTGGAGAAGGATTAATCGAATTAATGAGTATCCTGGAGAAGGGAGAACTATTATCCAGGGGCTGTGGTAAAAGTCATGGTAAAAAGCTTGGTGATATAAATCGATTTTCCAGAGATTTCAAATCGTGCAAGAACTGTTCCATTCCTATTGAAACCTGTTTTAATACTGCAGATTTAGAAAGGGCTGAGAAGGCGCAAAATATTGCCAGAATGGTTAGCAAACAGGTGGGCATAAAACACAGAATTTTAATAGAAAGAATTCAAGGTTTAATTGATAAGCCTTTTATAGGAACAGCATTACTCCTTCTCCTGGCTTATATAGGTTTTTTATTACTGCTGCAAACAATTGAAATCAGTGAAGGTCCTATTTCATCATTATTAGTTCCTGTAGGTAGATACCTGGAAGGCTTAATTGCAGGTTTATTGCCCCCGGGAATGCTTAATACAGTTTTATCCAAGGCTGTACCTGAGGGATTAATTATACCATTTTCAATAATTATGCCGGCCATGCTCATGGTTAGTCTGCTCATGTCTATAATAGAAGACACTGGACTGTTACCGCGCTATTCGGTTGCTCTGGAGAGAGTAGGGAGGCTTTTTGGAGTATCAGGGCAGGCAGTAATACCGCTTTCGCTTGGCTTTGGATGCCGCACCCCGGCAATTTTGGCTACCAGGATTTTGCCCGGTGCTGCCGAGAGGTTTATTATTATTACTATATTGAGTATTGTTATTCCCTGTGCAGCTACTATTGGAATTTTGGCATCAGTCATATCAACATTTTATGTTTCGCTAACTATTATTGTATTGACTATGCTGTTGACATTAATTGTATTAGGATTTGTTTTAAGCAGATTAATGAAAACTGATAATGTTTTTGTATATGAGCTTCCTCCATTAAGAATTCCTCAAAGATCTAATGTGTGGAACAAAGTTAAGATAAGGTTTTCAGGATTCTTTACTGAGGTTTTACCTTTATTATTACTTTTAAATATAATAATAAGAGCATTAATGGAATCAGGTTTATTAAATGTTTTCAGTAGTATTGAAGGTTTTACCAGAACATTATTTGGCATACCGGCAGAAGCGTTTGTGGCGGTTTTAATAACTATTTTTCAGCGCTATCTGGCTCCCCTGGTATTGCTGAATCTCCCTCTTACTACCCGGGAGGCTACAATTGCGATTTCTATGATTGCTTTATCTCTGCCGTGTTTACCTGTGATGGTAATGATTATACGTGAAATACGATTTATGGGTTTGATAAAAATTCTACTATTAGGTTTTGCTACTTCATTTACAGTTGGAATAATACTTAATCTAATTCTACCGATATAGGGAGGGGTTCTAATGACTTTAAGAGATATGAAGGTTGGGCAGAGGGCAAAGATTTTAAAAATACTAAGAGGAAGTAGTGCGGAAAGGCGGTTGTTTGAAATTGGGATTATTCCCGGTGCGGAAGTTAAACTTATATCCCGGCATCCGTTTCAAGGTCCTTTGGTTTTTCAAATAGGTAATGCTAAGATTGCAGTTGGTAGGGGTGTTGCCGGTTCAGTGGAAATTAAAATTAAAGATTAACCTTTGTCATTAATACTCCTAATATATTTAAATGTTTTTCAGGTGAGGGTTTTGCCTAATTCAAAAATTCACCATGTCTGGCCTGAGGATAACAGGGTGCAAGAGTTCTAATAAAATATTACAGCTATTAGGCACAATCCTCAGGCAAAAAAATTGCCATGAAAGGACTGGGGGTAGGTTTTAATAAGCGCAAAAATTATTAATTTCCATATCATAAAACAGGAAGCCGTAATAGAATTAAAAAGGTCATAGTGGAAAGGGAAGGGTGGATTAGGCTAATCAACCCTAAGTGCTTGCTGGCTTGTAGATTGAAAATAAAAGGTTAGATTGGGAATTATAGGATGAAGATATACGTTATTATTACCCTATAGATAGGTTAATATATAGGGTGACGGCAATACTATATCAAAATAAAAGATATTAGACTTATAACTGTAAGTTATGCTAAAATATATGAGTGAATTATATCAATGTTGGCTCATAAATGGAGGTGCCATATGTGCTTAAGCTAGAAAATATTTGTATGGCAGTTAATAATTCTAATGGAGATAGTAAAGATATACTGAGCGGTATTAATGTAGAATTTAAACCTGGCAGAGTATATGCTGTAACTGGTCCCAATGGTGGAGGAAAAACATCTATTGCCAAGGTTATTATGGGCATTTATAAACAATGTTCAGGAAGAGTTATTTTTAACGGAGAAGATATCAGTGATTTAGATGTTAGTGAACGGGCCCGCAAAAAGATTATTTATGCATTTCAACATCCACCCCGTTTTAAAGGAATATCGGTTGAGGATCTGATAAAAACTGCCAGGCCTGGGATTGACAACATTACTATCAGGACAACCATGCGTGATGTTGGATTATGTCCTGAAGAGTACCTGGACAGAGATGTGGGGCAAGGACTTAGTGGAGGAGAGATTAAACGTATCGAGATAGCTCAAATACTAGTCCGGGATGCTGTTGTAAGTATTTTAGATGAACCCGAAGCAGGAGTTGATTTGTGGACTATTCAACAGTTAATTGGAATTGTATTCAGAAAATTTAGAAAAGATAAAAACTCACTTGCTATAATTATTACCCATAATGAGAGATTATTGCACCTGTGTGATGAAGTTATAGTTGTAGAAAATGGTTTGATTAAAGTGAGGGGAACTCCAGATAAGATATGGCCGTTAATTAAAGATGATCTGGAATGCAAAATGAAAGAACAGTGTGGGAGAGAAGTGGCTTATGAAATTTAACCGGATGGACAGGCAGCTGCTTGATACTATAAATAGCATTAAAGATGTACCTGACGGGGCTGTGAATATAAGGCGTGATGGGGAGGTACTGGTACAAAAATCTTCTTCAAACATAAGTATAATTCCCAAGAGTAATAAACCGGGATTCGATTTAAATATAAAACCCCATACCTTAAATGAAACGGTTCATATACCGGTAATACTTACCCGGTCCGGGTTACAAGATAAAGTTTATAATACCTTTGTTGTAGGGGAAGAATCTGATATTACAATAATAGCCGGTTGTGGAATCCATAATGATTCTCATAGTAATTCGAGCCATGAGGGAATCCATAGAATTATTGTCAAGAAAGGTGCTCGAATGAAATATATTGAAAAGCATTATGGAGAAGGTAAGGGTAGAAAAATACTAAATCCAGCGACAGTACTAATCCTTGAAGGTGGTGCCAGTGCTGAGATGGAAATGTATCAGATTAAGGGAGTAGATGATACTGTTCGTAATACCACAGCCTATGTTTACGATAATAGCAATGTTAAGATAATTGAAAGATTATTGACTCATGGAAGTCAATCAGCTAAATCTGCAATAAAAGTATTTATTGAGGGGGAAGGCGGAAGTGCCCAGATCTTATCCAGGTCAGTTGCTCAAGATAATTCTTCACAAATCTTTCAAGCATCCCTAATAGGAAAAACGTCCTGTGTTGGCCATGTAGAGTGTGATTCAATAATTATGGGAGACGCTTTTATTAAGTCTACTCCAGAATTAATTGCCGAAAGTTCAGATGCAGTTTTAACTCATGAGGCAGCTATCGGGAAAATTGCTGGTGAGCAGTTAATAAAATTAATGTCCCTGGGTTTAACTGAAAAGCAGGCTATTAATATGATTTTGGAAGGATTTCTAAAATGAGGATTTTGCATAATAACTATTTTATATCATTATAACTTTGGCATTGTTTGTCATCCTGAGAAGTCGGGTGACATGGTAATTTTTTGAAATTATGCAAAACTCTTAAATGAATAACGGGTTGGTGTTTTGCAATGAATCTGAATATTTATAAGACCTATGTTAAAGTTGTTGAGACCCAGAATTTATCCAGAACGGCAGAGGCTTATGGGCTGTCACAACCGGCGGTCACCAAACAGATTCAAGCGCTGGAAGACATGTATAGTGTTCTTCTGCTTGAGAGATCAGGAAGGAAACTAAAGACTACTGAGGCTGGAGAGACATTATATTACTGGGCTAAAGAATTAATAAAAGTGATGGATAAAACTAAACAGGCTATGGAAGAGGTGTCCGAAAGCCATAAAGGAAGCCTTTCCGTAGGTGCCAGTACTATCCCGGGACATTATATTGTACCATTTGTAATTAAGAAATTTAAGGATAAATACCCCAGCATAAACATTAGTATTGATATTGCAGATACCGAAAAAATTTTTTACCAGGTTGCAGATAGGCAGATAGATGTAGGAGTAGTAGGAGCATGGATCAACAATAGAAAAGTAGAAGGATTTCAATGGTTGGAAGATGAATTAGTGGTAATTTTACCGGTGAATCACAAATTCACTAAATTAAATGAAATAGATATAGAACAACTGATCAATGAAAGATGGATATTCCGGGAAAAGGGATCTGGGACCAGGAAAGCGGTTGAAGAGCTCTTAGCTACTAATGGACTAAAAAAAGAAGATTTAAATATATATATAGAGACAGGAAGTACAGAAGCAGTTCTAGCTGCAGTTGAATCAGGGATGGGACTTTCTATTGTTTCCAGCTGGGCAGTAAAAAGAATTGACTCTTATCGTAAGATTAAATCCCTGAAGATAAACAACTCTAATGCTAATAGGTATATATATATAATCTATCCCCGTCAAAAAGCCAGGAGGAAATCGGTAAATAAATTCATAGAATATGTGAAAACCTTACAGGAATTACAATAATAGTTTAAAATAAATGCTTGGTATATAGATATACTAAAGCTTTATTTTTTTTAAAAACTATTTAATTTTATTTAGGCTTTGTATATAATGGATCTACTGCCCAAATTACTGTACTTCTGGAGGTGTTTGAAAATGTTACCATTACCCAAAAAGTATTTTGTTACCGCTGCCTCAGCTGAAGGAGACACAGAGCTTACTGCATTTGATAAGGCATTATTAAAAGCCAGAGTTGGCAATACTAATTTACTAAGAGTTAGCAGTATATTGCCTCCAGGCTGCCAGTATGAACCGGAGTTAATTATTCCTGAAGGTTCTTTATTACCGATTGCATATGGTTCAATTACTAGTACTATTCCTGGGGAGAAGATATCTGCTGCGGTTGCAGTAGGTATTAAACAAGAAAATTTTGGAGTTATTATGGAATTTGAAGGTAGATGTACTAAAGCTGAAGCAGAGGCCAAGGTAGTTAAAATGGTGGGAGAGGCGTTTCAAATAAGGGGTTTAGAGTTAGATGAAATAAAGGTGGCCTCGACTGAAATTGTAGTCAAAAAAATTGGTTGTGCATTTGCCGGGGTTCCTTTATGGTACTAGATAGTTTTATTGAGAAAATGTATTTTTACAATTTAAATAAAAATAGCACCAGGGATGTGCTTGAAGGGGGATATGTTGGTTGGAATTATGGATAACCGAATACCAAACACCTGCACTGGGTTTTAGCTGTAAAGCTACTGAGACCTTAAGGGTTGAGCAAACCCCTTACCAACATTTATCAGTAGTAGATACACAACAGTTTGGCAAAATGATGCTGCTTGACGGAATGGTACAAACTACAGAAGAAGACGAGCATATATATCATGAGATGATTACGATGGTGGCAGTAAATTCGCATACTGATCCTGGGAATGTACTGGTTATTGGTGGTGGTGATGGCGGTACATTAAGAGAAATAGTTCGTCATCCTCAAGTAAACAAAGGGACTCTGGTGGAAATTGATGATAGAGTTATACAGGCCTCCCGGGATTTTTTTCCGGAATTATCTATATCCTTTGACAGTGTTAAAACCGAGGTAATAATAGATGATGGCATTAAATTTATTAAAGATCGAAAAAATGAATTTGATATAGTGATCGTGGATTCAACCGAACCGGTAGGGCCGGCTAAAGACCTATTTTCAGCCCAATTCTACCAGAGTGTTTCTGCTGCTTTAAAGGAAGATGGAATGATTGTGGTTCAAAGTGAATCACCTTTTTTTAACCAGGAGGTTATTAAAATGGCTTTTGGAGGTATTAAAAAGACCTTTCCCATAACTAAATTATATTTGGCAAGTATACCTACTTATCCCAGTGGACTGTGGAGTTTTACTATAGGTTCTAAAATCTATGACCCTGAAGAAATAAGGTATAGTGGAGATTTAAATCTAAAGTATTATACTCCCGAGGTGCATAAAGCGGCTTTCAAATTACCGGCATTTGTTCAAAAACTAATTGCAATGAATGGAAGAGAATGATGGTGAATGAACTTGATTTACTAGAACAAAAAGCCTTCTATATAGGCAGCTCTAGAAATCTGGACCAGAGTGATAAAATTATTATAGGCTTACCTATGGATGCTACTACCAGTTTTAGACCGGGGGCCAGGCTGGCACCTTATAGATTAAGGGAGGTTTCTGAAGGAATTGAAGAATACAGTGTCTATCTGGATAAGTCACTGGAAGATATTGAATTTTACGATGCTGGTGATGTAATTCTGCCATGGGGAAATGTTATTGAGAGTTTAAGACGAATACAAAGGATCACCGCTTTTTTCTTAGATAAAGGCAAAAAGATATATTCAGTTGGGGGGGAACATCTGGTTACCCTTCCTTTAATAAGGGCTTATAAATCCTTTTATAGCGATTTGGTAGTAATCCAAATGGATGCCCATGCGGATCTAAGAAAAGATTACCTGGGAGAACCCCTTTCTCATGCAGCGGTTATGAGAAAAGTGCTGGAAGAAATCGGGGAGAAAAATCTTTTTCAGCTGGGGATTCGTTCTGGAACTAGTGAAGAGATCAGTTTTGGCAAGAAATACACTAATTTATATATAGATCAGTTTTTATCAGTATTAGATGAAGTTAAGAATAAGATTGGCAGTAAGCATGTTTACATAAGCCTGGATATTGATATTTTAGATCCGGCATTTGCACCGGGGACCGGTACTCCTGAGCCTGGTGGAATATCTTCCCGTGAAGTATTTAAGTCAATATTGGAATTAAGTGAACTAAATATTGTGGGATTTGATCTGGTAGAAATATCACCTCCATATGATAAAGGGGATATAACATCAATCTTAGGTGCTAAAATATTGCGAGAAGCACTATTAGCGTTTTAATAATATAAGATAATAAAAAAGGACCGGCACCGGTCCTTTTTTATTATTCTAGTAGTTTTCAGCAAGTACTTCATAATAACTCTGTGGATGATCACAGGCAGGGCATACTTCGGGTGCCTCAGCACCATCATGAATATAACCGCAATTTCTGCACTTCCATTTAACCGGCTGGTCTTTTTTGAAGACCGTATCATTTTTGATGTTATCAAGCAGTTTTCTAAATCTTGTTTCATGGGCTTCTTCGACTTCAGCTATTTCTCTAAAAACATCTGCGATCTCTGCGAATCCTTCTTCACGGGCAATCTTTTCAAATTCGGGATACATTTGGGAATGTTCATAATATTCGCCATCTGCTGCATCTAAAAGGTTTTCTTCAGTTTTTAAGATAGAACCTCCAAGGAGAAATTTATAAAGGCGTTTGGCATGTTCCTTTTCATTATCTGCAGTTTCCAGAAAAATTGCGGCGATTTGCTTAAACCCTTCTTTATCAGCCTGGCTGGCATAGAATGAATACTTATTTCTTGCCTGGGACTCACCGGTAAATGCCTCTAGTAAATTTTGTTCAGTTTTAGATCCTTTTAAATCCATAAAATTACCTCCTTTTTATAAATTTTTTTATGTGAATTCGGTTTAACCTAATACTAGTTCCCTGGTATACTAATAGGATTATATACCTGGATATTAAGGATCTAGTATTAATATTGGGTTAAACCAATTGGATATACATAAATAGTATTACTATCTTTTTTCCGGTTATAAGTAAAAATATTTTGGAGCAAATTAAATATCTTTTCCATTTCCTCTTCACTGATAATTTGATCATCTAATACTATTTTAAAAACATATACCGGGAGTTCTATCCAGTTTAATAGTTTTAGTTCCTGTAGCCCCTCATTAAGAAACTCCAGTTCCGTAAGCGGTATTGAAAAAGGGGCCCGGGACTTACTTTTTATA
>Ga0334901_1002127_pt1 | contig 17712 bp, 20 predicted proteins | sample GraSluR3_MG_3_FD_207216 | JGI IMG/M metagenome (GOLD analysis project Ga0334901, IMG submission 207216) | Sludge microbial communities from methane-producing bioreactor in Wageningen University, Netherlands - Granular Sludge_15_08-R3 | ecosystem: Engineered > Bioreactor > Anaerobic >... | reverse complement strand
CCGAAATACGATCAATCATAAGCTTTATGTTGGACAAATAGCGATCGATCGGAACAATCGGTACATGTTCCGAATCCGGAAGCTTTGCAACTTGATCCCAAGGAAAATTGCAATCATTTCCGCCTACATTAATGAGCACAAGATCCGGATGCTCGTCTAGCACATCATGATCAAGTCTTTGTACAAGAAGATCTGAGTTGTCGTTAAAGACGCCTTTGTTGATGACCTCATCCCCATCGCCAAGGAAGCGTTGCAGTAATGCAGGATAATTTTCACGAATGATCTTAAATCTTCCGCGTACAAATGTAATACCCCGTGTCACACTATCGCCAAAACAGATCAATTTCATAACCGCTCACCTCTCAAAATAACCGGATGTACATAATTCTTTCATTCGGTCTGTTTCATTTGCATTTATAGTAACAAATTACCTAATTAATTTACAGTTTATTTCGAGAAATGTTTCACTTTTTTTGAAAGAAAAAGTCCAGCTGCCATTTTATTTGATGCATGATGCTTCATTTTTTCGAAAATTTGATAAAACACTTCTGCCAAAATCAATCCCATTGCAATCGCTCCGGACAAAACAAATACCTTCTCAGCAAAATAAATAGCAACATCATAATTGTTATCCACCGCACGGCTCATTACCGAATAAGTGAGCCCTCCGGGAACAAGTGGAATAATACCCGATACACTATATAGAATGACCGGATTTTTGCATAGCCGTGCAAAGATCTGACTCATGAGCGCAATGACAAATGATGCGGCAAAGGTGGCAACAAAATCATTGCCGCTATAGTGAAACAGGAAGAAGTAGATCAGCCAAGCAATCATTCCAATCAAACCACCATGGATCAGCGGTTTAAATGGAATATTGAATATAATACCAAACGCACATGTGGCAAGATAACTAGTAATCGATTGAATGGTAATGACGACAAATAAGTGCATGAACTCACCTCAACCGAGCACAATTGCGGCCGTCACGCCAATGCCAATGGCAAAGGCTGTCAGGCCTGCTTCTGCGCTTTTCGATAGTCCGGCGACCAAGTCGCCGGCCATGATATCTCTCACAGCGTTTGTGATTGGCACTCCGGGAACGAGCGGCATCACAGCACCGATGATAATTTTATTCATTTCGACACCGAATCCCAACTTTACACTGACTAATGCAATCATTCCGATAAAAATCGATGACATAAATTCAGAAAAGAACTTAACTTTCGCGAGCCGATGCAGATAAATCATTCCGGCTTGACCAGCACCGCCTGCGATAAATGCCGGCAGCAAATCTTGCCATTTACCCAAGAACATGAGTAAAAAACAGCTGCTGGCAATCGCAGCTGCAAGAATCTGCAAGCTGTTCGAATACATGACTGTAGAACGATCGATCTGGATTAAATCACGGTGCAGATCCTTCAGACTGACTTCGCCATGAGCAACTCTTCTTGACAAGGTGTTTACTTGCGTGACCTTACGCAGATTAGTTCCTCGATTCTTGATTCTCACAAGCTGCGTGACATCGTGGTCTTCAATGGAGAAGATGATTCCGGTTGGCGTAACAAAACTCTGCGCATCATGCACAGAAAAGCTGTTAGCGATTCGATTCATTGTATCCTCAACCCGATATGTCTCTGCCCCGTTCTGCAGCAGAATTTTTCCCGTTAATACGCAAACAGCCGCAACTTCATGCACAAATCCTTCCTTGCTGTCCTTCCTCTTATATGACCCTAAGAAACCATTCATTTTCACGACTTCTCTCTCTTTTTTTGAGTAAGATCATTATAATATGAGCATTGGCTGATAACAATACTTTCACATTGTTTTAAAAGATGAAAATGTCAAAGATAAAAAAGCATGTTATAATTAATTGATGAAAAATCACTGTTTCGTCATTCTATGCCGCTTGACGCGAGTGATTTGAGTAAAATGGCTTCATCACGTCGATACTTTTAATGCATGCTGCCCGTGCATAAAACGTGACTGATACACCATCGTTCACGATTCGGGTAAGCATTAATTATCGAATGTGCAAATTTGAGAGGAGTGTTTCACACTAATGATCAAACTCGTATTGATCAGGCACGGTCAAAGTGCTTGGAACCTTGAAAACCGTTTTACTGGTTGGACTGACGTAGACCTTACGGAAAAAGGTGAACAAGAAGCAACAGAAGCAGGAGAAATTCTGAAGAAAAACGGCTACACATTTGACCAAGCCTATACTTCCGTGCTCACAAGAGCAAACCACACACTTTGGAATGTGCTTCACGAACTCAACCTTACTTGGATTCCTGTAGAACATTCATGGCGCTTGAATGAACGCCATTATGGTGCTCTTCAAGGATTGAACAAGGCAAAAACTGCTGAAAAATACGGTGCTGAACAGGTACATATCTGGAGACGTTCCGCTGACATTAAGCCGCCGGCTCTTGAAAAAGACGACGAACGTTTTGTTGCTCAGCTGAATGATCCGAGATACGCTAATCTTCCTGAATCGGAACAACCGCTTACGGAAGACCTTCTTGATACGGTTGACCGCGTACTTGTTTATTGGAACAATGAAATTGCTCCGCAAATCAAGGAAGGCAAAAAGGTTATTATCGCAGCACACGGCAACTCACTGCGTGCGCTTGTTAAACACCTTGACAACGTGGATGCAGGTACAATTGTTGGTCTGAACATTCCTACAGGCACACCGCTTGTTTATGAATTAGACGATAATCTGAAGCCGCTCAATCGCTACTACTTGACCGCTGACGGTCCTAGCGATAAAGAAGTACTTCCTTCTGCAGAAACAAAATAATTTAACTTTGAAAAGCACTCCGTACGGAGTGCTTTTTTATACCAATTTTGATGGAGACAGATATAAAATAAAAAAAAATCCCTTGAAAATTCAAGGGATTAATTATGGATAAAATCCGTTCAAATCCTGATGCATTGATCGTGATGGGCAATCCGACCAATATAAGAATTTAACGCATCCATATAAAATAACTGGGTAACCATGCAAGGTGCAAAGTATTATGATGGGCATTTAACAACTCATAACAAAGATATTGTAAACCCTTTCTTCAAAAATGTAAAGGCTGTCATTCTTTTTACAGTGCATGATTCATTTTTTATAATAAGACCTATTTTAGTTGATATTATTTAATTGGTCACCTGATGGTGTATGATTCCCTATAATCCTCATGACTGTATAACCTGCCTCAGATACGATACGTCGCAGATCCTTTTCCGGCAGAGGTTGTCGCATGTGAACCGTAGCCGTCCGCGTATCCAAACTAGCCTTGGCCAAGATACCATCCAATCTATTAAAAGCATTTTCAATGTGGATGACACAGTTATGACAAGTCATTCCATCGATTAGCAACGTCGCTACATAAGGATAATGTGCCATATCTCGATCATGAACTTTTATTTTCTTTTCAGGCGCTTCACTGGATCCGCAGCATCCTGAACGCATTTTCTTCCTTGTACTTTGTAAAGCAAATCCAGCAAGTATGACGAGTAGTGCAAAAATGAGAAACGTCGCCATTTAATCAGGTCCTTCCACAAAATTAATAATATGGCTTACTTACGAATCATCGCACGCAATTCAGTTGCTGTCGGCTTTTGGATCGATGCGGCTGCAATCGAACATGGCTTTTGGTGAGCATTCCGCTTCAGATTTTCAATGGGACATGATCCACTCAAACCACAGTCCGTACACACGCTTTTGTTTCTCTTTACATAACGCAACGCCAAGAAATACATTGAACTGACAAGAACAAAAATAAGAAGTGTTGACAGATTCAAAATCAGGTCCCCCCTCATTAGGTCGCTTTAGTCGTTCAAGCTCGCGCACTTGTGCTTCGCAAATCGACGGTATGTGACCGCGGAGCGGGCCGCAGGAGCAGATATAGGACAAATGCAATAATAATCAAGGCGAGAATCGGCCCAAGCCCAAAGTTCTTCCCAAGGAAGAATACACTGCCGAGCTGATAAACAACAAAGGCAATACTATAACCGAGCAACGTTTGATAACCAAGCGCAATAAACGTCCATTTACTACTGCCCATCTCTCTGCTCGTCGCCCCGATCGCAGCAAAGCAAGGTGGATTGAAGAGATTAAATAGCATGAAAGATAAGGCACTGACACCTGTGAACATTGAACCAACACCAGCAATAAGCGCTTGCGTATTCGCTTCATCGGAAACACCACTTAAAACTGCCAAAGTGCCTATCGCATTTTCTTTCGCAACAAGCGCACTGATTGTCGCCACTGCACCTTTCCATGTACCGAAGCCTAACGGAATAAAGATCCAACTGATCAATTGACCAAGAGTAGCGAGTATACTCCGATCAATGTCGTCAACCATTCGCATATTCCATCCAAATGAGGAGAGGAACCAAATCAATCCGCAAGCAATAAAAATTATTGTACCAGCCTTCACAATAAAATGTTTGCCGCGCTCCCACATGTGAATCAGAACGCCTTTGAGTGAAGGCAACCGGTAAGACGGAAGTTCCATAACGAACGGTGCCGGCTCCCCAGCAAACAGTCTTGTTTTCTTTAAGATGATTCCGGAGACAGCGATCATCGTCAGTCCTAGAAAATACATTGCCGGTGCGATCCAGGTGGAACCAGGAAAGAAAGTTGTGACAATCATCGTAATAATTGTCAGCTTCGCACCACAGGGAATAAATGTCGTAAGCATAATTGTCATTTTCCGGTCTTTCTCGTTTTCAATTGTCCGTGTTGCCATAATGCCTGGAACACCACATCCAGAACTGATCAGTATTGGAATGAATGACTTTCCTGATAAGCCGAAGCGACGGAAAATTCGATCCATTATAAAAGCGACGCGAGCCATATACCCAGAATCCTCTAAAATAGAGAGGAAGAAAAAGAGAATCAGCATCTGCGGAACAAAACCAAGAACTGTACCTACGCCTCCGATAATGCCGTCAACAATCAAACCATTCAGCCAATCTGCTGTACCGATTGTTTCAAGAAAATGCGTTGCGGCTTCTGTTATCCAGCCGCCAAATAAGGTATCATTTGTCCAATCGGTCACTAACGTTCCAAGCGTTGTTACCGAAATATAGTAAACGAGCCATATAATACCCGCAAAAATAGGCAGTGAAAGAAAGCGATTGGTAACAATTTGATCAATCTTGTCAGAAGCAGTCAACTTTCTACCTTTTTTATGTAATGTATCTTCAAGAACGTTCTCAATATAATCATAACGTTCATTCGTAATAATCGATTCACTATCATCCTCAAATTCTTTTTCGACCCGAGCTACGACTGTGTTCAGCTTTGTTCGCAGTTGTTCGGATAATGTTACTGATGCCAGCACTTTCTCATCGCGTTCAAAAAACTTAACTGAGTACCAACGCAAACGTTCCGGTTCTGCATGTTCCTTTACAAGTTCAGAAATTGATGCAATCGATGCCTCAACTTCTTTACTGAATACTGGTTTTGCAGGAATGGCTGTCTTGGAAGTTGCCAATTCAATAGCTTTTTCCGCAGCCGTCATTGACCCTATCCCCTTAACTGCTGAGGTTTCAACCACGGGACAGCCGAGTTTATCTGCGAGTTTCTTCACATTTATTTTATCGCCGGATTTCTTAATGATATCGATCATGTTTAAAGCAATGATCACTGGTATGCCTAATTCAACGACTTGAGTCGTCAAATACAAATTACGTTCCAAATTTGTGCCGTCAACCAGATTAATAATTGCATCCGGACACTCATGAATCAGATAGTTACGGCTGACCACTTCCTCAAGTGTATAGGGTGAAAGTGAATAAATACCCGGGAGATCGGTAATAATCACATCTTTATGACCTTTAAGACGGCCTTCCTTTTTCTCAACCGTTACACCTGGCCAATTACCGACATATTGACTGCTGCCAGTTAGATCATTAAACATTGTAGTCTTCCCGCAGTTCGGATTCCCGACTAAAGCAATTTTCATTGTCATTGTCCTTTCCAATTTAATCATTGATTATGGCTTTCATTTAGATAAGTTCGATATTTTCAGCCTCCACTTTACGAATGGACAGTTCATAACCGCGTACTTGAATCTCGATCGGATCTCCAAGTGGTGCAATCTTTCGAATAAAGAGCTTTGTCCCCTTTGTAATTCCCATATCCATAATCCGTCTTTTTAATGCGCCTTCTCCATGGATTTTGGCTACAGTCACCGTTTCACCCGGTTGCATTTCTTTTAAAGTTTTCATAGTCACAAACCCTCTCCCAACGTTTAAACGGTCATAACACGTCTGGCCATCGCTTTGCTGACAGCCAATCTAGTTCCTTTTATTGACACGATAACATTACCATCCATTTCGGCAATGATCGTAACCTCTGTATTCTCCACAAATCCAAGGTTCCCGAGAAGACGACGTGTCTCATCTTTACCGCAAACACATGCCACATGTACTTGCGCACCAGCACGAGCCAGGCTCAGTGGTATTGCAGGTTTGCATCGAGACTCTGACACGATCCGGTGGCATTTCATTTCATCAAGTATTGATTGATTCATATTTTTCATATATGTTCTCCTTCCGTAAAGCAACAGTCGGGATTACTAACAAGGCAATCATGAAAACCTATCTCGACTGTTCGGAAATTTCTTTGATAATGATAATTGTTTTCAATTAAATTTTAATGGAATCCTACTTGTTTAACAATCCTCAATTGTGAACTTATCGTGACACCTGCGAAATACGGAACAAGCATTCGCTTATTTCGACTTTTCATATTGTTTTTCAACAATATAAAACAATAAGAAGAAATATTTGCTAAAAGTGCTTCATATATATTTACAAATAGATTTGTTCAACCTATCATCTTCTTAGGAGGCAACGGTATGTCTAGTAACAGTAATTCTACTGAATTCGATTTTAAAAAAATGATTGACTTGGTCATGGACGCGATCCTGATCCTTTCTGGAGATGAAATTGTTTATTCAAATCGGGCGGCAAATCGTCTGCTCTCTTTTGATGAACATACGTCACTCTGTGGTTTGCCCATAGGCATGTTCGTCGATCCATTGGATATGCCCTTAATTCATGCCTCACTTAATAAGATCTGTTGCCGTCAAAGTGATACGGAATCCGTTCAACTTTCCATACATTCAAGTAATAATGTGCAGATTCCCGTGGAAATAGCGCTGTTTTATTTTCCCGATGAAGATCAGTCTCTCGTTCAATTAACCATTCGTGACGTCAGCAACCGCAAAGAGGCTGAGGAAAGCATGATCCAATCTGAAAAGCTCTCGGTGATTGGTGAACTATCAGCAGGGATACTTCATGAGATTAGAAATCCGCTCACATCGATCAAAGGTTTTTTACAGTTAATGCAGACCACTGAAAAGCTCAATCAGGATTACCTCGACATTATAATGCGAGAGATCGAGCAAATCGAGAAAATCACAAGTGAACTTTTATACTTCACAAAACCAAAAAGTGAGCATTTTTCCCAAGTGGATCTTTCGAACATTGTAAACGAAACACTCCAACTGTTCGAATCACAGGCTGTAAACCTTAACACACAAATGATTCTTGATTCAGACGGTGCCTCTCATTTTATTCTTGGTGATAAGACCCAACTCAAACAAGTATTCGTCAACCTTATTAAAAATGCTCTTGAAGCCATTCATGGTCACGGCACGATCACAATACGACTAACTTCTTCTGAACAATACGAAAAAGTCCTTATTCAAGATACTGGATCGGGAATCCCGCAGCACATTTTCAATAATTTAGGAAAATCCTTTTTTACAACAAAAGAAACTGGTACCGGGCTTGGTCTCATGGTTACGTACACTATTGTAAAAAATCATAAAGGAACAGTAAACGTAACAAGCAAGGAGCATTGCGGCACAACATTTCATCTGAGCTTTCCCAAAGTGACAACTAAGTAAATCTAAATCAGCTTTTAACTTTTTGCAATGCTCTCTTTATCTATATAAATTAAAAACTCCCTTAGACCTGCCCGAGCAGTCTTGGGAGTTTTTTCTATTTTAATTTTGATAATGCGCAATAATTCCTGCTTCTTCATCAAGTTCCAATCGCAGGGATCCGTATGGATTTTCTTTTAATTCGATCTCAACCCATGAACGGAGAGCCTCAACAATATTTGCTTCAATTAATATCTGCTTGCGATCACCAACGTAAGCCTCCGCAGAAAATCCATAGTCATCATCGTAGAGAAGCTCGATTTGGATTTTTTGAGGATTAATACCTTTTTTGGTTGCGAGATGGAGGCATAATGCATTGACAATATCTTGCTCTGAAATCGTCAACGTTTCCATGGATTGGAATCCTCAGGCTTTTTTCGCCTTGAAAAACTCGTTATGATGTATCGGATAAGTGAAATAACCACAAGAATCGCAATCAAATTGATCAGAAATCCTGCCATCATACCAAATCCACCAAGATGCGAGAACAAGCTGCCGAATAACAAACCTGACAATCCGCCGAAGATCATCCCGCGCATAAAACTCCCACCTGTAAAATTCTTTGCTGAGGTTCCCGTACGTGCATTTTGACTGCGGTTGCTCTTAAAAAATGAAGTCGTGCCCGTGCCTCGATTCGATTGAAAGCTTTTAACACCGGATCGATATCCTCGCGCACTCACTTGTTGATCCGAACTATGAAAAACAAAATTACCGACAGGCGTAAAAATAAGCGTTAATGCAAGAAATGCGGCCATAATCTTCTTCATCGAATGTATCAATTCCTCCTGTACTTTTGTGTACTATGTTATACGTTTTATTTTGCAAAAGGTTTCAAAGTAAGCGATTCAAGACCAGACTCATAAATTTTGTTGAAAAGCAAACTGCAGCTGATTCATTGCTTGCTTGAGCAGGCTTTGCGGACATGCTAGATTAATCCGGACGAACCCTTCTCCCTCAGCACCGAACGCATAGCCCTGATTAAGGGCCAGCCCCGCTTCTTTTCTTAGAAAATTCTGCAAGTGCAGTTTATCCCAGCCAAGCTTGCGACAGTCAATCCAGCCAAGATAGGTACCTTCAATTGGCGTCATTTCCAAATTCGGCAAGTTCTGTTTTAAGAAATTGGTGACAAAATCGGCATTCTTTTTAATATAAGCAAGACATTGATCGAGCCAATTTGCACCAAACCGATAAGCAGCTTCTGCAGCTGTGACTCCTAATGTATTCGGTTCACTCAAACTGAAACGCCGCACCTGTTTTAAATAATTCCTTCTGAGTGTTGGATTTGGAATAATAATATTTGATATTTGCAGTCCTGCAAGATTAAAAGTTTTGCTAGGTGCCGTGCAAATGATTGAGTGGGCACTTGCCTCTTCAGATATCTGTGCATATGGCGTATGATGATGTCCAACAAATACGAGATCATTATGAATTTCATCGGCAACCACCAAGACATCGTATTGACTCGCCAGTTCCGCTACTTTCGTTAATTCTTTCTTCGTCCAAACTCTTCCAACCGGATTATGCGGCGAACACAGGATCATAAGTTTGACCTTTGGGTCGGATAGCTTATGCTCTAAATCAACGAAGTCCATGCGATATTCACCATTGTCATTGATTAAAGGATTTGTTACCACCTCTCGATTTTGGTTCAAAGCCGACTTAGCGAACGGCGGATAAACTGGAGACTGTATAAGCACTCTGTCCCCCTCATGTGTAAATCCGTCCACAATAAGATTTAACGCAGTTACAACTCCTGGGCTGTGGCATATCCAATCCTTCTCAATAGACCAATGGTGCCGCTCCTCCATCCACTTTTGAACAGACTCCAGATACCCTTCTGTTTCAGTGGTGTACCCATAAATGGCATGATTAACTCGCTTAGAAAGAGCTACTGTAACCTCAACCGGCACTTGAAAATCCATATCTGCTACCCATAGAGGAATTAAATGATCTCCTCCAAACAGGCGATCTGCCTCATCCCATTTTATTGAAGCAGTTCCGTTTCGATTGATCACTTGATCGAAATCATAACTTTGTATCACTGGCATTCATCTCCCTCTTATTTTTAAACGATTAATGATTGAAGCTTGGCACTCAATAATCGCAACTGTTTCCGTTGATTACGAATTTTAATCTCTTCATTCATTAAAAATGTTTCTTGTTTTTCAAGCGCTATGGTTACATCGCGAATTAATTTTTGGGAACCGCAACCGCTCTTCTTTTTCATTTTAAAGACACTTTGAATGATTTTCAGAGACAGTCCCAAATTCTGCATTTCTTTGATAACCCTAAAATCTTCTATATTTTTTTGACTGTACTCTTTATATTGATTGGACGCGTCCGGCTGTATCAACATCAGTTCCTCATAATAACGAACTGTATCCTTTGTTGTCCCGCACTGTTTCACAAATTCCCCGATTTTCACATGCTGCCTCCTTTCTCGATCTCTTGACATGGGGTTAACCCCATCGTTTTTAATTACCTTATTAAGAATATAGGGGGTATTTTATAATGATCGCAAGTTTTCTTTTATTCGTTTATTCACTCTCATGTCTCATTGCAGGATGTATTTATTTTATGAAAAAAGGTCGCCCCATAGTAATCAGCTTCTTTATCACTGCACATCTAGCGAGTCTCATTCTTTCGTTCTATCTTTTTATGTATCACACGGCCGTGTACCAGTCGATCATTATTCTTCTGCTCTGCCTCATGACAAGGATCGTAAACGGTTTTTTTATTTTTCATCATGTACAACCGGTGCACCTTGCCATCACGACATCGTTATTTATCATCATTGTCATTTTACAATGAAGCAAAGGCTGATTTAAAAAAATGCCTTTCCCCAGCCGTCGGTCGAAGAAGGGCATCAATTATATTATACTAAATCGCAAGCTTCGCCGGGCATCCAATGCGCATCTTGACCGTTCCACTTGACATTGCATCCGATCGGATTAGTCAGCGGTGTTGTCACTGATTTTCTATTAGTGAGTTGGTCCAGCGCACGATCCAAGTCGTTCACTGTCGCCTTCTCCGGCTGTCTCGGGTTATCAAGCTCGCGTCCCGTATAAACCAGTTTCCTTTCTTTATCGAAAACGAAGAAGTGAGGTGTTCTCAAGGCGCCGTATGCACGCGCTGCATCTTGAGATTGATCGCGCAAATAAATCCAAGGAAATTTTTCTTCATTCATCTGTTCTACCATATATTTGAAGGAATCCTTTGGATGTGTTTCTTCACTGTTTGAGTTAATGGCGACGAACTGAACACCTTTATCCTGATAATGTTCAGCAACTTTTCTCGTGGTTTCGTTTGAACCAAGAACAAAGGGACAGTGATTGCACGTAAAGAATACGACCAGTACATCTGCATCTGAAAAATCATTTAAACCATATGTTTTTCCGTCAGTCGCCGGCAACGAAAATTTTGGTGCTTTTTCGCCGATTTGCAAAGTGAACGCCACAACAAAAACCTCCTTGTTTATATTCATTTCTATTGTACCATCACTATTTTTGTGAGGAAAAAAATTTGCTTGAAGGTATGTTCTCTTGACTTCTATTCAATAGCTGAATATAATAATATCAATTATAAAACGGCGTTGACAGGGATTAGTAAACAATGAACAAAGCGTAAGAGAGTGGCATCCATCGGCTGCGAGATGCCTCGCATCATTCGTGTTGAACCTGCCCTTGAGCAGTCCGGATGAAAACTGGGCCGTCTTCTTCACGATACGAAGATCCGAGAGAGTACGGACTTGCACCGTACTAACAAAGGTGGTACCGCGGGCAAAGCCTCTCCCCGTCCTTTTAATTTAGGATGGAGAGAGGCTTTTTTACGAAGGGACGCAACAACTTATGGAAACAAAACGAGTGGTTATAAAAATCGGCAGCAGTTCTTTAACGGATGCTCGTGGGCAACTCGATCACGCCAAGCTGCGAGATCATGTCGATGCTATTGCACGGTTAAAAACGAACGGTCATGAGGTCGTTCTCGTATCATCCGGTGCTGTTGCAGCCGGTTATGGCGGATTAGGCTATCCGGCACGGCCGGTGACCATCGCCGGAAAACAAGCAGCAGCAGCTGTCGGTCAAGTCATGTTGCTGAACAGTTATGCAGAAAATTTTCACAAATACGGAATGACCATTGGGCAGCTGCTGCTCGCCCGCCAAGACTTTGAACGGCGTGAACAAATGAGTCATGCTTATTCGGCACTTTCGGAACTGCTGAAGCGTTCTGTGATACCGATTATTAATGAAAACGATTCGGTTTCACTTGCCGAGCTGACTTTTGGAGACAACGACATGTTATCCGCCCTTGTGAGCGGCTTGATCCATGCAGACTTTCTAGCCATACTGACTGATGTTAACGGCTTATATAATAAAAATCCGAATGTATATGATGATGCAGTCCGCTACCATTTTCTCGACAATCTCCCGGAACATCTACTTGACGAAACAAGTGAGGTTGCCGGCTCAAAGGTTGGGACAGGGGGCATGAAATCAAAGCTGCGTGCCGCACGCATGGCACTGTCGCTTGGTGTCCGAACATTCATCGGCAAGGGAGAAGGACCTGATAAGCTGGTTGCCATTATCAACGGAAATGGTGATGGCACCTATATCGGATCCGATTGTCTGAAACCGTCGCTTAAGGTTTCCGAGCAATGGATTGCCCTTCACTCACCAGTATCCGGTAAAATTGAAATTGATGACGGGGCCGTCAGAGCATTGATGAAGGAAGGCAAGAGCCTGCTTCCCGCTGGGATCAAAAGAATCGACGGGCATTTTCTTGCTGGAGAAGTGATTCAAATTGTAGATCGAAAAAGCCATGTATTAGGCAAAGGTCAAGTAAACTATTCATCGGAGCAGCTTGAGGAAATTAAACGAATGCCAAGCAGTCGTGCCATGATCACGGTCAACGGCGGACATCCGGAGGTTGTACACCGTGACAATTGGGTTCCGTGGACCGCAGTTCTCAAACCTGCCGTTTACGAAAGGAGAAATACTAATGAATGACACTAAAGACAATGAACTCATTTATAAGGCAAGATCAGCACATGAAGCTTCTCAAATAATTGCGGCAAAATCGACAGAAGAAAAAAATGATGCCTTAAATCACATTGCCGTTTCTTTACGAATGCATGCCGCAGAAATCATAGCGGCCAACCAACAAGACATGGCGCAGGCACAACAAAACGGTATGACGAATTCTTTGCTCGATCGTTTAATGCTGAACAACGATCGTATTGATGCGATGGCACATGCTTTAGAGCATCTCGCAGATTTACCGGATCCAATTGGTGATGAACTGGAAAACTGGGATCGTCCCAATGGATTGAATATAAAAAAAATTCGTGTTCCAATCGGTGTCATTGGAATGGTTTATGAAGCACGACCTAATGTCACGGTTGATGCGGCAGGTCTGTGCTTGAAAACAGGAAACTCTGTCTATCTGCGCGGAAGTGCTTCTGCGCTTAATACGAATAAAGCAATCGTTGCTGTCATTCGCGAAGCACTCAAAACGTCAACACTTCCTGTCGACAGTGTTCAGCTACTCGAAGACACACGCCATGAGACGGCAGATCAATTTTTCCGATTGAATGGATTGATCGATGTTCTCATCCCACGCGGAAGCAGCAGACTCATTCAAACCGTGATTAAACAAGCCAGTATTCCTGTTTTGGAAACAGGAGCAGGCAACTGTCATGTGTTCATTGATGAAACGGCAAAGCCTGAAATGGCGATCAGCATTGTACTGAATGCAAAAACGCAGCGTCCATCTGTTTGCAATACAATAGAAACAGTCATCGTTCATCAAAAATGGTTCGAAAAGTTCGGTCCTGATTTGATTGATGCTTTGCAGACGGCAAATGTTTCTTGCCGAATTGATCCGGTAATTGCGGGACAATTTCCTGCTTTGAAGATCGCAACCGAAGATGATTGGGCAACTGAATATCTAGACAAGATAATTGCTGTAAAGATCGTTGCTAGCTTGGACGAAGCAATTGCACATATTAACAAATATGGTACAAAGCATTCAGAATCCATCATTACAGAAAATACAGATCATGTCTCAACCTTTTTCAAATTTGTTGATGCCTCAACCTTGTATCATAATGCTTCAACACGATTCACGGATGGCGAAGAATTTGGTTTCGGCGCTGAGATAGGCATCAGCACACAAAAGCTTCACGCACGAGGTCCAATGGGACTTAATGCATTAACGAGTATCAAATACCTCATCGAAGGAAACGGACAAATTCGCAATTAATTGAAAAGCAAAATTAAAAAGCAGACGCTGCTAAAGGCGTCTGCTTTTTGTTTTCATTGCAAATGTGGATTATAGATCAGAAACAATAATATAGGCAACTTTAATTGGTCCGTGAACTCCGACAACAAGCCTCATTTCAATATCCGCGCTATTGCTTGGCCCGGAGATGAAATTGATGTAGGAGGACACATCTTCTCCATTCTCAACCTTATTCTCAATAAGATTCATAGCCTGTGTCAACCGCGGAACAATACTGCTTTTTGGAACAATAACAATCGATGTTTCCGGAAGAAGGCTGACACTTCTTGCCTTGTCTTTATCATTGAAAAGGCCGGCAGTCGCTGATTCAGCAAGCATAACATCACAAATTGATAAACCAATATTTGCCTCTGCTGCTTTATCAATATTCTGGTGACCTTCTTTATAATTCCATGTATAAGCTTGATAATTTTCTAAAACATTACTAAGACCGAATGCTTCAAATCGTTCGTCTTTGGTCGCAACAATTTTACCCGCACCATATTTATCAATTAATTGTTTCAATTTTTCTGCAAGTCCATCCGAATTTGTTTCACAAACAGTTGTATGAATCGACTCGCATGCTTTTTTCATCATAGCTGTAAGCTGGTCTTCAGAATAGTCCTCATAAACGCGTTCCTGGGGCTTATGCGCCCAGATAGGCATCTCAGGTACTTCACCTACTGTCCGATTCAATTTTCCAGCTATCTTTTCAAGAAACGAATCTCGATTTTCAATCGTTCCTCTCATAATGATTCACCTGTACCTTTCGCCTGGATCGTTGCTGATTGCTGCTTATGCTTCTTAAACCAATCTCTGAAATTTTCTTTGCTTGGTGCCGGAAGGTCTCTGCCATGAGTCCATGGTTTCATCGGTCCCGGACCTTTTGGAATGGATCCATCATGAACAAGCGGCTTTAAAATGATCGGTGCCATTTTGGTACCTGCCCGGAAAATCATTGGAGAGGATGCACCAATACTGAATCCCTTCATTGCTGCTCGTTCCATAACAGGTGGATGACCGCCGCCTTCCACATATTTTTCACGATGACGAATCAATAGTTTGTGCAGTGGTATTTTTACTGGACAAGCTTCTGAACACGCCGCGCAAAGACTGGATGCATACGGCAATTTTCCATACTCTTCGTATCCTCCTAAAATCGGCGAAAGAACTGCACCGATCGGTCCCGGATAAATAGAACCGTAGGCATGTCCCCCAATATGTCTGTAAACAGGACAGACATTGATACAAGCTGCACAGCGGATACAGTGCAATGCTGATTGAAAATCGGTTCCAAGAGCATTAGAACGTCCTGCATCAACAATAACCAAATGATAATCTTTTGGACTGTCAACAGCATCCTGATCTGCCTTTGGAGTTATATCTGTAACATAGGTTGTTAGGCGTTGACCAACCGAGCTTCGACAAAGCAGAGATACGACAACATCAAGCTCTTTCCAGGTTGGAACAAGGCGTTCCATACCCATTACCGTGATCTGAGTTTCCGGAAAGCTCGTCACCATGTTTGCATTGCCTTCATTCGTTACAAGACAGATACTGCCGGTATCAGCGACCGCGAAGTTGCAACCGGTTATCCCGACGTCTGCATTCAAAAACTTGCTGCGTAGTGTCTTACGTGCAAATCCTGCGAGCTCTTTAGGATCATCGCTTCCTTCATAGCCCAATTTCTTGAAGGCATCACGAATTTGCTGACGGTTTTTATGAACAGATGGGACGACAATATGAGATGGCTGATCATGATCAACCTGAAGGATAAATTCAGCAAGGTCTGTTTCGAGCACTTCGCAACCTTCTTCTTCAAGTGCTTCGTTCAGACTGATCTCTTCAGTGACCATTGATTTCGCTTTAACCACATGCTTTGCGTTTTTTTCTTTACATACTTTTTTAACATAGTCGCGTGCTTCTTCCGCTGTTTCTGCGAAGAATACATGTCCTCCGCGAGCTGCAAAGTTATCGCTCAACTGTTTCAGATAATAATCCAGGTTATTTAGTGTATGTGCCCTGATTTCTTCACCGGCACTTCGCCATTCTTCCCAATCACCCAGTGCTTTGTCTCCGATTGTAGCGCTAAGTTTTCTCCCGCGCAGACCATCTTGTGCTGAAGAAACGGCGTTTACCATAAAAGAGTCATGGATAGCTTTGTCAACTCCTTCAAAGAATGGTCGATTTCCGACTTTCATCGGCATGGCGCTCAGCTCCTTCAGTTTGATGGCTATTTAAAATTTGTGCAATATGTAATACCTTTATCGGCCTTCCAAGCCGCTTCATTCGTCCGCCTATATTCATAAGACAGCTTGCATCGGCGCCAACAACCACTTCAGCATCTGTTTCTTCAATATGGCGGATCTTTTCATCAACCATTTGTTCTGATATGGGAAACATCTTCACCGAGAACGTACCGCCAAAACCGCAGCAGTCATAATTGTTCGGAAGCGGAACCAAGTCAAGACCTTTAACGTGTTTCAGTAGAGTATAGTGAGCTTCACGTTCCCCAAGCAGCCGCGTCATATGACACGAAGTATGCAACGTCGCTCTTGCATGATATTCCGCGCCTACATCAACAACACCCAAGACACGCACAATAAACTGCGTAAATTCATAGGTTTTGTCCGCAATATTCTTGGCTTTTTCTTGCCATTCCGGTTCATCCGCAAAAAAATTAGGATATTCATGAAACATGGTCGCACATGATCCGGACGGACACACAATATAATCTGAATGTTCGAATGCTCGAATCATGTTCTTTGCCGGGCCTTTTGTATCTTTCGCGTAACCGCTATTATATGCCGGTTGTCCGCAGCAGACCTGACCCTCAGGGACATCCACTTCACACCCTAGCCTCTCAAGAACCTCTGTTACATCTTTTAATACATCAACGTAAAACAAGTCTCCCAAACATGTTGTAAAAAGAGAAACTTTCACTAATCTCAGCTTCTTTCTTTTTGATTGTGACATTCTCTTAAGTGATACGATGCATCCGTTTTCATCGTTTTAATTCGTCACAATTTCATCACTCTTCACTCACATTTTATACATATAAAAAAAAAGATCAACCCAATTAAGCGAATTGAGATGATCAATTAGTTATAACAGATATGCCTTTTTTCTATCTAATAATTATTCTAATTCTTTAACATATTTAAATATGTCTGGAGCATTCGTGATAAGGCGCAAAAATGCTGGCTTTATGTAATCCTTTAATTTTAATAAGCAAAAACGCCAGGTTCTTATTTCCGCAGGACGCAGTGGCTTCCGCGTTGCATACAGGGGACGTATGCGTCTTTAGCGAAAGCTCCTTTACACCTGCGAAGGTTCCCTTACATACGAAAGTTCCTTCATCCTACCTCTGTTTCATTAAGCATTCTGGTCCTTCATTAGTTAACGGGTATAATAAGCGGAGATTTTCCGGTTATATGCACCATGGGGCTTGTTTCGCCGGTAAATAAGGGTA
>Ga0334901_1002123_pt1 | contig 17743 bp, 15 predicted proteins | sample GraSluR3_MG_3_FD_207216 | JGI IMG/M metagenome (GOLD analysis project Ga0334901, IMG submission 207216) | Sludge microbial communities from methane-producing bioreactor in Wageningen University, Netherlands - Granular Sludge_15_08-R3 | ecosystem: Engineered > Bioreactor > Anaerobic >... | reverse complement strand
AGACTTCGAAAAGAAATCCGAGGAGAAGGTCGTAGCGGCGGGATCCATGATCAACAGAATCAATGACCAGGCAGAGTTTGCCGCAGCGATGAATTCACTCTACGAGAGCTTCCTCGATGCTGAAGGTAAAATGTGGGTCGAAAGAATCCGTGCGGTCGAATAGACTTGTGATTTACTGATTCTTGTCGTATATCATGAAGAGGGGTGTTCGATGTAACTCCCCTCTTCTCGACGCTTTGGCTACCTAGGAGGTACCTGACATGAAAGCCTTCAAGAAATATCTGGACTGGGTGTTCAACTGGGCACTGCGTCTTGCCATGGTCCTACTGATCGCCATGGTGCTGATCGTATTCTCGAATGTGGTGCTCAGATATGGATTCAATTCAGGAATCAGATGGGCAGAAGAGATGTCTCTGGTAATAGTGATCTGGTTTACCTTCATTGCCATGGCACTTGGAGTGAAGGAGAATCTCCATATCAATATCACGATTCTTCCGAAAAAGTTACCGAGACTATTCAATGATTCGCTTAACCTTATCAAATACGTGCTTGAGATCGTAATCGGATTCATACTGCTCTACTTCGGGTGGGGGGTGACTCAGAACGCTGGAAGGTCACGACTTCCTGCTACGGGATTCTCAAACGCACTCAACTACATCATCGTTCCCATCGCATCGGTGTTCATCATCCTCTATGCAGCCTACTTCCTTTGGGTTGCGATCGCGGATCTGATTCGCATACACCGTGAAAAGAAGAACACCCCAGCAGGAGGTGAGACCCATGCCTGATCCAACAACCGCAACAACCATACTCATTGGTTCATTCGTCATCCTGCTCCTCCTAAAGTTCCCGATAACATTCACACTCTTCATCTCTTCGGTATTCACAGCGCTCTATCTGAACATTCCTCTGCTCTCGATCGTGCAGAGAACAGTGAGCGGGGTGAACTCATTCTCCCTCCTTGCAATTCCATTCTTCATTCTTGCAGGAGAGATCATGGGACGGGGAGGAATATCACGCCGATTGGTTGAGTTCTCCAATGCTATCGTCGGACGTGTGCAAGGTGGCCTCGCCCAGGTGAACGTGCTTGCATCGATGTTCTTCGGCGGAATCTCTGGATCTGCCGTTGCCGATGTGTCGTCGATCGGTACCATGCTCATCCCGATGATGGTCGACAAAGGGTACGACGATGACTACTCGGTGGCTGTGACGGTCACCAGTTCCTGCCAGGGCGTGATTATCCCGCCGAGTCACAATATGATCATCTTCAGTCTGGCGGCAGGCGGTGGCGTGTCTGTCGGTAAGCTCTTCCTCGGTGGAATCGTCCCTGGGATCCTACTTGGCGTGACACTCATGGTGGTCGCATATGTGATAGCTGTGAAACGGGGATATCCGAAAGAAGAACGCTACAGTCTGAAGAGAACGCTGAAGGTTTCCAGAGATGCGATTCTCGGCCTTCTCACCGTGGTCATCATCATCGGTGGTGTGGTATCGGGTGTGTTCACTGCAACGGAATCGGCCTCGGTTGCTGTAGTGTACGCCTTCATCATCACCTTCTTGGTGTATCGGGAAATCTCGATCAAGGAGTTGCCGAAGATTCTCATCCATTCACTCCGAACCCTTGCCATGGTCATGAGCCTGATTGCCGCTGCGAGCGCTTTTGGCTGGCTCCTCGCCTATCTGAGAATTCCGCAATCGGTCACGATGTTTTTACTAGGCATATCCCACAACCCGATCGTGTTGCTGCTTCTGATCAACCTTATGCTACTTGTTCTTGGAGCGATCATGGATATGGCTCCGCTGATCATTATCGTAACGCCGATTCTCTATCCGGTGATCGTAGGTCAGCTCGGCATGAGTCCCATTCAATTTGGTGTCATGCTCATCTTGAACCTGGCAATCGGTCTGTGCACACCTCCAGTGGGATCTGCACTCTTTGTGGGAAGCGCCATTGGCAAGATATCTATTGAGCGAGCCACGAAGGCAATGTTCCCTTTCTACATTGCAATGATCATTACCCTGCTACTGGTCACATTCTGGCCTGCGCTCACGATGACGCTGCCGAATCTCATGTAGTGATAAGCTTTCAGGCAACTAAAAAGGGACGTTCACACGTCCCTTTATTTGCACCTCTCGGTGTACTATTAATAATTGCGTGAAGCAATCTCGAAATGAGCTTGCGGATGTGCACAGATGGGGCAGACCTTCGGAGCAGTCTTTCCAATGTAGATGTGACCGCAGACACCACATTTCCAGATCTGTTCGTCGTCCTTGGTGAAGACCGCTTCATCTTCCACATTCTTCAAAAGAGCGAGATAGCGAGCTTCGTGCTCCTTCTCGATCTTTGCAACACCTTCAAACAACGCTGCAATTTTGTTGAAGCCCTCTTCTCGAGCCTCTGCTGCGAAGTTCTTGTACATATCGGTCCACTCGTAGTGTTCCCCTTCAGCAGCCATCTTCAAGTTAGTTGCTGTATCGGCAATCTCACCGTTCTCTTGGAGAGCCTTGAACCAGATCTTGGCATGCATTCTCTCGTTGTCTGCAGTCTCCTCGAATAGATTCGCAATCTGCTGATATCCATCTTTGCGTGCCTGGCTTGCCCAGTAGGTATACTTGTTGCGAGCCATCGACTCACCTGCAAATGCTTCGAGTAGATTTTTCTCGGTCTTTGAGCCTTTCAGTTCCATGTGTTCCTCCCAATGTAATGGTAAATTCTCTGAATTGATTACAAATTATAGTATCACCCAAGCAATGTTACTGCAAGTGCGAAAACTCATATTTATACTGCAGTCCCTAGAGTAACAGATCTCCCTTCGGTTCCGGCGGCTCCAGAGGAGCATGCCCTCCGGTCATGCTCTGAAAGCGGATACCCCGGTCAAGAAAGAACTCGACAGCCTCCCGCTCTGTTCTACACGGACAAGCTTGATGAAACAGCAGCGCACAGTTCACTGCATCGTCAAGAGCATGGTGTGCCCGATAGTCGAATCCGAACCGGCGTGAAAGGTCGGTGAGACGATGACTCGAAAACTGTGGCCAGACCTTTCGTGAAATGCGGACGGTACAGGTGTAGCGCAACGGTGGGATGGGAAGCTCGTAGTGCGTGAGCATGGCGCGCAGTATACCGATATCGAACGGGGCATTGTGTGCGATCAACAGATCGTCACCAATGAACAGAAGGATATCGGGCCAGATCAGATCGAATTCGGGAGCATCTTCCACATCTTCCGGCTGTATTCCGTGAATCGAGATGTTCATTGGGGAAAAATAGTCCGACGGCGGGCGTATGAGGGTATAGTAGGAGTCGATCAGTTTCCCATCCTCCATTTTCGCGAGCCCCACCGAACAGGCACTTGTCGGCTGATTGTTTGCAGTTTCGAAGTCTATGGCAACATATCTCATCGGTCACAAATATCCTGTTTTCCCATCATGATCGTCAAGATGGTTCTGTCGGTCTGCTCCATACCCTCATGGCTGATCTGGGTCAGATACGAGAAACTCTGCAGGGCATCCTTGCCAACGATTCCCGATTCAGCATACGGAGAGATCCCCTTCAAGGCAAGCTTGCAACTCATCGTGGCAGCCTGCACCGAGGAGTATATCTTGAGTGCACAGGTTCCCTTCGCTCCATCGCAGATGATTCCTGTCATGTTCCCGACCATGTTGTTCACAGCACGATCCATTGCATCGACCGAACCTCCGTGCAGATACACCAGGCCACAGGCAGTTCCGATCGCCGCTGTGAATGCACCACAGAGCGCAGAGAGTCTCTCCTTCTTTGCCGTCAGGACAAGGGCTACCAGGTGGCTGACACAGAGCGCTCTGGTAAGATGATCCTGAGGCAACCCCAAAAATTGTGCGAGAACCAACAATGGTACCGATACCGTGATTCCCTGATTACCGCTCCCGCTATTGATCACCACTGGCAGTGGGCACCCGGCCATACGTGCATCGGAGGCAGCAGCGGCGAGTGCTGCTCCCAGAGCATATGCATCGTCGACCGTTTCCGGTTCCGAAGGAAGGGACTCGCCCATGGTCTTGCCGACGGCGAGTCCATACTCATGCTCCATTGCATGGCGTGCTATGGCCATATTCGTTTCGGCTCCATTGAGCACGAAGTCGAAGTCTGCAACTTGGAGTTTTTGCACGACATGCACGATCTCAGCAAGCGAGAGATCGGCTAACTCATCGTTCGATATATGGTACTGATCGAGATTCTCCTTCGGTATGGCCAACGGAAGGTCTAGCAGGGTCTCTTCGTTCTTCGATAAATGTGCGAATCGGTTATGTTCGCCACTGATCACCGCTTCAGCACTCCCTGTCTCACCTCGTGCAGTCACTCCTATGTACACAGGGGGAACATCCTCGACCAGTTGCAGTGCGATACTGTTCGCCTCAGCGTATGCCGTTGCCTGCGCCTTCTGTTCCGACGAGATCTCACTGAGAATGCCTAAGCCATGCTCGACCTTTCCCCCTGCTGCACCAAGAGCTACGGCAGCCTGAATTCCGTGCATGGAACAGTTCGGTAGCCCGACGCCCATTGCATTCTTCACCATATCGCGACTGGCACGAATCTCCATGCCGATCACCGGCTCGCCCAGCAACTCTCGAGCCTTGGCTCCCGCCAGTGCGGCAGCGGCCGGCTCGGTGCATCCCATCGCTATCATCAACTCCCTTTTCAGAAGCTGCAAAAAGTGTTGTCCATCCATGGATTCAGTATATCACAAAAGGGACAGGAAACTCCACGAGAAAGGGAAACTCGACTACCCTGGCACCGTTGCCCTGAACAGTGTTCCATCCACGACAAGATGGTATTCGGCTACAGCTGCAGCGACCACGAGACACGATCCACTCTCAACCGTGTACGAAGTCTCCCCACAGGTGAGTGTTGCCGCTCCTTCAGTGCAGAACAACAGTTCAATCGTATCCCGTTGCTTCACGCAGAACTCTCCGGAATCGAATATGCCGAGGAGGAAATCATCGGTCGGGGCAAGGACGGTTATCCGATTCGCATCGTCGCGCACCTGCGGACAGAAATCTCCTGGGTGAGGCTTGAACGAGAGTGTCTTGAGCAGTTCTGGCACATTCACGAGTTTCCTGGTAAGTCCTGCTCGTAGAACGTTGTCGCTATTCGTCATGAGCTCGACTCCGTGACCTCGTACATAGGCATGAAGTGTCCTTGGTTCCAGGAACACGGCATCTCCTGGGCTCAAGTGCAAGACGTTGAGAAAGAATGGTGCGAGTGCTCCGGGGTCTTCGGGGTAGAGTTCAATGCACTCTCTAGCGATTCCTGCTGGCGTGAGCCAGCGGCCATCTTCCGTCTCATTGTCCATCTCGAGAGTCTCCAATCGCTTTCGATATTCACCGAGAACAGAGGCGAGCCTCTCCCGATCGAGGGTGTAGAGTGTCTTGAAGAACTGTTCGATGAGTTCCGACTCGTTTACCGACTCTTCCGTGAGGAGAAACGGAAACAGTGTCTCCAGATGATTGGGAATCACCTGTCTGAGACATGCTACCAGTGGCCCCGGGGCGAGAAAGCCGCACATGGCGGTTACCGGAGTCAGGGCATAGAGCACTTCGGCCTTCTGCCGCTCGTCCTTGTAGTTCCATTGGTCTCGGGGTAGATCGACATGCATGGTCACTTCATCCGAGAACCCCTGCCGGGCTTGCTGTGTGGTCGGATGTACCTGCAGCGAGAGTGGCTTTGCTATCGCAAGTACCTTGAGGAGAAAAGGCAAGTCGTTGCCGTGTACCGCAAGCTGCTCCTCTCCGAAGAACTGAGTAGCATGATCACGAAGAAAGTCTCCCAGTGGCGTACCATCGGTAAGTGTGGACTCCCCTCCTGGATGGGTGCCAAACCACAACTCAGCCTGCGGTCTACCGTCTGGCATCTGGTGAAGGAGTGAGGGGATGAAGGTCGTATCCCCCCACTCATATGGTTGTACAACCGGAACAATAGTGACTATCATGCGGCCATACTATCACGCTCTCACGCCTTCCGGTAGATGCGTGGGAGGAAAATCATACCGACAACGAACAGTATAAGGGCTCCAAGCCATGCGATCGCTGCATTGAGGAACAGTCCTCCGAGCAGAAAACCGACCATGGAACAGACTGCAACGAACAGCGCGTAGGGCATCTGGGTTCCCACGTGCTCAAGGTGTGGACAGCTTGCTCCGGTCGAGGAGAGGATCGTCGTATCGGATATCGGTGATGAGTGGTCTCCGAAGACCGATCCACCAAGTACGGCACTGACACCCATGAACATGCCGTGAGCCATCCCTTCGACACCGAGTCCCCTTGCCTGAGCGAGTCCGGCTACTATGGGCATGGTGATCGGAATCATGATCGCGAAGGTTCCCCAGGATGTTCCGGTGGAGAATGCGATCAGTGCCGAAAGGGCGAAGACGATCACTGGAACGAGAGCCAACGGGAAACCTCCGGCTACGACGGCATCGCTGAGGAAGGATGCCAATCCGAGACCACCCTCTTCCGGTGAGGCCTTGATGATTGTTCCGATGCTCCATGCCAAGGTAAGAATGAGCAGTGCAGGAACCATGGAACCGATTCCCTCCTTCAGAGCCTCCGAGGCCTCTTTTATACTGAACAGTCTCCTGATGAAGTAGTAGATGAAGGTCACTGTCAGAGTAAAGATGACCGAATAGAAGAGTGCGTAGGAGGCATCGGTATCGGAGAACGCCTCACCGAGTGTCATACTTCCCATAGCCTGTCCCATGCTGGTGACCGTTTCACCATCGATGGCTCCCATCCAGGTGGTAACCGGGAAGAAGACCACGGCGGAGACGATGAGCACCACGATCGGCAGAATCATGTCGAGGGCAATGGCACGATCCTTTCCGGCGACCTCAGCAACTTCTCCTGGAGCATCGCCATAGGCTTCGTTGTAGAGGCTTCCTGTGGTCTCATGATACCGGTTCGATGCCGCCATGGGTCCGAAATCTCTGCTCGTGAGGATGATGGTGAGCACCATGATGATGGTCAACAGTGCATAGAGGTTGTAGGGAATCGATCGAATGAAGAATTCGAATTCGGTCATGCCCAGTCGGTCGAACCCCTCTGAGCCTTTGACGATGGACATCACGGTGATGACCCAACTCGAAACCGGAGCTATGATGCACACCGGTGCCGCTGTGGAGTCGAGTATGTAGGCGAGCTTGGCACGGGGAACCCCGTTCTTGTCGCTGATCGGGCGCATGACGGTTCCCACTGCCAGGCTGTTGAAGTAGTCGTCAATGAAGATAAGCAGACCGAATACCCAGGTCATGAGCATGCTTGCCTTGCCAGTTCGGACCCGAGAGGCAGCCCAACGCCCGAAGGCTTTCGTTGCACCTGTCTTGGATAGAAGACCAACCAATCCTCCCAACAGGGCGCAGAAGAGGAATATCCTGATATTCCATCCATCGTTCAGCGATCCTGCAACGACATCGGTGAGATTTACCAGTGCAGCGAATGGATTGCCTCCTGCAACGATGATCGTTCCCGAGAGGATCCCGAGGAAGAGCGAGATGACTACATCTTTCGTGATGAATGCCAGTGCAATAGTGAGTATCGGGGGTATGAGTCCCCATAAGCCAAAGTCTGTCATGATACGTACTCCCTTTTTCGTGCCAGGCGGCACGGTGTGATTTCTAATCGGAGCATATCACACCTATTATGACAAACACAAGAAAATTTTTACATAATGTTTCAATAACAGTATATATAGTTATGATAATAACATGTTGGCCTTTTTGAAAGCCGTAAAAAAACCTCCCCCGAAGGGGAGGTAGTATGTCAGGCGAGAAGAATCATCTGCCATCGACACCCAAGTTGAACCGGATCGTAAGTGCATCGACCGGCTTGTCGCCAATCTCCACACCCTTCTCTCTCCAGTAGTATGAAGCATCCAGATGGATGACCAGCAGATCCAATCCGACACCGATAGAGAGGGCGCCCCGGTTGATTCCGGCACGAACATCCACCATGGAGAAGAGCTTCACTTCAGCTCCTGCCCTCAGGTGATTCCAGTAGGCATTCTCATCGGTCTCCATAGCCTCGAACATCCCAACGACATCGACAAAGTCGAGTGCGAACGAGGGGCGAAGCAGTTTTCCGAATCCGCCGAACTCAGGGACCCAACCGAGACCGACATCCAACGACCATGGTACGGTCACTTCGAACTCATCTGAAGTCGTTCCAGGATCTCCTTCATAGACATCGCTACCAAAGCCAACGGTGTCTCCCATCTCATTTATCCAGTCTCCAACCTTCTCATACTGGGTCATGGTGTACTTTCCGTTAAGATTCCGTGCGACGGTGGAAAATCGCAGACCAACAGGGAGGTTCACATTCACACCGACATCGAAGGGAATGGCATATCCTGCAGCAAGGGCGTATTCACCCATCACTTCCTGAGCGGGATCTCCGGCATCCTCCTCGGTGAACAGGGTGATCAGTCCCGGAGCACCAATCTTTTCCGTGTATGCCTTATAGGTAGGCCGAACGGTTGCTCCGATATCGACCGAAAGGGTATTCGGAATGAAATCGAGTCTGAATCCGAATCCGACCGATGCTCCCACATTGATTTCAGCAACGAGTTCAGTATCGGTTCCCTTGTCGTAGTTGTGCAACTGCTCCTGTATCTGCAGTCCGAGTCCAAAGCCACCACCGGTGAAGGAGGTTGCAATATCGGTTGTCAGAACATCGCCCTTGCCCCGGTTGAGTGTGGTGAGAAAATCGAGTGCTGCACTTGCAGGATCCAACTCTTCGCCATCGACTAGATCCTGGGGGATTCCGGTGTCGATTATCTTCTTCGGGTTGAAGATCGTGACCGAAACCGAAGGGAGGTTCAGACTGAACCGACGCGAACCGAGATTCGCCGGGTTCAAGAAGAACGCATCCGCTCCCGCAGCCGTTGCCAGACCAGCTCCACCCATGGCCTCTGTTCTGGCACTGATGGGGCTGAAGGTGATATCGGGATAGAAGAACTCTTCATCCTCGAAGAACGTTGTTGCAAACAGGGAGGATGCAACAAGACCGACTATCAGTATACTTAGTATCAGTTTCTTTTTCATGGTATCCTCCTCCCTACTCTTCATCTTGATCATTCAAAAAGGAGGTGAGCAGGTCATTCACTGCATCATCCAGATCGACCATACCGGTAGGGGAGACCGCCTTGATCACCTCGACCACGAACAGTGCTTCGGATGCGAGTGCTATCAACTGATCTTCATCGTCTTCGTCAAGGTCTCCAAAATTGTTCGCAATATCCACAATCAGGGTAGCGACGAGCAGGTCTGCTTCGGTCTTAATCTTAAAATCGAGGTCTGCATCGTCTATACCAAGGTCTGCTTTTATTCCGTCTAGCTGGGTTTCAAGCTTGCCCGCCGTTGTTGTCTGCGACTCACCAGAAATGTCTTTCGCTAAGTCCGTCTTCAAAGCCTCGATCTTCTTTGGAGAGTCGAGAACGTTCTTGAGATCTTCCTTGACCTGAGTCATGGTCTCTTCTGTAATGGTTACTTCACCAGTTTCTTCATCAACGGAAGCCAAGGTTGAAACACTCTGCGAGACAGCGTCCACCTGCTGAGTGTTCACACCCACCAAACCGCCACTGACCAGCACATTCTCACCGGTCTGGCCCATAAAATCACTGATCGTACCAAAGATGTCACCTTCGCACGAAACGAAGGCAAGCAATATAATTGGCACTATCAGGAACGCCAATTTTCTTCTCTTCATAATCACTCCTCCTTACAGACCGGAGATTTCTCCTCCGCCTCTATCTCTATGATTATCCTAAACCCTATTCTCCATACATTCTAGAGTAACTCCCATGAATACTTCATAAATATTGTCATATATAATGAACCTTCATCGGATAAATTCACCCAGTTGTACAACCGTTAAACACCCTTGAGTTGCAAATGTAACAAAAAAGTATTGACAGAGCAATAAAAATCATGCTAATCAAAATAGTAATTATTCTTATTTTGTGTTGGAAACCATGGGGAAAAACAGTAAAAAAGTGACAGCAAAACATATTGCACTTATCGTAGCAGGAGGCTTGAGCCTTGCCCTCGGTGGCATAGGTATAATCCTACCCCTGTTACCCACGACACCCTTCGTGCTCCTCGCTGCTGCATGCTTCTCGATCGCAAATCCCCGCATGGCAAGAAGACTCGAAGAGAGCAAGGTGTTTGGAAGCTATCTCCGGCACTGGAGAACAAACGAAGGAGTCCCGCTGAAAACGAAAGTACGGGCGATCATATGGCTGTGGCTCGGCCTTGGCATCTCAGCGGCGATCGTGAGAAACACCACCGTGATCATCATACTCTCAGTCGTCGGCACCATCGTCACATTGCATCTTGTTCTCATCAAAACACAGAAGAAGGAGGATCGACATGAAATACTCGCGTCAACGAGAGCTGATACTTGAGACCCTCCGGAGAGCAGAGACCCACCCCACTGCTGAGGAGATCTACACACTGGTAAAGAGCGAACTACCCAGCATCAGCCTGGGTACCGTCTACCGGAACCTCAATCTGCTCGTGGAATTGAGGACAATTCGAAAATTGGTGACAGCAGGAAACACCAGTGTCCGCTACGACGGCAGAAACGACGAACACTGCCACCTCGTGTGCACCTCATGCGGAACCATCACCGATATGGACCTCTCCCTGTTCTCACCGATCGATGATGCCTTGAAAGCAGAGCGTAACTTTACCGTCACCGAACACACAATCGTACTCAAGGGAATCTGCACCGCATGTTCCAGCCAAACTGGAACAGCTTAACCGAAGAAAAGTCGCTTAATTGCCTCGAGATTCTTCTGCTCGTTCAACTGCTCACTTCCATACATCTCATCGATCCGCTTCTTGTACTGCTCGAACACCTTGTACCGAACAAGCTTCATAGTAGAGTTGACCAAACCATCTGCTTCGCTGAAGGGAGCCTCGATTATAGCGAACCTACTCGGAATCCACTGGGAGGGAATACTCTTGAGCGCAATCGGCTCATAGGCACGAAACACATCGTTCAACCTACGGAGTACGGACTCCGGTGTCTTCAAGTCCTCCTCCGCAATCAGTTTTTTGACCAGATCCTCCTGCAGAGTCACCAGAGCTGTCGTGAAAGCGCGGTGATCGTTGTACACCACCAGCTGGTTGAGGATCTCGGTATGATTGATCATGACCTCCTCAACCTCCTCCGGAGAGTACTTCTCTCCATCTTTCGCAATCAACAGCGCCTTTGCTCGACCGGTGACCACCAGAAAACCATCCTCGTCGTAATACCCGAGATCTCCCGTCCAGAGCCATGTCTCACCCTGCTCCTCTCTAAGCACTTCGGCCGTCGCCTTCGGATTCTTGAAGTACCCCTTCATGACATTCTCACCCTTGATGACTATCTCTCCCCGCTCACCTACCTGCGCCTCTTCGGTATCGCTCTTCATGATCCTGCAGGTGACACTCGGTGCCACCATGCCCGAGGTACCGAACTTATACCGCTGAGGGGAGTTGGAACTGATAATGGGAGCAGCCTCAGTAAGACCGTACCCCTGGAACACCGGCACTCCGATCGCCGCGAAGAAGTGTTGTTGTCGTGCTTCAAGAAGCGCGCCACCGCCCACACAATACTTGATACGCGAACCGAAGACCTTCCTGAGCTTCGGAAAGACCAGTAGCGAAGCCAATGCATAGGGGAAGAACGTGGCAATCTGGACACCGAGAGAACCCCTGCGAAAACCATCACCATTCCGCTTGATTCCCGCCTTGAGACCACGCTGGAAAATCCCGTCGACGAACGGCCCCTTTTCTGCAATAGCTTGTGTCATCTTCTTCATGAAATTCCCGCTGATTGCCGGAACGGTCATAAGGAAGACTGGATTCACCTCGACCAGGTTCTTCGGAAAATTCCGGATGATGGCGGCATTACTCCCTCTGGCATCGACAAAATGGAGTGTTATGCCACGGAGCATCGCCGTATACATGCCTACGGTATGAGCGAACGAGTGGTCGAGAGGGAGCACTATCAGCGTCTCGAATACCGCATCGGGAAGCTTGAACAGTTGAACCGCATCGTGACTGTTCGCCCAGTAGTTCAGGTGGGTGAGCATGATCCCCTTAGGATTTCCCGTGGTACCCGAGGTGTAGCAGATATTCACTGTATCGTGCTCCTCGATGGCATCTACGGATTTGTCTGTGATATGGGGTATACGCAAAAGTATCTCTGCTCCATCCTGCACCAGGGCATCCCATGCAAGATAGTCTTTCCCCTCGGTCCAACCATGAGCGTCGGCTTGTCTCTCCAATCGGTCGTCTACGGTATCGAGATAGTAGATGAAGGGCTTTTGATCCATGGTATCCAAAGCCTTGCAGACTGTGTCGAGGGTATTCGAACTCACGATGATCCCCTTCGCTTCACTGTGCGTCAAGCGGAAGGCGATTTCGTCGGCTGTGAGCTTGATGGAGAGGGGAACTGAGATGCATCGAGCCTTGATCACACCCAGTTCAGCGATGACCCACTCGGGTCTCCCCTCGGCAAGCAGGCCGAAGGTGGACTCGTTCTCGATTCCGTGTGCCAACAGATAGGCTGCGACCTGATCCGAAGAGTTGTCGACCTCACAATAACTGTACGCCTTCCACCCCGAATCGGTCTTCTTGGTAACGTAGGCACGGTCTGGAAACCGTTGCGCTCCATCGCGTAGCATCTGTATTATGGTTCTCATGTGGTAACTCCTCACATAATTGCCTCGATAGCCGGCTGGTAGCCCGGCTTACGACAATCATAGACTATATTAACACATAACAAAGCATTGTCAAAAATAAAAAGTGCCACCACCCCAGGACGAGGGATGACTCCGCTGATCGCGCATCGTTGGGTAATTAAAAACCTCAGCTACAAGGTGACCTTTGGCGGGTTGTTCAGATCGATACTCACCGCAAAGTCGAACAGATTGCCATTATACAGAGCATAGTTTATCGCAACCGGAGTCTCATCCTCGAGACAGGCAGTATTCTTCATCCACAGATGTGCGGTCCCGGTTCGGGCTCCCAAAAGAAGACATTGTTCATCATCGGGTATCACGGCAGAAACTGAGCGGTGCAGTGTGACGATCTTCTTGCCAGTACATAACTCATAGACATCGAGAAAGGAGCGACGGACCAGCATCTCTCGATCGATCGCCAAGGAGACACTCTCTGGCATGAATATGCTCATTACCGCATGGGGATGATCATCGACCAGTCTGAGCAACCGAATTCTTGCCAAACCGCCAACTCCCTTCTGCTTGAACAGTGGGAGCATGTTCCTTGCCAACTCACTTTCCGGTCCGTACAGCACATCTTCCAGAAAACGATTGAATATCTTCGTGTCATACTCGACACCATCCTGACTCACCAGTCCATTCCGGTATTCGGAGTACTGTTTCGTCTTACATACGAACGAACCCTTTCCCCGGGCTCTTCGAATCAGCCCCATCTGTACCAGATCGTCTAAAGCTCGCCTCACGGTGATACGACTTACATTGTGCTTCTTGCAGAGTTCGAGCTCCGTAGGGATCATTGCATCCTCAGGCCAGTAACCGGACAGGATCTTATTTTGAATATCCATAAAGACAGACTGATATTTCAGTTGCATAACTATCTCCATTTATCTTATATGCGATATGGCAATACTACTCTCAGCACCTTTTATTATCAAGCCCAAGTATATCGGATTCTGTCACAACCCCCTGACTGAAGGATAAAGTTTACATTGCTATACCTTGCTTACCTGGCACACTCACTCCAACTCAAGTGATTCCAGAAGACCTCCTCCAAAATCCTTGATGGAACACCTCCCATCCCGGTACACCAGATAGGTGTGAGGCCTATCGAGTTTCGGCAGAGATACAGAGCCTGGGTTCATCACGAAAAAACCATCTCGTTTCTCCAGTCGATACACATGCGTATGACCAAAGAGTAGCACATCATGCGCTCCCAGGGGAGGAAGCTGCTCATCGTTGAACTTGTGTCCATGAGTGCACACGAATCGTCGATTGTCGAGCATCAGAAACGCCGACTCCATGAGGGGAAAGTTCAGAACCATGGAATCCACCTCTGCATCGCAATTGCCCCGAATCGCCATGATGCTCTCGGCATTGCGGTTCAGCAACTCTGCAACCTCGCTCGGATCATAGCCATCCGGCAACGGGTTTCGAGGCCCGTGATAGAGCAGATCCCCGAGAAGTAGCAGATGCGAGGCTTGCTCGGCCTCGCATGCATCGAACAATCGCTGTGTCCAGGTAAGAGAGCCATGCAGATCCGACGCTACAACCCATACCATACACTATCCCCGCATGTTCCTGTACAACTCTTGAAGGTGATGTCCAATATGACGGAACAGCAGATCACTATACTGCTTCTCGTGCAGCCGCCACAAATCATAGAGTCTATCCTTGAACAGATACTCACCAGTATCCAGTTTCGTGGAGAGAATCGGGCCGTAGGTGATATGGATAAGCTGTCGAGCATCGTTATGCTCGAAGAGCTTGACCAACTGCTCATCTTCGAGGGTATCCAGAGCGGGAATGCGTGTGATATCGGTACTGACATGGTAGTACTTGGTCACTTCATCGAACTTGCTGAGAGCGAAAGCGTGGACTTCGCGGTAGAGCTTCGGATCCACCATCGCTACCAGTTTCATAGCTTCGAGCCAGTTCGTTCCAGCTGTCTTCACATGGAACCGCCCCTTGGTATATTTACCGAACATGGGGAAAACCATGAACTTATCCGAACCGGAGTGAAGACTAATCTTGTACCCGAAGTGGCGGGAAATCGCGGTATGCACAGCCAACTCTGCCTCGAACTGCTTGATATCCCCAATATAGTCGACACCCTTCTGGAACTCTCCACAGAATCGGGGAGCGAGGGTTGCGAATTCGACTCCTCGCGAGACCAACTCGTTCGAGACGAAGAAGTGCTCCTGAGGCGTGGTCGGTGTGGTAGTCTCGTCGATTGAGATCTCAAAGTCGGCCGAGTAGGTCCCATCGGTGAAGAATTGTTGATAGATAGATACAGCGAAATCAAGGACATCGCGATAGACCATGACCATTCGCTTGAACGTCTCTTCATCGAAGGAGATGGTTAGGCCATCTTCCAGTTCGAACGTCTTCCCTACATACTTCGCTTCGAGTGCAGGCTCGGCAATGTAGGCATTTTCGAGATCAGCCAGTACCATGGACTCGAACTCATTGTGCATATGCTCACTGCAGTCGAGAGTTATCATGGTGTATCCGAGATCGAGAGCCATCTTCACCTCTTCTGGTCTCTTAAGATGGTCACCATCGGCCCCGAATCCTTTCTTGTACCCATCGCGGAATACGGCGAACGTTGCGGCATCGAGCACATCCTCGTAGGTTCTCTGGGTAAGATGCAACTCGCGAATGGATTGTTGAGCGAGAATCGGGTAGGCATCATACTCACCGAATACCCGAATGTGTCCAGGTGCTGCTATGCCCAACCGATCACCGACTCCAACAGTTCTCTCCTTATGTAGCACGCGTACCGGTGCAGTGAAGGGAAAAAGCGAACGGAGCACCTCTGCATTCGCATGGGAAAGCTCAGCCACGACATACGACTGCCCGTCGACTGAGCCTTCGACACCCGAGAAATCCCACGTTGGTCCCACCGCTACGATCTTCGTCTCGCCATTGTCCTCGGCCATGAAAACAGTACCGCCTCCGACCTTATTGATCGAAAGCGGGTGCACACCATATGCGATAGGATCTACCTTTGCCCCGATCAGGGGAATAAAATGTGTATAGTTCTTCATGCAAACTCCTTTCCACTAGTTTTGCTGTCGTCTACTACCATACCATGTTATTCCAGAAACGACACCTGATTATTGGTGACCTTCGGGCAAGTCGAGAAAGTGGGATATCTCCTCCTGCACGGCAGAAAGCTCTCTGAAGAATGCATCCACGCGGTCCTCCCGAAGAGTCTCCGGACTCTTCATGGCCTGTTGCAATCCTTTAGCCTCCGCCTCCAATCGCTGGGCGCCTATCGTCGAAGCACTACCCTTTACCTTATGCGCCGTGTCGGCAACCTGCTTCCAGTCGCGGTGCAACAAGTGTACTTTCAACTGCTCACCATCATCGACCATCTCCTTGGAGAAGAGTCTCACGATCTTTCGATAAAACGAGACATCACCATCGACCCGTCGCAATCCGGCGACGGTATCGAAGACCTTAGGAGCAGCGCTATCCCCCCGAACACTCTGCCCGAGAGGACGAGCTGGGCTCTCACTATGTACCCCGAGCGTCTCTCGAATCAGGCGAATCAGCTCTGGCGGGTCGAACGGCTTGGCAACCAGAAGCGTGAACCCGTGATCGGTACACCGCTTCCTGATATCTCCCACGACATCGGCAGTGAGGGCGAATATGGGAAGGCGACCATCGATCTCCCGTATCCGTTTCGTTGCCTCGAATCCATCCATCACATCCATGTGCAGATCCATAAGAATCAGCGAAACGGTATCGCGTTGTTCAACGAATCGATCCACCCCCTCAGATCCATTCTCTGCAAGAATCACGGTAAATCCACTTTTCTCGAGAACTTGCTGAGCAACGGTTCGGTTCACCGCATTGTCCTCGACCACCAGGATGGTCGGAGACTCTGTTTGAGAGGCGGAATCGCATCGCTTCTCAGTCGCATAATCGGGTATCATGTCCACCGATAGCAGTTCAAGGAGACTGTTGAACACCAACGAAGGAAGTACCGGTTTCGGGAGCACCAGATCTGCACCGGCCGCTCTCAGAGCCTCCCCTCCCGATGCGTCGTTCTGTTCGACAAAGACTACGATCTTCGGTCTCGAAGCTATCTCGGTCCCACGCTGAATCGATTCCAGCAAGGCTCCAACTCCCGAATCCACGGTACTGTCTATGAACAACAACTGGTATTGCTGTCCGTTTCGCGTATCCTTGAAATCTAGAAGTTGCAAAGCCAGTCGAGACGATCCGATATAGTCTCCCGATGCACCGATACGACGCAGAATCACCTCTACGGCTTTTCTGATCTCCTCGTTTCTGGCAAGCACCAGAATGGACATGGAGGAGATGTTCGAGTCGGCAAGTCGCTGTGCATCTTCTTCGGCACCGCTCCGATCGAGATTGAACGGCAACTCAATCGTGAAGACCGATCCCTGTCGTTCAACGCTTGAGACCGACACCGACCCATGCATGGCCTCAACCAGGCTCTTGACGATGGAGAGCCCCAGCCCTGAACCTCCATACCGTCTTGCGATACTCGCATCAGCCTGGCTGAACGGCTTGAACAACTGCCTCTGTACTTCTTCAGTCATACCAATCCCGGTATCACTCACTTCGAACCGAACGCGGCAAACCATGCCGGCAAGTTCCGCACACGAGATCCGGATACCGATAGTCCCCAGTTCTGTGAATTTCACTGCATTGTGAATAAGATTCGTCAGAATCTGTCCCACACGATTTGCATCTCCCACCACATGGACAGGAACATCGTCCTCCCACTCAAGTTGTACTTTCAACTGCTTCATGGCGATGACCTGACTCTCCAGGGAGACCACATGGTGAACCACCTCGTCGAGCTTGAATGGGAGCTCTTTGAGCGTTACGCTCCGTTCCTCGATCCGAGAGTATTCGATGATATCGTTTATGATCGCGAGCATGTTCCGTGTCGCCTGAGAGATCGTGGCTAAGTAGCGCTTCTGCGTAGCGTCGAGATGGGTCTGT
>Ga0334901_1002115_pt1 | contig 17828 bp, 14 predicted proteins | sample GraSluR3_MG_3_FD_207216 | JGI IMG/M metagenome (GOLD analysis project Ga0334901, IMG submission 207216) | Sludge microbial communities from methane-producing bioreactor in Wageningen University, Netherlands - Granular Sludge_15_08-R3 | ecosystem: Engineered > Bioreactor > Anaerobic >... | reverse complement strand
CTACAGGTTAACTTGCATGCAGGGAAGAGGGTTTTTACCTTCTTCCTGTTTTTTTGTCGCTATTGCCAACTAAAATTATACTCTAAGATGGCGCAAAGCCCATGTTTTTTCAATGGTTTGAGGTGTTTTTCATCATTGCCTCGTTATGAGTTTACCGGGAATCCAAGTTTTACACAATTATACGGACTTAATCTGCCAACGAAGAGGCTTATCAATCAAAAACACAGAATTTTTTACATATCCTAAAGTGAATTTTTATGCAACACTACTGACTTTTGCTCATATATTTAATACAACGCTACTGAGATAACAGCTATTATTCGTTTACTAAAAAATTGCCTGCTAACAACCTTTGTTAGCAGGCTAAGTTGTTCATTAAGCAATTTTTTTATTCTATTCCATAAGACCTACTTCTTTCCAGTATTTAATTGCTCCAGGATGAAACGGGACGCTTGAGTTAACTGCATCCTCTGAGGTAATCTGTTCGGCCAACTGGTGAATTTCACATAATTCATCTAGGTGCTCAAAAATGGCTTTGGTGACTTCGTAAATTATTTCTTCATCCTGCTCTTCATTAGTAAACAGCTCGTTAGTAATTCCAAGACTTAGGACAGCATCTTCATTATTATAATAATTTGCTGGGATCACGAACTTTGAAAAGTAAGAATATTCCTCAAGCAAACTGTCTAATACTTCTTCATCAATCGGAAGTAATTTTACATCCAAGTTTGTTGTTATGTCCATAACCGCAGCAGCTGGTAACCCGGACAATATGCATGCGGCATCTAGATTGTGGTCTCCCATTGCCTCTACAGATTCCGTAAAACTTAAGTCATAAGGTTTAAAATCTTCTTCGGTAATGCCGTATTTTTCTAAAATAAGCAAAGTCATTCGTCTGTTAGACCCACCGGGAGGCCCAACGGAAACTCTTTTTCCCCTTAAATCTTCCCAAGATGTGATATCTTTTGTTACAACAGCTTGCATTCCTGTTTGAAATAGGGAACCGATTATTCGGATCTGAGTCGGTTTATCAAAAGGATCCATCCCCTTATATGCATAATAATCTATGTCCGCATTTGACATCCCTAATTGCATCTCATTTAAATCAACCAATCTATTGTTTTCAATGGATGCACCAGTAACTTCAGCAGTACAATCAACATTCTCAACATACTTATTGATTAGACTGGCCATTCCGCCACCTATAGGGTAATAAACGCCTGATGTACCACCGGTTCCAAAAGACAGTCGTGTAATGCTTTCGCCCTCACTACTGCCACCACAGCCACCTAGCAGTAATCCCGAGAGTAATAATACAACTAGAATTAACACAAACGATTTATTTTTCACCTTACTTACACCTCCTGATAAATTTACATGCAATTGTTTGGTGCTAGCTTCTTGAAAATTAGGTATTATTATCTTTTACCCTTATAAAATATTTTTATGTGTACCAACATTTCAATCTAGCCCAAGAAGTGTTGCTGGATTTTTCCTGATCATTAGGTCTATTTCCTGTTCAGTTATTCCCAGTTTAAGCATGGAAACCGCAAACATTCTCAACCCCTCTGGAGGTTCCGGGTTATGAGTCTGTCCAAAATCTGATGCCATAATACATCGGTCTGCACCCACATACCTAATTGCATCAACAAATACCTGCGGCGAAAACCTGCAGTGCATAGGCATAACCGAAACAAAGCAATGTTCCATGTAGCAGCCTAATTCCACCAATTCTTTTTGCTGATCTAAATCGAGGGTAGGCCCTACCCTCTGCGTACAGGGATGTGTTACTACTATTTTTTCCAATCCTTTTCTTCGCCCTTCCACCGCTAAAACTCGGATTTCATTGAAGGAAAGATGACCTGTTGCCAAGACTAAATCCCTTTCCTTCATTATTTCGATAATCTCCTGCACCTCAGCCTTCAGCTTGTTATCCTTATCCAAGATATAAATACCGTCTCCCGTCATACCTCTTTTTTCAATATCATGTTTTGCTGTAAAAGTTGGCATCCAAACTACCTTTCCGCCTAAATCGGCACAAAATTCTACAGCTTCAGGGCAAAGTCCTCCTGCTTGTTTATCCAAGCAAATTCCACCAAATACCTTCAAATGCTCCATTCTTTTTTCTGTACAGCTTGCAAGGGCAGCCGTCATAAAGGAGTGGTTTTTTAGCACTATAGCTCTCATACCTGCTTTTTCCGCCAATGCAGCCGTTTCAAATGCATCAAAACGCCTTGGCTCAGGTGTATCAGGCCCAAAGTGAACGTGGGTATCAATGGCCCCCTCTAAAATTTTTTTTTCTACCGTATCCATGTTCTTGCTCCTCCTTCCCTATATTTGCAACATATTTTCCAATTATCAGTAGTTCTTCGATACACCCTATAATATTACTATGGTTTTGGATTAAGCAAACTATCTCACCTGCCTTCTCTAATTTTTTGACACAACCTCAGTAGCGTTGCATTAAATATATGAGCATAAGTCAATAATAATATCTTACAGGTATACTTTACGCCTCTAGGTATAATCTGAATAGCATTAGGGAAAAAGATAACACCCTAATAAGCCCTAAAGGTACGGAACTTGAAAACTTAATATCGGCTTATCGTCTGCTGACCATGCAGCAAAGTAACTATGAGGCATACTCCCTTTTCCAGTTAAATCGTTTCCGCCTGCGTCCGCGCGGCTTGGACGGAGCTAGGGATTTAGTCAGCTTAATCCACTTGAAGAAAAGCTCAATCTGCCATCTTAGTCGATAAAACTGGGCAATTTCCTCTGCTGTAAGGTCAAAGCGGTAGTTGCTATACAAAAGGGCTCACCTGTTGTAGTATCCATAACCTCTATAATTCTCAAAGAATGCTGCGTTTTAGTGTAGAAGGTACCGAGGATTATTTCCTTATCGGATAACACTGAGCTTTCTGAAGGTACGGCATTAACGCTTAATGTTTCCATAACAGCGTTCTTCTTAAGCCTTGTGACAAAGTAGATGCCTTCTTTAGAGTACCGGTCATACTCCTTGTAATCCATATAGCCACGGTCAAAGATGTAGGTAATCCCGGGAATTGCGACAAAGAAATTCATCTTTGCTTTGTCATGTATAATGCCTTCTGTAACAATAATACTCTCGGGTAACCCCTTCTCCAGGTCGAAAAGGGTATGCATTTTCACAACCACACATAATGGTTGCATCAAGTATTTCTAAAGTCTCCCAACTTCCCGGGATTACTAGTATACCATCGCGCTTTGCAAGTTCTTTTAAGACAACCTCAAAAATAATCTTAAAGATTTTGGGGCCCTTTGACTGTTTCTTCTAGTAACTTAAGAAGCACTTATTGTTCTGGTATGCTCCTGAAGCTTTTTGTTAGAAGATATATTATCGGTAATATCCCGTAAAGCGGTCTTCCTAAGTTAAGTGGGCATACATCATTGTATTATGTTGACGAAGTACAGTAAACTTCTTGGTTCCGTGGTCAGCACCGGTTTCATCAATAGCTTTTTTCAGAATTTTCACTGGTAAAAAGCCTTTTAAGGTATCAAATACTGTGACACAATCAGCCATGAGGCAACTCCTTTCTAATGGATATGGTTGGTTTGGCCCCTACCATTGATATTAGCAAGGAGTTCTTATTTTACCTACAGGTAATTACTGCGTGGCTAACTAGAACATTCTGGTCGATTTATGCTAATTCTTTTTATGCAACACTTCTGACTTATCATCTAATATATTTTTTTTCTTAGCAATACGTGTATAGATTAATACTAGTACTAGAAACACTATGGAGATAATATTAAACGCTAAATTTGCTGAAATTAAAGTAATTGCAACAATTAGCATAATTGCCCTCCAAACAATGTTTAGATTCCTACCATCATAATAACCCGCCACAGATACGGCTAATACATATACCCCTAATACAGCTGTAAAAACAGACCATCCTATGTTCAACCAACTCCCAATCAACAGCAATTCGTTCTGGTAAATGAACATATACGGTACGATAAAAGCGGCAAGACCAAACTTAACAGCTGAAAATCCTATTTTCATAGGGTCAGCACCAGCAATCCCAGAAGCTGCATAGGCTGCCAGAGCCACAGGCGGCGTAATAGCCGAAATAATGCCAAAATAAAATATAAATAAATGTGATCCAATGATAGAGAAACCCATTTTTACCAAGGCAGGTGAAACAAGAACTGCTAACATTAGATAAGCCGCCACAGTAGGTAAACCCATCCCTAAAATTAAAGATGCAATCATGGTCAAAACTAAAGCAAACCAGGGAATTCCCATAGAAAACTCCACGATCAGACTTGAAAATTTAAGGCCTAGTCCGGTGAGGCTTAGTGCCCCGATAATAATTCCAGCACTAGCACATGCACAACACACCTCAATGGTAGCTTTGGCCCCTGACTCAAAGGCTTCTATGAATAGGGGTAATTTCATTCTGGTACTTTTCTTAAACGAACTAATTATAATGAGTGAAACAATTGAGTAGAAGCCTGCCTTAACAGCAGTAAAATTGGCTAATAAGAAACCGAGCAGTACAAATAATGGTAAAAGCAGGTGGCCTTTTTGTAATAACTCATTCTTGACATTATTAGTCTTTTCTGAAGCTATTTCTGTTATACCACTCTTGGCGCTGTATAAGTCAACCGCATAAAACAGTGACAAAAAATAGAGAATAGCAGGTATTGAGGCATGTTTTATGATATTAACATAAGAGATACCCGTCATCTCTGCCATGATAAAGGCAGCCGCTCCCATAATAGGAGGCATTATTTGACCACCGGAAGCCGCAACGGCTGTCACTGCCCCAGCCACCCGGGACTCAAAACCAATCTTTTTCATAAGGGGGATGGTAAAGGTACCAGTACCTACAGTATTTGCTACTGCACTCCCAGAAATTGTTCCGAAAAGAGCACTAGCTACAATTGCAGCCTTGGCCGGACCTCCCCGACTTTTTCCAACTACTGCAAAAGCTAAATTAATAAAAAAGTCTCCTGCACCTGTATACTTTAAAAACGTTGCAAATAAAATAAATAAAATAACATAGGTAGCTGAAGCTCCTAAAGGGATACCTAAAATCCCTTCCGTTCCTAAAGAAAGGTGACTAACAGTCCGATATATAGAAAAGCCTTTGTGTCCTAGCTTGCCAGGTAAATAATTTCCCATAAAACAATAAACTAGAGTAATTAGGCTGATAATTACTATCGGCCATCCCATCGATTTTTTCGTAGCAATAGGCACGGTAATCAATACAATTAGACCAAACACAATATCAATTTGTCTAACACTACCTACATTCAAAATAAGGAATTTATAATTGTACAAAATATAAACCATGGCTGAAAACATTAATGCGGCAATAACCATTTCTATTGAACAAATCATCTTATTTTTAGATCGATAGGTTATCAGACATATAATACTAATAAAAGCAAGGTGTATAATTCTTTGCTGCATAGCGGGTAGTGACCCACGATATGCTGTAATCATTGAAAAACAAATAATTATAATGGACATAATAATTATTATTTTATCTATAAGTTTTCGTTTTTTCAATTCATTTCACCCTCACCTTTTTTTTTAACCTGCTTGAATTTCCAAAAACCCCCACCTTAAGGGATATACAAATACGTATATTGCTAAAAAAAGTAAGACTTTTAGGTGCTATCAGTAGCGTTGCATTAAATATGTTTCATCAACAAATTTTATGCTAAATGCTAACCATCCATTATCAACTGGTAAAGCCATAAAAAATACCTAATTCATATTCGATAACCCCCTTTTGTTTTTATTGCCTTAAAGAATATAAGGAGTTTACGGGTTTTTTCTACCCTTTTACTTGTACTTTACCAAGGTACTTTATGGATTTATCAAGGTGCCATAAAATTCAGTGTTGAACCAATATTTATCACGACTTATATAGCAAAAAACATAGTTTTTTAAGAAGGAATTCACATATACTCTCAATTATACCCATTATAGAACTTATGGTTAACTTTATGTCACCAATACGGCGATAGATACTACTGATAATGCTTGACGATGTAACTACATTAGTATATTGTATAGAAAAATTTTATAAGATTGAAATAAAACCACTAACATCATTTGTTTGATCAATACTAAATATTTCGTTAATTATATTATCCCTTTTTGCTTTACTATATAAATAGTCTGTACAATAAGCGAACTTATTTATTAGGTCATCAATAGAAACTGGGTTTTCCACTTCTCCTTTAGGAAGGCCTATTCTTTTGAATAACTTATCACCGTTTTTAAAGATTATACTAACCTCTGCCCCCCTTGTCTTCGGGCTTTTACTTTCTAAATTCTGATCGGGTTCTATTATGACCTTGTCGGATAAAATATTTATAAGTTCGTTATTTAAACAATCCACTTCTAATTCATTCAAACCAAACTTCCCTTTCACCAAAGCAGCACATACACAATAAGGTATGCTGAATTTTGCTTCTTCAGGAGTTTTGGGTTTGAAAATTTTACCTGTATGACTTATAGCTGCAGGATATGTTCTTATTAAAATATTTTTAATATCATCATTATCAAATTTACTTTCTTTAAGAAGGCTGATTGCTGCATCCACTGGTGGATGTGTATGTCTGCACGAAGGATAGGGTTTTATATAGCAATCACTAATATGAAACACTTTATTTAAGTCTTTGAGCATTAATTCATAATCACATTCGTCCGACATCGCCCTAGCGAAACCCTTTGCCCCTTCTATAATAGTTTTTGGTCCTTGGACTCCATTTTTTGCCATCATCGCAGATAACACCCCAGCATATGCCGATTTACCCGGATGTAGCGGCTTTGCCATCTGACCATCTATAGTAACCTCTAAAAGTCCCGCAGCTTGTGTTCCTGCAAGACCTAATGCATTTGCTGTTTCTTCATCATTAAGCTTATATAATTTAGCAGCAACAGCAGCAGCAGCTAGGGTTCCACAAGTTCCAGTGGTATGAAATCCGCGCTCCAGATGCGATGGATTCATAGAAGATGCAACTCTTATAAGTACATCATATCCTGCCACTATTGCAGTTATTAGCTCCCTTCCGTTGGAATGTAAATACTCTGACATTGCCAATGCCGGAGATACCACAACCGTTCCGGGATGCCCCCTTGCTACTCTATGACCATCATCTAATTCAACTACATGGCTTAACACACTATTGCACATAGCAGCGTTAACAACCGGCACTTTAATCCCATGACCAATTATTGTCGCTTCCTGGGATCCTCCATTGGATATTATTAATTCAATAAGTTTTTGGCTCAATACACTATCCCAATGGCAACCGGCCAACAGTGCAGCGATAAAATCAATTATTGTTTCTTTGGTTTTTTGGATCACATTCAATGACAGTTTTTCATACTTTAAATCACTAACAAAACTAGCAAGTTTGATTGTTATGTCGTCTCTCATTTTAATATTAGTCATATAATCCATAACACCACCTCTTCAATATTGGGGACAAAATACTTATGTATTATATAGATACTCTAACGAAGACTGGCATACCATACCGATACCGTTTTACACGGTGGTTAACTGACCGTGACCCGCTACTCAAAAGTTACCGGTCTTTTAAACATACGGCGACCGCAACCCTTATTATTTCTGGAGTTTCATACACATGTATAAATCTGCCCGATTCCGAGCATCGATAGCATGTGAAGGCTTAAATCCCTTGCGGGCTACCCTAACCGTTATAGGCCGATATGGGCCGAACTTCCAAATTTCACATTTTTCGGCAGTTCCTCTGCCTTTCTCATTTTATCAAAAACCTAAAGCATACTTTATCAACGACTTCATATAGCTTCCGAAGGTCTTCTTGGGTTTCTGGTTGCAGTGTTTTGTGAGCATTGTCAAACATATTTATGCAAATTACATACCAACAACTCCCTCTTGGCTATAGTATAATGAAACAAATTCATTATGCTTCCCCAGTCAACCCTCTTGTTAAGGAGATTCCTTCGCAGAAAGAAACATAAAAACAAAAATAAGAACCTCTTTAAATGTTTTTTTACGTGCCTGCCCAAGACCATAAATTGTAATCTGTTTTTCAATATGCAATATTTTTTTTATAATAGTTTCGATTTGAAATAACAGCCTATAAATATATGCGCGGATAAATCGGTATTTCAAAAAATACTATCTTAGTTCAACCACCGTCACACCGACCCCACTCTATCCAAAGCCGCTCCTCCTAAAAGTGGTAATGTACCTGTTTGACCTTAAAAGCTGCTATATGCTGCCCCTTAAAACACCGGTTCTCTTACCGTGTATTATAACCACTTGCTTTAGGCCCGAAAGATAGAGATAACATAGGTATTTATCCATGTTTAGGATAGAATATTCCAGCACCTGCCCCCTTACATCCACCTTGGCAAATATATCGGCAGTTTTCGATTTTGTCAGCGCCGGGCTGTTTTTACTTAAAGGAGCTTAATTTTTCATCAAACATAAAATTCGTTACAATTTTAGGTATGAATAACCATTAGGTCTTGAAGTCCAAGCATTTTTTCTGTAAAATCTATTTCGTTATTCATATCCAACATATCCCCTTTGTTTTATTTGGCTTAAAGATTATAAGGGGTTTATGGGTTTTTTCTACCCTTTTACCAGTACTTTATCAAGGTACTTTATGGGTTTGTCAAGGTGCCACAAAATTCATTGTTGAACCTATATTTAATGCAACGCTACTGAATCATACTATAGCTTTAAAAAGCTTTAAAAAGAGTTTTAATCTTCAGAAACAACGCCCTTTAGTTTATATTGAGTAAGCTCGTTAATTGTTCGATTGAATCTATATCTTCTAAGTTCATAATTTTGTTAACAATGGCCTCCACTTTAGCGTCATCGACTGCTTCTTTTGAATGCTTGGCGCATTTACTAAATTTAGTTACCACCTCTTCCCATGTAAGTGGGTTTAATGGATGACCCTTAATTATATCTGTGCTCTCAGTTAATACATTGCCATTTTTCAAATAAATGCTAACTTCGGAAACATTTATGTCTTTTGGATTTAATCTTTCGTTTTCAAACACCTGGACTTTATCACATAATATTCCCCATTCCGGACTACAAACATAGGTTTTTTCAAAATGTTCTATAAAAAGCTCGCCGTTTTTTAACGCGCAGGTAACTGTATAAGGTATACTAAACTGGGCATCTACCTGGGGGTTTTCCCTTACTTCAAAGTTCCTTCCCACTGCATCTTTAACAACCTTTGAAACCGTTATTTCAACTTTTTCGATATCATTAAACATAATATTGTATTTTTGCTTTAGTTTTAATGCTGTATATATAGAGGAGTGTGTCATACGACAACACGGATATGGCTTAATACTGATATTTAACATATCATATTTCTCACCTAGACCTTCAATACACTTTTCTCTTATATAATTGCCCTCCTCATACATGTTAAAAAAACCATGTTTCCCTTCAAATACTTCCCTAGCACCCGTAATCCCTTCTTCAGCTAAAAGCGCCGATAAAACCCCTGCTCTTGCAGAAAATGCTGGTTGCATCCTCTTTGTTAATCCACCGTCATAAAGACATTGTAAATTCCCAGCAGTTTGACTATATACAATCCCTAAAGCATTTTTCGCTTTATCTCTATTCAGCCCCAATATTTTACTAGAAGCAGCAGCTGCGCCAAACGAACCACATGTAGCAGTTCTTACCCATTTTCGAACAGTTGTCATAGACAATGCTAATCTACAGCATATTTCACTTCCCACCACTAGTGCTGTCAGCAATTCTTTACCGCTGATTTTTCCTACTCTTTCTGCAACAGCAAGAACTGAAGGCAATGTGTTTATAAACGTATGAGTCGCCCCTTCATCCAATGTATCATCGAAATCTAAAGCGTGACAAAACATACTGTTTATAAATGCCGCAGCAGGTGAAGGGATTTTCTTATTAAGACCTAATAGAGTAGCTTCTCCTTTTCCGCCAAAACTCTCGAAAACGCGAAGGGCTTTATCACAACCGGCGGCCTTCCTCCCAGCTAGTCCTACCCCAATTGTATCAAGTATAAGTTTTTTAGTTGTGTCAACAACTTCTTTTGGTAAATACTCAAATTCAGTTTCATATATGAAATGTCCAAAATCTTTAGTTATTTTACCCAACACTCATACCTCCCTAATAAATCTTCGTTTTTCTCACATTTTCTCTCCTAATCATAGAATTTCAGCATCCCATAAAGCAGCTATATGAACATAACTTGTATTGTTGTTAATTATGGATGATATAGTGTATCCCAATAACACTGAGGCTGTTTTGCAGTATTGCAGTCATTGGTATCCACATATTTTCCTCCAACAAACCTTCCATATCTATATATAACGTGCTAATTTAACTACATTAACAAGTAATACCAGAGCAATTACCACCGCATTAGTGTTATTATGTTAACCATAGATACTAATATAAAGGTGGTATGGATAATGAATAACACTGATAATAATCAAATAGTTGAAGATAAGCATTCCAAAATCGAAGAGATTAAGGAAGCTATGAAGAAAACCGATAGCAAACGGATGTACCAGCGATACCATGTTATATTCTTGCACCTTAAAGGCCTCATGAATAAGGACATTGCACCTATTGTGGGTCTTTGCGAGCATACTATAGGCAAGTATGTTAATGCGTTTAAGAAAGAAGGCCTTGAAGGACTTAAAATGGGTAAAAGTACTGGGACACCAAAGTTCTTGACAGACGAACAGGAACAAAAGCTGTTTGAAGTTATTACTACCTATACCCCTGATCAGGTTGGGATACCTAACAGGAAGAACTGGGATTCAAATATTGCTTGTCAGTGGGTAAAGGCTAACTTTGGCATAGAGTACACACCCCGGGGTATGCTTGACGTTCTTCATAGGCTTGGCTTAAGCTATACAAGGCCTACGTATACCCTGGCAAAAGCTGACCCTCAAAATCAGGAAGAGTTCAAGAAGGATTTTGAGCTTTTAAAAAAACCTTCTTGACGGAAAAATTGACCATATCCTGTTCGAGGATGAATCGATGATACGTGACTACCAGGCCATTACGAAAACATGGTTTGAAAAAGGCAGGCAGCGTATCATCCCTACTTACGGAAAGCATAAGGGTGTAAAGCTTTTAGGCGTATTAAACTATGAAACGGACCATGTATACTGCAAGGAAGAGGAAAAGTACGATGCGAAAGTTTTCAAAAGTTTCCTTGAAGAAGTACTTAAACTCTACCCTGCTGGCAAGATAGTGATGATTCTCGACAATGCCCGTATCAATCATGCTAAACTTCTTAAACCCTTATTAGAGGCGAATAAAGAGCGCCTGCAACTGGTGTTCTTGCCACCATATAGCCCCAAATTAAATCTTATTGAAGGGCTATGGGGCTGGCTGAAGGAAGAAGTAATCTGCAATGTTTTCTTCCCTGTTGTAGAGGCTATCCGTAAAACTGTGCAAGGTTTTCTATCTTCAATTAACAAGGTGCCTATGCAGGTAATAGATAGACTATGCCTGCGAATGTAAAATCTCTATCACGTTATATATAACAGGGTTATAGCCCTCCATTTTTTTCGTCCTGTCTGTCTATGAGACGGATATCAGTTAAGTTCCTAACACCGCATTATTATCCTTATGGCATAAATTCATCCCATCTGTTCAGCTCTTTTTGTTAATGTCCATTCTATATGTGAATACAAAAGCTTTAAGCATTATTATTGATTGAACCGCTTGGTTATCATTTATATCGCATGAGTAAGGATGTTGATGCATTTTTTCATACCACCTTGTATTAGCGTCTATGGTTAACATAACAACAATGAGCGGTGGTAATTGTTCTGGTGATGCCTTGTGGTGTAGTAATATAATCACGTTATTTATAAGTGTTTATATTAACTGTTATCGGCGTCTTCTCTATTTCCTTTGTCATACAACCCATAAATTCATCTCTTCTTATTCTAATATTTCAAAGGTTGCTATTACATCAACTCCAGTACCCAAAATATCTTGCACGATGATGTCCTTATATTTCACAGGAGACTTAACCACAACATCTGCCAGTTCTTTCATGGCATCTTTTAATATCCCTTTAGGAATAGCATCCCTTGTCTGCACAGGAAGAAGTGGATGTTCTGAATCGTTACTCTCTATTCTTACCGTAGTTGTCAACACCCTGACCGGGTTAACCACTTCCTGCTCCGCATATGTTTTTCCCCTAGGGCATTTATTGTCGGCAATCGAGACTATTTGGTTATACTCATCAAGTTCAACTTTCACACGGCATGCAAACGGGCATTGTAAACATATAATTTCTTTGCTAATGCTGCTCATCGTGCAATTGCCTCCTCTCCATCACAGCTGACTACAATTTCATCTGAAACTTCTTTTAGCTTATTTGCTGGTATATCGATACGTATTTGCTCACTTGGCCTAACAAAGGTATATTTCTTTTCAAATATATTGCCTATACGAACAGTTGCATTTTCTAACGGCCAGGATACACGCATATAGAAACTTATCGGTTGATCGCTAATTATAGTATTCGGCACTACGTAACGTATATTCTTACCAGCCTTTACAGTAAGCTTTCTATCAGTTCTCAGGCTACCCGATATGAATTTCACCGCATTAGCTGCTGCCATCTCGCTTGATTCTGTTACATAATCGGCCAAATCGTGTACATGGACAACATTCCCTCCTGCAAATAAGCCGGGAACATTTGTCTGCCATAGATCGTCTACAAATGGTCCTCCGGTAAGCGGATTTAATTCCACCCCGGTCAAAAGTGATAGCTCATTCTCAGGAATAAGACCAACCGACAGCAACAGTGTATCCGCGTCATATTCCTTTTCACTTCCTGGAATTAGTTGGCGTTGTTTATCAACTTCAGCTATAATAATCTTTTCTACCCTGTCCTTCCCAATTACATTGGTAACTACATGGCTTGTAAATACAGGTATGTTAAAGTCTCTAAGACATTGTACTTCATTTCTTATTAATCCACCTATGAATGGTAGCAGTTCAACCAGACACAACACTTCGGCCCCTTCCAGCGTGAGCCTTCGTGCCATAATCATCCCTATATCTCCCGAACCGACTATAACCACCCTTCTGCCGGGTAAATAACCTTCGACATTTATAAGGCGCTGAGCTGTTCCTGCAGTATATACCCCTGCAGGTCTGTGCCCAGGAATACGCACTGCCCCCCTTGCCCTCTCGCGACATCCCATAGCCAATATTACAGACTTAGCATCAATATCAACTACAGAGTTCTCAGTAAGAGCAGTTATTCTAGTACCATCTAGGTTTACTGCCATAGTATGAGTCATCACGTCCACACCTGTTCTTTCCATTTTCTTTAACAGGTTGTGTATATAGGCAGGACCTGAAAGCTCCTCTTTGAAATAATGAAGCCCAAATCCATTATGTATACACTGGGGAAGCATTCCGCCCAACTCTTCCGAACGCTCAAGCAAGACTACATTCTTCGCTCCATCTTCTTTAGCTCTTATTGCTGCTCCTATACCGCCCGGTCCGCCTCCTATTACAGCTACATCCACCGGTTTATTTAGTATTCTGCTCACCAGGAACCCCCCCTTGCCTTTTTCTTAAGTAGTTCTTTTGCTTTGTATGGAACTTCTACAGAATTCCCACCTTTACGAGTTATCTGTTCCATCGGCATTCCCAGTTCCCTGCTGAGTATCTTTAGAACCCTGGGACCGCAGAATCCCCCCTGGCATCTTCCCATTCCTGAACGAGTTCTATACTTTATCCCATCCCGGGTTCTTGCTCCTCGTCTTATTGCCTCCACCATCTCACCCTCTGATACCGTTTCGCAGCGACATACAATGTGTCCATATAATGGATTTTTTGCAACAAGTTCGGCTTTTCCCTCATCTGTAAGGTCATGAATATGAGGAATATCCTTTCTATAAGAGTTAAAGTCTTGTTTTGCTTCCAGCTCCAAGCCAGCCCTGGCAAGAAGCTCCTGCACAACATATTCCCCCATTGCAGGTGATGCGGTAATTCCTGAACTGCCAAGCACCATATGGATAAACCTGCCGTTTACATCAGAAGGCTTAACGTAGTAGTCTGTTCCTTCTTTTGGTATAAACCCTGCAAAAGGCCTAATACCCATAGCAGGTGAAAGAGACGGTACAAGCCTCATATATCGTGGTATAACCCAATCTTCCAGACCTTCCCTTGTTGTTCTTGTATCTCCTATTTCGGAAACGTTCTCCACCTTACAACCCACCATAACATCTCCGTACACTGTTGGACAAACAAAATCTCCCAGACCTCCTGTAGCTTTCACACCTCTCACAAGATGCTTTACTATACCTTCAACCTTCTTATCCATTATTATTCTCTGCTGGCGTGTGCCTTTCATGTTAAAGCTGTAATCGCCAATCATATTAGCTATCTTATCAGCATTCAGACCTGCTGCATTTACAATATAACTTGACTGATATCTTCCGTTTGTAGTCTCGATTAAGAAATCGCCATTCTCCATAACTGATATAGCCCTGACTTCTGCTTCAACAAATAACTCTGCACCATTATCCATTGCATTCTCAATAAGGCCATACACCAACCCCCAAGGGCTTACTATCCCTGTATTAGGAGTATACAAAGCTGCAATTACCTTATCGGATAGATTGGGTTCCATTTGTCTTATTCTTTGAGTATCGGTAATCAATTCTACTCCGGGAACACCATTTCTTTTAGCCTTAAACTCATACTTTTTAAGATATTCAAGCTCTTCTTTATCAAACGCAACTAACAACTTACCAATCTTTTCATAAGGCACATCCAAATCCTTGCACAGTTGTTCCATCATCAAATTCCCTTTTAATTCGCCCCTGTTTTTCATCGGAGTTAGCGAACTAATACCCGGCAACCCGCTGTGAATAATACCATGTGTTCCTTTGGTTTGACCAAAACATACCTCAGCTTCCTTCTCAAAAATTGCTGCAGTAAGCTTATACTTCGATAGTTCCCGGACTACTGAAGCGCCAGCAACTCCTCCGCCTATAACTATTACATCATACCTAGCCTTAACTGCTTGCATTATAATAATTCGCCTCCATTTATAATGACTCATTATCCACTATCAATTTAAATATTATAAAAACTCTTTGCATTACTCCAGCAAACCTTTTCAATATCCTGTTCAGAGACACCTTTGAGCTTGAGTGAAAACGCTGTTTTAGCAACAGCCAAGGGATCAGATGGTTTGTTTCCGCAATCACTATTAATAATAATATTTTCTGGCCCATATTTTAAGACAAGTTCCGCTGCGTCATCAGGCTTTAAATCTCTCCAGGGCTGCACGGTTATACCTACCATAGCCCCTGCATTTAATACCATTTCAATATTTGCAGCGGAACTATGGTCAATGGTCACCCTATGCATTGGGAACCCAATTTCATTACAAATGTCTAAAGTTTTTGCAGTGAATTTTGTTTTGTTTTCTGGGGAATGTGGCACATGAAAAACTATAGGGATATCCATATCCAGTGCAATTTCTATTTGGGAACGCACTATACTTTCCTGTATCTTCAAATCTTTACAAGTTCTCGATGAAGGTTCAAACCCTATTTCGCCGATTGCAACTACACTTTCTTTCTTTAAATATTCCGGTAAGATCTTGAGTAAATTTTCCGGATCTTTTGGAATGGCTACCATACTAACACCTATCATCGCATACGCATTTATTAAATTTTTACTTGCTCTATCAAGATGAAACTCTATCTGCTGATCCCAAACATCCTTTATCGTAGATGAAGCAACTGCCCTAACACTTGAAAAATTCACCGGTGATACTACTGTAGTAATACCTGCTACACTCATGTCCTCCATATTAAACCAAGTTAGTGCTGTTAAATGAGTATGTGCATCTAAATACATTTGAATTAAACCTCCCTCTATAATTAGTGTGCTCCCGAAAACCCACGTTTTACGGGGCGCCACAAATTGCTATGTCACTCCTTCTAAATAAAGGCAATTAAATCATTGATACTGCTGAGATTATCTAAATTAAGTATTTGATCTATAATTTTTTCTTGTTTTTCTCCGCTAAAGTAAGCGTCTGTACAATATATAAATTTTTCTACTAATTCATCCCTTGAAACTGGATGTTCGAGTTCTCCTTTAGGCAAATCAACTTTATTGTGAAGTTTATTGTCATTATTTAAAACAATATATACTTCAGCTCCCTTTCTTCTCTGGCTATAATTTTCAAGATTTTGGTCTGATACCAATTTTACTTTATCTATTAAGGCTAGTATTGATGAGTCGTATAAGCAATCAGGTTCTAATTCCTTCAGGCCAAACTTTCCTTTTACCAAAGCAGCACAAGCACAGTAGGGAATACTAAACTTTGCTTCTTCGGTGGTTTTAGGCTTGTATATTTCTCCCGCGAAGCTTATTGCTGTTGGATATGTTCTTATCAAAATATCCTTTATATCGGAGTGTCTAAATTCGTTCTCTTTAATCAAATCAAGAACTGCTTCAACCGATGGATGTGTATGCCTACATGATGGATAGAATTTTATATAACAATCATTTATATGGAATACTTTGTTTAAATCCTTTAGCATAAACTCATAATCATATTCGTCTGATAGAGCTTTAGCAAAACCTTTTTCGCCTTCTATTACAGTTTTAGGGCCTTCCACTCCCTCTTTAGCTAGAAATGCCGCTAGAACACCGGCCTGGGCAGCCTTACCCGGATGCAGTGCCTTTGCCATCTGTCCATCTATTGTAACCTCAAGAAGCCCCGCAGCCTGGGTACCAGCAAGCCCTAGTGCATTTGCCGTCTCCCGAGCGCTTAATTTGAGCAGCTTAGCCGCTGCGGCGGCCGCCGCAAAAGTCCCGCAAGTTCCTGTAGTATGAAAACCGCGCTCTAAATGAGAGGGGTTTACTGAAAAAGCTACTCTTACGAGAATGTCGTATCCTGCAACAATCGCTGTTATAAATTCTTTTCCATTCAATCCCAGATATTCTGATACAGCTAATGCTGAAGAAATTACGGTGACTCCTGGATGTCCTCTGGCTACTCTGTGTCCATCATCTAGTTCAACAACATGGCTCAATACACCATTACATAACACCGCGTTAATGACAGGAACCTTAACTTTACGGCCAAGAATGGTTGCTTCCTGTGTTCCCCCGTTTCGTATAATAAGCTCTATCAGTCTCTCGCTTAATATGCTTCCTCTGCTGCAGCTGGCTAGTAATGCTCCGACATAGTCAAGGATGGTTTCTTTGGTTTTCTCAACCACATCCGATGGTAGATTCTCGTATTCTAATCCGCTTATGAAATCTGCAAGTCTACCTGTTGCACCTGGATTAAGGTTTCTATCTTCCTTAGAATCAACTCTATTATCCATCTCATCACTCCTAAATGCAAATCTATATATTGTCTGTGGAACTTCATAATACCATTTTTTTATTTAGTGATGTGATTATACAGTCCATTCATCAAACACGTTTACTTTTTTATTTTCGCCACTCCGCTGTCTATAGCAGCCTTGGCCACCGCCTCTGCAACGGCCGGAGCAACCCTGGGGTCGAAGGGCTTGGGTATTATATAATCCTCAGTTATCTCATTCTCCGGGATTATTCTCGCCAGAGCATGGGCTGCAGCCAGTTTCATCTCTTCGTTGATATCTGTTGCGCGAACGTCAAGAGCTCCCCTGAACACACCCGGAAAAGCCAGCACATTGTTAATCTGGTTTGGATAATCCGATCTGCCGGTTCCGACTATACGGGCTCCTGCCTTTTTGGCTGCCTCCGGATCTATTTCAG